>Ga0315275_10000332_pt1 | contig 38604 bp, 30 predicted proteins | sample YL17G03_0_MG_FD_205557 | JGI IMG/M metagenome (GOLD analysis project Ga0315275, IMG submission 205557) | Sediment microbial communities from Yellowstone Lake, YNP, Wyoming, USA - YL17G03_0 | ecosystem: Environmental > Aquatic > Freshwater > Lake > Sediment | place: USA: Wyoming | collected... | reverse complement strand
GGAGGTCATTTTGGACGACACGCGATTCGCATTGGACCTCATCAGATCGGTCGGGCCTGGTGGCAATTTCCTGAAGGAGGCGCATACTGCCAGGAACATGAGAAAGGAGCTGTTCATGCCTACTCAGGAAAAAGCGCGGTTGTATCGGACATACGGGCTGGACAAGGACCAGAGAGAGATGGTTCGCGCTGCGAGGAAGAAGGCCAAGCAGATACTCGCGACTCATGTGCCTGAACAAGTCGACAAGGACACGAAGATGAGGATAGACAAGGTCGTGAAGAAGTACCAGGGCTGAACAATCCGTCTCGGGCACTCACTTCGGCGGCTTGATCGCCTCTAGGAACCTCTGCCATCGCTTGGCGTCCTCGATCCTGCTCATGATCTCTCTTTTCCTGAACTCCGCTTTCTCGAGGGATTCGACGGACCGGAGCTCGTCAATCGCCCTGAGTAGGCCGCACGTCTCCTCGAGCAACGCCTTCGCAGTCTCCAGCGACATGGGGTCGTGAGCCAGCTTCTTCTCGAGGTAATTCTCTTTCGTCTTCAGCATGTGGATGAGCTCATTGACCTTCGCGATGTCCTGAGGAGTCAGCTTCTGCTTGGTCGTCAAGTTGTAAACAACTTCGCGAAGATCGATCTCGGAATCGCCTACAAGTATGTGCTCAGGGACCAACATGCCGACCCAGTATACCAGGGAATGGATCCTAGCGAGCATCTTTGCTCTATCTTCATCAGAAAGGAGGCTTGCACCGTCGATCATATCCTCCGTGTGGATTCTCGGCTCGGATGACTCGCTCATGCTCGCCGAAGGTGATGCCGTTTCCTGGCTTTGAGGGTTGTTGCTGGAACTCAGTCAAACCTCGAGAGATGAATTGACGAAAGGGTTTCACGATACAATCAGCTTTCAGCAATTCCCTTGAAAGCCTGGTCCGATATCTCGATGGACTTCTCGATGTCCTCCTTCGAATGGACCAGAGATGTGAAGAAGTGTTCGTCAGAGTGGGGAACCCCGAAGAACACACCCTTGCCCAGGGAATGCATGAACCAATGCCTCCACTTCTCTCCGTCGACATCGAAGGCATCTCGCCATGTGCGGACCTCCTTGTCCGTGAAGTACATCTGTCCAAGAGACCCGACTGATTCTACCCAGACATCCACTCCTCGGTCCTCCGCCGAGTCCCTGAGCCCGTGGAACAGCGAATCGCCGATCCTGTCGATCCTCGCATATGTCCCAGGCTTCGAGAGGATCTTCAGGGTCGTGAGTCCTGCAGTCACGGAGACTGGATGGGCGTTGTATGTTCCGCCGTGATAGACGTTTCCGCCCTCCTTTGGTATTATCTCCTCCATGATCTCCTTCTTCCCTCCGAAGCCTGCGAGCTGGTATCCTCCGCCTGCGATCTTCGCGATCGAGGTGATGTCCGGCTTAACATCATACCTTTCCTGGGCGCCCCCGAAGGCCACCCTGAATCCCGTGAGCACCTCGTCGAAGATGAGCACGATGCCGAGGTCTTTGGTGAGCTTCCTCAACTTCTTAAGGTAATTGTCTCTGGGCGCGAAGCATCCGCCACCGGCCTGGACGGGCTCGATGATCACCGCTGCGAGTTCGTCTGCGTTCTTCGTGAGTACTTCCTCGGTGGCGGGCCAGTCGTTGAACGGGTAGATCACGAGCAAGTCCGAAATGCACTTTGGGATGCCCTTGCCGAAGGGTATCGCTGGCTGGCATCTCTTGTCCTTCAACTTGTGAGGAGGGATATCCACGCTCTGCAGCACGTAGTCGTGTCCTCCGTGATACGAGCCCTCGGCCTTAGCGATCTTCTCCTTGCCGGTGTATGCTCTAGCAACCCTCAGCGGATGCATCGTCGCCTCGGTCCCGGAGTTCGCAAATCTGAACATCTCTATCGATGGCATTGCCTTCTTGACCATGTTGACGTAGTCGTAGGCCATCTCGGCGGAAGCACCGAACATGGTCCCCTTGTCCGCCTGGGCCTTGACGGCCTTGATGACTGCAGGATTATTGTGGCCGAGTATCATAGGACCGTAGCCGAGCGCGAAGTCGATGATCTTGTTGCCGTCGATGTCGACGATGTAGGGGCCCTTGGCGCTCTTCACATAGAACGGATATGGCTCGAAGAAACGCACGTTGCTATCGACGCCGGTCGGTATGAGTTTCCGTACCTTCTCCCAATGTGCTCGCGATCTCTTGGTCCTGGACACATACTCCTTCTCGTAACTGGCTGGTGCTGGCAATTTGCTCACCCTGGCATGTTCTAGAAGGACCACTTGACAAGCCCAGCATGATTTTCGGCAGTATCAGAAAGAATTCCCGACCCACACAGATAATGCCATAGTCTTGGGCAGTCCTTTACGCTGGACGGGAATCTGAGGCTTAGTAGAAGAATCTATCGTGTACTCGGACACGGAACCCGATTGCTTTCTACGCTGCAACCCCTTCCCAGAATCCTGTTATCAAATTCACTTCTGCGGCTCGATCATGACCTTGATCGAATCCCCGGCCTTGGCGACCAACTCGAACCCCCTGCCTGTGTCCGCGAGCCCGAACCGGTGAGTGATCATGTCCTTCACGATCAGCTTCCTGGTCCTGAGCAGCTCGATGGCCTCCTTGATGTCGCCAGGACTTCCCGCATAGGTCATTGTGATCGTGATTTCGTCCTTCCACAAATCGCCGAACGGGACGGGGACCTGGACGCCTGGCTTTGGAGGGGCGAACAATAGTATCGTCCCTCCCCTGTCTATCGTCTTGAAAGCCTGATCGATCGGCTGTACGGCTCCGGCGCACACGATGACGAGGTCCGCCCCTCGTCCGCCGTTTGCCTCCTTGGCGAGCTTCGGGACATCCTCGGTCGCGTCAATCGCCACATCGGCCCCGAACCTCTTGGCCGCGTCAAGCCTGTACTTCGAGATATCCGTGGCTATGATCTTCTCCGCGCCCATGGCTTTAGCGAGTTTGATGTTCAGCAGACCCGCGATGCCGCTCCCGAGCACGAGGATTGTCATGCCCCTCCTGAACCCGGCCAGCCTGAAGCCCCTGACGACGCACGCGAGCGGCTCGATGAACGCTCCGTCATCGTACGTGAGCTCTTTTGGAAGGACATAGGTTCCGAGCTCGATATTTATCTTGGGGACTCGTATATATTCTGCGAAGCCGCCTGGGAAGAAGTTCGTCGTTCTAAGGGAGTCGCACGTCGAGTGGTGGCCCGCTAGACAATACCTGCACTTCGTGCACGGCACGTGATGCGACACAAAGACACGCTGACCGACCTTGTACTGGTGCACGTCCTTGCCAACTTCAACGATGTCGCCTGCTATCTCGTGACCGAGGATCAGCGGAGCGCGCTTGATCCTGTACCACTCCATCACATCGCTGCCGCATATCCCGCTGGCGATGACCTTCACGAGCATTTCCGAACTTCCGAGCTCCGGCTTGGGCATCTCCTGGAGACGGACATCGCTGTTCCTGTAGTACATCGCAACGCGCATCTGTTCGTAGCCCCTGCCCCTCGTACCGGATTCACTTCTTTGTCGAGAGCTTCTTGTAGAGATCGTAAGCTTCCTTAACAGTAGCGTCCTCGTGAACTATCTTTCTCACGGCCTTGATCATGGGTATTGGATTGTCCGACTGCCAGATGTTCCTACCCATGTCGACGCCCGCCGCCCCAGCCTTAATCGATTTGAAGGTCAGTTCGAGCGCATCCTTCTCAGCAAGCTTCGGTCCGCCCGCGACGACGATCGGAACCGGACAGCTCTCGACCACCTTCTCGAAGTCGTCGCAGTAGTATGTCTTCACGATGTGCGCCCCAATCTCGGCAGCGATCCTGCTTGCGAGAGCCAAGTACCTGGCGTCCCGCTTGCCGAGCTCCTTCCCGACGGCTGTGACTGCGAGCACTGGCATGCCATGTTTCTGGCCCTCGTTGACGAGCTCAGATAGCGCAAGGAGCGTCTGCCGTTCGTGCTTGCTCCCGACGAAGATAGATAGGGCGATACCGGACGCGTTCAATCTCAATGCGTCCTCGACTGAGGTGATGATGCCTTCATTGGAAAGATCTTCGCCGACGATGCTCGTCCCACCAGAGACTCTCAAAACGACGGAGTTGAGTATCGTCGCATCGATGGAGGACCGCAGAACGCCCCTAGTGAGCATGATCGCGTCCGCGTAGGGCGCCAAGGGCATGATCGTCTTCCTTGGGACCTCGAGTCTGCTGGTCGGACCGAGGAAGTACCCATGATCGACTGCAAGCATGACAGATCGTCCAGTATCGGGCTTTATGATTCGAGACATCCTGTTCTTCAGACCCCAATCCATTCAATCAGACCTCCAAGTTGGAATCAACTCTGATCGCGTGTCTGTTGGAAGAGGGAGTTCGATATTTATAGGTTGCCTGGAAGCGCCTAGCCGCCACCATTATACATAACTGATGCCATCTGCAATTGGTGGTTGCACGAGGATGGATGGTCTGAAGATTGCATGCTTCCTGTTTGCAGCATGTCTCGCAGCGTCCCTGCTTCCTCAGCAGGCAGCCTCGACCACGGCAACAGATGAAGGCGTCCATGGCTGGATAGAGATCATGAACGATGACAATTTCACGGCAGAAAATGGAGTCACCGGCGGCAATGGAACCTATGACAATCCATACATCATCGAGAACAGATTGATCGATCTATCCCAGAACACGGAATATCAGTCTCACGACGGAATATACGTCGCGCGCACAAGTGCATCCTTCGTGATACGGAACGTGAAAGTTCATTCTGGTCTCGTGACCATCAGCCCAAGCTCCTTCACAGGTGGATGCGGAATCAGGCTTCAGGATTTGTACAACGGAATAGTCGAGGATTGCGAGTTCACGGGTGACTTGACTGGCCTCGAGATCTCCAACTGCCAGAACATCGTCGTGCGTAACAATGACATACTGCATAACAACCGTGGACTCTCTGCCTGGAGAAGTCATGGGTTGCATGTCGAAGGGAACAACATCTCTTCAAACACCTACGGGAATATCGAATTCTATCAAGTCATTCAATCCGATCTCGTAAACAACACCGTAATACTAAGCACTGATTGGATGGGCATCAATCTCTACGAGAGCGAGGACTGCGAGGTCCACGGAAATGAAATCATTCTCAATGGGGGTGTCGGAGTAAATATCGGTTACTGCAAGGACTGCAAGATCACTAACAACACAATCGCGCACAACGGTGTCGGCATTACTATCTACGGATCCGAGGACATCTTGGCGCTCCCGAACGGTTTCAGCTTCAACCATAAGGACATCGAAAACTGGGACGACGACAACAGCATCAACCCGTGGACCCTCCTCATCTCGGTGATAGCCATAGTTGCCGCAGTAGTTGTCGCGGTCGCGATGATGACGAGATGGCGGAAGAAGAAGCCCGCACGCATTCAGCCACCTCCGATTGTCGACAGGCCGACATGATCGATTGGCCGGCTCATTTCTTGTCGGACTTCTTATTGCCTATGAGGAATTCGTAATCGAATATCTGCTCGATCTGCTTGGGAGTGAGTATCCCCTTCTCGATCACCAGGTCCCTGACGGACGTGTTCCGCTTCAGAGCCTCCTTGGCGATCTCGGCCGATTTCATATAGCCGATGTGAGGGTCGAGGAAAGTGGCAATGGACGGGTTCTTCTCCAGGTAGCTCTTGCACTTGTCTTCATCAGCCTCGATGCCCGAGATGCATTTCTCGATGAATACGGGGATGTAATTGTTGAGAAGGACCATCGACTCCAGGATGTTGTGTATCATGACCGGGTTCATCACGTTGAGCTCCATCTGACCGGCCTGGACGGCCATCGAGACGGAGATGTCGTTCCCTACAATCTGGAAACCGATCATGTTCATGCACTCTGCCATGACAGGGTTAACCTTGCCCGGCATGATGGATGAGCCTGGTTGGGTGGCTGGCAGATGTATCTCCGACCAGCCTGTGATCGGCCCTGAGTTCATCAGCCGGAGGTCGTTGGATATCCGGATGAGTTCGAGAGCGAGCGCCTTGAGACCTCCGGAAACCATGGCGAAGTCCAGCCTGCTCTGAAGAGCTTCTCTGGGATCCTCCGCCTCTAAGAGGTTAAGTCCTGTGATCTTCCTGAGGTGCTTCACGACCTGCGTGTGGTAATCCGGGTGTGCGTTCGCGCCCGTGCCCACAGCAGTTGCGCCGAGCGGCACCTCCTCGAGCAGCTTCAACTCCGCCTTGAGCTGGTCCCTTGACTTCTTGATCGCGACAGAGTACGCCATGAACTCCTGGCCGAGAGTCACTGGGAGCGCGTCCATCAGGTGCGTACGCCCTGATTTGAGGATCCGTTCGAACTCCATCCCCTTCTTCACGAAGGCTCGCCTCAGGCTATCCAGCTTGTCCATGAGGTCCTGAGCGATTATGAGGATGCACAGGCGCATGGCGGTAGGGTAAGTGTCGTTTGTGGACTGGGCCATGTTCACGTGATCGTTTGGATGGATGGTAGAGTACTCGCCCTTTCGCTTGCCGATCAGCTCCAGAGCCCGGTTGGCGATGACCTCGTTGAAGTTCATGTTGAAGGACGTTCCGGCGCCCGCCTGGAAGTCGTCCACGACGAACTGATCGTGGAGCTTGCCGGCGAGGATCTCGTCGCATGCGGACACGATGGCTTTGCATAAGTGCGGCTCCAGCCAGCCAACATCCTTGTTCGCGAGCGCCGCAGCCTTCTTCACCATCGCATACGCGTTGATGAACTCGGGCCTTGCCATGATCCCGCTGACCGGAAAATTCTCCGTCGCCCTCAGCGTCTGTATCCCGTAGTATGCATCCTCGGGCACCTCGCGCTTTCCGAGGGAATCCTTCTCAATCCGGGTCTTGATCGACATGATATCCAACAACTGGTGACATCTCAGCATTTTGATGCATCGTATTTCAAAGTTGCCCCGATGGTGCGTCTCTAGTAGACTGAACAATGAATGACGTCGATAAGTCTTAACCCGGCATCTGTATTCTGAAAGCCAGAGGGGGAACAGGATGAACGAGAAGATACACTCGCACATGAAGCTCGAAGATGGTTACAGGTTCAGCATCACCTTCGACGAACTACCCGGTGCCAAGATCTACTCGGACGAGTCCATACCCGTCGGGAAGTCCGAGGGCCCGAGCGCCGCGATGATGCTATCGTCGGCCGTGGGGCACTGCCTGAGCTCAAGCCTCCTGTTCTGCCTTGAGAAGTCGAGGGCCAAGCCAAAAGGCCTCGAGACCGATGTCGAGACCACGCTCGCCCGGAACGAGAAGGGCAGGTGGCGTGTTTCTGGAATTAAGGTCAACATGAAGATAGATACGGACGATGTTGACAAAGAAAAGCTCGAACGATGCAAGGGTATATTCGAGGACTTCTGCATTGTCAGCGCGAGCGTGCGCGAGGGCATCAAAATCAGTGTCGACTTGTCCGAGAAGTGAACGATTCCTGAGGTGTTTGAAATGGGTCTGATACCGCAGAAGGAGAGAGACATCCTATCCAAGGAGTTCGGTGAGAAGTTGGTCAACGACGTCAGGCTTGTCGTGTTCACGCAGGAGATGCCCTGCATGTTCTGCAAGGAGACCGAGCTGGTAGCCAACGAGTTGGCGGAGATCTCCCCGAAGATCAAGGTGGAGAAGTACGACTTCGTGAAGGACCAGATGAAGGCGAATGAGTTCAGGATCGACAAGATACCTGCGATCGCAGTGATAGGAGCCAAAGACTATGGGGTCAGATTCTACGGGATACCGTCAGGTTACGAGTTCACGTCCTTCGTGGGGGCGATCCTGGACGTCTCCCGAGGCGAGAGCGGCCTGTCGCAGAAGACGAAGGACATACTGAAGCTGGTGGACAGCTCGGTCCACATCCAGGTGTTCGTGACCCCCACCTGCCCGTTCTGTCCAGCGACCGTGAGGCTGGCGCACAGGCTCGCGATCGAGAGCGACATGATATGGGCGGACATGGTCGAGTCCACGGAGTTCGTCCCGCTCGCGCAGAAGTACTCGGTCACAGGGGTCCCCAAGACCGTCATCAACGAGAAGTTCGAAATCGCAGGTTCCCTGCCAGAGGACCTGTTCGTGCAGCACGTGATGCACTCGCTGTCGCATGTGGAACCTCTGCAGCCGAGATAGGTCTCTGCAAGGTCGAAAGAGGCGTGCCATGAATCCTAAGGCTGAGGCGGACAAGAAGCTCGACGAGATCGAGAAGGTGCTAGCTAGCCTCAGAGGCGTCAAGCACACATTCTACCTGACGGGGGAGATGAGAGATAGGCTTGAGGAGCTGGAGAGACGGTACCCGCCGATCGGACCGCTGACAGTCCAGAACGACGGAGTGCTCGAATGCCTCAAGAGAAGACATGTGGCATGCATCGTCAAGGACAATACATTCAGAGGGCCGCCCCATCCGACTGTCGTTCTCATGAACGGGAACGGGACTGTCATCGGCCGCGAACTATTGCGTGGAGAGAAGGTGGGGCCAGGGGAGGGCAGCAAGACTCTGTTCCTCGGGAAGGATTTTGTGGTGTTCGTGGGCAAGGAAAGCGGCAAAGGCTCCAGGTTCGTGCTCCCGCCCGTGGAGTTCAAAGAAGTTGAGGAGGTTCGAGGGACGGCTCGCGTGGTCTCCTCCAGCCCATCCACCACCGGGGATGTGTTCCTCCGGAAGAAAGCCGGGCTCGAGGACGACCCGAAGCTGGCGTCGATACTTATCGGATTCGACCTCTGCCGGCCATAGCAGCGTTAACATCGGACATCGCGCGCTTTTCGGAAAGGCCTGTCGAAATGGGAAGTTGCCGAGGGATGGCCGTTCGAAATTTCCTTCACGAATCGGCCTTCCGTTACGATGAACGGGCCTCGCATTCGAAGAACCTTTAAAACATCCCATCGAAAATGGCAGTTCTTCCGGGAGGAAAAGGGTGTTGAGAGGGAACATTTAAATTCAATCTTGGCATGCGCTAGCTCAATCATCTCGCGCAGAGTGTTTGCGCGGGCATGGATTAGGCCAATGGTGTTAGAATGGCAGGCAAAGCAAATCCGTTTGAAGAAATGAAAAAGATGGTCGACAAGGCGGGGAAGACTCTGGGTCTCGACCAGGGCATGATCGATGTCCTGAAGAGCCCGAAGAGGGAGCTCTCAGTTAATTTCCCTGTCAGGATGGACAACGGAGCGGTCAGGGTCTTCACTGGATACAGAGTCCAGCACAACGAAGCCCGTGGCCCGTACAAGGGCGGCATCAGATACCACCCACAGGTGGACATCGATGAGGTAAGAGCCCTTTCATCCTGGATGACATGGAAGACCGCCACAGTCGACATACCCTACGGTGGAGCAAAGGGAGGCATCATCTGCGATCCGAAGAAGATGTCAGTGAACGAGATCGAGAGGATGACGCGGAGGTACGCGTCTGAAATCTCGATCATCATCGGCCCGGAGAAGGACATTCCTGCTCCGGACGTGAACACAGGCGGCAGGGAGATGGCCTGGATCATGGACACGTTCAGCATGATCAAGGGCTACGCTGTCCCAGGCGTCATCACCGGCAAGCCAAGAGAGCTCGGCGGCTCACTCGGCAGACCTGAGGCGACATCGAGGGGCCTCGTGTTCTGCGTGAGAGAAGCGGCGAAGAAGATCGGCATGAACCTGAAGGGCGCAAGCGTAGCCATCCAGGGATACGGCAACGTCGGCGCGTTCGCCCACAAGCTCATCGAGCGCGACTTCGGCTCCAAGGTGATCGCTGTCACGGACTCGAAGGGCGGCATCATAAACGAGAAGGGCCTGAAGTACGAGGAAGTCTGGGCGCACAAGGTCAAGACCGGCAGCGTCATCGGATTCCCCGGTTCGAAGCCGATCAGCAACGAGGAAATCCTCGAGCTCAAGGTCGATGTGCTCCTGCCCTGCGCTCTCGAGAACGTCATCACGAAGGACAACGCTGAGAAGATCAAAGCCAAGATCTCCGGCGAGGGCGCGAATGGCCCGACGACCTTCGAGGCGGACGCCACCATGTGGAAGAACGGCGTACTCGTCCTGCCCGACATCCTTGCGAACGCAGGCGGTGTCACGGTGAGCTACTTCGAGTGGGTCCAGAACAACTACAACTACTACTGGACGGAGCAGGAAGTCAACGAGCGGCTCGACAGGAAGATAACTGTGGCGTTCCACGAGGTGTGGGACATGCACGAGAAGCACAAGTGCAACATGAGGGACGCAGCCTACCTCGTCGCAGTGAAGAGGGTCGCGGACGCAACGAAGCTCAGGGGCTTCTTCCCGTAGACGAACTCAAACTCCAACCCATCCGGGGCGATGCTCCGGATGGACATCTTACTGTTTTTCGGATTGATCCGTCGCGTGGCTTAGAACATCACTTGATGGACTTCGCGATCTCCGACCCGACCTCATCGGCCAGGACGACCTTCTGCTCCCCGGACTTCATGTCCCTGAGCATCACTGACCGCTTCGCCATCTCTTCTTTGCCCACGATGACCGCATATCTCGAGCCGACTGCCGCAGCGTACTTCAGGTTCTTGCTCATGGTCCTGCGCATTAGGTCGACATCCGCCTTCAGGCCCTGCGATCTCAGCCTCGAAACGATCCCGAACGCGTACTTTCTCATGTCGTCCTTGGTTGGAATCACGTACGCATCCAGCGGGAGCGCGAGCTCGATAGGTCTCTCAGCTTCCAGGGCGAGCAGGACCCTGTCTATCCCGATTGCATAGCCCGTGCTGAACACCGGCTCGCCACCGAACAGCTCGGACAGCGTATATGATCCGCCACCGAGGATCTGCTTCTCAGCGCCCAGCCTGGGCGCATCTATCTCGAAGACCATGCCCGTGTAGTAGTCGAGGCCGCGGACGATCCCCAGGTCCACCTGGCAGTCCTCGATCCCGTACAGCTTCAGCACCGAGAAGATCTCCTTCAAGTACTCTGTCGCCTCAGACGGCTCGAGGTTGTTCAGCAGCTCCACCTCGCCCTCGACCTCCGCGAGAGATGTGATCTTATCGAACAGCTGTCTGGGCAGCGCCTTTGCATCGAACATGTCGCCCATGGCGTCGAAGTCCTCCTTGTCTATCATCCTCAGGACATCGGACGCGACCTTCGGGTCCTTTATCTCGCTGTGGACCATCGACTTCAGGATGCCGATGTGGCCTATGCGGACGACGAACTCCTCCAGGCCCGTGGCCCTGATGCAGTTGATAGCGAGCGCAATCACCTCGGCATCCGTCTCAGGGCTCTTGGTGCCTATGAGCTCTGCACCGAGCTGGAAGAACTCCCTGAACCTGCCGCTCTGGGGGTTCTCGTACCTGAAACAGTTGCCGACATAGTAGAGCTTCAACGGTTTGGGGAGTGTGGACAGCTCGTTGACATAGAACCGAATGACTGACGCGGTGATTTCCGGCCTTAGAGCCATCTCCCTGTCGCCCTTGTCCTTGAAGACGTACATCTCGTCGATGATGCCCTGGCCAGACCTCAGCGTGAACAGCTCGGAGTGCTCGAACGTGGGAGTCACGACCTCGCCGAACCCGAACCGAGCGCACGCGTCGCGCATGGACAGTTCTGCCTTCCTGCGCTTGGCCATCTGTGGCGGGCTGAAATCTCTGGTCCCTCTGGGCCTCTGAATCATCGTTCGCTTGAACGGCCACCCATTTCTTAATCCTTTTGGAAGAGAGAATGCTCACATTCAAATCCAGCCATATCTCTCCCTGGTGTCTGATGGAAACCCTCTGGGTCGCGCTCGCAATCTTCTTGGTCACATATGCGCTCATCTCGATCCGCCGGTTCCCAAAGGTCAAGGTGGACAGGCCGGCCGCGGCGCTGATCGGAGCTGCCCTGATGATCGTTTTCGGCGTGGTCAAACCCGATGTTGCCATCGGCGCCATCAACATGGACATACTGATCCTGCTCGTCGGAATGATGATCCTCGTAGCTGGGCTTGAGCTCTGTGGCTTCTTCGAGTGGGTCTCGCTCAGGATGATCAAGTACTCGAAGGACCAGTTCACGTTCCTGGTGCTCACGATGGCGGTCACGGGCGCGCTATCCGCGCTCGTGCTCAACGATACTGTCGTGCTGCTCTTCACGCCCATCATAATCAGGACCTGCAGACTGCTGAAGTCAAACCCCGTGCCGTTCCTTGTGGCGGAGGCCATCGCAGCCAACATCGGGAGCGTGGCGACGGCCGTTGGCAATCCCCAGAACGCGTACATCGCGACCAAGACGGGCATGTCCTTCATAGACTTCTCCGCGAGACTGTTTCCAGTCTCCATCGTCTGCATGCTCGTGGCGATCGCCATCCTCTACCTTGTCTACAGGAAGGACATCGAACATGGGAGCGCGCAGGCTTTCAGGAGGAAGATCCTCAAGGATGGATGGAAGGCCTTCGAAGAGGAGTTGGTGAAGGGCGACGAGTCCACGACCTCTGGCATCAGGAAGATGAAGGAGAGGAGGCTCGGGCTCTACAGCCTGCTGGTAATAACCGCCCTGACCTTCTGTGCTTTCGTCCTGAACCAGTTCCTCGGAACCCCGATCGCCGTGATCGCATTCGTGGCCGGCGTTGTCTCGCTCTTCGTCGTGCCGCTCGTGACAGACGTCAAGGCAAGAGAGATGCTCGCGGGAGTCGACTGGTCGATCATCCTCTTCTTCGTCGGCCTGTTCGTCGTGCTCCAAGGGGTCAAGGATTCCCAGCTGCTGAACGACATAAAGAACTTCTTCCCTGGCTTCGGGGATTCTGGAGTGCCGACCATGGAATGGCTTACGGCGTTGTCCGCCCTTTTGTCCAACCTCGTGAGCAACGTGCCTGCGGTGCTCCTGCTGGGCGAACTGATACCCATCACGGACCATCAGCTTTGGATAGCCCTCGCATCCAGCTCCACCCTCGCAGGGAACGCGACCATACTCGGAGCTGCAGCGAACGTGATAGTCGCGGAGAAGGCCGAAGCGAAAGGCATCGAGATCAATTTCTGGAAGTTCACCCTGGTCGGCTTCCCGATTGCGATGGCGACACTGTTCGTATCTACCCTGATGCTCATGCTCTTGTTCTGAGCACGTTTAGACAGATGTCTGACAGCTGTCCAGCATGTAAAATAACCATACTGGCGAAAGGGCTTTATATGTCCGACGAGTATTCGGTCAGTGTCGGAAGTGAATCCGGCAACACGGAGGGATGCACGTGCCAATGAAGCCAATATCTCTGGACAGGGCAAAGGAGATCGCAGCTGAGAAGAGCCTCAAACCTGGCAAGGTAAGAGGGACAACCGAGGTCGAATTCACTCGGGGCGGAAGCCCGAGGGTCGAGATAATCGACTGGCCCGAGTTCGAGCAGATCGTCACCTCAAAGAATCTGGAGATTCATGAGGGCGGCGGATTCATGAAGCTGATGAAGAAGGTCTGAGCGAACTCCGTTCTCTTCTTCACCGCTCTAAACCCTTTAACCTCTAGTTTTTCAGCGCTTCACGATTATGGTGACAATATCCTGATCGACCACCATGTGATCTAAGCCGACTATCTGGCCAGGGAACCTCGCGCTCTTTCCCCAGATCTGCGCGTACCTGAAGTTCTTCCTGAAGTCCCTGTGTATCGAGTCGCAGATCATGCCTATGTCCGAGCCGTCCTTGATCACGAGGGGCTCGACCATGTCGGCATCCTTCCCCTGCGGCTTCATGTAGATGCGTATGAACTTGAGGGCGTTGTAGATATCTTCTCTGAGCTTCTCCAGTCCGATGTCCTTCTCCGCTGCAATCGGGACGATCTTCCACTCCTTGAGCCGCTTCTGGATCAGTTTCAGATACGCCTCGTTCACGAGGTCGGTCTTGTTGATGACCGCTATCGCCGGTATGTAGAGCCTGTTGCCGGAGATATAGTCGATGAGCTGGTCCTCATCGATGTCGTCCCTGATCACGACATCCGCGTTGGTGTGCCCGTACTCGTTCATCATGTCCTTGACGAGGTCCTCGTCCATGACCGATTGCTTGGTGGTGAAGTTGACAATGATGCCGCCCCTGTTCTTCTTCGCAACCACAATGTCCGGCGGCCGCTGGTTGAGCCTGAGATTCGCAGTCTTCAGCTCCTCTACCAGAACTTGTATGTTCGTCTCGAAGACGTCGATCATGAGGAGGATCATGTCCGCAGAACGAACTACCGACAGCACCTCTCGCCCTCGGCCCTTGCCCTTGGAGGCGTCTTTGATCAGCCCTGGCAGATCGAGGATTTGGATCTTCGCGCCCCGGTACTCCATCACACCGGGTACGACCGTGAGGGTCGTGAACTTGTATTCCGCCACTGCGCTCTGCGCGTTCGTGATCTTGTTGAGAAGAGTCGACTTGCCGACGCTCGGAAAACCGACCAGAGCCACAGTTGCATGGCCTGACTTGCGGACGGCATAGCCGGCGGTCTTAGGCCCCTTTGAACGTCTGAGCTCGATGGCGTCCCTAAGCCTCGCGAGCTGTGCCTTGAGCCTGCCGATGTGATGCTGGGTGTTCTTGTTGTACTGGGTCTTTGCCAGCTCTTCATCTATCTCTTTGATCCGCTCCTCTGCAGAAGGCATGGGCTCAAGCCTCAATGTCGTCCCTGTAGATATGCGTTCCAGCGCCCTCTCCCAGGGCGGCAACGAGCTTCTCGGTGGAGCATATCACGACCTCATCCCCTCCACCTTCCAGGAACCTGATGGCTGCGAGTATCTTCGGCCCCATGGTGCCCGGCGGGAACTGCCCCTCCTCGTATAGTCTCTTGATCTCCTTGAGGTTGGATTTCATGAAGGGCCTCTGAGTCACCTTCCCGAAGTCGAGGAAGACATGGTCGACGTCAGTTGCGATGACGAACAACCTTTCCTTGATATCTCTCGCAAGCATCGCCGCTGCGAGATCCTTGTCCACGACGGCCTCTACGCCGACATACCTGTGCCCTCTGCGGACGACTGGAATCCCGCCTCCGCCGCAGGCGATGACCACCTCGGCCTGATGCTCTCCGCCGAACACGAGCCTCTGGACTGGCTTGCTCTCGACGATACCGAGTGGATCAGGCGAGGGGACGACGCGCCTCCAACCACCCCTCTTCTTGTCCAGGACCATGACCCAGCCCTTCTCCTTGTGGAGCTCCTTTGCCTCATGGGCGCTGTAGTACTTGCCTATCGGCTTGGTCGGGTTCTTGAACGCTGGGTCATCCTCAGAGACGATGACCTGCGTGATAAGCGACACGGCCACCTTGTTCATCCCTCTCTCTACGAACTCCGATGAGAGCGCCTGTTGGAGCATGTACCCTATCTGCCCCTGGCTCTCGGCGTCGCACACGTCCATGCCCATCGGTGGCAGCTCGTTCTTGGCGATCTCGTTCCTGAGAAGTATGTCCCCGACCTGCGGCCCGTTCCCGTGCGTTATTACGATGTCGTAACCCTTCTCTATCAGGTCCGCCATGCCCTTGGCCGTGACCGCCACGTTGCGCATCTGGTTCTCCTGTGTGGGTTTCTCCCCGGAGCGCAGTATGGCGTTCCCTCCGATGGCTATGACCGCGGTCTTCAAGGCTGGGACCTCCTAGAGGAATGCCTTCGATTGCGAAACCACATATTTAACTGCTATTACGACACCAACCTGCGAGAACCAATCTATTTATGCGAAGAGCAAGTTGCCTCACGAGATGGAAACCCAGGCCAAGAGACTGGAAGTGTACCTGAAGGGTTTGTTCCAGGAGTTCAAGAAGACGCGCCTGCCAATCCCAATTGGGATCGCGCTTTCAGCTGGCGTGTATGCGCTTGTGTTGCTTTACGCAGGGACGTTCTGCCTGAGCGGTCTCATCACTCCGCTGTTCATCCTCGGCATCATGTGGCAACTTGGAGTCAAGGGGGTCAAGAAGCTACTGATAGTCGGCATCGTGGCGTGCATCGCATGTGCAGGCGTGTGGGTCGTGTATTTCACTGATTTCTACCAGCACATTGAGCCCAAGATCGCAACGAGCGAAAATGCCACCCTGGCAGACGGCAAGGTCACTCCGCTTTTCGGTGACTCGTCCACGATGTTCAACTACACTCTCACAGTCCACCTACCAGGCGCGAACACGACTGTGGAGGAGGTAAGTGTCGCCACTGCCAGCGTGGCGTTCCCGAGCGCCAAGGCGAACAACTACACGATGCTAAGGGACTTCGCTAGAAGCAATGCCACTGTTTGGTACTACTACTACAACACGACTGTGACCAGGCCGATCAACCAATACATTTTCTGGGCGAAGGTGAACGGCACATGGCACATCGCAGATGAGAGGTTGGCGGACGGGACAGAGCTCGCGATTAACGGACCGATATACACGAGCACACCCGCTGTCATGGCGCCGTTGGTCCCGATATCGTTCGTTCAGTCGTTTGTAGGAGTGTACCCAATGTACGCGCTCCTGCTGCTCATGATCTGGTGGACCAGGCGAGCGAGGAAGATGCGAGTGAATGCCTACGAGAAGGCCGTTGAGGAGCGCGCGAAGGAGAAGGAGGGCATCCCCCAGGAGAGGGCCAAGGTCCCCAGCCTCGCCGAGGCGATGGGCAAGGAGACCTCGGGAGAGGGGTTCGTTTGCTCTGAATGCGGAGCGGACGTGCCCGCGGAAGCCAAGCGCTGCCCGAAGTGTGGCGAGAGGTTCGATTGAAGCGCACTGGCGTTTTGCAGCTTTTGACAATCGGAAGACCTGGGCAAACTTCATACATGTCTTCCCGTATACGAACTAGACAACATGGGTGAGAGAGAAGAGGAACACTGGTCGCGCGCAAAGAGAATCATGATGGCGCTTGGCGTCGCATTCGCGATTCTAACTGTTTCGATAGTCGCCTTCGTATTAGTGGCGGAGGGGACCTACACGGCCAAGAACTTCAAGTCCCACGCGCCGATATACATTGACGGAAACGTTCACATCTGGTCTGAGGAGGGCGTGACCGCAGGATCTGGGACTGAGACAGATCCGTTCGTTATCGAAGGATGGGAGATACTCGGCGTTGGTGCCTCCGGCATATCGATAAACAACACGGATGCCCACATCGTGATCAGGAACGTCTCGGTGAGCGGCACATGGTCCTCGAGGGCAACGTCTAGCAGCTCAGTTGGCATCTCACTTGACAATGCAAGCAATGTCAGGATAGAGTCTTCGTTCATATCCGGTTTCCAATCGGGGGTCCGCGCGAACGGAACCCTCGGTGTCACCGAAGGCATTGAGATATCTAGGAGCACTTTCACGTCAAACGGTCAGAATGTGGTGATCAGCGGAACCAGTGATTGTCTGGTTACCCACTCCTTCTTCAACGGCTACGATGAGAGCCTCCTGCATATCTCCAACTGCACGTCCGTTTCGTGCTCCTTCAATAATATCGTCGGAGCATCATACACCTACATGTCATCACGCACCAGTGTAGTATTGATCGAGAATGTAACCGACTGCATACTTGAAGAGAACGACATCGGGGCTTTCTCTGACAGCAAGTGTGTACGGTTGATCGACACAAAGAGTGCTATGATCACTAACAACAGCATCATGTCCTACGGCCAGTATGGTCTGGAGGCAGAGAGGTGCACAGACCTGATGTTCTATCGCAACGAGATATCCTCCGGCGAAGGCATATGGGTACAGGGAAGCGTCAACGCTGTCGTAGACGGGAACTATCTCCACTCCGGGTTGTACAGATCCGGTTCACTCAGCATCTACTCTTCAAATTCCGTCAATGCGACAATCTCGAACAACCTGATCATCAGAGGCGGAGGTATCGTGGTCTCGAACAGTCGAGACTGCATCGTGAACGACAATTACGTAGAAGATGCTGGGTACTTCGGCAGCTACGGCTATCTAAGATTCATGACTGGCATGGCGACATACAAGTGTCAGAACCTTACAATCACAAGGAATCTCTTCGTGAATGGCTCTGGTCCTGGTGCAACACTGTCGGGCATGAACATAACATTCGATGGAAACATGATCTCGAACAACTCCCGATTGGCGGATTACTACACAAACGAGGGACGCGGATTGACTGCGACAGGGTCGGGCTTGTCCATCCGCAATAACAGGATTTCTTCGAATACCAGAGAGGGCTTGGGTCCGGATAACGGGGTCATGCTGCAAATGTGCGACGATTCAACCTTTGAAAGCAACAATGTTTCGGATGATGTGGATCTCAGATACTGCGACAACCTGACGGTCCGATCAAACACCTTCGACGGAATGTGGAACCTGTCCGTGCTATCTTGGACGGACGTCACGACTCTTGATGAGAACAACTTCGCAGCTGGAATTGCTATCTCTTCCACAGGTGACTCGTCCGTGACCCATTGGGATGCGGGGTATCCAGAGGGCGGTAACTACTGGCAATCCTATTCCGGAGAAGACTTGATGAACGGTCTGAATCAGGACCTTCCTGGTCCGGATGGATTTGGAGATACGGCCTACCAGATATCTGGTGGATTCCTGGACCGCTATCCCCGGATGCAGCCGGTCAGACTACAGGACTTTCAATCTCCGGTCACGTTCGCGATATGCAACGGGACCCTGGGACTCAGGTATTGGTACACATCCAATGTTAGCGTGGCCCTGACCTCCTTCGACGACAACTCATCGTCGGTGGATATCAGCTACAGCCTGGATTCAGGACCCTGGAACATGTACAACACAAATGTACTCGTGACTGGAGATGGTATCCACACACTGCAATACCGTTCTGTGGATAGGCAAGGTAACATTGAGAGAACCAAGACAGTCCAGATCAGAGTGGATACGCAGGCACCGTTCCTTACTACCAGTCTCTTGAAGGAGTACAGGTTCAGAACACAGACCTCCGATACGAGATACATTCGGGCGAATTTCACTGACGGGACAAGTGGCGTCGATTACTCGTTCACAACTTACAATTCGACCATATACGGATACCCATACAGCATGTACAGTGCAGGCGATTGGCACCCAATAATCCCCGAAACCGGGACCCGGGACGGAGCAATCGTGGTCCTGGACGGAGCGGGCAATTCATTTACGCATGTAATCACGATCAAGGCATCCATCGCTCCCAGCACAGACCCCATCAGCCACGAAGGACCATATGGTTGGTGGCTAATCCTTGCGATCCTAGCGGACACGGGAGTGGGATTGACCGCCCTGGGAGCGTTCGCGTCGAGCAGCGAGAAGGGACTGCCGGGTGGCAAGTGGACGCCGCGCGAGGAGGGCGAAAGACACTACGACGAGGACGTAGTTGACGGATATCCGAAGCTCAAGAGGAGGATGTAGCCGGCTATTAGACGAACGAGTGCCCTAGCGCTCAAATCCCCACAATTATGTATTTATCTCGGTAGACTGTTTCAACCGCCAGGGATGTACTCAGAACACCTACGTTTCCACAGGATGGGCGGGGGACGAATCACTTGTCATCGATAGCACATGAGCTAGCAAAGAAGCAGAAGGAGATCTCCGTCTCCGAGTTCTTCGAGAAGAACAAGCAGATCCTCGGGTTCGATTCGCTCACGAGAGCGCTCATTACTTCCGTCAAGGAACCCGTTGACAACAGCCTCGATGCGTGCGAGGACGCCGGCGTGCTACCTGAGATTCTTGTACGCGTTGAGAAGATCGATAACACCGAGTACCGGGTGACGGTCGAGGACAACGGTCCTGGCATCGTGAAGAAGCAGGTTCCCAACGTGTTCGCCCGGCTTCTGTACGGCTCAAGGTTCCACACGAGAGCCCAGAGAAGAGGGCAACAGGGAATCGGAGTCTCCGCTGTCGTGATGTACAGCCAGCTCACAACGGGCAAGGCGACGAAGGTCCGATCAAAGATATCCGATGAGGATGTCGCGTATGAGTGCGATCTCATCCTGGACACGAAGAAGAACAGGCCTGACGTCATCAAGGAGGACTTCGTCATCTGGGACAGGTCGCACGGCACCAGCTTCCAGGTGCACATTAAGGGGAAGTACATCGGCGGGAAGCAGTCCATATTCGAGTACCTCAAGGGCGTTGCGATCGTCAACCCGCATGCAAAGATCACATTTATTCCGCCAGAAGGGAACACGATCGTGTTCGAGAGGGCCTCAGAGCTTGTGCCCAAGCCCACGAAGGAGGTGAAGCCGCATCCGGAGGGCGTCGAGCTGGGGGAGCTGCTCAGCATGGCCAAGTACACCGAATCCCTCAAGATGACCAGCTTCCTAAACACCGAGTTCTCGAGGATATCCTACAGGGTCGCAAGGGAGATCTGCGAATTGGCTGGAGTCCCTCCGGACCTGAGACCCGACCGCTTGACCCTAGAGGGGGCAGGGGCCATCCTGGAGGCAATCAAGAAGGTCAAGATCATGTCCCCGGAGACGGACTGTCTGTCCCCCATCGGCGAGACGCTCATCAGGAAAGGGCTCAAGAACGTCTTGGGAGTTCTGAAGGCGGACTTCTACGCGCCCCCGGTCACGAGAGAGCCCAAGGTCTTCGGAGGAAACCCGTTCATTGTCGAGGTGGGCATCGTCTACGGCGGCGGACTCAACCGAGAGGAGCCCGTCCAGATACTGAGATTCGCCAACCGGGTCCCGCTCATGTACCAGCAGGGCGCATGTGCGATCACACAGGCAGTCGAGGCAGTGGACTGGAGGAGATACGGGCTGGAACAGCGCGGCGGGCAAGGGATCCCATATGGCCCCGCAATAGTCCTCGTCCACGTCGCATCGACCAAGATACCGTTCACTTCAGAATCAAAGGAGGCCGTCGCGAACATCCCGGAGATCAAGGAGGAGATCGAGCTGGCCATCAAGGCCTGCGCCCGAAGGCTCAAGACACACCTGAACAAAGCCGCGAAGAAGGGCAAGACCAAGGTGAAGTTCGAGATCGTCCAGGAGATCATACCAATGATAGCGCAGAAGAGCGCGAAGATAGTCGGGAAGCCGATGCCCGATCTGGCGGGCACTATCACGAAGATAATGAACGTTGTCTGGATAGAGGATGGGGTCAAGTTCGAGAAGGGGAGGCACCACATTTCGGTCAAGATCTACAACTACACGCCCAAGTCCCAGAGCTTCCATCTACACATACTCGCGCCGTACGACAAGATCGATCAGAAGACGGTCAAGGAGAAGCCGATCGAGATCCGAGAGAACAACAAGCTGACCTGGGACATCAAGAGGATCGCGTCCACTGCGATCTACGAGCTGACCTTCGACCTGCACGGGTTGCCGCAGGAGCAGTACGACGACAACGAGCTGTATGTGAGCGGCATTGATGCGGCATCTGTCATAGGAGCCGAGGTCCTGCCAGGCGATTGGGACCTTGAACACCTGAAGATCACCGAGGAGGGTGGATTGGAGGAGCCAGAGGAGGGAGAAGAGGGCGAGGTGGACTACGATGAGGGCGCCGAGGTGATCAACAATGAAGAATGAAGAGCGCCATCAACGGGCAGTCGACAAGCTCACAGAGCTCGCAGGGAGCGTCTACGACCAGATCGACGGCGGGAAGATACCGAGGATGGTCATCCCTCTCAGGACCAAGAGCAACATCAGGTTCGATCCGAAATCCGCGGTCTGGAAGTATGGCAAGGCGATGGGCGCTAGGTCCGCCAAGAAACTCACGGGCGCCCAGATGCTCCTGCGGACGATGTACATGCTCGAGTTCATCGAGGAAATGATAAAGCAGGAGAAGAGCTCGACGCTCAGAGAGATGTACTACATCTCAGAAGGCTGGGCGAAGGGCAAGTTCAACGCCCAGGATGAATCAAACATGCTGGCCGAGGACCTGGAGATCATCACGACCTGCATGAGAGAGGACTTCAAGCTCAGGCCCGAGGAGGACGGCGCGAGGGTCATCGGGAACATAACCCTGCAGGAGCTGGACAGGAAGGGCAAGAAGAAGAAGATCAACTGCAGGGACGATGTCGGTGATTCTGGATATGGCATACCGTACAATGTCGAGAAGGAAAAGATAGAGTTCATAGACTGCGACGCTGACTTCATCATCGCAATCGAGACCGGCGGCATGTTCGACAGGCTCGTCGAGAACAAGTTCGACGAGGACGCGAACGCTGTCCTTGTGCACCTGAAGGGCCAGCCAGCCAGGAGCACGAGGAGGTTCATCAAGAGACTTAACGAGGAGATGAAGCTGCCCGTCTGCACATTCGTGGACGGCGACCCATGGAGCTTCAGGATACACGCGTCGCTGGCGTACGGTGCGATCAAGACCGCCCACCTATCCGAGTATCTTGCCACTCCGACGGCCGAGTTCATCGGGATCACGGCCTCTGACATACTCAACTACGAACTGCCAACGGACAAGCTGAACGACAAGGACATCCAAGCACTCAACGCCGAGAAGACGGACCCTAGGTTCAAAGACCAGTTCTGGAAGCACGAGATCGACCTGATGCTCGAGATAGGGAAGAAGGCTGAGCAGCAGGCCCTGGCGAAGTACGGCCTTGACTATGTTACGGACACCTACCTTCCTGAGAAGCTGTCCGAGATCGGCATAATCAAGTGACCTCATCCTGACCAGGTGCACAGGTTGAAGCTAGTATCGCTCATGCCCGAGCTCCCCATCCACATGAGGCGCTCGAACGATTGGACGATCGAATATCCCCGCGAGAACACTGAATCGAGGGCACGCCTGCACGAAGCCGGGACGGCAATCGATATCTCCTTCGTCCCAGCATCCGCCGCCATCAGCTCCGCGGATGCGATGAGGGTTTCGAACACATCGAGCTTGGCTCCTGGATCGACTGCGAGCATGCGAACAGATGTTGCGCTTATGTTCATCCTCTTCTGGACGGTGTGCACGACGGCGAACCCAGCGACCTTCTCTTTCAGAGTCGCAACAAGGGTGTCACCCAGGGAGTAATTCATCGTCAGGTCGACCTCCTTGGAGTAGTCCAGACCCATCCTGAGCGCATTCGAGATGTTCTTGAATCGCCCCTTGAGCTTCTCCTGGGCTTGGGACTCAGAGTAACGCTCGATGGATACCCTCTCGAAGGATTCGTCCTGCAATTCGTGAGGCTCGATCTTCTTGCCCAGCACGAACACCATTCCCTCCGGCCTGAGACCGACCTTCAGGTACATGCCCAGGTTCGTGGAGCTCTCGGGCATTGTCTCGAGACCGATGTCCACGCATCGCTGGTCCTCGAGATATCTGAGGGACGATCTGAGCAGCTCCTTGCCAAGCCCCCGCGCCTGGTAGGATGGCAAGACGGACAAGGGGCCGACCCAGCCGGTCGTACCCCAGACATGGGAGAAGCAGGAGCCGATCACACCGGCGAATTCGTCGGAGGCGACGAACGCCCCTTCAGGGTCCGAGTGGAGGAAGGAAAGGATGCTCTCATCGGTCCTAGCGGAGAGTTTGCCCTTGATGCCGTACGACTTCTCCATGAGGTCGTTCCAGCAGAGGAGGTCGATCCCTTTGGCGTCGACAAGGTCCTCGACCTTCATCTTCCTGATGACCACGCCCATTCAGTTCCACCACTGAGCTGCGCGCTCTGGAAGACGAATAAGTGTTCGTAGGATAATAAGCTAGGAGTCGCCATTGTACTTCACCACAAATTATATCCAGGTACTAGGATTCACGCGCTGCCATGCAGATGACACCTGAATGCGTTCCGTGCCTTATCCGAAGAGTCCTGTTCGAGGCCGAGGAGGTCGATGGTTCGACCACTGTCGAGGCCGTCAGGAACGCAACTGAGATGCTAGGAGAACTGTTCGGAGAGAGGGTGTGCTCCGCCACGGTCGCCACGCAGGTCCATAGGGCGACATACGACATCCTTGGGACGCGAGACCCGTACCAGGCCCTCAAGAGGAAGAGCAACGAGGTCTGCCTCGGACTGTACCCGGCCGCTGAGAGGTTTGTCAAAGCTTCCAAGAATCCTCTCAGAGACGCGTTCCTGTGCTCTATCGTAGGGAACGTGCTCGATTTCGGGATAGGGACTGGATATGATGATCCGTCCAAGTTGAAGAAGGAATTCAGGAACCTGCTATCTGAGGGTCTCGGACATGATGACACTCCGAAGATCAGATCCATACTGAAGAAAGCCGAGCGCATCATCTATCTCGGAGACAACTGCGGAGAGATCGTTCTCGACAGGCTCGCACTAAAGGAGCTGAAGAAGTTCGACGTCGACTTGACGCTCGTCGTAAAGGAGGAACCGATTCTCACTGATGCGACGAAAAAGGACATTTCGGAGCTTGGGATGGAGAAGCTAGTCGATCGGATCGTCGAGGCACCTGGCTTTGCTGTCGGATTGAACCTAGATTCGCTCAGTGGTCCGTTCGGAAAAATGTTGCGCAACGCCGATCTCATCATCGCGAAAGGGATGGCAAACTTTGAATCGCTTTCTGAGACGGACCTGGGCCCGATAGCGTACATGCTCAGAACGAAGTGCTCTCCTGTCGCGAACGCAATGGGGCTAAAAAAGGACATCAACGCGGTCAAGCTGTTCCAACGAGGTCGAAGGAAATGATTGACTCGATCGAGTTCAAGAGCTTCACCAACAGAAGGACGAGCACTTTCAAGATCGCTACCGGCTCATCCGATGTCGAGGAGAACGTCATTGTGAAGGTCGTCTCCGGCGACGACTATGGGGTAGGGAACGGGAACCCAACAAATGTCACCCATGAGACGCTTCAGTCGATCGAGTCGTTCCTCTCGAAGGTCCCGAAGAAGATCGTTGGGACGGACGAGAATGATCTCGAAAAGATCCACCAACGTCTGGACTCGATAGCTCCTGACAACACTGCAGCGAAGGCGGCAGTCGACATCGCATTGTTCGATCTACTGAGCAAACGAGAGAAGAAGCCACTATACGAGTTCCTCGGAGGCTCGAGGGACCGGATGATCACGGACATGACGATTGGCATAGAATCCAAGGAGACGACCGTGCAAAAGGCGCTGAAGCACACAAGATCCGGCTTCAAGGCGCTCAAAATCAAGGTTGGCCTGGAGCTCTATGAAGACATCAAGAGAGTCGCCGCAGTGAGGGACGCAATCGGCCCGTCGATCGAGATCCGTGTGGACGCAAACCAGGGATACACTGTCGAACAGGCGATCATGTTCTGTGAGGCTATGGGATCGCTCGAGGTCGTCGTGGTGGAACAACCCGTCAAGGCGGAGGACCTGGACGGCTTGAAGAGGGTCACGGAAGCGAGCGATGTTTGGATAATGGCGGATGAATGCGTGAAGTCGGTCATGGACGCCCGGAAAGTGGCTAGGGCGTGCGCAGCAGATATGATCAATATCAAGCTGATGAAGAGCGCTGGAATAAACGACGCCGTAATGATTAACCGGATGGCGAACGCAGCGAACATATCCACCATGGTCGGATGCATGGGGGAGATCCAGGTTTCCATCGCTGCGGGATTGCATTTCGCCTTGAGCTCCGAAAACGTCAGGTATGCGGACCTGGACTCTCATTTCAACATCATCGATGATCCCTCATCCGGGATCGAGTTCGAAGATGGTTGTCTGATCGCGTCCAAAGGCTATGGGCTTGGAGTCAAGACTCCTCTCGACGATTAGGACCGCGACATCAACTCGACGACGGATCTGCACACGGCCTCGCTGGCCCTTCTCACTTTCGGCCCGTGGAACTCAGGAACCCATTTCTCCCCGAAGGCCTCATCAGAGATTACCAGCACAGGTGCGAATTCGATCTTCCTGCACATCGCAACGGCCATCAGGGCCGTCGACTCCATGTCGACGGCGACCACTCCTTGCTTCGAATACTTCTTTATCTTGCCCTTCGTCTCACGATATGGCGCATCCACTGTCCAGACTCCACCCTCTTTGAACCGCCCCTGCCCAAGGTGGCCCTCGATTGCAGTCGCCAGCGATTCCGAGGCCTTGACCTTGACATTGCCAGGGACATAGTGATATGATGTGCCTTCCTCTCGCACGCCCCAGGTCGGCACTACCACATCGCCGATCTTGCACTCGGAGGATATTGAGCCAGCAACACCCACAAGGAGCACACGCTTGATGCCAGATGCTATAAGGGTCTCCATGAGCATCGCAGCCGCCGGAGCTCCGACAGACGATTCGTAGACGACCATTTTGCGCCCCAGCCTTCCATCCATCGCTCCATTCATCGGTGGGGCCTTGCCCCTGTCTCGGAACCCAGCGGTCCTAACAATCCGCGGGTAGAAGTGTCTTGTTAAGGCGATAACGGCATTCTCCGCCCTGAGATCCGCAGCTTGGAAGTCTGTGGGAATGACCTCTTGATCCTTCGTGAACCAGGCAGTGCCCTGCCCTTCTCCCCTAGAGCTCACCGCTCACTACCCCCCGCTGCAGATTCTCCGAGTTGAAGATAAGCCTTCCTGTAAGCTGATGTGAAGAGCACCTAGTCTCTAGAACAACACACTTATAGGGCAGGTTCATTATCCCGTGCCAGCGGTCAATAATGCAGAAGAAGATCAGCGAGATTCAGAGCGCCGAGCTGAAGTTCAGAGCACTGCTGAACAAGCGCGATGAGATTAACGAGCAGGCTGCTGTTTTGAGATCTGAGAGGGACAGCTTGCACGAGCAGAAGCAGGTGCTCCAGGAGCAGATGAACGCCGCGAGGGACAAGAGGGACGCTTTCGTCGTTCAGATGCGAATCCACAAGAAGAAGAGGGACGAGCTGCAGGCGAAGGCCAAGGAACTGATCGAGTTCAAGAAGAAGACGAAGGGGCCTCCCACGGGGAGCCTCAAGGACGAGATACGCGCGAGGGAGGCCGACGCCAGGATAATGGAGCTTCGGCAACAGACCGTTCCGTTGTCCATCCCGAAAGAACGGGAGCTGCTTGACGAGCTGAAGAAGAAGATGGGCGAGATTGAGCGCTTGAAGAAAGTCCTCACGGAGCAGAACAAGATAGCGAAGGAGGTCCACGACATGGACCGGAGCATAGACGTCCTCTTCAAACAGGCGGACAAGGAGCACGATGAGGTCGTGAGGCTCTCAGACGAGCAGCACAAAGCGCACGAGGAGGCGTCGAGCCTCTACAAGGAAGTCGCCTCGCTCGCAGCGACCGCGAACAAGAAACATACGGATTTCATGAAGCTCAGGGATGAGGCTGATGCCGCCCACCAGAAAGCCTCCGAGATGCGCGACAAGATCATGGAGTTCAGAAAAGAGAAGCGGATGGAGTGGATAGAAGAGAAGAACGCCCTCCGCGATGTGAACACCGCAGTAAGGAGAGCGCTCGACGACCAGTCGAAGAAGGACAAAGCCGCCGATGAAGCGCTCCAGATGCTGCTCAAGAAGGGGAAAGTGAAGATCCAGTAGGAAGACTGGCCAAGAACTCCTGCCCCGTCACCGAGCCTGTTATCTTGCCATCCACAATCGTCATCACAGTATCAGCAATCTGCCCTACCCTCTGATCGTGGGTGACAATCACTATCGTCTTCTTGTACTCGTCCCTGAGCCTCTTCAAGAGCAAGAGTATCTGATGGCCCGTCGCGGTGTCCAGTTCGCCCGTTGGTTCGTCTGCGAGTATGATCGGGGGATCGTTCGCGAGAGCCGTTGCGAGGCCGATCCGCTGCTGTTCCCCGCCCGAGAGCTCATCAGGCTTGTGGTCCGCCCGGGGCTCCATGTCGACGAGCTTCAGGAGTTCCCCGGAACGCTTCCCCATCAAGTCCGAACTCTTGCCCGCCAGCCTCATGGGTAGTTCGATGTTCTCCCTAGCCGTCAGGGTCGGGACCAGGTTGAAGAACTGGAAGACTATGCCGACTGTCACACGCCTGTGCCTCACCAGCTCCGCATCCGACATGTTGACCAGGTTTGTCCCGTCAACCATGATAGACCCCGCAGTCGGCCGGTCAAGTCCGCCGACAATGTTGAGGAGAGTGGTCTTGCCACAGCCTGATGGTCCCATTATCGCGAGGACCTCGCTGCCTTTGATCGTGCAGTCCAGACCCCTTAGGGCGATGACTTCCGACTTGCCTGTCTTGTAGACCTTTATCAGATCCTTCACGATGATGTCTCCCAATTCAACCACCTCTTATCCTGAGCACTTCAGCGAGCTTGACCTTCCCAGCGCGGGAAGTCGCCATCAGCGATGCGACTAGAAGAGACGCAACTGCGATTCCGATTACCGCCCAGCTTACGAACGTGAACACCATCGTCCTCTCCACGACGTCGGACGAACCTCCATCCATGAGCGTGTTGAACAGGTAGGCTGTGACCAGCCCGACGGCAGTTCCGACAATGAGTCCGAGCGACATGAGTGAAACGGATTCTCCCATTAGTATCTTCCTCATCTGAGACCCTGAGGAGCCCCTGGCCATGATGCATGCCAGCTCTTGTTCCCGATCGGACACCGCAACGAATATGATCAGTCCGACGCCCACGCTCATTATGACCATTGACAGAGCGTACTCCATGTATAGGAAGTCCGAGAGCGCGCCGAAGGCGAGGTCCGTGTTCAAGCGATCGAGCTCGTCCACCATCACCGTCGACTCGTACCAGACGCCGCCACTGGAGACAAGCCTCCGCTCGACATCGTCCGCAACATCGTGGGGGTCCGCGCCGTGCTCGGTGTTGACCAGGAAACCTATCTCGTGCCCCGCCCTAGAGATATTTGATTCGGGGATGAAACTGATAGATCGCTGGTCCATTATCATGTTCGGGTAGGAAAGACCTGGCAGTCCCTTAATGAACCCGATGATGGTGATGATGAAGGGCCGGAGAGTGTAATTGCCTGTGCCGTCCGTGTCGTCCGGCAATGCGATGCTCACTCGCATCACATCCCCAACCAAGATGTCCTGCTGGTCCGCGTATTCCTTGGATAAGAGCGCCGTGCCGTTCGTATTCAGCTTCTCCAGCACCTCGTTGCCCGAGCCTGGGAAGTAGAAATCAGACGGATGGACGACCTCAGTGTAGTTGGCCGTATCCATGAACACGGCCTGAATAGACTGACCGTTGTAGCCCGACGTGTCGGTCGTGAGAAACATGGTCTGGTACATCACGTACTCATCGACTCCCGGCAAGGACCCGATGGAGGACAGATTGCTCAGGCTCATGTTCTGTGAATCAACCGGATCCCACCAGAACCCGGTCACTTTGACGTCCGCGCCGACGTTGTACTTCACCAGCTCCCTCTGATATGAGATGGTGGATTCCATAGTCACGGAGATGAAAAGCCCGAAGGTGAGCGCGAGGGAGATGATGACCGCAAGGTTGGATGCACGCTTGGGGTTTCTGACGATGTTCCTGTCCACCAGATAGTGCAGCTCCTTGGTCCACGGTTTCACAATGAGCGTCAGCTTCGCGTACAGTCGGTGCGAGCTCCTGGTCGTCAAACGGACAATGCTGAGGGAAAGGAAGAATGGCATAATCGGAAAGAGCAGAACGCCAAGAAACAGTAGCACTATCAAGATCAGCTGGACTATCCATGAACCACCCTCCAGCGACCAGTTCAATCCAACGGAAACGCAGATGATGCTCCATATAGACAACGTAAGCATCACAATGTCCTTGGTAGGCTTGTACTCCAATTGCGTCAGAACGGCAGAGTAGTGATGAAGCGCTTCAGCGACCTCTATCTTAGACATCTTCTTGAACGGTCTGTACGAGGACACCAGCATCAGGAAGACCCCGAACAGGACTGCCAAGATGACAGTGGACGAACCAATCCTGAGATCGCCGAGCGCGGATTCCGAGCCCACCCCGGACGTCAGGCCGACAGCGGAGTCTAACAGGAACCTGCTGATGCCTATGCCCAGCAACAGCCCCATGACCCCAGCAAGCGTCCCCAACAACGCGGACTCCAGAATGAGAGAGCCAAAGACCTGCCTGTTGCTGGCCCCTCGGGATTTCAGAATGCCGACCTCTCGCCTCCTAGCCGTCACACCGAGGTCAACGCCCACGACCGACAGGTATGTTCCGAGGGCGACCACGGGCAGGGACAGCCCGATGAATAGAAGCTTCATGCCCTCAAGCTGTGGGGCCATCTCCGATAGCGCGGGAACCAGCTCGCTACTCGCAGTGATGAACCCGTATACCCGTCCCTGAGCGTCCAGCCTGTGCTGGATGAATTCCAGCCGATCCAGAGTTCCCGGTATGTCTGCGATCGAGATGACTTTACCTCGGTCCACCCAGATGTAGAAATCCAGCTGAGGCGGCCAATAAGTTCCAAAAGCTCGCTGTGCCGGGACCACCAAATCAGAGTCGTTCATGTTAAGGACTATCGGGTTGTAGTCGCTCCTGATGAAGACGTCATCCTTGTCATATTTGTAGTAGTAATCGTAGCCTTTACCTTCCCACCGGCCGTAATCGTCGCCGCCTGGCTGATACCATATCTTGGAAACCGGGAACGTCACGTTGAGATAGGTCATGTTATAAACGTAAGTGTTGTTCACGCCGTCCCAAAAGTAGTCGCTCTTGGACAACGAGACCGTTATGTTGTCTCCGATCCCGATTTTTAGGGCGTCGGAAACGGACTTGGGGATAGCAGCTGTTCCAGGAGATGGCAGAGAGTCATTGATCGAGTACAGGGAGAGTATCCTCGATCCCTCGGCCGTGAGGAACAGGATGGTGCCGGACGGAATCGGAGCATAGGTGTCGGCCGTCCCGTTGGAAACCACCCAGCCGGTGGACCTAGCGACAGGCACGGCCTGCTCGACATCTTTCACGGACTCGATCGCTTCTATCCGGGGCGTCAGATATGATGGGGTCAGGGCGAATTCTTGATCAGTAGAAGTCGCGACGAAGTCGATCTTCACTTCGTCGACTGCAGCTCTGAGCAGTCCATATCCCGAGGAGTCGACCGCGATCCACGAACCGGCCATCAGGGAGAGAGCTAGCACAATGCCTATGATGGCGAAGAGGGACCTGCGCCTGTTCCTGACAATGGATTCGAAGGAATAGCGTATGAATGAAAGGACTCTCATCTGGCCCCTTCCCCCGGCCACAGGATGGAAGAGTCGCTATAGATACCTTTGGAGAAGGAGACAGTGGCCAGCGACGAGTATTGGCGTCACTTCCTGCGCTTGAAGATGAGTACGGACGCGGTCGGCTCGATGGTGACGACCTCACGCCTCCTATGCTCCTTCGACTTGGGCTTAGGAGCAGGCTCCTTCTTCGCAGGGGGCGCTTTCGCCTTCTTTCTCCTTGGCCACCCTCTGCGCTTCTTCTTGTCCTTGGGCGCCTCTCCGGAAGGAGGTTCGGCGACTGATCCGGCAACCGCATCCTCGACCTCTCCCCTGAAAACTGCGCCGCATTTCGGACAGGTGCTCGATGAGAACGGCACTTCCTCATGGCATATGGGGCAATCGAAGCTGGCGGTCTCGAACGGCAGGTCGCAGTTGGGGCATTTGGTCTCATCGCCTGTCAATACTTGGCCGCATCCCGGGCATTTGATCGGGGCTCTGACAGGTCTAGCATGGGCTGATTTCTTCTCATGCTCGTGCGGCGACGCAGACTTCTTCACCACAGGCTCTGGTGGCTTCTCCGGGGCTTTTCCTTTTGACACGTACACCTGCTGCCTACCCACGGTCTTGAAATGAACGTGGTCCGTCTCCATCAGGAGAGCGAGCGGCAGGACCAAGTCGTGCATCTTTAGGCTCGTCGCCTCCTCTATCCTGTCCAAAGTGACTCCGGGCCCTTCGGTCACCCTCAGGATGGTCTGGATGGCCGTGTTGACATCGACGTGCTCTGAGGACGGCAGGACAGTAAGTTGAGTCCTCTGCTCCACGATGTTCTTCAAGAACTCCTTGGAGCGGCTGACGAAGTGCGCAGGGTCCTCGTCCAGAATCTTCCTGAGGTACGATGTGTCCATCCCGAGCTGCTCCCAGCCGTTTATCTGGTCCAGGCACATGCTCCTGAAGAACTCCCGCTTGATGCCGTCACGGGCCGCGTCACTATTGGGCCTGGCATCGAGCGCCTCGCGGTAGTTGTAGAGGGCGTCGTTGCTGTGCCCGAGCTTGGAGAACAGCCTAGCCATGTTGATGTGCGCATCGAAGCTATCGGGCATGTAACCCGCAGCCTTGTCGAAGCAGATGAGCGCGTCCTCGAACATGCCGATGGATTGGTAGACCGTGCCCTTGTTGTTCCATGCATAGCCGTTTGTCGGCTCTACCTTCAGCGCCTGGTCGAACGCTTTCAGGGCTGCCTCCTGCTTGCCCTCGAAAGCATACATGTTGCCCATGTGGCACCATGAAGTGCTGTCCTTTGGGTCTATCGTGAGCGCGGTGTCGTAGTGTACCCTGGCCTTCTCATACGCCTTCATGCGGTACAACGCGTCGGCCTTAAGGCTCCACGGGAGGGCGAACCTGTCCTCTATGCCGACTCTGGAACATTGTCTGATCGCATCGTTGGACTGCTTCAGAGCCTCCTTGTAATCACCAGATTCGATGAGCGTGTTCGCGGTTTTCAGCTTCTTCCATAGAAAGAAGTACACGCGCTCGCGCCAGACGTACATCACCAGAGGAAGAAACGAGAATGTCACGCCGATTAGCGCGAGCGCGCGATCGTAAGGTGCGTAATTGCCAGACGCCACGATGCCTATCTGCTCGTGGAAGGCGATCAGGAATATGGCCATGGCGCCTAGGAGCCATGCCCCGACGAAACCGTCCCTTGTCTGGAACGACTGGACGGATATGAGGGCCAGGGACATCCCTGCGGTCAGGAGTATGAGGTTGAGGAGAGTGAACGGGTACTCGCCCGATGGACTCCTCGCCACTCCGAAAGCCTCGTGGACCGGCACGAGAATCATGATGATGAGGCCAGTCGCGTAAGTCGTCAGCCTGAGGGTGTCCTTGGTATCGAAGCCCCTTCCGCCGATCAACGTCATCAGGAACCCGTAGATCATGGCGATGCTGAGCGCGACCGCCCAGCCCTCGAGGGACTTGTTCCAGTAGATGAGCGCGAGACCGCTCAGGGAGAACATCACCAACCCGAGGGATACAAGAACGACTCTCGGTATGGGGAGAGTGTACGCGTCAACCGCATTCCGCTTTGAGGAGAGGAGCATGACCATTCCGAGGAACACGAACACGCCGGTAACGGTGAGCACGTAGCTGTTGTAGACATCCCAGCTTCCGTACCATATCCTCTGGCTGGCGAAGAACTCGATCGATGCCACCACGAGCACGGAGGCGTATAACAGAAGGATGAAGAACCTCTGCCCGCCCACCCTCGGCACGAAGGGCCTGTCTGCCTCCGAAGGTTCTGAGAAAGTCCTGAGCATGGTGGCGATGGAGTAATCGTTCCCATGCGAGGAGCCTGGTTTCGAGTTGTCTTCCACCGCCATGCAGCTTCCCTCTCTACTCCTCTATCGCTCTCTTCGTATCCCTGAACGGCGAATGACCATAAGGATAATTGGTACTATCGCTGCCGGCAATAGAACGGTGCTGAACTCGGGAATAGGCGTCTGACCATTGTTGATCGCGTTCGGGGTGGGGGTCATATCAGTCCAGGTCGAATACGGTGGGCTGCCGGTTCTGCCGTAGGATTTCTCCTGCCAGGCGGGGCAAGAGATCTGGTCCACGGTGGAGCTCGAAGCGTCGGTCAGTATGAAGCTGATCGCCTTCCCGAAATCGATGCCTGGGGAGAGGTAGAATGCCCCTGGCTGGATTGTGACAGAGGGGAAGGTGTACACGAGTACGCCGTCGACCCAAAGCTGCCATCCCCCTATGTCGACCGGCGTGGTGCCCGTATTGTACAGCTCGATCCAATCGTTGGGGGAGTTCGGCGGGGCCTTGCTAAAAATCTCATTAATCACGATGCCCGGATACGCCCTTGTCCCGGCCGAAGTCCTGGCAGGGAGCGCGACGCCGATGTCGTCCTTCCGACCGCTCCAGTCCTGGGCGACGAAGGTCACCGTGTAAGTCCTCCCGGAGACCAGGCCTAGTGAAGAGTACTGGCCGCTGATCTCCAGCTGGAACTCGTCTATGGCGGCATCGATGGGTCCAGAGTCGTTCCAAACGCCGGAGACATACCTAAAGACCCTGCTTGAGAGGATGCTGTTGCCCTTGCCGACGACCGCCAGTGAGATCTCGGAGCCGCCGATGTCATAACCTGTATCCTGGCTCCCGTCGGTGTCAATGAACACGAACGCAAAGTCAGCGCCGTAAATCGGTTCCGATATGGTAGTGACGTTCTCTGCGGGTGCCCCTGGGTGCACCCATCTTACGAGGCTGGAGGGTACGCTGGAGCCTCCCAGCATTGTGCCGTTGACGGCCATGTAGAACGATGCCACATCATCAGTGGACGCGAGCTTAACCGTTGTGATGTCCACGTCGCCAGACCGATTGTCTTTCACCTTATCTGAATAGGCGTCCCCGACCAGGTCCTGTATAGGTGCTCGAAGCGCCCAGTCGCCGAACGCGCCGTCGATAACAATCCTGGCTGGGGCAGCGCCAACATAGGCTACCTTCGCCCCATCCTGAACGGAATCGAGGACCCAGGTGACGTTGCTGTCAACACCAAACCCGATTGTCCTGTTGAGCTGAAGACCGAACGAGCCACTCAGATGCCCTGCGGGCAGGATGGCGGTTATGTCGATGCTGCGCTCCTGTCCCTCGACCCTGAGCGATGGCTGGAATAGCAAGACTCCGCTCTGGCTTGTGCCGAGTATCTGGGGTCCTTCGCTCGCGACGATTTCCAGAGGGGTGACGTTCCCCAGCATGTCGAAGCGAAGCTCATCGATGTAAGAGACCGGCCCCTTGCTCGACATCTTCAAGGTGAGGATGTGCTGATCAGAAGAGGTGGCGAGCACGGCTTGGGCGTTGTGGAGCTCCGTCACCTGAAGAGCGGAGCCCCTCGTGCGGAAGTTCACGTCGGACCAGTCTGTCGTCAAGTTGGTGTGCGAGGCACAGACAGCCATTCTTGACTTCTCGCTTATCAGAATCGAGCTGGCGATTTCCAGCTCGCCCCTTGAGCTGGCAGCCTGGACCCCGGATACGATCTGGAACCCTGAGAAGTCCAGCCTGCTCGCGTCGGGGGCGAACACGTATGTCTGTGCCATCGTCATGGTCCTGTTCCACCCCATTGCCACCACGAGAACGTCGGCTCCGAGCCCTCGGACGGAGTACCCACTCGAGGGATTGTTGTCCCTGTCGATGAATATGTAGAACGCATCGACTCCGTTGTCTCTGCCGTTGAAGATCGTACCCTCAGTTCTTATGTAGAAGTAACTCCCGCGGGCGTCCGATTTCGCACCGTAGCCAATGAGAGATATGTCCGGATTGCTGGAATCTGGAGTGTCTCTGAAGATCTGAGCCTTCACCCAGTCCATGAAGTAGCCGTCGATCTCGACCGTCTGCTTAGGGAATGCGTATACCAAGGCATAAGGAATCGCAACTACGATTGCCACTAGGACCGCGATGATCAGAAGCCGCTTTCGGAAATCCACCCTGACGGCCCCGACCCGTCTCTGCTCATAGGACAGGCGGAAACCATTGACGGCTCCCGAACCGTTCACGAACCCGTTTGTGATGCCAGTTGAGCCGTTCGAGTTGCCGTTGGTGAGGCCCCGAGTGATGCCGTTGATGGCACCGTAGAGCATGCCATTTGTCCTTCCGTTGGTACGCCCGTTGGTGCGTCCGTTCGTCCTCCCGTTTGTACGGCCATTGGTACGTCCATTTGTGCGCCCGTTCGTCCGGCCATTGGTACGTCCATTTGTGCGCCCGTTTGTCCGGCCGTTTGTACGTCCGTTGGTACGCCCGTTTGTCCGGCCGTTTGTACGTCCGTTGGTACGCCCATTCGTACGGCCGTTGGTGCGGCCATTTGTGCGACCGTTTGTGGCACCCTCTTCAGAGCGGATCTGCTGCCCTCCGAGTCCATTGATCTTGCCGCTCCGAGAATCATGTGACCAGAAGTGAAGGCCGTTAGTGAAGCCTCTGGGTCTGAGTACAGAGTCCTCTCTGTCTCGCTCGTCATGACTGCTTCTGGGCACGATCCTTCCTCTGGTAGAGCATCGCTTCGGCACCGCTCTTTCAGGGAGGTTTTCCCCCCTCGCGCCACAACAGCCTTGAACTAATGACCGCCCACAAAAGCCCGGTAGCCCTAACCGCGAATGCACTCTGGATTATATAAGTTAAACATTTCGCCCTGAATTATAATACCCTTTCCCCTGCGTTGTCATTTCGCGAAATGAGAGTGACAACAAGGTACTTATAGTCCGAATGCGGGCTCGAATAATCCTCCTGGATCAGCCAGCACATCGAAATTGGAGCATTGGAAACTGAAAAACTTGGATTGAAAGAGTTTGGAGGTTTCAGACCACTGTCCGAGGCCGGTCCTGTCTAGATGACGTTCTTTGGGGACCAATCGCCGAACGCAATCTGGTTGTTCCCGTTCCGCTCAAGGACTGTCTCGAGCGATATGACGTCACCTATGCTGTTGTGCGCAGAGAGGTTCGTCGCCGAGGACACCTCTATCCAGAACATGCCGTGGGACACTTCCATCAACCCATCGTGGCTGTTGTCGGGAACATAGAAGTTGTCGCCGTGACCCTGGTATGGATTGGACCACTTCGTCCCGAGGTACACGAACCAGAGGGTGGTTATGTACACGGTTGTCTGGCTGACAGTCTGCTTCCGGTAGGTCATGTCGACAATAGTGTCGCTGACGACCTTCTTGTCGTTCACGTGCCAGCTCTCCGGCGCTGTTAGGTTCTGCCCATATGTTTTGTCACCAGTGTACTCGAGCTTGTCGAAGAGCGTGGTGAATCCGCCCGAGCGGTTTATCCCGCCGCCTGCGGCCACCATCACGAACGCAACGACTAGCACTGCTACAACCACAAGCGTGGCCATTATCACGATGATCTTCCTTTCCATCCTGCTTCACTCCTTTTTGCTTCGCAGAAGAGGTGGATTGCGCTGTGCGTGGAACGCACTGCTTGAGCTGCCCCATCCCTTCGGCTTTCGCCTTCAATATATCGGGATAATAGTATATAATTATTTGGTCCGGACCTCGCGCGCGTGCTGGCCAGAAAGCGAGAGCATTTGTCTCCAAGTCCGTAAGACTTGGAGCGAGCCATGGCAGTGAGGGAAAGTGTCAAAGAAAGTATCGAATGCACAACGAGAATAGAATGGAGGAATGGGTTTCACAAAGGGTTTGCGGGCGACATCAAGCGGCGTTCTTCGCAGCCATCTTCTGACCCATGAACATCACGAGCACGCCGACGACCAGTATGGCGACGAAGGCGCCTCCGACCCCGACCTTGGAGTCCTGGAGCGCGTTGTTGATCGGGCTCCAGAGCATCACGAGTATGAGGGCCAGGATGCCGAACATGAACAAGGAAAGGGACATTCCCGGCATCATCTTGGGGAAGCTCTTGCCCTCCGTGCTCATCTTCTTGATCAGCATGAACACAAGGAGACCGACGACGATGATGATTGCGGGTATTGCCACGAACGTTCCCAGGTGCGACTTGATTGGCGGGACCCAGGACCAGTACCAATCTATCATGAACGCGATCTGAGATCCGATTATGCCCAGGATTATGAGCGCAACCCCGATGACCCTGAAGTCCGTTATGCTTGCGGGGACTGGCTCTCCTGCGTGGGTCTCCTCGACCACTGCCTCGTCCTCGACGTATTCCTCTTCCGCAGCCGGGATCTTCTCGGGGGCCCTCTTAGGTTTCTGAGGTGCCGTCGGGGTAGCCTTGACGGGGACCTCTCGCTCCTCGACCTCGATGACCTCTTCGACCTCGTCCTCCTCGAATTCCGCACCGCAATACGGGCAAGAGGACACGTTGAGGCTCACAGACTTGCCACAGACCGGGCACTCTGCGGTCTCTTCTTCTTCCACTGTGGCCGCCTTGGCAGGAACTGCCTCGACCTCTTCGACCTCCTCCTCGAACTCTGCACCACAGTGAGGACAGGAGTTCACATCCATGCTAACGGGCTTACCGCAGACTGGGCAGGCGACCTCCGGCTCTACCGGCTCTTCCTTGACAACTTCCTTCTTCTTGGGCATCTCAGTGCACACCCCTTACAACTACGGGAGTCCTCATGCTAAGCTGGATTAGGATTCAACATTGGATTGACTGTTTAAAAACATTCCTACTCGACGTACTGACTTGATAGAGACGCGTTGTGAAAAGACTATGTCTGAATTGCGTTTCTGGCGTTTCTTGCCCGGTACTGGCTCGGTGGGAGTAAACCGACGCAAACGCTAATAGCCCCGAGTCGTTTCTACCGAAGGATGAGTCCGGCTGACGAGATCTCCTCTGGCTACTATGACAGAGCCCTCGAATTCGTCAGGACTGACAACGGCCAGAGGATGACGATAATCGTCTTCTCGCTGATCGCAACCGTCGCATTGCTCGCCTTCCCGAACACCATCGCCGCCTATGCTTTCGGCATCCCGTTCATGTTCTTCGTGCCTGGGTTCATAGTTGTCAGGATGTTCTTCTGGAATGGCACTTCGCCAGAGGCAAAATTCGTCCTGAGCCTGGGTCTGAGCATACTGGTCGTGATATTCCTTGGCTTGATGCTCGTGCTCACACCTATCGGCCTCACATCCAACTCCACCCGGGCCTCGTTGATACTGTTCACCCTTGCCGCAGTCGCCCTAGAGACTTTCGTTTTGACAAGGGGTAGGGGAGAGAAAAACCAGCAGCTCCCGAAGCGCGAGCCGGAGAAAATGAAACCGGATATCGTTGTGGCTGCGATGCTGGCAACGGCCCTAGCCGTCTCGGCGATCTCGCTAGGCCTCATAATAACGGCCGAGTACCCCT
>Ga0315275_10000331_pt1 | contig 38613 bp, 39 predicted proteins | sample YL17G03_0_MG_FD_205557 | JGI IMG/M metagenome (GOLD analysis project Ga0315275, IMG submission 205557) | Sediment microbial communities from Yellowstone Lake, YNP, Wyoming, USA - YL17G03_0 | ecosystem: Environmental > Aquatic > Freshwater > Lake > Sediment | place: USA: Wyoming | collected... | reverse complement strand
ATCGCCGAAACCCTTGACCTCACCCTTCGACCTCACCGGCCGCACCGCCGTCATCACCGGAGCCTCGAGCGGCATCGGGCAGGCCATCGCGCTCGCGCTCGCCGACGCCGGCGCGAACATCGTCGGCCTCTCCCTCGACGACGGCGCCGCGACCGCAATGGCCGTCAAGGAGCGCGGCCGGCAGGCGGTTCAGCTCGTCGGCGACACGAGCGTTCCGGCCGACCACGAGCGCGCGGCCGACGCAGCGATCGAGACCTTCGGGCGCCTCGACGTCTGGGTCAACAACGCGGCGCGTCCGCTCGTGAAGCCGTTTCTCGAGACGACCGAGGACGACTGGCACGATCTCCTCGCCGTCAACCTCTTCGGCTACGTGTGGGGCTGCAAGGCGGCGGCGAGCCGGATGATCTCTGCCGGCGGCGGCCGCATTGTCAACGTCAGCTCTGCCGCCGACGTGCAACCGCTCGCAGACCTGTCCGCCTACATCACGGCGAAGGGTGGCATCGTCGGGCTGACGAGGACGCTGGCCGTCGAGCTCGCACCGCACCGGATCACGGTCAACGCGCTGGCGCCGGGAGCGACCGATACGCCCCTGAACGCGAAGTCGTACACGCCCGAGGTGCGCGCGGCGTACGAGAAGAGGATCTCGCTCGGCTACATCGCCGACCCCGCCGAGATCGGCGATGCGGCCGTCTTCCTCGCCTCGGACGCGTCGCGGTACATGACAGGCCACGAGCTCCTCGTCGACGGTGGCCTCACGATCAACGGCTCCGTGGGGCACGCGAGGACGTGATGCGCTCGTGATTGCCGACGCCAAGCTCGCTCACCTCGACCAGCTCGCGACGGTTGTCGAGTCCGTGGTCGGCAGCGGCGCTGCCGCCGGTGCCCGCGCCGTCGACGTGCGGGTATGGGACGGCATCGACCTGCGCCTGCTTCCCGACCGCGGGCTCGACATCGGCGCAGCGTGGTTCCGCGGCACACCACTCGCCTGGATCTCGCAGAACGGCGAGCAGGGCCCTCCCCGCCCCGAGGACCTCGTCGACAGGGCCTGGGGCGACGCCTGGGGCGGCGGCCTCGTGACGACGTGCGGCCTCTCGAACGTCGGTGCCGCTTCGGAAGGGTACGGACTGCACGGCACCTACACGGCGCGGCCGGCCGCGGACCTCCAGGTCGAACGGACGTCCTCCGAGGTGACCGTGACGGCAACCGTGGTCGACCCACCGTTCACGCTCGCACGCCGCATCGTCACCTCCGTCGGCCAGGGCCTCGTGCGCCTGGACGACCGCGTCGTCAACGAATCGGACTGGACCGCGGCCGCGCCGCTCCTCTACCACGTCAACGTCGGCGTGCCCCTCTGGGACGACGACGCCTACCTCGAGACGGACGCACACGAGGTCGTCCCGCGCGACGCCGCTTCCGCCGTCGGGCTTCCGACCTGGGACGAGCCCCCCAGCCCTGAGGACGGCGTTCCCGAGCGCGTCTTCGAGCACGTCGGTGCGTCGTGGGCGCGCCTCACGAACCCGCGGCTCGGCGTGGAGCTGACCGTGCGCTCGTCGCTGCCGCGGCTCTGGCAATGGGTCGACCCGAAGAGCGGCACGTACGCGCTCGCGATCGAGCCCGCCAACTGCTCGGTGCTCGGTCGGGCCCACGACATCGCTACGCGCCAGATGCCGTTTCTCGACCCGGGCGAAGCCAGGAGCTCCTGGCTGACAATCGCAGCGAGACGCCTCCCGACGTGAGGCTCCCCGGCGCGGCGCTCGCGAGCACGGGCGGGTCGGCCGCGCTGCTCATCGCGTCGCTCGGTCTCGTCGCCGTCGTGGCGGCGTTCGGCGGCGTCGCGACATCCCGGGGCGTCGGCGACTGGTACGACAGCCTCGACCGCGCGCCGTGGAACCCGCCGGCATGGCTCTTCGGCCCGGCCTGGACGATCCTCTACGTGCTGATGGCGGTGGCCGCGTGGCTCGTCGCCCGCGAAGGCCTGGGCGACTCACCGGTGCGGGTGGCGCTCACGCTCTACCTCGTGCAGCTGGCGCTCAACCTCAGCTGGTCGATCGTGTTCTTCGGTCTGCGTCGCCCCGGCCTCGCACTCGTCGTCATCGGCGCCCTGTTCGTTGCGATCGCAGCGACGGCGATTGCGTTCCACGGAATCGCGCCGACAGCCGCCTGGCTCCTCGTGCCGTACCTCGCGTGGGTCGCATTCGCGGCGTCGCTGAACGCCTGGATCGCGTTCGCGAACTGAGCCGCAGGGCGGTCAGTGCTTCTTGTGGCGCAGCTGAGCCCGGCGGTTCTGCTCCTGCGGTGCCGGCCTCAACATGAAGTAGAGGACGGAGCCGATGATCGGCACGACCAGGATCCCGACCAACCAGAGGAGCTTGGCGCCGATCCCCAGGTCTCGCCGCCCCACGAGGCTGACGATCGCGTACCCCCAGAGGATCAGCACGGGGATGATGAAGACGATAAGCAGGACCCACTGGGCGCCGCTGAAGGCGAGCACGGAGAACGTGGAAGCAGTCATGGGCGCGAGCCTATCTCATCGCGGATCGAGGACGAACTTGATTCCCCGCCCCGACCGCGTCGCAGCGAAGGCTCGCTCCCACTCGGCCAGGGGAACGACCTCCGAGACGAGCGACTGCAGGTCGACGGCACCGTCCTCGATCAGGCGTAGCGCGCAGCGCCACGAGGCCGGCGTCGAGGCGTTCCCGCCGGTTATCGTCAGCTCCCGGAAGCAGACCTCGTCGAAGGGCAGAGCGACCGGCTTGCCGGCCAACCCCACCTGGACGTAGCGGCCCCCGCGGACCGCGCGCTCGATGCACATCGTCATCCCGTCCTGATGACCCGAGCAGTCGACGACGACATCGAAGACGCGATCGAGAGACTCGCCGTCGACGCTCGTCTCGAAGCCCAGCCCCCGTGCCAGCTCCAACCTGACCGCGTCACGTGGGATCCCGCAGACGTGCACCGTGCCGCCGGCGGCCCGCGCGACCTGGGCGGCAAGGAGGCCGACCGGGCCCGGCCCGACCACGAGCACGGCGTCCCCTGCCGCGACCACCGGAGGGTCGAGCAGGCAGTGGCAGACGCACGCGAGCGGCTCCGTCAACGCCGCCGCCTCGCTCGAAAGCCCCTCGGGTACCCGGTGCAACCCGTGGGCGGGAACGAGCACCTGCGCGGCGAACGCACCGTCCTGCGCCGAGCCGATCGAGCGGCGGTCGAGGCAGAGGTTGTGTCGCCCTTCGCGGCATTGCCTGCACGCGCCGCAGGTCGAGAAGTAGGTTTCGGAGACGACCCGCACCCCGAGCCACGACCGGTCGACGTCTTCCCCGACCTCTGCCACGATGCCGCACACCTCGTGGCCCATCGTCACCGGCGGCCACGAGGGAAACTCGTCGTCGACGATGTGGATGTCCGTGCCGCAGATTCCTGCCGCCTGGACGTCCAGGACGACGTAGCCCGGAATCGCGCGCGGCGCCTCTCGCACCGTCAGCCCGACGTTCTCGGGTCCCGGTGCGATCTTGGTCAGACCCTTCACGATCTCCATTCGATCAGATTCCCGTCCACGGCGGTTTCGCGCCCGCCCCTATCTTGAAATCTTCTAAGATTGTTGTAATGCCATTCGCGGCAACTCCGCTCTACGTCACCAAGGCGGCCCTCTTCCGTACGCTCGGGCACCCTGCCCGGGTTCGGATCCTCGAGCTTCTGCGCGACGGCGAGCATTCGGTCGGGGCGCTGCAGGAGGCGCTCGACCTCGACTCGGGAGGCACCTCCCAGCATCTCGCGGCGCTGCGGCGGATCGGGGTCGTCGGATCGCGCAGGGAGGGCACGAGCGTCTACTACAGCGCCTCCGACCCCCAGGTCTTCGAGTTGCTCGACGTCGGCCGGGCTCTGATCGCGCGCTCGCTGCAGGAGCAGCAGGAGCTGCTCGAGGAGCTCACCGCCGAATGAGCCCGGCAACGTGAGGCAGGCGCTGTGACGGTTCTCATCGTTGCGGGGCTCACCGGCATCGCGCTCGGCGGCCTGCTGAGCGCGACGGCCGGCAGGCTCGTCGCGGGATTGTGGCTGCAGGCCGTCGGCACGCTCGCGCTCGGGCTCGCCGGAGGGTTGGTGCTCTTCGGCGCGGCCGACGTGGGCGCTGCGTTCACGAGCGAGCTGACACCGCACGCCGGCATCGACGGGCTCACCGGCTTCTTCCTCGCCACGCTCGCGCTCGTCGCGTGCCCTGCGCTCGTCTACGCCACGGCGTACGTGCCGCGGACAGCCGGAGGCAGGATCACGGGGACACTGACCTCGGCCTTCCTCCTCTCCCTGGTCGGGGTCGTCTGCGCCCGCGATGCGCTGTCGTTCCTCTTCTTCTGGGAGCTGATGACACTCGTGCCCGCCGCCATCATCCTCGTCGGCACCTCGACCGAGGCGGCACGGCACACAGTCTTCACGTACGTCGCAATCACGCACCTCGGCGGTGCGGGGACCTGGATCGCCCTGCTTCTCCTCGCCCATGAGGGGGCGATCGGCGACTCGACCGCACTCGGCGAAGGCTCGGGAGTGCAGGCCGTGATCGCGGTCGCCGCGATGATCGGGTTCGGCACGAAGGCGGGCCTGATGCCGATGCACGCCTGGCTCCCGCGCGCCCACCCGATCGCGCCTGCGTTCATCTCGGCGCTGATGAGCGGGGTCATGGTCGCCGTCGCCGCCTACGGGCTGATCCGCGTCCTCGTCGACTGGCTCGGCCCGCCGCCGTCGTGGGTCGGCGCGACGATGCTGATCCTCGGCGGGCTGTCGGCCCTCGGCGGCATCACCTACGCGCTCTTCCAGCGTGATCTCAAGCGGCTGCTCGCCTTCTCCACCGTCGAGCACCTCGGCGTCGTCGCTCTCGCCCTCGGCGCCTGCCTCCTCCTCCGCCGCCACGGTGCCGACCAGTGGGCTGCCTTCGCGCTCGGGGCGGCGCTGCTCCACATCGTCAACCACGCGACCTTCAAGGCGCTGCTCTTCCTCGGCGCCGGCACGTTCGAGCGCGCAACGGGCGCCCTCGCGCTCGACCATCTCGGTGGGCTCCTGCGCCGGCTGCCGTGGAGCGGCGGTGCGTTTCTCGTCGGCGCGCTCGCGATCGCGGGGATGCCGCTTCTCAACGGGTTCGCCTCGGAATGGCTGACGCTGCAGGCGCTGCTCCACACACCGGCATATGCGGGGGTCTGGGACGGCACGCTCGGGGCGCTCGCGCTCGCGGCACTCGCCGCGACGATGGCACTGGCGGTGCTCTGCTTCGTGAAGGTGATCGGTCTCGTGCTCCTCGGCCCGGCGCGCCGGTCGGCGTGCGCCGACGCGGTCGAGCCGGCGAGGCCGATGAGGTGGGCGGTCGTCGCCCTCGCCGGCGCCTGCGTCGTGCTCGGGACAGTCCCGGGCCTGCTCTTCTCACGCCTCACAGTCCTCGCGCCCTGGCCCGGCTCCGGCGACGTACCGGTGCGCCCCGGGCTCGACCTCCCAGGGACGGGCAGCCTCCCGACGGCTGGCATCCTCGTCGTCGTCTGCGGCCTCACCGCGCTCCTCTGGCTCGTGCGCGGCAACCGCCGCGCCGCCGTCAGTCCGACCTGGGCGAGCGGCCAGCTCGTCGAGCCTCAGCTTCTCTGGACGAGCGCCGGCTTCAGCAAGCCGTTACGGCTCGTGCTCGAAGCCGTGCTGCGCCCCGAGCGTGAGCTCGAGACGATGACCTCGGGCGGCGTCGTGCAGGAGGTCTCGTACGCCGGTCGTGTACCGCACCTGATCGACAACCACCTCTACCGTCCGGTCACGAACGGCGCGCTCCTCGCGGCCTCGTGGGCGAGGCGCCTCCAGAGCGGGCGGCTCGGCACCTACGTGCTGTACCTGATCGGCCTCGTCGTCGCCCTGCTCCTCGCAGTGCGGATCGGGGCGATCGGATGACTGCCCAATCGGTCACGGCAGGTGCGGTGCAGGTCGTCGGCGGCATCGCTCTCTCCCCCTTCCTGATCGGGCTCACACAGCTGGCCAAGGCACGCCTCCAGGGACGCCGTGGCCCGGGGCCCCTGCAGCCGTATCGCGAGCTCCGCCGCCTCTGGGGCAAGAGCGGCGTCGACGTCGAGAGCACGACGCTCGTCTACCGCCTGGCCCCCGTGCTCGTCGCAGCTGCGCTGGGCGCCGCGATCCTCCTCGTTCCTGCCGCACAGGGCGCGCCCGGCCTCGGCGTCGGCCACGATGCGCTCGCGCTGGCGGGCCTGCTCGCGCTCGCTCGGCTCAGCGTGTGCGCGGCTGCCTGGGACACGTCCAACGGGTTCGCGCTCCAGGGTGCGAGCCGCGACCTCGTGCTGTCGGTGTTCGTGGAAGCGGCGCTCGTCCTCTCCCTGGCCGTTGCCGCCCTCGTCGCGGGCACGACCGACCTTCGCGGGGTCGTCGCCGGCACTGCAGGGAGCCAGCCCTGGACGACACCGGCGCTCGGTCTCGCAGCCGTGGCATTCGCCCTCGTCGTGATCGCCGAGACGGGCAGGCAGCCGGTCGACAACCCTGACACCCACCTCGAGCTGACGATGATCCACGAGGGGCCCATCCTCGAATACGCCGGCCGCGACCAGGCATTGCTCCAGTGGGCGCTCGCTGCCAGGCACTGGCTCGTCCTCGTGCTCGCTGCGAGCATCTTCCTCCCGCACGTCCAGGGGACGTGGTGGCAGCTCGCGCTGCTCCCGGTTTCGCTCACGCTCCTCTGCCTCGTGCTCGCCCTCACCGAGACGCTCGTCGCCAAGATGCGCATTCTCCTCGTCCCGCGGCTGATCGGCGTCGGAGCGGCCGTTGCGCTCCTCGGCATCGTCACGTGGCTCGTTGATGCGCTATGAACGGCATTGCCTGGGCCATCGTCGCGGCCGGTATCGGCGTCGTCGTCGTCCGCCGGAGGTCCGTCGCGGTCGGTCTCGTCACGGCGCAGGCCCTACTTCTGGCTGCTGCCGCGTTCGGTGAGGAGACCTCGCTCGATGCGGCCGTTGCCGCAGCGGCACTCGCACTCCGCGGCGCCGTTCTTGCCGCGCTCTTCCTCTTCCTGGTCCGCCGCACCCGCGAGACGAGGCCGATGCGGGCAGGCGTGGCGCCACTCGCCCGGGCCGCCGCAGGGGTTGCGCTGGCCCTGACGCTGATCTGGCTGATCCCGCCGATCGGCCTCGACTCCCTGGCGGCCGAGCGGGCGACGCTGACGCTCGTCGCTATCGGCCTCGTCACGGCCGCGACCCGGCGGGCGACGTTGTTCCAGGTTCTCGGGATCGTGCTCGTCGAGAACGGCCTCGCGCTCGCCGCCCTGTCGCTGCCCGGGACGTCGTCGCTCGCGATCGAGATCGGCGTCGCGGTCGACCTGCTGTTGATCGCGCTCGTCGCAGGTGTGTTCCACGAGCGGATCTTCGCCGAGTTCGGAGCAGGCGACACGACCGCCCTGAGGAGCCTTCGTGACAACTAGGGAATGGCTCGCCACCGCAGTTCTCGTCACACCTCTCGCCGGCATCCTCGCCTCGGCGCTGGTGCCGCACGCCCTCCTGACGCGGGTTGAGACAGTAATCGCCTGCCTCACCGCAGTTGCGGCCGGGGCCCTCGCCGTCGTCGCACTCGCGGAACCGGCATATCGTGAAGTCGGGCGCTGGATCGTCGTCGACCCGGCGGGCGGCCTCCTGATCGGCGTGATCGGTGCCGTCGGCCTCGCGAGCGCGCTCGTCTCGCCGCAGTTCCTCACCGGGCGACGCAGCTCGCTCTTCCGCGCCGACCGGGCCGATCGCATCTACTGGGCGACGCTCTTTGCGTTCTGGGTGGTGCTGCTCGCCGTGCCGCTCGCGGGGAACCTCGGTGCCGCCTGGCTGGCGATCGAGGCGACGACTGCCGCGTCGGCACTGCTCGTCGGCTTCAGCGGCCGCCCACGGGCGCTCGAGGCGGGCTGGAAGTACCTCATCCTCACCTCGCTCGGTCTCGGCATCGCCCTGCTCGGGATCCTCATCCTCCAGTCGGCGGCGGGTGGCGGCGGGCTCGAGACGCTGACGTGGCGAGGCCTCTCGCACGCGTCGCTCGACCGGGAGACGACGGTTGTGGCCTACGTCCTGCTCCTGGCCGGCCTCGCGGCCAAGATCGGCTGGGCACCCGTCCACAACTGGCTCCCCGACGCCCACTCCGAGGCACCCGCTCCCGTCTCCGCGCTGCTCTCGGCCGCGCTGCTGCCGGCGGTGCTGCTCGTTGCCTGGCGGTCTCAGCAGGCTCTGGCTCCGACGATCGGCGAGCGCACCGCCGGCGGCGTCCTCGTCGGCTTCGGGCTCGTCTCGCTTGCAGTGGCGGTGCCGTTCCTCTGGCGGTCGCAGGCCTGGAAGCGGCTACTGGCCTACTCGAGCCTCGAGCACATGGGCGTGATCGCTCTCGGGATCGGCTTCGGCGGGCCGCTGGCGCTCGCCGGCGTTGCGATCCACATCGCCGGTCACGCCGTCGCGAAGGCGCTCGGCTTCTACGCGGCCACGCCGTTGCTCGCCCACGACCCACGCGCGGCTGGCCACTCGGTCGGCGGCATCGGCCGCACCGAGCCCGCGCTCGGGGCGTCACTCGGCATCTCGCTCGGCGCGCTCGCCGGACTGCCGCCCTCGCCGCTCTTCGTCAGCGAGGTGCTGATCGTCGCCGGAGGCTTCCAGGTCGGTCGACCCTGGGCCGCCTCTGCGGCGGCGATGCTGCTCGCTCTCGGCTTCCTCGGGCTCGCCCACGCACTGATCGACACGGTGATCGGCCGGCCGAGGGGGCGCGAGCGGCACCCGGCTCTCGGCCTGCGCTCGGTCACGACTCTGACGGCGATCGCCGTGCCGCTGCTGCTCGCCCTCACCGTTGCGGCTCTCTGGCTTCCTGATTCAGCGATCGTCCACGGGCTCGTACGGGGGCTCGGGTGAGCGCGCTCCTTCCCTCCGGCGCCGCGTACCGCGACGCCGTCGCCACGGCGCTCGCGGACGGCTGGCGCTTCGCGAGCCTGCACGCGACGAGCGACCACGGCGACCCCGCCGTGCGGACGCTCCTCACCTCGCCGGAAGGCACCACCCGGCTCGAGACCGTGGATGCGCACGGTGGTGTCGTTCCCACCATCGTCGACCTCGCCCCGGCCGCCGGCTGGGACGAGCGCGAGGCGCACGACCTCTACGGCGTCCGCTTCGACGGTCACGCGCCGCTGCGGCCCCTCGTAGAGCACGAAGTCCCTCTGGCCAGGTTCACGACGCCGGTGCACGGCTCCGATCCGTACCAGATCGCCGTCGGCCCGATTCACGCCGGCGTGATCGAGTCGGGGCACTTCCGGTTCCACGTCGTCGGCGACCTGATTCTCCACGTCGATGCCAGGCTGTTCTACAAGCACCGTGGCCTCGAGCGTGCGGCCGAGGGGCTGCCGCTCGCAGATGGACTGCCGGTCGTCGCCCGCGCGTGCGCCGGGTGCTGGGTGACGAACGCGGTGGCGTACGCGCAGGCCTGTGAGGAGGCACTCGGCCTCTCGCCCACCCCGGAGCTCGCCCGCTCGCGAACGATCCTGCTCGAGCTCGAGCGCGTCTGGAACACCCTCAACGACATCGGTGCGATCTGCGCGGGGGTTGGGATTGCGGCGGGCACGGCTCGCTTCGCGGTGCTCGCGGACGACGCGCGGCAGCTGAATGCGCGGCTCACCGGGCATCGGTTCCTTTTCGGGTCGGTTGCAGTGGCCGGCAGCGCGCTCGACCTCGACGAGGCAGCCGTTGGGGACGCGCGGGAGACGCTGGCGCGGATCCGCCGGGAGTCCTCGCGTGCCTGGCATGCGCTGCTCTTCAACGGCTCCTTCATGGACCGGATGCCGGATATCGGCATCGTCGACGCGGACGCGGTACAGACTCTCGGCGTCGTCGGGCTCGCGGCCCGCGCGGCCGGCGTGGCGGAAGATGTCCGCGCCACGAGCCCGTGGCTCGCCTACGACGGCTTCGAGCCGGCGGCACTCCGACGCCCCGCCGGAGACGTGCAGGCCCGGCTCGAGCAGCGCGCGCTCGAGCTCCTCCCCTGCCTGGACATCCTCGACCGGCTGCTCGCGCAGCCCGTCCGGCCTTCCGCGGCGGTCGCGACGGGCACCGGGTCTGCAGTCGGCGTCAGCCGGGTCGAGAGCCCCCGTGGCGCCACGTCGTGCATCGTGGAGCGCGACGGCGATCTCGTCGCACGCGTCCGGCTCCGCACCGGCTCGTACGCCAACTGGCCGGCGGTCGCCTTCGCGGCGGCGGGCAACCTCCTCCCCGACTTTCCCCTCATCAACAAGAGCTTCGAGCTCTGCTACGCCTGCGTGGACCGCTAGTGCTCGTTCTTCTCCGCGACCTGAGGAAGCTGCGCCGCTCGCGCGGGCTCCCGCCCGCCCGCCGCCCGGGCTCGCTCGCGCTGCGCCATGTCGACTGTGGCTCCTGCAACGGCTGCGAGCACGAGCTGACGCTCGTCTCCGGTCCGACCGTCGACATGGCCCGGTACGGTCTCGGGATCGTCGCCTCGCCTCGCCATGCGGACGTCCTGCTCGTCACGGGCCCCGTGACGACCCGCATGCGCGCCGCGCTCGTGACCGCCTATGAGGCAATGCCCGAGCCGCGCCGCGTGGCAGCGCTCGGTGACTGCGCGCTCGGCGAGGGAGTCCTCGGGAGCCCGTCGGAGATCTTCGGCCGCGTCGAGGACGTGCTCCCGGTCGACCTCCGCATTCCCGGTTGCCCACCGACGCCCGAGGCGATCGCTGGCGCGCTGCTCGGCCTGATCGACGGGACAGCGGCGTCGTGAGCGCACCACGAAGCGCCCGGCGCAAGCGCACGCGGCTCTGGTTCGTCTTCTACACAGTCGTCCTGCTCGCGATCGGCGGAGCCAGCATCGCCATGCACCAGTGGTCGGTCGCCCTCACGACCCTCGGCATCGCCGTCGTCTTCGCTCTCTTCACACGCGGGATGTGGCGGAGGCGCTGAGCGCTCAACGCACGAGGTCTTCGAGCGCCCCGCGTACGGCCGTCAGCGTTGCCTCGATCTCCTCGTCGCCGTGGGCGACCGACACGAACCAGCGCCCGAGCGGATACCGGTGCGCGTACACGCCCCGCACCTCCAGCTCGTCACAGAAGGCCAGGTAACGGTCGGCCGGCTGCAGCGCGGCGGCCTCGTTCACGTCACGCGGCTCCTCCTGCGGCCGGGCCGTGAGGAACGGCTGCAGCATCGACCCGACCCGGCGGACATGGCCCTCGATTCCCGCAGCCGCGAAGCCCGCCTCGATCCCGTCCGCGAGCCTGGCCGAGTGCGTCTCGAGCACGTCGTAGATGCCCGGCTCGACCGCGATCCGGCGGAGCACGGCTGCGGACGCCGCGAGCCCGAGCGGCGAGCCGGTGTAGGTGCCGCCGTGGACGACGTGGCCGTCTGCCTCCCAGCGCATCAGCTCGCGCGAGCCGCCGAACGCCGCCACCGCCGTGCCGCCGCCGATCACCTTCCCGAGCGCGGTGATGTCCGGCATCACCCCGTACCGCTCCTGCGCACCGCCGGCCGCTAGCCTGAATCCCGTCATCACCTCGTCGAAGATGACGAGCGCGCCGGCGGCCCGGGTCGCCGCGACAAGCTGCTCGAGATAGCCGGGGCGCGGCTCGAGCACGCCTCCGGAGCCGGGCACGACCTCGCAGATCACCGCTGCGAGCCGCCCGCCGGCCAGCTGGATTGCCTCGCCGAGAGCGTCGGCGTCGTTCCAGGGAACGACCCAGAGCGACTCCATCACACCGGCGGGGATCCCGGCCGAGTCCGGTCGCGCCGGCCGGGCCGCAGAGCCCGGGCCGATTCCGGCGGCGACATGGTCGGCCCAACCGTGGTAGTGGCCTTCGAACTTGATCACGAGCTCGCGGCCGGTGGCGGCGCGGGCGAGCCGCACGGCCGCCTGGGTCGCTTCGGTGCCCGAGTTGGCGAAGCGCAGCTGCTCGATCCCGGGGACGAGGCCGGCGACGAGCTCGGCAACCTCGCCCGCGAGCCGGTGCGGGAACGCGGTGTGCCAGCCGACCATGGCCACGGTCTCCTCGATCGCCTCCCAGATGAAGTCCGGCGCATGCCCGAAGAGGTTGACGCCGTAGCCCATGCAGTAGTCGATGTACGTGGTGCCGTCGAGATCGCGGATCGTTGCCCCGCGCGCCTCCTCGATCACGAGCTCCTGGCCGGCGCGCAGCCGGGCGTAGCTCGACTCGCCGCCGGCGACGTGGCGGGCGATCCGGGCGAAAGCCGCACGGGAACGGGAGCGGTCGAGAAACGGGGCCGGCATGGAACGCAGCCTACGCTCAGCGCGTGCCGCGTTGCCGTACGGGCCTCGGCTGAAAGAAACGTGTCCCAAAGTGCGGGGAGATCCCCCCGAAAGGGTTGGAAACAGGGTGCCGGAGTGGACTAGTGTGCGCTTGTGGTGAACCGGTTGGACGAGGAGCGGCTCGAGATTCTCAGGGGTTGGGGTGCCGGGCTCGGCTCGGACGACCGCGAGGAGCTTCGTGCTGCCGGCAAGGCGATCACGGTCCTGATCGAGGAGATCGACCGGCTCCAGGTGGATCTCTGGAACGCGAAGGCCGACCAGGCTGCAGCGTTCGAGTCTCTCGTGACGTCGACCCAGGGGACGGCACTGCGGCAACGCCTGACCCGTGGGCATCCGCAGGCCTGAGCGCGCTTCTCGGCCCTATACGGCACCGTCTCGCTCTCTACACCGCAGTGCGAACCCCCCACCTGCCGCGCATGCAACCCAGAACAACCCTTGACTCGCGAACGACGCGAGCCTGAAATCCCGGAGCAGCGCAGCGTCCACCGCCTCGACGAGCCGATCGTCGGGAAGCGTGAGCACGACCACGATCGCCGACGCGGCGAGGAGCGCGGCCGCCGCCAGCACCCGCACTCCCGCTGCTCGGGTGCAAGCCCGCCTCCACGCCCAGGCGGCTGCCGTGCAGCCGAGCCCGCCGATCGCCACTGCCGCGACGTAGGTTGCGCGGCGCGCGTCGATCGAGGCAGCGACGGTCGCACCGGGAGGCAGCGGCGGCACGACGAGCGCAGGCACGACGACGAGCGCCCAGGCGCCTGCCGCCGAGAGGGCGAGCCACCGCAGCGCAGCACTCCTCGTGCGACCGAGCAGGATCGCGACGCCCGCGACGACCACCGCAACCCCGAGCGCGTAGAGGAGCTCGGCGAGCACGAGCCCTCCCCGTTGCTCGCCTCGTGTGAACTGCTCCGGTACGGCGAGCGCTCCCGAGGTCGCCGCAGCGTTCTCGCGGGCGACGGCACGGTCGACGACGCGCTCCGACACGGTCAGGTCGAAGGCAGTCACGGATACCGCCGCCACCACGGCAGCCACGACCGCGGCGCGGAGCCAGCGCGCCGGCTCGACGCGCACGGCCACGCGGTCGCTCAGTGGCAGGGGGCGCCGCGCAGGTGGCGGCCGTCGTGCAGCAACTCGTGCAGGGGGCCGGGCTCGGATCCGAGCCCCAGGGCAAGGGCCAGCAGGGCTCCGTCCGAGAGCAGCACGAGCGAGAGCAGCATCATCCCGACGCCGATCAGCAGCACGCCCACGATCCGGTCGTCGGCCCGCGCAACCGTCCAGACGTTCGCCGCAGCCGTCGTCATGGGCTTTCTCCCTCGTGATGGTGGTCGTCGTGGTCGTCGTGATCGTGGTCCCAGGCGTGCGCGATGTCGGCCGTGCGCTCACCGAGCTCGGCCTCGGACACGATCTCCTGCTCGATCAGCACCTGCTGGAGTGCGTCGAGCCACCGCTCGTAGTACGCGCCCCCGTCCTCGCCGGTTCCCTGCTCCCGTGCGTTCTCGGCGATCTCGGCGATCAGCCGGGCGCGGAACACCTCGTAGTCGATCGCGCCTGCGTCGTGCAGGGCGATCGCGACGCCGAAGGCTCGGCTTTCCCAGGGAGCGTTGAAGACGAGCTCGCCGTTCAGCCGCGGGAGGGCCTCGGGCCCGTCGGCGGCCGTGACAGCGTGCAGCGTGCCCGACGTCACGCCGGAACTCCGGCGGGGTTGATGGCGACTCCGGTGCCGACCATGCTGTCGCGGGTCACGAGCGACGCGAGCTCCTCCTCGGAGAGCGATTCCGTGCCCGGCGGCCGCAGCGGCAGCACGAGGTAGCGCACCTCGGCCGTCGAGTCCCACACGCGCACCTCGACGCCCGGATCGAGCGTCAGTCCGAACTCCCCGAGAACGGCACGCGGCTCCGCGACGACACGGGCGCGATAGGCGGAGCTCTTGTACCAGGAGGGCGGGAGCCCGAGCACAGGCCACGGATAGCACGAGCACAGCGTGCAGACGATCACGTTGTGGATCTCGGGAGTGTTCTCGACGACGACCATCGTGCCGCCCTCGAAGCCGCCGTAGCCGAGCTCGGCGATCGCGGCCGTGCCGTTTGCCCGAAGTCGCTCGCGGTACGCATCGTCGACCCAGGCCCGGGCGACGACGCGCGCCCCGTTCTGAGGGCCGACATCGTTCTCGTAGAGGTCGACGACCGCATCGATGGCGTCTGTCGAGATCAGGCCCTTCTCGACGAGGAGCGCCTCGAGGGCGGCGGCGCGCACCGCGACGTCGTCATGTCCGTGGCTGTGGCTGTGGCTCATACGGGCTCCAGATAGGTCTCGGTGAGATCGAGGAACACCGTCCAGCGCCGCTCGTCGCTCACACCGAAGAGATCGTCCGAATGGAACGAGACGCTGTAGACGGGCTCGAGCGGGCCTTCGTAGGGACCGATGTCGGGCAGATGGTCGCTGCCCCGAACCGCCGCGACCTCCCCTTCGGCGCCGCGCACGTAGCGCGGACAGCGGGTGTGGCCCGCGTGCCGCCAGCGCCGCACCCTGACGCGGTCGCCGGGCGAGAACCGCGTCTCCTCGGCGGTGCCGAGCGGGCTCTCCTCGGAGATCGCGGCACGGTCGCGCGCGGCCTGGCCGGGATCGAGTCGCTGCGGAACGGGCTCGCCGGCGAGCAGCCGCTCGACCCACGCATCGACCTCGCCGGGCGCGATCGTGCCCTTGCGCAGGAGCCGCTGCTCGGTGCTCCACAGCCACCGCTCGTAGTAGGAGGCATGCAGGTAGTGCTCTGGCTCCATCTCCTCGCGGATCGGACGACCGCCGCCCTTGCCGAGGCCCTCGATCCCGACGATCGTCGACATCGCGAACGTGCGCGCCTCCCACTGCTCCTCGTACGCCTCGTCGCAACCGGGCACGACGACGGGCCCGAAGCCGTGCATCCCGCCCATGTCGTGGATCCCGTCGATGCGAGCCACGATAACGCGGCCGGGCCTGGGATGGAAGAGGCCGGGTACTTCCGGGCAGCCGCAATCGGGGACTGCCCCGATGACGCGGCAGGGCGGCAGCGCCATTCTGGGAGTGCCAAGGGAGGTGTGTCATGCGTGCAACGCTTGCCGGTCCGGGTCATGCGAGCCCAGGCCCCGAGGATTCCGCGCGCCACCGGTTGCTCGGGCTCCCGACGTCGGGGCTCGGGCGGCTTTCGCTCTGGCTGCTCGTGATCTCCGTCGCGTGCCTGGCGATCCCGATGGTGTCCGTGACGGCCGGAGTCGACAACGGGTCGGCTCTAATCCTCGAGATCGCGCTCCTCGGGATACCCCTCTTCCTCGCCTTCACGTGTGCGATCTCGGGGGGTGTGGCGGCGGCCCTCTCGTTCCTTCGCCGCGGCGAGCGCTCGCTCCTCCTCGTCCTGCCGCTCCTCCTCGGCGCGCTGGCGTTGATCTTCGCGGTCGGCGAGTTCACGACACCGCACTGAGCCTGCCCGGCGCAGGTCGAACCGGCTGGACGTAGCCTGACGCGATGCGCCGCCTCGCCTTCCCGCCGGTGCCGCCGTGGCTCGTTGCAGCGGCCGATGGGATGGCGATCCTCTCCTTCACGATCATCGGCGTCGTCTCGCATCGCGGAGCCCTTCCCCCGTCTGCACTGGCCGAGGACGCGCTACCGCTGCTCGGAGGCTGGTTCGCCGCCGCCCTCGCATTCCGCCTGTACGGACGCCCGACGTGGCGGGCGCTCCTGCTGACCTGGGCGGTCGGGATCCCGGTCGGCGTGCTCGCACGTGCCGCGGCGCTCGGCCGGCTCGACGAGCGGCGGCAGCTTGCGTTTCTCGTCACGACGCTCGTCCTCTCGCTCGTGTTCGTGCTGGCGGTGCGGACTCTCGTTGCTGTCGCCCGTCAACGCGACTGACGCCGCAGCGCTGTCCGCCTACGGTGTGGAGCGGGACCCCGGCTCGTCCACGCGCACCGGGAGGTAACCGCCACACTCACGTACCGGCTGCGGCGGATACTTCGCAGCTACTGCCTCGTTGCGACACAGCAGATACGTCTGGTCGAGTCTCCCGCGGACCTTGTGGGCGAACGAGCATGTGTGGCAGAGAGAGTAGGACATCCTCAGCAGAGGCCGACGGGGCGGAAGGGACTCCACGAGGGTATCCCGCAGCCCTCACTGGCAGACTTCGGGTTCCGGCATGACGCAACAATAGAGCCTCGTTTCCAGGGCTTCTATCAAGCGGATGATGAGACTCGAACTCACGACGTTCTGCATGGCAAGCCGTCGAGGGGGACACCGCGTTCCGCACCGTTCCACCCAAACGCAGTCCTTCAAGCCGTTTGCGGCAAACCGGCTGTCGTACGGCGGCACACGGTTACATCCTCGTGGAACACGTTCGCTTGCAGGCCGCTTGCAGGCAAACAGTCGGTTTCGTGTCGATTCAGCCCCGGGATGCCGGCAGTCGGGAGTTCGTGGCCGGGAAGCAGGAAGGCCCGCCGGGTGGCGGAGCGGAGCTGTGCTGACAGAGGAGTAAGCAGGAAAGGCCGGCGAACGCCTCAGTCACGGGTGCCGGTTCGTTCCGCGAGCACGGCGACAACAGGCGAGAGAGAGCGGGCGCAAAGTTGGGTAGTTGAAATCGGGGGTTGACAGTCGCCGCGTTCGTGGTACTCATGAGAGCCGAGGGAGTCTCCTGAGGGGGAGGTCAGAGTGACTTGGGTCTTGTTTGTCTTTGCGGTGGCGTACTTTGGCCTGGTCGCGTTCGGACTAGGTTGTGATGTGGTGAGGGCGGTGCGGCCGGAGGTTCGCGGGCCTGACGTCGAGCCTTTGCTCTCTGAGGAACAGCCTCCGGTTGCTGCTGGAGAAGAAGGAAGGGGGACGACCGTGACGGCGTAGCTCGCATTCGCGGGCAGACTCGACTGCCAGTGGGCGCCCTACGACATCTACGCCGTAACGGTGCAACGCCATAAACGAACAAGGCCAGAGCTGCAGTTGGTACGGGGGGAAGGCCCACCGGCCACGGCGGGCCTTCTCACCTCCGGCCTCGAACTCCCGCTGCTCCTGGTTCTCTGCTCATCGTCGCGTCTGAGCGAGAAATCAGTGAATGCCGCACCGGTCGCATGAGCACACCATCGCAAGAAGCCCTAGAAGGTCTCCTTGATCGCTGCTGCGCGGTCTGACCACTTGCTCGCAAGGTCGCCGTAGTGAATGGCGAGATCGAAGTTGGGGCCGTCGTCGACGTTGCCCTTGAATGCTGCATATGTTGCGACTTCGAGGTTCGTGTACCAGTAGCTCGTCAAGAGCGGCACACGGTAGGCACGTAACTTCTGACCGCATGGGCGTGGGCCGTCTCTCAGTTGTTTCCAGGCGCGGTTAGCAGCCACCTTCGCAGCTGCCCACGATCCACTATCCAAGTAGTCGAGGGCGCGGAGGGCACGCTGCGAAGAGTCGTTGGCAAGCAGTTTGAACCGCAAGTCCGAGCAAGTCTGCACCTCGGGCCGGGCTGTTGCTGGCGCTGAGATCAGCCCGACCAGGAACACCCCGACCAGAGCGAGGACGAGAACCAGGATCGGTGAACGTCGCATTCTCTCACATCATCTGCCCGATCACCGCACTACACAAGCGGCGCAGGCCACCAAGCAGATCAGGAGCACCAACTGAACAACCCTGCGGCCGATCGAGTAGAAGCGGAGTCGCAGCGCCACTACGCTCCCTCGGCTTCCCACCGCTCGAGCGCCAACGCCTCGCATCTCTCGACGGTGTTCTCGTCCAGACCTCCGTCCAGCTCGTCGGCCACGATGCGGCGGCCTTCGCCTTCTCTTCGTCGGGCGCGATACGGCCGAGGTAGAGCGCCTGGGTGAGCGCCTGCTCTTGCGTCTCGGGTGTCCAGTGCTCGGGCACCAGCGGGAGTGCCTATTTCGGATACGAGCGCGTCTCGCACGCCGGGTGCAGCGTTGTTCTGTCGCAGATGGTGCGTTGGCCCGTTCGCGTGACAGGCAACGGGAAGACAGCTGTCTACGTTTCGCTTGCAGTTTCGCTTGCAGACACCCTGTTTTTCACACGTCCTCAGGCAACAAAAGAAGCCCCGTTTCCGGGGCTTTCGTGAAGCGGATGATGAGACTCGAACTCACGACCTTCTGCATGGCAAGCAGACGCTCTACCAACTGAGCTACATCCGCGCGAGGCTGGAGTATAGCCACGGTCGGGAGCGATTGGGCTCGGCTGCCTGCGCGGACGGCGGAGAAGCCGCTGTACGTGTGCACCAAAACCCCGATGCGCCGGGCGACGGGGCGTGGCTTGATGAGAGCGAGGCTTCCCTCGAGTCGAGGAGGTGCGCCATGACCGCCACCGAGTCACCGGCAGACACGAACGGCCGCACCCACATCGAGCTCACCCCGCAGGAGTTCGAGCGCCGGCTCGCCGCGCACGGGCACAGCCCGGACGAGATCCACCACCTCTGGGACGAGCTCGCCGAGCTGGAGCCGGAGGCTCTGGCGGCCGGGCGCCTGCTCGGGCTCGGCCCGGTCATCGCCGTCTACCTCGGCCTCCTCCTCGTCGTGGCCGCGTCGGTGTCGCTCCTCGCCATCTACTGGCACGGCCTCGGCGCGTGGGGCGTGCTCGCGCTCGCCGTCGCGTACCTCGCGGGGTATCTCGTCGCGAGCGAGATCCTGCGGCGGCGCGACCTGAGCCAGCCTGCGGACGTGCTCGAGGCAGTCGCTGTCGGCTGGGTCGGCCTTGCCACCTACGCCGTCCAGGAGCTCGTCGGCGTCTGGCCCGAGGGAGCGAGTGACAGCGGCCACATCCATTCGGGCCTGACGGTGATTGCCGTCGTGGGCATCGTCGCAGCCCTGGTGCTGCTGGCGCTCCGCCCCGACCCGCTGCTCCTCCTCCCGCTCGCGGCCGCGACCGCGTTGCTGGCGGTCGACCTCGCCGAGCTCGTCTTCGGCGAGAAGATCGACGACCTCAGCCCCCGCCAGACCGCCGCCTTCGTGCTTCCGGTCGGGCTGGCCTGGATCGCGACCGGGCTCTGGCTCGACGTCACGCGCCGCCGCCCCTATGCCACGTGGGCGCACTGGGCCGGTCTGGCCCTGACGGGCATCGCGGTCGTGGCGATGGTGCCGAAGACGGTGCCGGGCTTCACGCTGATCGGCCTGCTCGGTGCGCTCGCCCTGTTCTTCTCGGCCTTCGTGCGCCACTGGAGCTTCACCGTGGTCGGCGCCCTCGGGGTACTCATGGCCACGATGTCCTCCGTGAGCGAGTTCGGTGGGATCGCGCCGCTCCTGATCGCGGTCGTCGGGCTTGCACTGATCTTCGTCGGCCTGCGCTGGTCGAGATGGCGGGAGTCGATCCGCCTCACCGTCCTCGCCCGGATGCCGGCGGCGGCCCGCGACTTCGTCACGCGCCTGGCGCCCTGAAGCCCGGCCCGGCGAGGGGTCAGTCGGGCGTCGGTTCCGGCACCGGAGGTTGCATCCCGGGGTCGAGCGTCACCGCCCTCTCCCGCGGCGTGATCCGACCGGCCTTGATCTCCTCGACGAAGTGGCACGCGACGATGTGGCCCTCGACCTCCCTGAGGAGGGGCTCCTCATCGCGGCAGAGCGACTCCTGGACGAACGGGCATCGCGTGTGGAACCGGCACGCGCTCGGAGGGTTCGCCGGGCTCGGGAGGTCGCCCTCGACGCGGATCGGCTGCCGCGCCCGCTCCACCACCGGGTCCGGGATCGGGACCGCGGACAGCAGCGTGATGGTGTACGGATGCAGCGGGTTCTCGTAGAGACCGTCGGCGGGCGCGACCTCGACGACCTTCCCGAGGTACATGACCGCAATCCGGTCTGAGATGTGGCGGACGACCGCAAGGTCGTGGGCGATGAATAGGTAGGTGAGCGAGAACTCTTCCTGGAGCGAGGCGAGCAGGTTGATGATCTGCGCCTGGATCGAGACGTCGAGCGCCGAGACGGGCTCGTCTGCGACGATGAAGTCCGGGTTGACTCCGAGCGCCCGCGCCACGCCGATCCGCTGCCGCTGTCCGCCCGAGAACTCGTGCGGGTACCGGCTGATCGCGTCCCCGGGGAGGCCGACGACCTGCAGCAGCTCGCGGACGCGCGCGTCGACATCCCGGCGCTTGGCGAGCCCGTGCACCCGCAGCGGCTCGCCGACGATGCGCCCGACGCTGTGGCGTGGGTTGAGCGAGGCGAACGGATCCTGGAAGACCATCTGCATGCGCCGCCGGAGTGGGCGCAGCTCACCCTCGCCAAGGTGCGTTATGTCCTCGCCGTCGAAGGTGACCGTGCCCGCCGTCGGCTCGTAGAGGCGCAGGATCGCGCGGCCGACCGTCGACTTGCCGCAGCCCGACTCGCCCACCAGGCCAAGAGTCTCGCCCCGGCGGATCGTCAACGTGATGCCGTCGACCGCCTTCACGTCGCCGACGTGGCGGTCGAGCAAGACCCCGCTCTTGATCGGGAACCAGACCGCCAGGTTCTCGAGCTCGACCAGGTTCCCGTTCGAGCTCACGCCGTCACCATCCGCGATCGCTCCCACTCGTCTCTTGGCACGAGGTTGAAGCACGCGGCGCCGTGGCTGGGCTCGATCTGGGTGAGCGGCGGCAGCTTCGTGCTGCAGACCTCGACCGCGAAGCGGCACCGCGGCTGGAACGGGCAGGCGTTCGGCTCATGCAACATGTCGCGCGGCGCGCCCGCGATCGGCTGGAGCTGCCGCCCGCGCGGCGTGTCCAGGCGCGGCACGCTCTGGAGTAGGCCGAGCGTATACGGATGACGCGGCGTACCGAAGACCGGTTCGGCTGCGCCGGTCTCGACGAATGTGCCCCCGTACATCACGTTGACCCGCTCGCACATCCCGGCGACGACACCCAGGTCGTGCGTGATCAGGATCAACGCTGCGTTGCGCTCGGCGACGAGCTCGCGCAGCAGATCGAGGATCTGCGCCTGGATCGTCACGTCGAGCGCCGTCGTCGGCTCGTCGGCGATCAGGAGCTTCGGCTCGCACGCCAGCGCCATCGCGATCATCGCGCGCTGGCGCATCCCGCCCGAGAACTGGTGCGGGTAGTCGCGCAGGTGCGACTTCGCGCTCGGGATCCCGACCTGGTCGAGCAACTCGGCGACCCGTGCGTCGGCCGTCTTGCGGTCCATCCCAAAATGGGCTTCGAGTGCCTCTCTGATTTGCCGCCCGATCGTCAGCACCGGGTTCAGGCTCGTCATCGGGTCCTGGAAGATCATCGCGATCTCCTTCCCCCGTACTGCCCGGAGCTCGCTGTCCGACAGCGTCAGCAGGTCACGGCCGTCGAAGTGCACCGACCCGCCTGTGGCCCGTCCGGCGCGGGGCAAGAGGCCGAGAATCGCGAGCGAGGTCACGCTCTTGCCGCAGCCGGACTCGCCGACGATCCCGAGCGTCTCGCCTGCGGAGATCTCGAACGAGATGCCGTTGACGGCGTGGACCGTGCCGCGGTCGGTCCAGAACCTGACCTCGAGACCGTCGACGGAGAGCAGCGGGCCGCTCACGCGCGCCCGCGCAGCTTCGGATCGAGCGCCTCGCGCAGGGCATCGCCGATCATGTTGAAGCCGAGCGCCGAGATCACGATCGCGATTCCCGGGATGATCGCCAGGAACGGGGCGACCTGGAGGTACTCGTTCGTGTTCGTCAGCATCGCCCCCCATTCGGGTCGCGACGGATCGGGGTCGCCGAGGCCGAGGAAGGCGAGGCCGGCGACATCGATGATCGCCGTCGCGAGGGCAAGCGTGGCCTGCACGATCACCGGTGAGATCGAGTTCGGCAGGATGTGCGAGCCGAGAATCGTGCGGCGCGGTACGCCGACCGACCGAGCGGCCAGCACGAAGTCGGCCTCCCGCTGGGAGAGGATCGAGCCGCGGATCAGGCGCGCGAAGATCGGGATGCTCGTGACGCCGACCGCGATCATGATCTGGAAGAGGCCCGGGCCGAGCACCGCGACGACCCCGATCGCCAGCAGCAGGCCGGGGATCGCAAGCATGATGTCCATCATCCGCATGATCACGTTGTCGACAGCGCCGCCGAAGTAGCCCGCGATCGAGCCGAGCGCGACCCCGATCGAGAGCCCCACGGTGACCGACACGACGCCGATCACGAGCGAGTAGCGCGCACCCCAGAGGATTCTGGACAGCTCGTCGCGGCCGAGCTGGTCGACACCGAACCAGTGCTCCGACGACGGTCCCGGGCAGCAGCCGTTCGTGATCAGCTCCAGGTTCTGGTCGAGCGGCCCGTACGGAGCAATCCACGGTGCGAGGATCGCAGCGAGTACGAACACGCTCACGAAGCAGAAGCCGACGATCGCGCCCCGGTCGTGGCGAAGCCGCCGCCACGCCTCATGCCAGAGCCCGCCGGTCGGCGTCTCCAGCGTGAAGGTCTGTGACTCGATCTCCGCGATGCTCACGAGACCCGGATCCTCGGATTCAGGAAGCCGTACGAGATGTCGACGATCAGGTTGACGAACACGAACACGATCGCGAGGAAGAGCACACCGCCCTGGATCACCGGGTAGTCACGGTTGAAGATCGCCTGCGCGAGCCACGACCCCATGCCCGGGATCGCGAAGACCGTCTCGGTCAGCACGGCCCCGCCGAGCAGGAGGCCGACCTGGAGGCCGATGATCGTCACCACCGGCAGCAGCGCGTTCCTCAACACGTGGCGGCGGTCGACGATGCCCGGCGACATCCCCTTCGCACGCGCGGTGCGCACGTAGTCCTCGTTCTGGACGTCGAGCGCGGAGGCACGCGTGATGCGCGCGATGATCGCGAGCGGGATCGAGCCGAGCGCGATCGCGGGCAGGATCAGGTGCTGCGTCGCGTCCCACGCGGCGTTCCAGTTCCACGTCACGATCCCGTCGAGGACGTAAAAGCCCGTCGGATGCTCCGCTTCGATCAGCACGTCCTGACGGCCGACACTGGGGAGCCAGCCCAGCCTCACGGCGAAGATGTACTTGAGGATGATCGCAAGGAAGAAGATCGGGATCGAGATCCCGATCAGCGAGCCGACGAGACTCAGGTGGTCGAACGCGCTCCCGTGACGCTTCGCGGCGAAGAACCCGAGCGGCAGGCCCACGAAGAGGGCGAAGATCATCGCCGAGAACGCCAGCTCGACCGTCGCCGGGAAGCGCTCCCGGATCTCGGTCGTGACGGGCCGGCGCGAGGAGATGCTGACGCCGAGGTTTCCCGAGGCGGTCGTCCTCACGTAGGCCCAGTACTGCTTGTAGATCGGCTTGTCGAGCCCCAGTTGGTGCCTGATCCGGGCGACCGATTCGGGAGTGGCCCGCTCGCCGAGCAGGGCCTGGGTCGGGCCGCCCGGCAGGGCCCGGATCCAGAGGAAGATCAGGATCGAGAGCCCGAGGATGATCGGGACGAGCAGCAGCAGCCGACGGACGATAAACCGAAGCATCGATTCAGTCGTCCGCCGGCTGCCTGATTACTTCTCCTCCTACCCGAGAGTCGCGAGCCAGAACGGGTCGAGACCAACGGGGCTTGCAATGAATCCCTTGACGTTGCTCTTGAACGCAAGGGCCGGCGTCGAGTGCACGTACGGGACGACCGGCAGGAACTTCATCACCGCAACGCTGGCCGCCTGGTAGAGCGCCGTCCGCTTGGCGAGGTTGGTCTCCGCATCGGCCTTCGCGAGCAGCGCAAACAGCGAGGCGTTGTCGAACCCGAACTGGTCTTTCTTCGCGCCGAAGTGGACGTTCAGGAAGTTGCCTGGATCGCCCCAGTCACCTGTCCAACCCAGCAGATACAGCTGGGCTCCGCCGGACTGCACCGTGCCCAGATAGTCCGGGCGCCACGGCGCACTATGCGCCGTGACCTGGAAGCCCGACTTCTCGAGGCTCGCCTGGAACGCCTGGAAGTTCCGGCTCGGGTCGGGCATGTACGGCCGGGAGACGTTTGTGGGGAACCAGAAGTCGATCTTGACGGGCAGCGTGAGGCCCGCCTCCTTCAGCAGCGACTTCGCCTTGTCCGGGTTGTACGCATACGAGGGCACGCCCTTCTTCGCGTAGCCGAACAGCTGCGGCGGCAGGAACTGGTCCGTCGTCTGGCCGCGTCCGCCATAGAAGGCGTTGACCACCGCGGCCCGATCGAGCCCGTAGGCAACGGCCTGACGGACGAGCGGGTTGTTCATCGGGGGCTTCGACTGGTTGATCCCGACGTAGGCGACGTTGAACGGCGGCCGGTTCACGATCTTCAGGCTGCTGTTCGTCCGCACCGTGGGAACGTCCTGCGGCGCGACGTTGTCGTAGCCGTTGATCTCACCGGTCTGCAGCGCCTGGAGCCGCGCCGCGTTGTCGGGGATCGCCCGGAAGATCAGCTGGTCGATCTTGCCCGACCGCGACCAGTTCGGGCTGTTGGCGTTGCCCCAGTAGGTCGGGTTCTTCACGAGCACGAGCTTGTCCCCGATCTTCCAGGACTTGAGCATGTACGGCCCCGTCCCGATCGGGTGCTGGGTGCCGAACGTCCCGGTGGGCTGGAACACGCCGTCTGCGGAAACCGTGCCCGCGTCGGCCTTGTACTGCACGAGAGCCTGAGGACTCGCGATCCCGAACACCGACAGGGCGAGTGCGCCGAGGAACCCGCCCGACTGGCGGTTGAGCAGGATGATGGCCTTGTTGGCGCCGACGGCCTTGCAGCCCTTGTACAGGGCCTTGTCCGGTCCGGGGCTTCCCGCTACCGGATTCCGGAATCCACCGAAGACCGAGCTCCAGTAGTAGCTCACCGCGTCGCTCTGCAGCGGGCCCGGGAAGCTGTACCAGCGGGTGAAGTTGAAGCAGACAGCCTTGGCATTGAACGGCGTGCCGTCCTGGAACTTGACTCCTGAGCGCAGGTTGAACGTCCAGTTGAGGCCGTTCTTCGACGTCGTCCAGCTCGTCGCCAGCTGCGGCACGATCTCGGTGGTGCCCGGCTTGAGGCTCACGAGACCCTGGAAGATCAGGCTGATCGGACGCAGCGACTCGCCGTCCGAGACGAGCGCCCCGTCGAGGATGACGGGATCGGCCGATGCGCCGAAGACCAGGGTCGTGGTTGCCGCCTTGCCGTGCAAGGCTGCACCGGCTGCCGCCACGAGCGACAACGACGCCACAACTGCGACCAGACCGAATTTCAGTTTCTTTCCCATCTCTCTCCTCCGATTGCGTTTCGGTGAGTATCCCAGAGTGATGACGGGGATACTACGGAAGAGTTAGGCGCGAGCATTGGTGCAGCGGCCGCGCACCTTCGTGATGCGCGTCTCTCGGTTGGCTACGCGATCGGCTCCAGCACAGGCTCCAACGCCGCGCGCGCCGATTCGGCACGGTTGACCGCGTTGACGATCGCCCGCAGCGACGCGGTCAGGATCGACCCGTGCACGCCGACGCCCCAGAACGCCTCGTCGTCGACGTCGGCCTCGACGTATGCCGCAGCCTTCGCGTCGACGCTCGCGGCCATCGCGTGCTCGTGGTAGTCGCGGATCGAGATCGAGATGCCGAACGCCTTCGCGAACGCGTCGACGAGAGCTGCGAGCGGCCCGCTGCCCTCGCCCTCGATCACCCGCTCCTCGCCGTTCACCCGCACGCGCGCCGCGATCTGGTCCGAGTCCTCCTCGCTCGAGTGCGTGTACGCGACGAGCTCGTACGGCGAGACGTGGTCGAGATAGTGGGCGGTGAAAGCCTCCATCAGCTCGGCGCCCGTCAGCTCTCCCCCACGCGCGTCCGTGATCTGCTGCACGCGGCGCGCGAAGTCCACCTGCAGGCCGCGCGGCAGCTCGAGATGGTGGTCGGCCGCCATCAGGTAGGCGACGCCGCCCTTGCCGGACTGTGAGTTGACGCGGATGATCGCCTCGTAGCTCCGCCCCACGTCCTTCGGGTCGATCGACAGGTACGGGACGTCCCATACCTCCGAGCCCGACCGAGCCTGCGCGTCCATCCCTTTCTTGATCGCGTCCTGGTGCGAGCCGGAGAAGGCCGTGTAGACGAGGTCGCCGGCGTACGGGTGCCGTGGATGCACCGGAAGCTCGTTGCACTCCTCCACAATCGCCCGCGTCTCGTCGATCTGCGACAGGTCGAGCCCGGGATCGACGCCCTGCGTGAGTAGGTTCAGCGCGATCGTGACCATGTCCACGTTGCCGGTTCGCTCCCCGTTCCCGAACAACGTCCCCTCGACGCGCTCCGCGCCGGCCATCAGCCCGAGCTCGGCCGTCGCCACCGCGGTGCCACGGTCGTTGTGCGGGTGGACGGAGAGGATCGACGCGTCCCGGAACGAGAAATGACGCCCGAACCACTCCATCCGGTCGGCGTAGACGTTCGGCGGGAACTGCTCGACGGTGGTCGGCAGGTTGACGATCATCTTCTCCGCCGGCGTCGGCCCCCACTCCTCAGCGACGCGCTCGCAGATCTCGACCGCGTAGTCGAGCTCGGTGTGGTGGAAGCTCTCCGGCGAGTACTGAAACACGATCTCCGTCGCCGTCTCGCCCGCGAGGCGCTTGCAGAGCTTCGTCCCGTTCACTGCGAGGGCGGTGATGCCGTCCCGATCGAGCCGGAAGACGACGCGCCGCTGCGTCACGGACGTCGAGTTGTAGAGGTGGACGATCGCCCGCCTGGCGCCTGCGATCGACTCGTAGGTGCGCTCGATCAGCTCCGGCCGCGCCTGCGTGAGCACCGCGATCGTGACGTCTTCGGGGATCAGATCCTGCTCGACGAGCGAGCGGACGAAGTCGAAGTCGGTCTTCGACGCCGACGGAAAGCCGACCTCGATCTCCTTCATCCCGATGGAGACGAGGAGATCGAAGAACCGCCGCTTGCGCCCGGCGTCCATGGGATTGACGAGCGCCTGGTTGCCGTCGCGGAGGTCGGTCGAGCACCAGATCGGCGCGTGCGTGAGCACGACGTCCGGCCAGGTGCGGTCGGGCAGCGAGACGGTCTCGTAGGGACGGTACTTCTGAAACGGCATCGTGTCGGTCATTCAGCTCAACTCCTCCGGAAGACGAACTTCTCCCTCTGGGTGCGGGTGCACGGGCATGGGTATGTCGTCGCTCGATCCCCTAGCGGGGAAGGAGGAGGGCAGGCGCGAGCAGGCTGGTAGCGGCCGAACGATCGCTGCGCGTGTCGCTGAACATCGTTCTCCACGATACCGGAGACGAGCAACCAACGCGACTCTACGCAGAGTCGAGGGCGTCGTTCACGAGCTGATCCGCGAGCTCGTTGTGCTCGCGACGCACAGCCGTGTAGCGGACCGTGCCGACCGCCCGGGCCAGCCGCGCGGCCTCGATGCTGAGCTCGCGGAGCGCCGCGTTCTTGACCTTGTACTCGCCGCGCATCTGCTTCACCATCAGCTCCGAGTCGGACACGACCTCGACCTCGGTCACCCCCAGCTCGGCGGCGCGACGCAGGCCGTTGAGGAGCGCCGTGTACTCGGCGACGTTGTTCGTCTGAACGCCGATCGCGTCGCCGCGCGCGTCGAGCACCGAGCCGTCCTCCCGCTCCAGCACGAACGCCGCCGCGGCAGGGCCGGGGTTGCCGCGGGCACCCCCGTCGGTGAAGAGTCGTGCGCGCATCGCGCTAGCTTCGCAGAAGCAGACGGCGACCGGTGTCTCGTGCCTAGTGGCCCTTGAGGCAAGGTTGCCCAAAACCCTCCGTCCGCGAAGCGGGGCCGCTTTACAGCAAGCATTAGTGGGGCTTGCTGCAACGATCATTTCGGGTCTTACGTTGCAGCAAGCCCCACGAGAGGCCTGATGCGCATTGGAAGCACATCTGGCTGCGGCCCTGCACGCTGCGGATCGCGTCCGCCGAGGACATCGTCAAGGCCACCAGCCTTAACGACGTCCTCGTCGAACACGCTCCTTGGTGCAGAACCGCCCCAAACGCACCTCCAATACACATCAAGCCTCTAGGCGGGAACGCTGAGGAAGGCAAGGTCGCGCGCGACGCGAGGCGACAGCGCCGTTGGCCACGCCTGCAGGTCGACGTTGCCGCCCGCGGTTGCCACAGTTCTCTGGTAGGCCTGAAAGTCGCTCTGCCAGAAGCGAAGCGTCTTGCCGGCCACGGAAGCGGGCAGGACGAGCTCGAAGCGGCCGCGCGCGTCGGGCCACGTCGCCGACACCGGACGCACGACACCTGTGCCAGCCGAGACGCCGACGAGAAGGCCACGGTAGATGGCCCCGGGCTCGGGGCTTGACGTCGGCACAGCCATGGTCGTGCCCGAGGTGGGCAACTTGAGGTTGAGCGTCGCGCTGCTGCGCCGCTTGAACGTCGGGTTGGCGAGGCCGGTCGTGTAGTTCGTCCGGCCCACCGCGGCCTGGATCGTGAACTCGACCGGGTCGCTCTCGGTGAGGTCGGAGGCCGGGAAGAACGAGACGTACTGCCCCGACACCGGTGTCGGCTCGGAGAACGTCCAGAAGTCTCGGTCATTCGTCCTCGAGACGACATACGCGCCTGCGACCGGCTTGCCCGATGCATCGGTGACCGTACCGCTGAGGCGGTAGGAGAGGAGGACGACGGGCGGAACGGGAACCCCATCGGCGCGCACGGCACGCCCTGTCACCCGCACGGTTCCGTTCGAGCTCTTGACGGCGCTGAGATCGACCAGCCGGTAACCGACGTTGATCCCACCGGACGCGTCACGTAGAGTCGCCTGCTCGGCGCTCGTCACCGCGCGCCCTCCGATCTGGGCCTTGCTCGCATCGCTGACGAAGGCCGGATGACGCCGGGCCAGCGTTGAGTCGACGAGCGCCGAGAAACTCCCATCCTCACCTGTCACCCGTGGCAGGACGTAGCGGTCGACCGAGATCGCAGCCCCACTCACCGGCTTGCCGCCGAGCGTCAGTTTCCCGGTAACGGAAACGAGGTTGGAGCTGTCCGGATTCCAGAGGCCGAGCGTCACCGCGCCACTCGGAGTCGCGAGGCGCGCACCGAGCCCGGGCGAGGCGGCCCTCGCCGCGAGAACGCGGCTCGCCACAGTGGCCGCAAGAGGGCTGCCCGGGGTCGTCGGCTGAATCGCCGTCAGGTTCGGCGGCTTCGGCGACTCCGCCTTGCTTCCCCCGAGCGAGAAGACCTGTAGCTGCGATGCCAGCCCACCGCTCGACGAGGTGGGGGTGCCGCCGACCGTGATCGCGACGAACTGCTTGCCTCCGGCGGAGAAGATCGTCGGCCCGGCTGCAATCTGCCGTCCGGTCTGGAATGTCCATAGAACCTTGCCCGTCTTCAGGTCGAAGGCGCGCAGCACGCCGTCTCCCCCACCCGCGAACCCGAGGCCGCTCGCTGTGATGCTCACGCCGCCGCGCTCCGGCTCCGGCGTATCGAACTTCCACGCGCGCTGTCCGGTCGAGACATCGATCGCGCTGATCGACCCGTGATCCTTCCAGCCTGGCAGGTACTGGCCGAAGTTCCCGTTCTCGAGCCCGAGAAAGATATCGCCAAGCAGGAACTTTCGCTTCTTCTGGGTGGGCGTCAGCTTTTGCTGGATCAGGACGCCCGCGGTCTCCGCCGCTGCGTTGAAGACGTAGTTCGTCTTCGGGTCGTACGCGGCGGGTGAATAGTTGAGCCCGCCGATCGATCCGGGGTAGACGACCACCGGCTGGCCCGGCTTCAGCGGTGGATGCTCGACCCGATCGAGCACCTTCACACGATCGTGAAACGCCTTGCCGGTGCGGGCGTCGAAGGCGTACCAGAGGCCCTCCTTCGTCGCGACCGAGACGATGCGTCGCGTCTTGCCACCGACCTTCCCGTCGTAGACGAGCGGCGGCTGAGCGACGTCGTACTCCCACTGGTCGCGCTCGATCAGCTGCTGCCACCATTTCAGCTTCCCGGTCGAGAGGTCGACGGCGATCAGCGAGGCGGCCCGCGGGTTGTTTCCCGGCCGCAGCGTCGGGAAGTAGACGGGCGTTCCGGAGCCGGTGCCGAAGTAGACCGTGTTTGTCGTCACGTCGACGGTGACGGGTGTCCACACCGGCCCCCCGCCGACGATGCGCGAGGCCCGGCGCCACGACTGGCGATCGGGTGGGATCGTCCAGAACGGACTCGGCCAGGCCGGCTTCAGATCTGTCGTGTAGGCCATCACGAAGCCGCGATTGCCGCGCTCGGAACCGGCGGCCCCGAAGACGAGCTTGCCGCCGGCACAGATCGGAGCGCTCGTCTCGGAGTAGCCGTAGGCGACCGAGGCGTTCGGAACGTCCTGCGCGATCGCGAGCTCTCCGACGACCTGTCCATCGCTCGGCCTGATCGCGACCAGCCTCATGTCGAGCTGGAGGACGAAAAGCTTCCCGTCGCAGTAGGCGAGCCCGCGGTTTGCGCGAACTCCGAAGTTCTTGAAGACGGCGCTGTTGCGCGGCTTGCGTTGCCACAGGATCTTCCCGGTCGCGCCATCGATCGCGAAGACGTTCGCGTCGTTCGTGGTCACGTACACCGTGCCGTCGATCGCAAGCGGATAGGACTGCTGCCCGCGGAGCGTGTCGGGATCGATCCTGAGGAAGTCGAGCGAATAGGCGCGGCCGAGCTGGGCGACGTTCTGCGGGGTGATTTCTGTCAAGGGCGAGAAACGGTTGTTGTCGGCGGTGCGGCCGAAGGAGGGCCAGTCACCACTCGGGACAGAGGGGGCCGTTGCCGATGCGGAGACGCCGACGGCGACTCCAACCGTGACCGCAGTGACGGTGAGCACAAGCAGAACTCGGCGGCTTCGGAGCGATAGCACGGTACGAATCCCCCTCACGTTAGAAGCCAGTTGCGGCATCGTAACGATGCCTGCGAAGGCGATGCAAGCCGCCCGCCGGGCGACGGACCGCGCGGATCACCATGAGCACAACACCGAAGAGCGCGAGGCCGACGAACCACGGCGCCAGCCCGTGGGCCTTCGCCTCCTGCCCGACCCGTTCTCTCGGACCGGTATCTGCCGCCTGCTTCAACGCTGCGGCGGCAGCCGTGAGCTCGCCCTGGGAGAAAGCCGAGCCGCCCGCCAGCCGAGCCAGCCGCTCGACCGCGGTGGCCGCCGAGCTCTCGGGACGGTAGCCCGCCACGATCAAGCCGTCTGAGCGGTAGATCCGATCGGCCGCGGTGCCGACGCGGACGACGACGAGCCGGCAGCCGCGCGGTCCCGCCAGTGCTGCGACTTCACCACTGTCGGAGCGGGTCTCGCCGTCGGTGACGAGCACACAGGTTCGATGCTTCGTCCCGGAGGAGTAGAACCCGTCCCGGACGAGCGAAGTCAGGGCCGCGTACGACGTGGCCACGGTCGAGGTCTCCTGGGGCGGCGGTGCGTCGATCCGCACGCTGCGTGAGAGCGTCTCGGCGAAGACTCCGGCATCGAGCGTCGGGAAGACGTATGGCAGCGCGCGGTCGGTGAGGCCGCTGATCCCCGCCGGCACCTCGGGGACGGCCGCGCGGAGCTCGGCGACGGCAGCCCGGGCGCGATCGAGGCGGGTCGGCTCGCCGGGCCCGGCAGACGCGAGCATCGAGCGAGAGACATCGGTGACGAACACGATCTCAGAGGACGTCCTCGCCGACTGTTGGTTAGCGGTAGTGAGCACGGGCTGAGCGGCTGCAATGCCGAGCGCGACGCAGGAGCTCGCGGCCAGGACGGCGGGCGCAACCACTCCGCGCCACGACGCGGGCTTCAGGCCGAGCGCCCGCGCCACGCGCCGTTGCCTCCTCGAGGCCAGCGCGACGACGGCGACCGGAAGGATTGCAAGCAGGCAGACGAGGAGCCCGGCCGGCGCGAGCAGGGAGAGAGCCGCGAGCGGCATCAGTAGCCCGACCCAGGCCTTCCCGACCCGGCCCCCGCGAGCGCATCGCCCAGATCCGGCGAGCCGCTGCCGGCACCCTCCCGGGAGCCGACGACGCGAATCCGCCGCAGCAGCAGCTCGAGGTTGTACTTCGCGTCTGCGTTCGTCTCATCTGCACGAATTGCGGCGTCGAACGACTCGGCGGCCCGCCGCTCGCTTTCCGCCGCATCCTCGCTTTCGGCTGTGGCGGCCAGGATGCCGAGGAGGTTGCCGACCCTCGACGCCTGAGCCGGCGTCCCGGTCGCGACCACCTCCGAGAGCGCGAGCTCGGCCGCGGCGCGCTGCTGTGACCGGCGGCGGCCGTTGTCGAACCCCGCCGTGGCGGCTCGGGCGACGACGAACGCCTGCTCCGCCCGGCGCAGCGCGAGATCGTCTGCCAGCCGGAGCGTGCCGGTGGCCACGCCGCCTGGCAGCCACGTGCTCGCCTCCCACTGGACGCTGCCACCGGCCTTCGCGTAACGCGCGTCACCGCGCACGATCGCGGCATCGGTCGAGTGGATGTCGTGAGCGAGAACGAGCGCGATCGCGCCGAGCACGATGGCAGCGAGCGAGACGACCGCGCGCGCCGGCTTCACGACGTGCTGCTCCAGCGCATGGGCTCGGTCACGAGGAGGAGCGCCGCCAGCCCGAGTGCCACGAGCACTGCCGCCGCGACGAGGAGCAGATCGGTGCTGCCGGACACGAATCGCGACCCTTCCGAGGGAAGCCTCGCCTCTGTGAACGATCCCTTCCCCGGCACGAGCCGCCGGATGAACGCTTCGTCCTCGGGCGCCGCGTTCAACCCTACGACGTGGAGCGGGATTCCCGCGCGCCGGTACGCAATCGCAACCTGGCTCACGCGCTCGAGATCGCCCGTATCGTCGTCGAGGTCGCTCACGAGCAGGACCGCTGGGTTCGAGAGCCTGTTCGCCCGGATCACGTCGAGCGCGAGGGACAGCCCGGTCGAGATACGCGTCCCGGCACCGAACGCGTCCGTCCAGGGGCTCCGCGGCGTCTCGGCCAACGCTCCTGTGCCTTGCTGCCGCGCGACGTCGAAGAAGCGCTCGATCGGCCGGAGCTCGCGCGCCGGGGTGTTCGGCGGTAGCGCCTGGTAGGCCGTGTCCGAGAACAGGACGAGGCCGTAGGAGCCGTTGGAGCGAACGAGGCGCTGGAGCGTCGCCGCGATCCGCGCGTACGTGTCCGAGGAGATGCTCGCCGACACGTCGAGCACGACCACCCCACTCGACGATCTCGGCAGCAGCGAGGTGCTCGTCGCGGACAGTCGGAGCGACACGGCGAGGCAGAGGGCGGCACCTCCGAGGACCAGGGCAATGACGACGAGGCGGACGCGCCGGACCATCCTCGCCCGACGGTCGAACGCCACCGCATCGCCGAGCGGGATCGACGCCGACGATGCCTTCATGCGTCCCCGGGCGTCGCCCGCTCCGCGGTTCTCTCCATCCGGTCGGCGAGGGTCGAGGCATCGGGCGGCCGAGGCTCGGCCCGCGACCAGGCGACCTGTGCTGCATCGACGGCCAGACGGGGCTCACCGGCGATACGGGCAGCGAGCCCGGCGGCGCGGCGGCGATCGGTCGAGTCGCGCGTCGTCGACTCACGGAGAAGCCTGACGGCGCGCGCGAGCGCGTCCGTGCCTCCCTCTACTCGTGCACCCGTCCGCCGACGGTGCAGCGGAGCCACGACGATCAGAAAGCCGACGGCGAGCAGGACGATGCCCGCGAGCGCCAGGCCGGCCTGCGCAAGTGCCGGGCCTACCCGAACGGTGGCCGGAGGCAGGTCGACGGGCCGACGAAAGACGGGCTTGGACGCATCGATCGCGGCGCCCGTGACGCGCGAGCGGACGTGCACCTGAGCCGGTGGTGCAACGGTCACGGCGCCTGCGCCCCTGACTTTGGCCTGCGGGAGCCCAACCACCTTCCCCGCCGCGCCTGGAAGGCAGCGCGCCGTGAGACAGGCGAGCGTCTCGGTCACCCTGACCCGGGCGACCCCGTTCGCGACCGAGCGGCTCTCCCGGGTCGGCGCGACGCGCGTGAACGGCCCGATCTCGTCAACCACCCTGACCTCGTCGGCCCTGTCCGCGTCGACCGTGGCCTCGACGACATAGGCGAAGGCGTCGCCGAAGAGCGGGTCGGCAGGTTCGACGGCCGCGGTGACCGTCGGCGTGGTTCCCTGCGCGGTCGCCACGGCGACGAGGGCGAGTGCCACGACGGCGATCGCACGCCTCACGCGCTTCTCCGCCGGAGGCGCCTGCGGCGATCCGCCCAACGGTCGAAGCATGCGGCGATCGTCTCCGGCTCGCTGCTGCCGACAACGATCGGATCGAAGCCGAGGCGAGTGAAGCCGGCCAGCGTGGTCTCGAGGCGCTCCTCGTTGAGGGACGCCCGCCGCCGCGTCTCGGAGCGGCTCAGCAACACATCGGCGACCTGCCCCGTCGCCGCGTCACGGACGGGAAGGAGCACGCCGCCCACGTCGGGGAACGACTGTTCCCACAGCGGGTCTTGAACGACGATCGGGGTGACGTCCCACCGCAGAGCGCGCAGCGCGAGCCACGCCTTCGGCGCTGCTGCGTCGACGAAGTCGGAGAGCACGAAGACGAAGGTACCGATGGGAAAACTCGACGCGTGCCGCACGAGCAGGTTCAGGCAGTGCTCGAGTGACCGCGGAGCCGTGCCCTCGAACGCCTCCTGGTCGCGCCGCGCCAGCCGGTCGAGCACGCGCGCGGGCGGGCTCGGCGGCAGCCAGAGTGATGAGCCGAGCCGCTGCTCCACGTAGGCGAGGTCTCCCCCCTCCGCCGTCGTCGCCCGGCCGATCGCCCGCACCGCCGCGTCGACCGCCGCGGGCTTGTCGAGCCAGGGAAACGGCGGCCCGTAGAGACCCATTCTCGGCCGGCGATCGACGGCGATCACGACCCTTGGCGCGGTGTCGGCGAAGAACTCGCGCACGACGAACTCGTCGGCGCCATGTGCGGCCGACAGCCGTGCGGACGCGCGCCAGTCGATCCACGTCCGCCGGTCTCCCGAACGGTACGGTCGCGTCCCGGCGACCTCGTCCCCCTGCCCCCGTCGCGGGCTGCGGTGCTGCCCAAAGCGGGAGCCCACGTACCGTCGGCGTGGAACGAGCGGAAACGGACGCGCGTCCTGAGGGCTCACAGGCGCTCCGCTGCTGCCCCCGCCTCCCAGTCGGGCTCCGGTCGTGGAACCCGCTCGAGACAGGCCGCGAGAATGCCCTCGAGAAGATCGCTGTCGCTCCGGCCCGCGCTCATCAGGGCGTCCGCAGAGAGGATCAGCCGGTGCCCGACAACGGATCCGAAGAGCCCCTCGATGTCCTCGGGGACGACGAATCCGCGCCCCTCGACGTACGCCCACGCACGGGCCATCCGCTCGAGCGCGAGGCTACCTCGCACCGAGGCGCCCACCTCCACCGTCTCGAGGGTGCGCGTGCTGCGGACGAGCTCCACGGCCCAGCGCTTCAGGAGCGGGTCGATGTACACCTCCTCGACTGCAGCGAACATCGCGGCCAGTTCATCGATGCCAATGATCGGCCGTAGGCGCTCGAGCGGGTGCCCGTGGAGCTGCGCGTCGATGATCGACAGCTCCTCGTCCAGCGAGGGGTACCCGAGCGACGTCCGGATCAGGAACCGGTCGAGCTGGGCCTCGGGCAGCGGGAACGTTCCCTCCTGCTCGATCGTGTTCTCGGTCGCGATCACGAAGAACGGGTCGGGGAGCGGATGGGTGACGCCGTCGACCGTGACCTGATGCTCGGCCATGCCCTCGAGGAGGGCCGACTGCGCCTTCGGCAGCGCGCGGTTGACCTCGTCGACGACGAGCACGTTCGCGAAGATCGGGCCCGGCTGGAACTCGAACTCCCTCGTGTTGGGGTTCCAGACCGAGAGCCCGGTGATGTCGGTGGGCTGCAGATCCGGGGTGCACTGGATTCGAGACACCGTCGCGCCCTCGATCGAACCGGCCAGCGCCCGAGCGAGCACCGTCTTCGCGGTGCCGGGGACGTCCTCGAGCAGCACATGCCCCTTGCACGCGAGCGCCGCGAGGATGAGCCGGATCTGCCCGTCCTTGCCTTCGACGACCGTGGCGACGTTCGCCGCAACGCGCGCCGCGGTCACGGCGGGGCGCTCGGAGGTCTCGTTCAGCGCTCGTTCCACGGCATCCATCCTATTCGGCGGGCGAGAGACGGTATGCGATCAGCTGCGGTACCGGCCCTGCGAAGTCACGATGGGGTGCGCCTGCGGGCACGAGCAGCGTGTCTCCCGCGACCGACGGACAGCCGTTGATCCCGGCCTTCGCGCGATCGCTCCAGAGGATCGCCCCCGTTTGGGCCGAGAGCGCGTAGATCCACCCGTCGTAGGTGGGCGTGAAGACCACGTCGGACGCCACCGTGGCGCACCCGAACGGTGCGGAAGGGAGCTTCCGCGTCCACAACGGTCGCCCGGTCGCGGCGTCGAGAGCAGCGATGACCCCGGTACCGTCCTCTGCCGGCCGCTGAAGCACCGAGAACGTCTTCACCGCGCTCTCCAGCATGCACAGCTCGACGACCGGGACGAACACCCGGCCCTCCGCGTAGGCCATGGGAGTCAGGGCACCTCCGAAGAGCCCGGGACACACCTCGACCGGTGTCGCCGGCAGCGGGCCGACGTCGTTGCGGTGGGTGCCCACCGGCTGCGCCCAGATTCGCTCGTGCGTGCTCCGATCCCAGGCAACGATGCGCCCTCCCTTCCCCCCTCCGATCACGAGGTCGCGTCCGCCCACGGTGGCGAGGATCGGCGAGAGGTGGAAGTCGAAGTCCCTGACGTCGTGCTGGAGCACCTGGTCGTACCAGCGGAGCTTCCCGGTGGCGCCGTCGAGAACGACGAGTGAGTCGGTGTAGAGCGTCTGTCCTCTGTACCAGCCGCCGTTTCGGAACTGCCGCGAGCCGCCCCAGGGGCCCGGGTTGGCGATGCCAGCGTACAGAAGCCCGTCGGTATCGACGCTCAGCGGCTGCCAGGCACCGCCGCCGCCGGCCAGCAGGTTCCGCCACGGCTCCCTGATCGTGTCGAACCTCCAGCGCTGCTTGCCCGTGGCCGCATCGAGCGCGTAGATCGCGCCCCGGCCACCGGGAGGGAACCCGACGGTACTGACGTAGACCCGGCCGCGATCCACGACGGGCGCGATGTCGATGAATTGCTCGATCCTGCTCACGAGCCGTGTGCTCCACAGCTGATGCCCGTCGGAGGCATCGAGCGCAAACGCCGTCGTGTCGGTGGCGCCGTAGAGCCTGCCGCCGACGAGAGCGATGCCGTTGGGGCCGTCGTTCGGCGCCCTCTGGAGTCGCGCCCAGCGACGGCGGCCACTGCGGAGGTCGATCGCGAAGACGCTCGACGATGTGTCCTCCACGTATGCGATCCCGTCCCGCACGAGCGGCGTCGACGTGAGCAGTCCGAAGCCCCCACCCGTCCCGCGGATGCGGTAGCGCCAGGCGACACGAAGCCGGCCGACGGACGTCGCCGTGATGGTCGACCCCCGATTCGAGCGGGTGCTCGACACGTCGCCGTTCGGCCAGACCCAGGACGGTGCGTCAGCCGTCCCTCCCACACGCGAGAGCACGAACAGGACGGCTACAGCGACGAGAGCCGCTCCGCCGAGCAGGACGATCGCCGGTCGCAAGGATCGTTGCCTCAAAACCGTGAAGTAGACGCTTCATGTGGTGGGGCGAGACGCAAGCGTCTCGCCCCACCAGGAACGAAAGGTTCGCCTAGTGCGTCGATGCGTAGACGAACGCCGCGACGTTGTTCAGATCCGTCTGGCTCATGCTGGCGAACGCCGGCATCGAGATCCCACCGCTCGTCGAGCCGTTCTGGACGAACGTGCGCACCGTGCTCTGGCCCGGCTTCTTCGCGTCGAGGTTCGGACCGATGTTGCCAGTTGCACCGGCGGCAGCCAGCGTGTGGCAACCACCGCAACCGCTAGCGCTGAAGACCGCCCTGCCCGCGACCGGATCGCCCTGGAGCGGTTCGGGACCCGGCGGGGTCGTCGTCGTGGGCGGCGGCGGCGGCGGCGGCGGTGGCGGTGGCGGCGGCTTCGGGGGCACAACGCCGACACCGAATGATCCCTTCATGCCTCCCTGCGCATGACCGGGCAGCGTGCAGAGGTAGGGAATCGTTCCCTTCTTCGGGAAGACGACCGTGAGGATCGTCATCTGGCCCGGGTTCAACGTCTTGGTCTTCTTGCCCGCGATCCTGAAGTCGTGCGGGATCTTCCCCTTGTTGACGACCGTGAAGAGGACGGTCGAGCCGGCCGGAACACTCTTCTTCGAGAGCACGAACTTGAACTCGGAAGCGCTAACGGCGATCTTCGTCGGCGCCGCAGCAGCGGCCGTGCCGGCTCCTCCGCCGGCCACGAAGACCCCCGCAGCGAGCCCTGCGATCGCGACCGCTCCAAGAGCGAGCAGGCCCAAACCTCGACGCATCACAATCCTCCTCGTTTGGACATGTCCGACGGCACGATACCAGTGCTGTCAGCGCAAAGGAACTGAAATTCGCACGGAATGCGAAGCGGTGGGCGCCCCGCGCGCGGGCCCCCCCACAGAGCACCACACCCCCAC
>Ga0315275_10000330_pt1 | contig 38754 bp, 31 predicted proteins | sample YL17G03_0_MG_FD_205557 | JGI IMG/M metagenome (GOLD analysis project Ga0315275, IMG submission 205557) | Sediment microbial communities from Yellowstone Lake, YNP, Wyoming, USA - YL17G03_0 | ecosystem: Environmental > Aquatic > Freshwater > Lake > Sediment | place: USA: Wyoming | collected... | reverse complement strand
GTTGTCAAAGCGCACCAACGCTGGAAACTGGCCAGGCTGCATCCAGCAGAAGCAGCCGAGCTCGGTCTATGAGCTTGCCAGGATGTTCAATAATGACCAGTCCACCCTCAACAAGCTCATCATATTTTTCGAGCAGCGTGGCGTCATAAGAATCATGGAATCGCGGGTCGGAGGTCGAGCGGTGAAGACACCCAAGGTCGACCTTGATGGCATAGAGTTCAAAATGAACGCTGCCTGAGGCGTTGGGGACGAGGCCGTGCACCTTAGCTGCTTCAAGGCACCAGCTTCATGTAGGCAAAACACCATCGCAACCGTATTCGAGATCAACAGATAAGCACCTAACTTTCCAGCATAATTACTGCACCCCTAGGCACAACCCTGGTCACGTCACCTTATTTCATACAACCTTGTACGAAAGATGGGGTATTATTTAGACAGGTTTGATTAAGATGAGGTGGCCGTGTATATCCCCCGGATACAAGAGCATCATTTGGACCAATGGTGGAACGACCCCGGCCGTCGGCCGTTGGTCCTCAGGGGGGCCCGCCAAGTCGGCAAGTCCACGCTGGTGAGAAATTTTGCCGCTAGCCGTGGGTTGCGTCTCGCGGAGATCAACATTGAGGAGCATCTAACACCGATGCGGCAGGCCTTTGACGATGGAACTGTCGCGGCTATTTTAGCAGCCTGCAGCCGCGTCACTGGTGTTGATCTAAGCGCTGGGTACGAACATACGCTGCTTTTTCTCGATGAAATCCAGACCGTGCCGACGGCGCTGAAATCTCTGCGCTATTTTTACGAGAAGCTCCCGCAATTGGCGGTCATCGCCGCTGGATCCGTGCTCGAATTTGCTTTAGCGGACGAGGCTGTGTCGATGCCGGTGGGCAGAGTTACGTACTTGTTTCTGCCGCCGGTTACCTTTAAGGAATTTCTCGTTGCCGCGGGGCGCGGCGATCTAAGAGACGTCATCACCGCCGCTGATCCGGATTTGCCACAGTCATTGACCCACGATCATCATCACCAGCTTATGCAGATGCTGCGGGAATACCTGCTGGTGGGGGGCATGCCAGCAGCCGTTACCGCTCATTTGGCACGCTCGGTAATTCGCGAATCCTATGCGTCTCCAAGCCGGATTCAAAGCGACCTGTTGAACTCCTACCGTGACGATATACAAAAATATCCTGCTACCAAGCACATTAGGGACGTCATCCGCGAAGTTTTTGACCGCTCGCCAGCGCAAATTGGCACCAAGGTTAAGTATAGCCGGCTGGCACCAGATCAGCCGGCGCGCGACGTTAAGAAAGCCTTGGGGCTGCTGCTTGACGCCGGCCTACTCCACGCGGTGTTTCACTCGGACGCTCAAGGTATTCCCTTAGGGGCGACAGAAGATCGCAGCCTCGCCAAGTTATACTATATCGATACCGGCATGCTGCTCAGTCAGCTTGGCTTTACCACGCTTCGGGATCTCCCGGCTGAGAGTATACAACTCGTCAATGAAGGTGTGCTTGCCGAGCAGTTCGTCGCTCAAGAATTACTAGCGGCATCGCCGGCCGAAAAAAAGCCCCAACTCCATTATTGGCTGCGCGAGAAGAAGACAAACAATGCCGAGATTGACTTCGTTCTGGGATCTGGTCCGAAGGTCGTGCCAATCGAAGTCAAGGCCGGGCCTTTTGGGCAAATGAAATCTCTTTGGGAATTTTATCGCACCCACCCGCCGACCACCGCGCTACGATTTGATACAGGACTCCCTGCGCGGCTGGAGCATACAGTGTTGACGCCTTCCGGACCTGTGCGTGCCAAGGTCATAACGCTGCCTCTCTATATGGCGAGCGAGGCACGGCGGCTTACCTAGTTTGTGGCGCGAAATAAAAGGTCGCGCCTAGGCATAGCCTCGGGAAACTCGTCGCAGGGGGCTCGCCCTGTACATCAAGGCTTCGATTCCCGCCTAAGGAGCTGCTCAAGTTGTTCAATGCCGACCGGCTCATCTGGCATCAGAGGAAGGATCGCAAGCCGCGTTGCCAAACCGTTCGTGATTCTCTGTAATTGTTCATGCTCGTTGGCGGCACGTTGCATTAACACGGGATCGGAAGTGGAGCTAGCGGCCAAGCTGCGATTCACAACCCAACCATATGGTTCGATCGCCGCGCGGCGAAGATCGTCTTGCAGTGCAGCAGCCTCGCTGACCGGAGTTGTTTCTGCCAATGTAACGAGCAGAACCTTGGATTGTGTCGAATCTTGAAGCATCATCAGTGGTGTCGTAAGTTTTCCTGGCGCACTCTCTTCCATTTTTTTGAGCATTTCTCTGTGATAGGAGCCGGCAGCATCAAGAAGAAGTAATGTATGCCCCGTCGGCGCGGTGTCGAGTATGACGATGCCGCGGCGGGCTTCAAAAACCGTCTTAGAAAATGCGTGAAATACCGCCACTTCTTCGGTGCATGGCGATGCCAAGTCTTCGCGCAATAGCGCCAGGCCACCTTCGTCGAGATGTTTGCCCTTTGAGGCTAAAATCTTAGCTGAGTATAGGCGGGTTTCTTCTTTGGGATCGATCCTACTGACTGTCAGATTTGGCAGAGTTCCAACAATCGTCTGCGCCAAATGCGCGGCGGGATCGGTAGTGGTTAAATGAACTGCCTTGCCAAGTTTGCAGATCGCTACTGCGAGTGCTGCTGCGACCGTGGTCTTACCCACGCCGCCTTTCCCCATGATCAGAACGAGTCCATGCCCGTCATTTGCAAGTTCCTGGGCCGTTGCTGCAAGTGACAAAGTTGCTCTAACTCCGGTCGATGGCGCCGCCGGCCCCATAGGCAGCTCGGTAGGCGGAGCGCTTGTAGTAATTTCGACGGGGTCAACTTGAGCAGCCTGCCTCTAGCGCCCTCTCAAGCTGGGTCGTTTTGGCCATGATGCACCATCTGTCCTGACCTAATGCTGGCATTTTATATGGAGCCCCGCTCAATTTCGCGCAGATCTAGGGATCTCTTGGTCCCCGCCGCGGGTATTTATTGGCGGTGCCTACAGCAATGTCCCGCCATCGGCGTACTTCGCCTGAGGCCGTATCATTACTAATGATAGTCGGGCGTGACCTGAACCTCGTCTTGCGGATGTGGGCTCTCGTCAAAGCCTAGTCCGAGATCTCGGTGTTCATACCGGGCCGGTGCAATGGGCGGAGGGTGCTCCGCAAGTCCAATGTGACGAAGGTAGCGTTTTATTTCTTCGGGGTCGTGGATGGCGGCGCGGATCTCCAGGTCGCAGCCACATTTGGGACAGGTGCCAACGTCAATTTTAAATATTCGCTTGAGGAGTTTAGCTCGGCGGTGACTCTTCACTTTATTTTTATCGACGCTGACCGGATTAAAGCCTTTGCGCGCCTCGGGACTCAGGACAACGAGATTGCGCCACTTGCTGTGGGACGAAAAGACGCCCGTATAAAGTTGCTGATGGGCAGTATGAAGTTTGTCGAAAAGATTGGCCACAGCGCGCAATTCTTTCATGAAAATCCTCACCCGTTTCCCTGAGCACAGCGCAAGGAGACGGCAGCAGAAGTCGCGGCCTAGGGCGGGTCAAGCGCTTTGGGTTTTAGCGCATTTGCACCTTAATGGCGCTAAATGACTGCGTTGTTTGGCCGGCTGCGAAGTCTTTTGGGCGTCTAACAGCCGCCCAACGGCGCGGAAGTGCCGAATATTTTTATTCTTATCCTCTGCTGCGATCGCCCTGCCCTCAGGAGGCCGCGAGCTGCAGCCCAAGCGCGACCTGCGTTTTGGTCACCAAAAATTTTAAATTCGATTTTTAGACGCTGATATTAATCAGTGTAAACGTGATTTTATATAAAAAACTAAAGTTTTTTTTAAAAAAACCGATACGAAGTATGTAACAACAATCTGCCAAACGGCAAACAGCAACATGGTAAGGAGCATTTATGTCTAACGCGCAAAACACCCTGGTCAAGTTCATCGTCAACGAAATCTCGTCCCATAGCGACTCCGACACTTTAGTCGCCGGTGGTAGCTGCTCGACCTCTAGCGCCGCCGTGATGATCGCCGCCAAGGAGATTGACTTTGCTGATCAAGACGAAACTCTAGTCGCCGGTGGTAGCTGCTCGACCTCTAGTGCCGCTGTGATGATCGCCGCCAAGGAGATCGACTTTGCTGATCAAGACGAAACTCTAGTCGCCGGTGGTAGCTGCTCGACCTCTAGTGCCGCTGTGATGATCGCCGCCAAGGAGATCGACTTTGCTGATCAAGACGAAACTCTAGTCGCCGGTGGTAGCTGCTCGACCTCTAGTGCCGCTGTGATGATCGCCGCCAGGGAGATCGACTTTGCTGATCAAGACGAAACTCTAGTCGCCGGTGGTAGCTGCTCGACCTCTAGCGCGGCCGTGATGATCGCCGCCAAAGAGATCGACCTTGCCGATCACGACGAAACTCTAGTCGCCGGTGGTAGCTGCTCGACCTCTAGCGCGGCCGTGATGATCGCCGCCAAAGAGATCGACCTTGCTGATCACGACGAGACTCTAGTCGCGGGTGGTAGTTGCTCGACCTCCAGCGCCGCCGTGATGATCGCGACCAAGGAGATCGACCTTGCTGATCACGACGAAACTCTGGTTGCCGGCGGTAGCTGCTCGACCTCTAGCGCCGCCGTGATGATCGCGGCCAAGGAGATCGACCTTGCTGATCAAGACGAAACTCTGGTTGCCGGCGGTAGCTCCTCGACCTCTAGCGCAGCTGCCAATGTCAGCATCACCCAAATAGTCGAAGAGAGTCCAGAAGCTTAATGAGCCTTTGACCAACTTCAATCGCTCATTGATCGCATAGTCGCGGGATTCTCAGGGGGCCTGACACGAGGCACGAGAGAATCCCGCTCGATTTTGCACTGCGGCTGCACTTACATGTGACTCTTTGGAGGTACAGGACATGAGATTTTGGACATCGAGGTACTTTTTAACCGCGGTGCTGATGCACGCTAGCATGACGATGATAGTCGCTTGCGGTGTGGCTCAATTCGCCGGCCGCCAATCTAGTTCTACTGAGAAATCTGACAACGGCTCTACGGCAGTGGGTCCTGGAATAGCCGACCCAACAGCGAATGCAACAGCCAACGGAGGTGGTACTGCGTCCGGAGACTATGTAAAAAAGGAAGCGGCGATTCCGTCACTAGCGTCCGATAGCCCCTCTGGGGCGCCTAGCACTGGCGGGGGCACTCAAGTAGGGTTAGCCAATATTGGCTTATCTTCTGGTGATAAAGCCATCGTTGAAAGCTGCCTTGCCGGCTGGCCCGGCAATCCCTTTGCAGGCGCAGCTAAGGTTGATTTTAAGGAGATCAAGCCGGTGTCAACGACCGGCCAGATCACATCGATCAATGACGACCTCGCCACGCAGGGTCCACAGTTGATCCTCATAGATGGGATCACTAACGTCGGTTCGATCTTGACCTACAATTTCATGAACCCAAATGGCTACTACTGCCTGAAACACAACAGCGATACCGGCACCATTCTCAAGATCAACCTGGCCTGCAGCGCTTACCTTGCTGGTCCCGATACTGGGGTTGCTATTGGCAGTATTGGCTCCATCCCGGCCTTAACTCATACAGGTACAAATGTTGGTTCCATCGTACAGTTGGCTCGCGTGACGAGCAACGGTGCCGCCTGTCCGAAATAAATGGGAGGTTTGATCGAAGTCTCTGAACGGCGGCATCGACATGGATCTTACAAACAGAAATCTGCGACTCATCGTGACTCAAAGCAAGGCGGAGGCATGTATATTCTGCGCTTGTGCCCCCCCCCTATGTCCACGAAAGGACGTTGTTTTTGCCAAGGGGCGTGAACTTTTCGGTCGACGCGCCTGCGCTACAGTAGTGCAGAAGGCACGAAAATTTTTTATTTTTTATGGCCACCTGGGCTAGCCCTGTCGCCCTGGGCCGAGGGCTAGAGGGATCCCTGACGCTCATTTTGCGCATCTAAATTTTTAAAATTGATTTTTAAACAATGATATTTATCTTTGTTATTTGATAGTTGTATAAAAAGCTCAAGTTTTTCTTGAAAAAGCCGATACAAAGCATGTAACGACAATCGGCCTAATGGCAAACAACAACTTGGTAAGGAGCTTTTATGTCTATCGCGCAAAACACTCTGGTTAAGTTCAGCGTTAGCGAAATCTGTTCCACCAGCGACACCGAAACTCTCGTCGCCGGTGGTAGCTGCTCAACCTCTAGCGCCGCCGTGATGATCTCCGCCAAGGAGATCGACCTTGCCGATCACGACGAAACTCTCGTCGCTGGTGGTAGCTGCTCAACCTCTAGCGCCGCCGTGATGATCGCCGCCAAAGAGATCGACCTTGCCGATCACGACGAAACTCTCGTCGCCGGTGGTAGCTGCTCGACCTCTAGCGCCGCCGTCATGATCGCCACCAAAGAGATCGACCTTGCCGATCGCGACGAAACTCTAGTCGCTGGTGGTAGCTGCTCAACCTCTAGCGCAGCAGTTAGCGTCAGTATGACTCAGATCGTCGAAGAGAGCCCAGAAGCATAATGAGTCGTCTAAGCACCTCAAGTCGCTCAATCAACTCATAGTTGCGGGATTCTCTTGTGCCTGACATCAGGCGCCCTGAGAATCCCGCTCGATGTTGCACGTTAGTCGGTGTGAGGGCCTCATGGGCGTTGGCATTTTTCCGATAATAGCGCGAAATATAGTGCTATGCTAGGAGCCGCAGCTTTTGCTCTTTGGGGATATTTTCGCTCATGTCCATCGATTTTATGCGCCGCATCTGCGGCTTGGCGGCGGTGTTGCTCGGTTGTGGCTGTGCTGGCAAAGGCTCAGGATCCGGTGAGCCCGTCGAGTCGCTGCCGTCAGGGATCTCGGTGATCCTGATCCCTGGAATCACCGGTTCCGCGCTCATACGTCCGGAGTCCAATGACCAGGTATGGCCACCGCGCCTGCTTAGTGCGTCCGGTGATTTTGCGGCGTTGCAAATCCGCACCGATGGCAAGTCGGAGGAGCATATCAACGCCGGCGAACCGTTGATGGACTTTTATGGTCCCATGGTGCGCAGTTTAGAGGCCGCGGGGCATAAAGTTTACCCCTTTGGCTACGACTGGCGCCTGGATAATGCGATCAATGCGGAAAAGCTGGCGACCTTCATCGATGCCACCGGCGCGGCCCAAGTGGCGATCGTCGCCCATAGCATGGGCGGTCTGATCTCAGCGAACTACCTGCACCGCTTTGGCCAGCAAAAGGTGGCCAAGCTCTTGACCCTCGGGACGCCCTTTCTTGGTACACCGGGCAGCCTCAAGACCCTTGAGCGCGGCGACTATGGCCAGGGGTTGGTGGCCTACCTGGTCAGACCGAAGTTTCGCCAGCTGTTTAAGAACGAGGTCTCCTGGTATCAGCTGCTGCCAAATCGGGAATTTTTTCGCCTGCAACCCGCCTATGTGCGCAAGGTGGTGCGTGGAGCGACGGATTCGACGACCGAGATAAGGGGCTACGAGGCGACGGCCGCCTTCATCCGCTCTAGGCCTTGGAGCAATCATGGCATGGTCGTCAGCAATGATCGGTTGTTCCACCAGACGGATTTGCTGAAAACCCTCGCCTCAGTCGATGCCTATTTCATCATCGGTGATGGACAGCCAACCGTTGGTGGATTGGATTATATCTTCAAGGACCAGGGCGGACACGAGGTCTATGACGACTGTGAGCCAGTCGTGGCTGATGGAGATGGGGCGGTGTTGCGTCGTAGTGCCAATATCGGTGGCAAGACCGAGGCGCTTCACCCAGGCCATAGCTACTATGTGGCGATGGAACACGGTGCGATGATTGCTGATGAGTTGGTTTTGCGCCAAATCGCCAAGATATTACGCGGGGACGCCGCGCCATTGCCCGGCGTGCGCGGACAAGCCGAATAGCGGGTGCACCCGACGATGGTGCCCAGCAGTGGCCGGGATGATCGCCCTTTGATTCATGACGCTCAGCACAGCTAGTCCGTCTCTGCTAAACTAGCCCCTAGGACCAACCACTGGTTTTGCGAGGCATGATGACAACCAGGCGTTGGGCGGTGATCACTGGTGAATATCCACCCCAGCGTGGTGGGGTCGCGGACCATTGCGGGATTCTTGCGTCGCTGCTCGCATCGCGCGGGGATCACGTGGATGTTTGGGCTCCGGCGAGTGCTGGCCGACCGCCTTGTGAGACGACGGGTATCATGGTCCACGATCTACCCGAGCGCTACAGTGTCGCAAACCTGGGTATACTGCGCCGCCAGCTCGCTGCACTCAGTGAGGACACCATCATTTTACTGCACTACGTGCCGCAAATGTTTGGCTGGCGGGGAATGAATGTCGCCTTCTGTTGGCTCATGGCGCAGCGCAGGCCAGCGAAACTCTGGACCATGTTTCACGAATTATATATGCCATTTGGTTGGCGGGTGCCGCTCAGGCACCAGCTTCTTGGCTTAGTCCAGCGCCTGATGGTCATGCTGCTGCTCCGATCTTCATTTAAAGTGTTAGTCACGATCCCACGCTGGGGACGCTTACTGCAAAGGTGGACACCGCGGACTTTGCGGCCGGTGCTGGCACCGATTCCCAGCAATATCCTGCCAGGTGTGCCGCAAGATCCGCAGGTCCTTGCGGTGCTGGGTAGCTTGAGGGCTTGGCTTGATTTCGGACCCGGGTCACCCATAGTTGGTCATTTCGGGTCGTTTGGCGATGCCATTTCGAAATTTCTTAGTCTATCGATCCCGTTGGTGCTCGCGTCGCCCCCGTACCCGGCGATGCTGCTCATCGGCTACGGCGCAACCGATTTCGCCGCAACCATCAAACCTAGGCTGGCTCCCGAGCATGCGGCACGGGTCTATAGCATTGATGCCGCTCCAGGGGCCGATATTGCCGCTCTGATTGGTCTATGCCAAGTCATGATGCAGCCGTACCCCGACGGAGTCACGACGCGTCGCAGTACCATGATGGCATGCCTCAGTTTAAATCGAGCAGTTGTCACCAACCTTGGACCACTCAGCGATCCGCTATGGGCGGAAAGTCGGGCGACTCGCTTGGTGCCGCCACATGCGCCTTTAGCAATGGCCAGGGCCGTATCCCAGCTTTTGCTTGATGGCAAGGCCTGCAGCGACCTCGGCAAACGTGGTTTAGACCTATATCAATCAAGGTTTAGCTGGGACCATTTGATCGACGTCTATAGCGAGTTGGCATCATGAGTCGAACCAGGCGCTCCGCGCTGAATTTCATCAGCAGCATATCGCTCATGGCGTTTACCATGCTGATCGGCTTTGTGACCACGCCGATGCTTCTGAAGTGGCTGGGCGAGGAGCTGTACGGAGCCTATCGCGCGACCCTTGACTGCTACGGCTATCTCACCTTGCTCGAACTCGGCTTGGACGGAGCGTTGTTGGCGATTCTGAGTCGAGTCATGCACCAAAAAGGTATCGCGCCCGAGGTCTGTAGGGCCGAGCTGCGTCAAGTCATCGCGATTGGGCTTAGAGCCTACGCATATCTCACCTCGATCTATATGATTGTGGGCTTCATCCTGGTCTATTTTATCCACGGACTGGTGCCGGTGCATGCAGACCACCTGGTCGACCTACGGTGGGGTGCATGTGTTGCAACGATTAGTTTTGCCCTCCTGCCGTTGACGAGTTTTCGCGCCTTTGCCGAGGCTAGTAATCGTGGCTATCACATCAATATGCTGCTTGGTCTGCAGTCCGTGATCGTGACCGTGTTCTCCCTATTATTTGCCGCATGGGGGTGGAAGTTGACCGGTCAATTCATCGCCCTACTGATCGGCGGATGTTTCTTTCATGGCGGTGTGGCGATTTATGCCCTCAAATTGCTAGGTAAAGAAACGGTTCCTAGTGCACCCATGGCGCTACAGTCGACCGTCACCAAGGAGTTATGGCACCTAAACCGACCCAATTTCATTATGAACCTTTGTGGCAAGCTGGGGCTGATGAGCGACCAGATCATTATCAGTGCGTTGCTTGGACCGGCGGCGATCGTGCCCTTTTTTCTCACCTGCCGACTGCCACAGATCGCCCAAAGGGTACTGCAGAGTATCGGCAACTCGAGTTGGCCGGCCTTGGTCGAGTTGCATGCGCACGGTGAGCACGACCGCTTTAACGAGCGCCTGGTTGAATTGACGCGGACCGTCGCTATCCTGGCGATTGCGGGACTGCTGCCGATTGTCATCGGCAATCATCACTTTGTCGTGCTCTGGGTCGGTAGCGATCACTTTGCGGGTCATGCCACCTCAATCTGCGCGGCGATCACGACCTACATTCTCTCGCTGGTGTCGCTGTGGGGGTGGTGCTTTACGGGAACCGGCAAGCCACACGCGATGCTGAAGATTTTTGTCATTCAGACGGTGATCAATCTGGTGTTAAGTGTCATCTTCACGGCGCAGCTGGGCATTCGTGGTCCGCTGCTGGGAACAGCCGTGGCTCAGGTCTGCACCGTGCTATGGTACCTACCGCGGATGCTCCGTACCACTTTTGGTACTGCGCCGCTTCTTATCGCCAAGGCGTACATCCTTCCGGCACTTTGGGCTATACCGTACGGATTTTTAGTCCACTGGGTCTTTGCCTCCATTGCTCCATTTAACTGGTTTAGCCTCGCCGCCGCGATGTTTGTCGCGGGCTGCAGCTTCTTGTTATTTGCTGCCTTTGCGATGCTGACAGCGGGCCAGCGCAATCTTTGGCGGGTACGGCTCATGTCTTTCGTTTGGCCAAAAAGATTCTCGCCTTAAGTTGAGACAGGGAGTTTACGTGGCTACATCGCTGCGCATTATCATGGTTGTGCCCGAACCTCCGCTGCCGTTTGGCGGGGCAGCAGCGCGGATCTATTACACGACGCAAAAGGGCTTGGTGGCCCGTGGTTACCAACTGACGACGTTTATCGCCGCAGCGACGCCTCAGGCCAGGGCAGAAGCTGAGCGGCTATTTCCTCCAGAGTCCTATGATTTGCGATTTTTTACGCCCAGCCCGGCACCTCTAGGAAGGAGCCTGCTCGGTAAATGGCGTTCTTTACGTGCGCCGATGTCGCATCAGTTTGATGCGCGCTTTCACGCTGCATTGGCGAGCGAATTACATCAGGGCTTTGATATTTTGCACTTAGAGGACTTATGGACGGGCTATGTAGGGATCAATGATCGTGACAAGGTGCTGCTAAATAGTCATTGCCTGCAAGCGATCGACCTGCAGGGCGAGCGTCCAGGCAGTGTTAAAGATCGACTGTTGATGTCCAGGTCGCTGCATATGGAGCAGAAATTGCTACGGCTCTACAGGGAGCAGGTGACTTTAACACCCGAGCTAGCGGCGGCGATTCGTCAGGTCAATCCCAAGGCTCACGTCGAGGTCATCCCGCTGCCGCTAGAGTTGGATCTCTATCCGTATATTGCCGATGGCCAGCGTCCGCACGCGAAGCGTCTGGCGTTGATCGGCTCGTTTCAGTGGGCACCGACCCGGTCTGCAGCACGGCGACTACTGACCAGGCTCTGGCCGAGGATTCTCGCATTGGTTCCGGATGCCGAGTTGGAATTGACCGGCTGGGGAGCGCAGCACGTGCTAAGTGGTTACGAGAGGCTCGGTAAGGTCACGATCAATGATAGTGTGCCCGATGTTAGACCCTTTTTTGAACGCGCATCGGTGCTGCTCTACGCACCTGAACATGCCAGCGGCATGAAGGTCAAGGTACTGGAATGCATGGCCTTGGGCGTGCCCGTGGTGACAACCCCGGATGGTGTGGAGGGACTGCCGGCCATGCCTCCTTGCGAAACCAGTGCCCAAGAGCCTTGGGCGATGCTTGGCGCCAACGATGACGCCTTGGTCCAGGCGGCCGTGACCTTGCTGAACGATACGGCACGTCAGAACCGCCAGCGCCAGGCGGCCCGGCAGATGCTGCAGACGCACTGTGATCCGGCGCGTATCCTCGACCAGTATGAAGCGGTTTATGCTCGCATCATGGAGGCAAGGGGCCGGTGAGAGATGACCTACATGTTGCCTTTGATGGCCGCTCGCTGGCAGCTTCCAGTTTACGTGGCTGGGACCGCTATACCCTCGAGCTGGCGCGGGAACTGGAAGGTCTTGGGGTTAAACTCAGCTTCTTCTGCCGCGCCGAAGCGCCCATTCAGCGTCAGCATCTCAGCGGACTCGGTGCTGCCGTGGTGGTGTTACCTGACCGTGGCGGCTTGCATTGGACTCAGGTAGCGCTCCCTAAGGCCTTAAAAGAGCACGGCTGCGACCTTTACCATGCTCCTGCAGAACAAGGCGTGCCTTTGCTCCCTATGAGCTGCCCGGTGGTATTGACCGTCCACAGCGTCATATCCCTAGGCTACCTCGCCCTTGTGCGTGCAGGTGAGCTGCCAGGAACCGTCGCTGACTACCTAGGCTATGAGCTTCGCCTGTGGAGCTTTGCCGGGCTTTACTGGCGTGCTCAGATTGCCCGGGCACATGCCATCATGGCGCCGTCAGAGTACTGCCGCAGTGAGATTATCAAGCATCTTGGTGTCGCCCCTAACCGTGTCACGACCACTCTGCTTGGCCTGCCTGAGGTGTTTCGGCGGCCGCCCAAGGACGCCGCTGAGCGAAACATCATCTTGCGCGGCCTCGGCATCCTTGGTCCATATGTGCTGAGTGTCGGCGGCTACGAGCGGCATAAAAATCCGCATGGATTGATCGAGGCCTTTGCCCAAGTGAGTTCCTTACGGCCCCATATGCAACTGGTCATGGTCGGTAGTCGCAGAGTCCCGGATGAGTTGCGGCAGCTTGCTGCAAGCCTAGGCGTGCAAAGCAAGATCCTGTTTTTATTGGATGTCGGCGACTCACTGGTCGAGCTTTATGATGGCGCTGAACTCTTTGTCTCGCTGTCTTGGCTAGAAACATTTTGTTTACCAGCGCTCGAAGCGATGAGTCGGGGGACCTTGCCCGTCTGCAGCAGTTGGGGTGCCTTACCTGAAGTTCTCGGTGACTGCGGTTGGTGCGTTGATCCTCGTGATATAAAAGGTGCTGCGGCGACCTGGATGTTAGCCCTAGATGATCCGCAGCGAGTCCTTCGCGCGGCACGCGCCAGGTCCCATGCGACGGCTTTTGGTTGGCGCCAAGCGGCGGTGCGGACTTTGGCGGTTTACCAGGCCCTAACTCAGAGAACATCTCGCCCGCATCTCAAGTCATAAAAATAAGGGCGTGCTGCCGCGCCGTGTCAGGTGAGGTTAGCGACTTTTGGTAGCTTTCCAAAATCCGCAGTTCAGATTTGCCGAGATGAGTGATGAAAAAGATGTGCTGGGCCGACCTGGACATAAAAACGGTCACCGGACCTTGATCGACTTGGGGAGATAGCACCAAGACCCAGCGGAATTTTCGCCGCATGTCAGCGATGATCTGATCATAGGCAAACGGCACCTCGCTCGCGAGGAGGCGAGTCGTCTCGATGCCATCGATGATGCTGGTTTCACGGCATATGCTGCTCCCCTTGGTGTCGTGAATGACCAAGACACCGGCGTGGCATTCGGCCTGAGCCAGGAGTCGTGCGACCTCGCCCAGCCAAGCATCGACATGCAGCGGCGAGGACACCGTGCAAAACAGCACCACCTGGCCTAGTGCATGAGCACCCAACTGACTCTCGCTCGGGCTCTGTAAGGTGAGTAGGCATGAGGTGAAGTCATGCACCGAGTCCTGATGGAAGCGAAAGATACCAAAGTGACTGATACGCATGGCTTCCAGATCGTCGATAAGGCGTAGACGGGGGTTGATTAAATCGAGCAGGAACAGGGCTGAGATGGCAAAGGCGATGCCTACCACTAGGCCGAATACCAGACGCTTGGGCGTCGAGAGTGAAGTAGGCACGACCGGGAAAATCGGTGCCGCCAGCAAAGTAGCAGAGCCACTGAACCCAACCAACTGGATTTTGACCTCCTCCAAGTGACGTCTCAGTTCGGTGGAGACTTCGAGGTGGGCGGTGAGCTCCCTGGCTAAGGACGCGATTTCGGATTCAATCGGCATACCCTTCTTGAGGTTCTCGGTGTTCTTTTCTAGGGCCTGGCCGATTTGCTCCTGCTGCGCCTTAAGGGTGCGTAGTTTGTCGCTACTCGTCACCATAAATTGCAGCATCTGTTCGACACCGCGTCCTTGTTCGACCAGCGGGTGACCGCTACTGTCTGATGATCTAAGCACGGTGCCCTTGCCTGGACTTGGCTGCAGCAGAGCGCGTAGCTTGGAGCTTCGTTGGTCTAGAGCGATGATGTCCGGGTGGGATTTTGGGTAGTTGAGGACGCGGGTGTATTCGGTGCGGCGAAACTCAAGGTCACCTAGCTCCTTTTCCACACGTTTACGCATCGCCTCGTTCTCCAGCTCCGTATGATAGTCGATGCTGCCAAGGCGCTTCAAATCGAGTTGACGGAGGTGCTCGCCGACCTTGATCTCCTGGTCGATGCGTGCTGCTTCTTGCGACAGCTCCTGGTGGCGTAGCGCGAATAGAGAACGCAGACCATCGCCAGCCCCGATGATCTCTGGATGCTGCTTACGGATATCGCGCATCTTGGTTTCGACCGCTTCTATTTCTGACTTTTGCAGCTTGAGGGTACTTTCGAGATACTCCTCTTCCTTAGTTAATTCCCTTTTGTCGCGTTGCAAGGAGGTATTGATAAACTCATTGGTTAAAATGCTGCACATACGCTGCGCTAGCTCGGCCGTACTCGCCTCGGTGTTGATCCGCATAATCTGCGCTTCATTATCGGCGCTAACGCGGATCTGGCTACGGATTAGTCCAACCAGGGACTCTTTGTCTAAGGTATCAGGATCAAGTTTATGCGGGACGCCGCGCCTGGCGCCAAGGCGCTTAGCCATCAGGCGCATCTTGATCTTTAGATCGGTAATGTGAATACTGCGAGGAAATGCTGCCTCGTAGTCAAAGGATTCGGTTTTGATCAAGGTTTGGACGGCACCTTCGAGGACATCCTTGGACATGGCCAGCATCACTGCATTACGCAAGGCGACACCGGCATCGCTTTGCGAGCTGTCGAGAAAGGCGGTGGCGGCGTTAGAGACGCTGCGGCTGCGCTTTGGTGGTTCAATTTTTATCGTCGATTCGGCTTGGAACAGGGTCGGCGCGGTGAGGCCAGCCACGGTCCCGGCCCCAGCGCCAATCAACGCGCTGACGAGCAGCAACATTTTGTGATGTTTGACCATATCGAGGATGCGCAGCGCTGGATTGCCATTCATGACGCCACCTCACCAGTGCGTGGCAGGCGAAGCGCCCAGGCCGCATAGAGCCAAAAGAAGGCGGCATCGGGTTGATACAAAACGCCCTCGCTACCAAAGCCGGCCAAACAGAAGACCAGGCAGTTGACGGCGATGAGGCGCCCGGCAAAGGTGCCTCGCCTTAGACAAAGAACGACGATCGCCACAAGCAGTAGCAGATAGGCGCTGAGACCGGCAATTCCGACCTCGGTGAACAAACAGCGGTAGAGGTTGTCGGCAAAGGACCAGTCATCACCAAAGACCGGGTCATCGGCGATCTTGGCACCCCACAGGCTCGATGCGGCACCGACCCGCGACAGTCCGATTCCGAGATTGGTGGCCTCGCTTAAGCGGAGCATCGCACCTAGCGCACCTTCCCGTGCGGTGGTCCAAGTGTCGCCACTACCTAACGAGGTGAAGCGACTGGTGATCTGCAAAACGCGCAGGGCGTCTGCTGGCGCCAAGGTGCCGTCGCGCGCTAGACCATCGAGCAAGGGAAAGCTCAAAACCGCCGGCGTGCCGATGATGGCTAAGGCAGCAATGGCCTTTTTGTTGCCAGACAAGATAACGCCCAGGGCAGTCAACAACCCAAAGCGCAACAGCATGGTGCGCCCTTGGCACAGGATCAGGGTGGCAATGGCAAAGGGGAAAAACAGCGTGGCGATGGTTTTGCGCCAGAGTTTCGCCAGGTTGCTTAGGCGCATGTTGTTGTTTAGCCCATGTAGGGTGAGCAGTGCTGCAATGAGACAATGGGTCATCCACACCGAGGGGGCACCTGGTAGCGAGGTCGTACCGAAGGGGCGATAGAGCATGCCGACAAAGCGGTCGGACATCGTGGCTATGTAGCGCGGGTGAAGGGTTGGGAGGTAGCCGTCGCCAAGAGCGCCGTCGATTGTGGCGACGATGGCTTCAGCCAGACCGAGACAGAGGATAAAGAAGGGAATGTTCTCCAGCTCCCGGTCGCTGAGGAGAAAGGCGACTGCAAAAAAGACGAGCATCGGCATGACATAGATTTTCAAAGCTGCCAGAGACGGCAACAAACCTAGGCCCCAGGGGTTTAAAAACTGCACTCCAACCCAGATCCAGAACAGCATGAGGTAGGGTACGACAAGGCGTACCTGACTAAAGTCTGGGGCTGGATGCACTTGCATCATCTGACTACGGCGACCAAGCAGTCGGATAAACAACAACATAAGCAATAGATCCGAGCCGACGTGTACGACCGGGTTGTAGTTGGAAAAGATCTTCAGGGCGCCTTCAATGAGTAGGTAGGCCATATAGGCACTGAACAACCGGCCAGGATCTACCAAATAGGCAGTCGTCGCGACCATCGCTGCGATCAGAAACAGCACCAGCCACAGCGGATTGACATTGCCAGCAAACAGGGCGCAAGCAACCAATGCAGCGGCCCCGGCCATAGCGGCGGAGGGAATTCGTTTTGGCAAAGTTAGACTGGCCACGGTTGCTTCGTTCCTGCGTCTAAAGACCTGAGGTGTCGCTCTAGTGTTCGGTATTCTTTGTCGATTGCTGAGTTTGGCGCGCTGGCAAGACAATGCGGCGAAGGAGTGAGTGGCGAACATTGCAGCTAAATAGGTCGGTATTTGCTTTGGCGTTAAAGATGCGCAGGCATGCAAGGGCTGGGCTCGGGGCGAGGAGGCAACGCCATTTAGGTCGAGCTTGATCCTGCCGATAGCCATCAAGACTGGACTCCTGCAGGCATTTTCTTAGCTGGTGGTGATAGGTGACATCATCTCGAACACAGCCGCTACGGCTTATCTTGGCGATTCAGCGTCTAGGCGACGTTGGCGGTCAAGAAAAGTCGACCTTGGCCATCCTAAGCCGACTCGTGGCCTCAGGTTGGACCGTTGAGTTGTTGGCTTTTGATCTAAGCGACTGGCCTGAGGACTTGCCGCTTAAGTGGCGCCGACTGCCGCGTTTTCCCCTTTCAGTGCAGCTGGTGCAAAATATGTGGTTTATGGCTTTAGTCGGTGGCCTCATCATGGCGCGCAGGGCCTTCGCCTTCCTGGCGAACACGCCGTCACCTGTGGTGCTGACGATTGGTACCGCAGCACCTTTTGCCGATGTTCGCGTCGTTCAATTTGTCCACGGGGCCGCCTTGGCGGTCCTGCGGCAAGGTCTAGTTCCCTATCCCAACTCTGCGTCGTGGCTGCGCGGCCTCTATCAGCGCGTTTATGCCCGTGTCGAAGCTGGCATGGAGCGTCTGCTGCTGCATCGATGCCTAGCATTGATCGCTATCTCGCGAGGCGTCGCTGCAGAGGTTCAGCGATGGACACCAGGCTCGGTAGCAAGTCGGATTACGGTGATCCATCACGCCGCCGATACCCTGACGCTGCCGCCAATGCCAAGTGAGGGTGATAAGGTCGGCGTGCCCACCGTGCTATTTGTCGGCGCTCTGGAACGCAAAGGAATCGCCAAGGCGCTGCGCTGCCTCGCCTTGCTGCAGGATGTACCGTGGCAGTTTACCGTGGTCGGTGGTGGCGACGTGGCAAGGTGGCAAGCTGCGGCTGCGGCTTTGGGCATTGGCGCGCGAACGACGTTTCTCGGTCAGACACCGGCATCAAGGCATTTTCAGACGGCGGCGGTGTTTCTCTTTCCCAGCGTCTATGAGCCATTTGGTTTGGTCGTCACCGAGGCGATCGCACATGGTGTGGCGCCACTCGTGTCTAGGGAATGCGGAGCCATGGAGTTATGGGACGAGCGTGACGCCTGGTTGAATCTGTCTGCCCAAGATAGTGACCAGGCCTGGGCGCTTAGCCTGCGCCGACTACTGGAAAAATCCGACGATCGCAGCCAGGTCGTGACGGCGGCGCAGGCAGCGGTGGCGCGCTGGACCTGGGATCAAGCGGCGGCTGCCTATGCTGCGGTGCTGCAGTCGGTCCTGCCTGCCAAGGAGGGCCGCGCATGAAACCAAGCAAAAGCGATGTGCTCCTGGCTATGGGCTACCGCGACGATGGTTGGTTGTCGACGATTCTGCATGCCGAGCAGTTGCACCAGGCATTGATCTCGGCCTGGCAGCATGGCGGTGGCCTAGGGACTGCACCAGCGCTGCACGCGCCATCGCTTGGGCACGCGCCGAAGATTTGGGAACGCAGATTGCGCTTTGGTTTGGACCTACCGGCGGCGTCCTTGTTGCATCTACTCGATCCGGCCTACGCCGATAGCCTGTTGATTGCCAGACGCCGCTGCGACCACCTCGTGGCAAGCGTGACCGATGTGGCATTTTGGCGGCAACGAACGCGTGCCAACACCTGGCTTAGGCGGCGCATCGTCCGTGGCCTGGCGGTCGCCGATGCAACCGTCGCCATTTCGCAGCAGACAGCCCGGGAAATGCAGCAGCTTTTGGCCATCGAGGCGACGCGCGTGATTTATTTGGGTACTGATCCAGCGCTCTTTGTGCCGTCTATGCAGCCGCGTGATCCTAACCAGCTGCTCCATGTCGGGAGCACGCTGGAGCGCAAGGGCATCGATCGGATCTTGCGATTATTAGCCCATTTGCCTGGCTCCGTGTATTTGCTGCAGATTGGTGGCGTGTTTACGTCGCAGCAGCAGCGCCTGATCGCAGAGTTAAATCTAGGCCAGCGCATCATCCAAAGGCCGGCGACCTTAATGCAGCTGGTCCTTGCCTATCAAACGGCAGCGGCCTTGGTGTTTCCATCACGCTATGAAGGTTATGGCCTGCCGTGTATCGAAGCCAGGTTATGCGGCGCCAACGTCTTCACCAGTGCGGTGGTGCCGGCGACCGAAGTGCTGCGTGAGGATCCGGGCACGATGATCTTGGACGTCGCGCTGCTTGACGAGGCGGCCGGAGTTCCAAACGCTGCGGGTGAGCTAGGCCGGCGCCTAGATGAGATGGCGCATCAAATGATGTTGCGGATGGGGGTTCAGACGCCCTTGGCGAATCGCCAGTGGTATGGCTGGGACCGCGTTGCACGGGAGCACTTGGAACTATACGCCGCACTTGGCTACCGGGTGCAGCCGCAGCGGGAGGTGGCATGAGTTTAGCAGCGGACCCGCCGCCGCTCATCTGTGTCGTCGTCACCAGCGCCGAACTCGGCGGTGCCGAACGCATGCTGGTTGACCTGCTGCAGGGCATCCCGCCGAGCCGGTTCCGCTTTCACGTCGTACTGCCTAGGCTCGGTCGTCTCGCTTTGGAGCTAGATCAACTGCACGTCAGCTACGAAGTGCTGTCCTTTGGTGGGAGCCTAAGCAAGGCGGGGCGCTCAGGAATTAAGGCGAAGGCTGCGCTGGGCGCTGTGGTCGACGTCGTGCGTTATCTGTGGCTCTATACCCGGATGGTGGTGCGCTTAAAGCCACGGCTGGTTTATACCCATGGCCTCAAAGCCGAGCTACTGACGGGGATTGCGAGCCACTGGTTACGCCTCCCCGTCGTCTGGCATCTGCATACCTTTGTCCCCAAAGACGGTTGGTTAGGACGCCTGCACCGCTACTTACAAAGGCGGACTAGGATGTTGGTCGCCAACTCCAAGGCCGTGTCCGCTGGAGTTTTGCCGCCGGCGTCAAACAAAACAAAAGTCGTTTACTGTGGTGTCGATATCAAGGCCTTTCTGCCCCAGTCCAAATCTGCAGCAGAGGAGTCCTTGCACCTGACCCCAGATGCCTCGAAGCTGCGTGTGGGTATGGTCTCGGTTCTGGCACCGTGGAAGGGGTTAGACGTGTTCTTGCGTGCCGTGCAGCCGCTACTTCGGGCCGATGCGCGTTGGCAAGCGATGATCGTCGGTGATCCAATCTATGATACTGCCGGTCATCAAGGCTACGACGGCGTCTTGAAGCAGTTGGCCTGTGACTTAGAGATCGCTGACCGAGTGGTCTTTCTGCCGTATCAGCAGCGTCCCGCGTCGGCCTATGCCTGCCTGGATATTTTTGTCCACGCGGCAAAAAAGCCGGAACCCTTTGGTCGCGTCATCGCTGAAGCGATGTGCATGCAGCGCGCGGTGATCGCGACGGCCGGAGGGGGGGCCATCGAGCAGATCGAATCTGGGGTCGATGGTCTTTTGGTCGCCATGGACGATGTCGGTGCCTTGCGGGCACAGGTCGCTAGGCTGATGGCTGATGCCACACTGCGGCATCAGCTTGGACTGGCTGCTCGGAGCAAAGTTCTACGCCAAGGCAGCATGGCCCAATTTACCTTGCGCATGGCTACCGTACTGGACGAGGCCATAGGCGCCCGTCCGCCCCATGCCGGAAATTCTAACACTGAGACCCGGCACCGCGCCGCGTGAAGGAAGGCGAGGTGCTCTGGCACGGCACTGTGATGCGTTGCGGATTTTGCTATGATAGGAACTAATAGAGCCTAAACAAACCATAACCAGGTCGATCTCATGCCCCAAGGATCCATCCGGAGCCACCTTCCAGCCCTGCTCCTCTGCATGCTTGCGGCGATGTTTCTCGCCACCTTGCCGCATTGGTTAGGCCTAGCGCATTGGCATCGGCCGATTTGGATCGCCGACCATGATGAGATGTTCTACTTGGCCATCGTTGGCCAAGCCTATGACAACCATCCTTGGCGTCTCACTGAGCCCATGTTGGTCAACGGTCTGCAAAATCCCTATCCGTGGCTCCAGATGATTCCGGGTATTGTCCTCGCCAAAGCCGCTGGACTTGGCCCACTGGCGGTCGGGCTCATCTGGCGCGCAATGGGGGCGGCCTTTATTAGTGCTATGTACTACTTACTGACCTACCGCATGACCAGGATCAAGGCGCTAGCCGTGTGCCTCACCGTGTCGATATGCGCGGACGTTGGAGTACTCTATTCGATGCCGGTGTTACGTCAGATCTGGTTGGTCGTCAGCTTTCTTAGCGGGCATGGTCAGGGATTTTTGGCGACTTATCCGAAGATCGCTCCATCTTGGCGGATTGTGACGCCGACCCTTAGCCTCGGCTATCTACTTTTGTTTATCGGGTTGCTAGGGCGAGCCTTGGAGCAGTTTAGATGGCAGCGGATTATCGCCGCAGGCCTTGCTTGTGGCCTGCTGTTTTATGTCTATTTCTACTTTGTCATGGCCGTCGGTTTAGGGATTTTTTTGAACATGCTGATCGATGCCAAGCGGCGGTGGACTTATTTTTTTACGGGTTTGATCGGTCTGATTTGTGGTCTGCCGAATGTACTCTCGCAATCTGCCTTATCCATGTCGACGTCGAGCGATTGGCTGCATCGTTGGGATATGTTCGTGACCATTCCCCGCACCAGTGAGCTGCTCATTCCTAAGGTGGCGATCCTATACTCCTGCCTATGTCTGGTCTGGTGCCTGCTGCGGGCGCGGCAGCTACTCTACCTTTGGGTCTTCGCGTTTTCCGCATTGCTCCTACTCAATCACCAGGTTTTAACCTCGCTGCAGATCCAAAACTACCACTGGCTTTACACGATCGGTCCAGTCCACGCCGTCTTACTGGTGGCGCTGATCTGGAATGAAATGGTTAGGCGACCGAGTTGGAAGCGCCCCTATCTCGCGGCTGTCTATGTGATGACACCGGTGATCTTCTTGTCAGGACTGTGGCTTAGACGAATTGAAGCGACGCAGACCCAGGAAAGTCAAACCATTCTGCATGATCTCGAGCATTATGAGCAGATGCGCTTTAGTCCTGAAGGCAAGGCCTTACCCTTGGTCCCTAACGCCTTCGTCGCTGGCCAACAGGATTTTGTTGATTTTGCCTCGGTGCTGGAAAATCAGCGGCCTTTACTCCACTATACCGTGCTCTCTAGTCCATCGATCGATGACCGAGAATGGGATGAACGTGCTGCCCTCAGCGGTTATCTGCAGGCTACCCCGCGAGCAGATTTTGCCGCTGAGCAGCGTCTTGACCTTGAGATCAACTTACCGCGCAGCGCCGACATACGGGCGAGCCGCCTGGCTGGACGCCTGGCGGCGTTTGACCAAATCAGCGCCGATCCTAGGCCATGGCTAGGTCGGTATCCCGTACGTTATGTTGCGGTGAAGCCCAATGGCATACCCGCTGAGTTTGCCGTCAAGCTGAGTATGCAGCCGTTACAGCGCGGTCCTTACTGGGATCTCTGGCGCTTGCCGTGACATTGCCTCATCATAGCACCCCTCAAGGTGCTCCATCATCACGCGTGGTCGATACCTCGCCTCAACCGTGCGCAAACCCGCGGCGCTAAGTCGGGCACGCAGGCCCGGTTCGTGATGCAAGCGTTCGACTTGGCGGCGTAAGTCGGCGCCGTCGCCGGCGCTGAAGTACAGTCCGTCGACGCCGTCTTCTAACACTTCTGCCGCGCCGCCAACCCGCGACGAGATGACGGCGACTCCAGCCGCTAGTCCCTCAATAAGCGTTAAGCCAAAGGCCTCTTCAAATGAGGCGCTGAGTAGAATATCAGTGCGCGCTAAGTAGGGCCTAATGTCGCGCTGGAAGCCGGCAAAGTGCACTTGACCGCCAACCTTATGGGCGTCGGCGAGAAGCTGGAGCTGTTCTTGGTAGCGGGGAAAGAAGTGGCGAAAGGGTCCGCCAACGATGACGAGTCGTAGTCGCTGGTCGCGCTGCATGAGGGGGGCAAGGGCTTCGATGGCGAAGTCCAGACCCTTGCCCGGAGCTAGGCGCGAAAGCATCGTGACCACGAGGTGATCCTGGTGCACCTGGTCTGCCTGTGGAGGTATCTGGGTCAATTCCGTCGCCAAGGGAATCACTCGCATGGGCCATGGTCGTAGTTGGGTCTTGGCCTGCTTACTCAGAGTGTAGGCACTATTGGTCAGCACCAGGCGCGTTGGCAGTAGACTAGCGACGAGGTTTAGGCTGCCGCCGACCGGGCCGTGCTGGAACATCACCGCCGGTATCTGCCTGCGCCACGCCGCCACAGCGGCGATGATATGAGCGTAGGGCATGCAGGAGTGCACTAGGTCAATGCGTTCACCTTCGATGACCTTGGTTACGGTCGATATCGCCTGAGCGACAGTGCGCGGATGCCTCAGGCGCAAGCGTCCTGGCACGCTATGGACGGTAAATCCCAGCCTCGTGGCTTCGCTAACCAATGGACCCTGCTGCAAAAACAGCGCTTGCGCCAGGTAACGCGTGGGGCTGTGACTGCGCAGCATAAGCAGTGTGATATTTTCGGCTCCACCCAGATGGGCATTGGCAAAAACATACAGAACTCGGCGTGGCGGCACCGTCATTTGCGGCCGCTGATCAGGAAGTAGGTCAAAAGCGAGGAGCTGATGATGCCGATGATCGTCGAGACGACCGTCAATTTGCGTAGGGTAAGTTCGCCCGATGGCGCGGTCTCGACGTAGATGATATCGCCAGCCTTCATGGTCATGGCGCCTTGCTTTGACTCTCCCATCAACTCGTCTCCAGTGACGACGATGATCTCGGTCTGCATGCCACTGCCAACGCTGACCTCGCGGCGCACCGTCACTTTGGCGTTGTCCAGGGCGCCCTTAAGGCCACCGGTGACGCCGAGCAGGGCGGTTAAGGTGGTGTTGTCGGGGATATGATGGGTACCACTGAGGGTCACATCGCCCCATACCTGAACACTGATCAGCAGACGGCCTTCGGGATTGAGGGCGAAGTATTCCTGGGCAGACTTGTTGGCCTCGGCCTCGGCAGCAAACGACCGCGCTGGCATGTACATGACCAGGACCAGGGCCAGGGCTATCCAGCGTTTGAACATGGAGTTCCTTCGTTTAACCACGCGACCGTGGACTCTGCTAAGATAGTTTATCATATTCGGCCGGCAGCGATGAGTGGGGGAGGCCGTCATTAAAACCGATTCGCAGCTGCAAACACCTCGGGAGACGATGGCCAAGCTAAGGGCTGCATGCAAGATGCATGTGTTGGGCCAAATGTGGATTAATCTGGGCGATCCGCCGATCACAGTGCGGTTTTTGCAGAGTTGGCTGCTGCTGGTTCGCTTGCTCCCCCTGCGATTGGAGTCCGGCGAGGGCATCGCCGGATTTCACAGCGGGGCCTCCTGCCAGCTCGGTTTTCGCGTCAGTCATATCAGCGTACAGACCCAGCTAAGAATCCTCCTGCGGTTTCGTCACCTGTTGCTTTGCGCGATGCCGCGGCAGCTGCAAATTCGGCAGGGCCGCGCGAGCCGTCGCGCCTCTGTGCTGCAAAGCCGTGCTGTCTCTTGCGAATTAAGCCCGGAAATCACCCGCTTCGTCACTGGAGAGAGCTCAGAGCGTAGCTTGCCAAATCCTTGCATCATTGAAGTCTGCGACATCTCGACGGGCGGCATGCGGCTGAAATTGACGAACACCAGGCGTTCGATGGTTTTTCATATCGGCCAGGTCCTGACTGGCACCGTCGTCAGAGAACAGCCTGCTGCTGCGGATTCACTATGGTTTGTCAGTGATGTAAACGTCACCAACGTCTTGGTTCGCGATGATTGGCGAGTCAATCCAGAGACGGGCGCTATGGTCCGCGTCAAAACCACCTACTTGGGCGTGGTTTTTTCTCAGGCCTCGGACGTGGCTCGCGAAGTCCTGCGGCGCATGCTTTATACCATTGATCCAAGTGCTCTAGCCCCGAGTGATTCTGACGATCTAACACTTGTCGCGAATCGCGCCAAAGGTGTGTAAAAAGATCATGAGCTCCTGTCGGCCACCGAGCTGATTTAAATAGGCAATATCCCAGTTGAAGCGGCTTGGGTCGACGACCACCGACCTGGCCTTAATCTGGGCTAAGCCAGTGAGCCCCGCCGGCACAGCGTAACGACAAAAGGCATCTTCTGGGATCTTTAAAGCCTCTTCGATGCTGAGTGGGCGTGGGCCGATGAGCGACATATCGCCGACTAAGATGTTGAACAATTGTGGCAGTTCGTCCAGGCTCCAGCGCCTGAGAAAGCGGCCAAGCGGGGTGATGCGCAGATCTTCGGTCACGTTCGGCCGGCGGTAGCGCATCAGAGTCATATCGAAAATCGGTACAACTTTCTCCATTTCCAAATACATGGTGCGAAATTTCAAGATGGTAAAGGTGCGCAAGCGAAAGCCGACGCGCGGCTGTAAGAACAAGATGGGGCCTTTGCTCGTCAGCCGAATCAAGAGGGCGATGGTTGCAAGGAGGGGAGACAGCGCAAGCAATGCGGATCCGGCAAAGGCAATGTCGAACAGTCGTTTAGCCAGACGAAAGCGCCAGCCGACACGGCTGGGATTGTAATTGAGGTTGGCCATGAGCCGCAGCCGAGACGGGTAGTCCCACGATTTTAGGTCGACGGTTTTATCAAAGGCCTCACTCCAGGCATGAAGCGTGGTATCTTGCTCGACTACGGTCAGCTCTGCTTTCCGTGCCAAAGCGGATGCCTCAGGCTCAGACTGAACCTCAGACTTTACGCCCAACTGCATGGGGCTTGTGCGTGCATCAATTTGCATAGGTTCACCGTGTCTAGATTAGCTGGCGTTAGCCAACTGCTGTTTAGGATCATCTCCGGTCAGGGCTTCTATCGTGGCGCGGTAGCGTTCGGCGAAGCGTTCCCGCGTTAACTCGTTTTGCCAAAAGCGTAGGTTGCCCTCGCCGCAGCTGCGGCGCTTGGCTGGGTCGGCGAGGAGCTGCTGCAGGGCGATGCGCAGAGCGGCAGTGTTTTCTGGGGGGACAACGGCGCCGCATTGGCCGCCGCGAGCCAAAAAAGCTACGCCAGTCGCCAAGCTGGTGGTGATGACAGGCTTGCCGTAGGAAAAGGCCTCGGCAATCACCAGACCGTAGGCCTCAGCAGCCGTCCGCGACGGCGCGACGAGGATATCGCAGCTGGACAGACGCTGCTGCTTTTCGCCGTCGGACACATGCCCGACAAAGCTGACCTGGCTGGTGATTTTGAGAGACCTACATTGCGCAACAAGGGCATCGCGCTCGGGACCAGCACCGATGATGGTCAACTTCCACGCGACTTGCAGTCCGCTAAGGGCCTCAAGCAGCAGATCAAAGCCTTTATATTTAACCAAACGACCGATCGCCAGCAGCTCCATCCCACTGCTGGGTGTCCGCTGCATCTGAGCCACGGCGGGTGCGGTAGGGAAGGGGATGATTTCGGTCTTTGCACTGAGGCCTTGCATCGACCCAAGGCCAGCGGCGAGTTCTCGGCTCGCTGCAATCAGGCGGACGCTACGGCGCAGGAGGGGCTTTTGCACCAAGGCCTCCCACAGGCGTCCGAGCCTTGGCCAGCGCACCATTCCGACATGCATGATCGGCACGATCTTCGGCCACAAGTGCTTGGGCGTGGACATCAGGTATTTGAGTAGCGCCGCTTCGGCGAGGGGATTGGGTAAGTGCACGTGAACGACGTCGCAGCTTTGCAAAAAAGATTCCAAGCGGAAGAAATCCGGAGCGAGCGGCACCGGACCGAGTCGCCCATAAACAGGCAAGGCTGCAAGCTCGATACCGCGACGGCTCGGTTGCGGCGATGTCCCGCCGGGATCGGCGCCAACGATCACAACCCTTGCGCCCATGGCGACCCCGGCGCAGGCGAGCTCCTCAGTCACCGCCTCCATGCCGCCGCTGTAGGACGGCAGGTATTTGGCTAAATGAATAATGGTCAGAGCGCGGGGCATCTCTTCCAACCTCCTAAATTCTCTCATGTAGATCGCTACATCTCGAGAACCAAGGGTACTATCGGAAGGATTCGGTAAAGCCTTTAGGAAAATTTTTATAGCAGACAAATTAGAGTAAATATCATCTGTTACGCTTGGTCCGAGGGCAGGGAAAACGCCGTTTCGGCGAGTCAGGAACCTTATAAAGCGTCGTGGCCATCTGCATGGCCACGCCCGCTCAGCCTCTATACAAACTTAATTCGCTTTAGGACGACTAAAGACATTGGCTGGGATGATGCTGAAGGCGCTATCATTAGGCCCCTTCCAGGCTAACTGGAGTGCCAGGTAGATCGGTGGTCCTTGAAAGTAATCCAGGCGGAACGAATGTAAGCCCGCGGTCATCTGTACCGGAGCGCCAGTCGCCGTTTGGATCGAATGGACACCATCATCATTGGCGACGACCTGACCATCGATATAGAGCACTGCGCCATCGTCCGCGTTTAACTGAAAGGCGTAGGCACCAGGCGAAGGGATATTGATCTGGCCCTGAAAGCGCACGGAAAACCACGCGGTCAGGCTGGGAAAGCCAGGGAAACCTTGCTGGTAAGGGGTGTTCGGCACATCAAAGTTGGCCAAGACGATGTTGGCGATCGGCGTTTGCGTAAACCAAGCGGCGGTGAGCGTGGCCGTACCTACCTGCTGGCCGGCGGGAATGGCAAAGACATTGCCGACTGGGCCCTGGGTGGTGCCGTTATCAACGACGCCGATTGCACCGTCGGCAAGTAAACGAATGCTGCATGTACCGCTAGTATCACCAACCTTCTTTGGCGTGGCGACGATCTTTACATCAAACGACGTCGTGATGACTGCGGGTGCCTGGTAAACAGCTTGGTGCGAGCCTGCAGCACCGGGGACGACCTTGCCGATATCCACCGGAGGCGTCAGGGTGTCAGGCACGATCTGATAATCGACGTCGCCACTCACGCCGCTCCAGGTGAGGAGCGTGGCTGTTGCTGACTTGACGATGCTTTCTCTGGTCGTGCAGACCAAGCCACCGGTGACCATGACCGTGGTGTTACCCGTTGCACCACCCAGCGTGGCGGTGATCGTCGCCGCGCCGGAATTGGGTATGGTGATGAGGCTCTCGTTGCCGGGAGTGCCAGTGATGGTGGCACCACCGCCACTGGGTGGAGTGCCGCCAGCGCCCTGGCTAGTGACCTTTTGACCGTTGATCCCCCAATCGACTTGGGATGTCACATCCGCCGTGTGGCCGTCGCTGTAGGTCGCGATCGCTTTGACGGTGGCTGGTGTCCCTGCGCTCAGCGACGGTGTCGTCACCACGGCAATTGAGACGATCTGTGCCGAGGTGATGGTGACTTGTGCCTGGGCAATGACTCCACCACTGCTTGCTGTGAGTGTGGCGGTACCGATCTTTGTCGCCTTGATTAGACCCGGATGGTTTACCGGATCGCTCGCCTCAAGGGAACTGCCGTCGCCGGTGGTCCAAGTAACCTGTGCGGTGATGTCCTTCTTGCTGCCGTCGCTCATCGTGCCGGTGGCGGTGAATTGCTGAGTTGCTCCGTCGCCTAAGGTCGGGGTGCCGGGGGTGATGGTGATGCTTGTTAGGACCACCGCAGGCGCAGCCTTGGACCCATCAGCAGCAGCAGACGACGCATCATTTGGGCTCGACTGCGGCGTTGCGTCGTGCTGCGCGGTGGCGTCGCCTGGGGATGCAGCGCCGCCGCCGGCCACGGCCGCAGGGGTCAAGGAGTGGTTCGACTCCTCCTTGAACGCTGTCGGGTTGTTGCCGCAGCTGATGCACAGAAATAACCCGATGATCTTGATTTGCCGCATACGTTACCCGTCTCTAAGGAGTTGTTTAGGGGCACATGCGATGCTGCTAAGGCATCCTAAAAACCCATGTCGTCCGCTGCTCGTTAGAACTTGAATAGGCCTTTGGCTGATATCCAAATGAACGAATATAGGCCTATTATTACGGGTGTTTAAGGCTGTAGCGGACGGCTCTGCCTAGGTCGCAATTACGGCGAAGCTCGCTTTGGCCCATGAGCGCTTGACGCCGGCGCAGGTGCCGCCGTGGGACTCAACGTGGCATTAGGTCTTGGATTTGCTGCCGGGTTCGCCGCCGGGTTAGCCACTCGACTTGCTGTCGGATTCGCAGTCGGATTCGCAGCCGGATTCGCAGTCGGTTTCGCCGCCGGATTCGCTGCAGGATTTGCCGCCGGGTTTGCCGCCGGGTTCGCCGCCGGGTTCGCCGCTGGGTTCGCCACCGGGTTCGCCGCTGGGTTCGCCACCGGATTCGCCGCTGGCCCACGGGTGCGTGTCGCGGGAGCCGCCGCAGCAGGCCCGCCGGGGCGTTGTCCCGAAGCTGGAGTTGGAGCTGGACTAGCCGCCGGAGCCGGAGCCTTGACCGCGGGCTGAGCGGTCGTGACGCGCCCCTCTTGCTGGTCAAACATGGCTGTCATAGCACTGTTCATGGCGATCGCTAGGGCCCGTTCTTCTGGCGTTCTAAACGTCGCACCAGGTACCACTGGCAACGGTTGTTGGATTCGCGTGGGCAATGAGGCGACATGCCAAATGCTGTCGTGGGTGCCTTTGACATAGAGGTCAAAGGAGATCTTGGCGCTGACGGTGGCCTGATCTGGCCCCACCTTGCTGGGCAACGCATTTTTTTCGACGATAAAGCCGATGTCAATCAAGCCATCAACCGCCAGGGATTTGAGCAGATCGCTGCGGTTTCTATAGCTTAGATTGAACGACTCGATCGCCGCGAGGAGCCCGGTGACACGGATGCCAGCAATCATCAGGTGGCTGGTAAATTGCTTATAGAGTGGTTTATAGACGTCATTTTTGCGCACCTCAGCGGATGGGAGGACGGTCCACTGCTGGTTTTGCTGCAGTCGAAACGCGACTAGTTTATACAGGGACTCCGCTGTCTGTCGCGTATGCAAGATGTATTTCAAAGATTGGTCATCCGCCTTGGCCGTCGCCGCGAAGCCGATGACCGCGACCTTTTTCACCCGGTGGATCGCCTTGATGTCCGGAGACGTGACGCAGCCAAGAACCGAGCAAAGGACGAGGGTGACGAAGCCAGCCCTGCAGCGGCTGCGCGTCACCTTGGTCTTAGCAGCAGAAAAAACCTCCATGATCGTAGCCTTCACTAGGAGGCGAAGCTTTCGTCGCTGATCGCAAGCAGCGAGAGGTCCTCGTTTTTAATGGTCAATGCGAGCAGACTTGCTTCAGGCAGGACGTTTTTCAGATAAAAGGTCGCGCCGTGCAGTTTACCCAGATAATACGCGGCATCGGCGTTGCGCTTGGTCAATGCGGTCACCGCAACCTGATCGTTAGGATCCACGCCGTTCTCTTCGGCAATGGCGAGAAATTTAGGTGCGGCGATTCCAGCTGCCCAATAATGAAACCAGCCCAAGGCGACCGTTCCGAACAGATTGAGAAATGGATAGGCTTTGACCAAAGGCACGATCTGCTTGCCGCTCTTGCCACATTCTTGGAAGTAGACGGCGCTGCCGACCAAATCCTTGATCGCCTGGACCATTGGGCCGACGAGGGGTGCAAGCAGCGGCTGATCTTTGTGCAGGTGGACTCGCTCCTGCATCATGGTGACCAGGGCCTTGAAGGTTTCGCCTTTGTTCATACCGAGCTTGCGGCCGATGAGATCCAGCGCCTGAACCCCGTTGGTGCCCTCGTAGATCGAGCCGATCTTCATATCGCGCATGAGTTGCTCGATCGGATAATCCTGGGTGTAGCCATAGCCGCCGTGGGTCTGTAGCGCCAGATCGGTGACGCGAAAGCCGATATCGGTGCAGTAGGCTTTGACGATGGGAATCAGCAGATCCCTGATGCCATCCCAGGTGCCTTTTTCGGCGCCGCTGCTGCAGTGGGCCTTGTCGTCGGCGAGTGAGCAGAAGTAAACCAGGCCGCGCATGCCCTCGACGTGGGTCTTCATCCACATCAGCATGCGCCTGACATCGGGGTGACGGATAATCGGCACCTTCGCTGCGTTCGGGTCTTTGGCCTGAGTGGCGTCAGAGCTTTGCACGCGCTCGGTGGCATACTTGAGGGCCTGCAGGTAGGCGAGTGAGGCCGTGCCGACGCCTTGTATGCCCATGCCGATGCGGGCTTCGTTCATCATTTGAAACATGATGCGGAGACCTTGGCGCGGCTCGCCGAGGATTTCTCCGTAGCAATCCTGCTGATCGCCGAAGCTCATCGCACACGTAGCGCTGCCTTTTAAGCCCATTTTGTGTTCGATGCCGGAGATGGTGTAGTCATTACGGCGCCCGAGGCTGCCATCGGCGTTGACCAGGAACTTCGGCACGAGAAAGATCGATACCCCGCCAGCGCCAGCGGGGTCGCCCTCGATCCTAGCCAGTACGGGGTGAATGATGTTGCTGTAGAGATCCGAGTCGCCACCTGAGATAAAGATCTTTGACCCTACCAAGCGGTAACTGCCATCAGGCTGCTTGATGGCGCGTGTCGTCAGCGCGCCGACGTCGGTGCCTGCACCAGGCTCCGTCAGCGCCATCGTGCCGCCCCAGGTGCCGGCGTACATCGGGCCCATGTAGGTGCTTTTCTGCGCCTCAGAGCCGTGATTCGCAATAAGGTTGGCGGCGCCGACCGACGCCTCCATATAGAGATTGAAGCCCATGTTGAAGATGAAGTGCTCGCGCACCGCAGTGTCCATCAACAGCGGCATGCCTTGCCCGCCGAGTTCCACCGGCACGTGCACCGCCGCCAGACCCGACTCTATAAAGGCGTCGCGCAGCGCGTGGTAGCACGCCGGTACTTTGACTTGGCCATCTTTGAGCGAGGCGCCTTCGCGGTCGGCGACGGCAAAGGTTGGCCAGACCGTCTCGCGACTGAGCTTGGCGGACAGTTCCAGGGCCATGTCGAACATCGAGCGATCGTAGTCGCGGTAGGGTTCGTACTGCAGCAGTTGCTCAATCTCAAGCATTTCATAGAGGACGAAGGCTTGATCGCGGGTGTCGACGCTAAACGAGGTCATGAGGCGCTCCGATCTTCAGGCGAAAACACGGTAAACATAGAGGCAGCATCCCATTAGCGGTGGTGGGAGCCGTGCTGCTTGGTCCGCAGTGAGCGGATCTCCTTCGTGGTCTTGTCGAATAAAATGCCGAGGTGCCAAGCGAGGGCTTTGTAGACCTTGAGGGCCACGGCGGGTTTGGCATCGATAGCGAGGGTCAGCTTGTCAAAGGCAATGCGGATGACCTCGGTCTTCTCGACGACCTCGACGGAGGTGCCACGCGGGCTGTGCGAGAGCAGCGAGGTCTCGCCGAACACCGCACCGCTGCCGAGCAGGCCAAAGCTGTCCTCGGTGTGGTTGGTCGGTCCCCAGGTCTCGGTTTGAACGGTGCCGTAGCGGACGATGAACACGGATTCCGGCTTGTCGCCCTGACTGTAGATGGTCTCGCCGGGCTCGTAGGCGTGAAGCTCGGCCACGGCCGCGACCACGCTTAATTCTTCGGCGCTAAGTGTAGAGAAAAGGTAGGCCTTTTTCAGATCTTTAAGCCATTCATGGGACATCGTGTAAAACCTTTCGCGGTAGATGCGGCTACGGTTTGATGATGGTATCTTATCCGTGAAAAGTCACGAATGCGCCAGATGATATGCTAAGGGGCTAGCACCTCAAGGCGGATCGGCGTAGACCTACGCTCAGAGGACCTCTATGGCAAAGCCATCCATGCTGAATCGTCGGCGTTTTATCCAGGCTGGCGCCGTGGTAGGCGCCACGGCCTTGGTGACGGAGGCTAAGGTTGCCACCGATGGTGATTATGGGGCTAGTGCTTCGGTCGTTGCGAGCGACGGTGAGTTTTGCAACTGGACTGGCAACATCCGCTCGCGCCCGGCTTCCATGGTGCGTCCCAGCACCTTAGGGGAGCTTCAGGCCGCCGTCAGCGCTGCGACCAAAGTCAAAGCCGTGGGCAGCGGGCACAGCTTTACTCCCTGTGCCCATACCAACGAAACGATGATCCAAACCGATGATTTGACAGAAATTCTTGCGGTGGATCCGGTGCACCACCGGGTTAAGGTCGAGGCTGGCAAGAAATTGTTTGAGCTCAATGACGAGCTTGCCGAATTGGGCTTGGCGATTCCCAGCCTCGGTGATGTCGTCGTGCAATCGTTAGCGGGCGCGATCTCGACAGGTACCCATGGCACCGGCATGGCCTGGGGCTCACTCTCTGATGGCGCCTTAGTTCACGGCATGGAACTCGTGCTCGCTGATGGTACGTTGCTGTCGCTAGACGCGGATCGTCCCGCGGACCTGCCGTTGCTGCAGGCTGCGAGGCTGGGCCTAGGCTGCTTGGGGATCGTCTACTCCATCACCTTAAACTTGGTGCCTGCCCACAATCTGGAGCGGCGCAGCCGCTTGATGACTTTGGCTGAAGCTTTGGAGCCGGGCAGGTACCAAAGCAACGATCACTTCGAATTCTTTCGCTTTCCCTTTACCGATAAGGTCCAGGGCGTGACGCGCAACATCACTACGGCGCCGCCGCAAAAGCAGTTTTTGCGCAGTTTTTTCGACAAGCTCGTCATGGAAAATGCCGGCCTTGGGACCATCTTGAATATCGCATCGCTGCGGCCTACCATGGTGCCCCGCGCGATGGCGCTGCTGGCAGGCCTGGTGCCGCACGAGGTCCAGGTCGATCGCTCCGACTTGGTGATGAGTTCAAAACGCTGGGTGCGGGCTTTTGAGACTGAGTATGCCATTCCGCTCGACCGGGCCGCCGAGATGCAAGAACGCTATGCTGCCGTCGTCAAGTCCTTCGCCGCGCGAGATAAGGACCCATACTACGCTAATTTTCCGACCGAATGCCGCTTTGCCCGAGGTGACCAGGGTAATTTACTCAGTCCCACTCAGGGGCATGACAGCTGCTGGTTTTCGGTGGCCTCGCATATCTCCTTTGCCGGCTATGAGCCGTTCTTCCGTGCGGTCGAGGTCGAGTTGTTGGCAGTGGGTGGACGGCCGCATTGGGGCAAGATGTTTTACCGCAATCCGGTGGCGCTATATCCGGACTTTGCAGCCTTTGCCAAGGTTAGGCAACACCTTGATCCGCACGGTAAGTTCAGCAACATCTATGTGGAACGCCTGCTTGCTGGCGATGAGATGAAGAATGACCTGTCGGTATAGCGCCGGCGTTCTTGCTTACATGTTCTTTTGTGTGGGGCGGCGTGGCTTTTGACTAAACGCCTCTAGCCTAAGTCCATGCCACGCCACATAGATAAGACGCAGCAGGCGCGGCGTGTAGAGGGCATCGACGAAGCGGTCAAAACGTCGGAGTTTTTCTCGCGTGTACGGATACCAATTAGCCTCGATTTTGCGGCTAGGTTGATCGATCAGCACCGCCTTGCTGCGGGTGAAACCAAGCAGGCCCTCCGGCCCGCGCAATTTGCCAAAGCCACTTTTTTTGGCGCCACCAAAGGGGAGGCCAGGGTTGCCTTCGCTCATATTGACGTTGTTGATCGAGACTCCGCCGACTTCAAGCGCTGTGGCGACGCGCATGGCGCGTGTCTGGTCGGCGCTGAAGACACTGGCGCACAGGCCGTAGTCGCTCGCATTGGCCAGGTGCACGGCCTCGGCCTCGTCTTGGAATGCCATCACCGGCAAGACCGGACCAAAGGTTTCCTCGCGCCAAACCAGCATGTCGGTGGTGATCTGGTCTAAGATGATCGGTGTCACCAACAAATGATCTTTAGTTGGGACTTGACCAAAACGCAGGCGGGCGCCCTTGGCCAGGGCGTCCTCGACATGTTGGATGACTTTGTCGCGTTGAAAGGCCACCGTCATGCGACCAAGGTCGGCATCGCCTGAATCGTCAGCGCGCACGACCAGGCGCTTCGCCTCGGCCACCAGTTGTTCTAGAAACGGCTCATACACTGCTGCTTCGACCAGCAACCGCTCGACGCCGCTGCAAGACTGACCAGCGTTGGTGAAGGCCCCCCAAAGAGCCCCGGCGACTGGACGCTGTAGGGGCGAATCGGCGAAGACGATCATGGCATCTTTGCCGCCCAGTTCGAGTTCGACCGGAATCAGCTGACGCGCGGCTTGCGCCATGATCTTGGCGCCGGTCGGTCCGCTGCCGGTAAAAAAGATCTTCGCTGGACCCTGTTCGATCAGCGCTTCGCCGACCGCGCCATCACCGTAGACTATCTGCACCAAGGCCTGCAGCACTGGCGACGCTGCCAGACAGGCCTCAAGTAGACCGGTGCAGGGGGTGTGCTCGGATGGCTTGTAGACGACCGCGTTGCCGGTGACCACCGCGGCGGCGATTGCCGTCACGGCGTTGTGAAAGGGATAATTCCACGGGCAGATGACCAGCACCACACCTAGGGCTTCGTGCAGCAGCAGCGATTTTTTACCGAGTAAAGTGATCGGTGTTTTGACGCGCTCCGGAGCCAAGAGCGCTGGTGCATGGGCCTCAAGCCAGGTGATCCAGTCGACCGTGCCGATGATCTCGGCGATCAAGGCATCGGTTCGGCATTTACCTACCTCCGCCATGACGCGCTCGACGATGCTGCTCCTGGTACGCAGGATCTCCGCCTTCAACTTGGCGAGCTCAGCGAGGCGCGCGGCGACGCTTAAGTGGCGGTAGCGGTCAAAGCCCTGTTGTGCGGCCAAAAAAGCCTGCTGCGGCGCATTCATTGGACCTGCGGCTGTTGACGTCGGATGCATGCTGCTCTCCTTTAAGGTCCACGCCGGGGTGAGGCGGCGGGAGGGGATCCTAGCATGGTCTTTCCGCCTGGTCTTTCGGATCATCGTGCTGGTTTCCGCCGGGCGGCTATTTTATAGTGTTACGACGATAGGTCCCTTGTCGGAGTTCTTCCTTGCCTACAGCTAAGACGGCCAAAATCGCTAAAACCAAAAAAACAGCGGACATCGCTAAGCAGCCCTTTTGGCAGCGCAAAACCCTAGCGCAGATGAACCGCAAGGAATGGGAGTCCCTGTGCGACGGGTGCGGTCGCTGCTGTTTAAACAAGTTCGAGGAAGACAGCGGTGAGATCCTCTACACTGACGTCGCCTGTAAGCTGCTGAATACCGAGTCCTGCCGCTGTAGCAACTACCGACAGCGGCAAAAGCTGGTGCCTGATTGCGTCAATCTGACGGTCGAGACCATGCTAGATATGACCTGTTTACCTCCCACCTGCGGCTACCGGCTGCTCCAGGAGGGTAAAAAACTCTATTGGTGGCACCCACTTGTCTCCGGCCGTGCGGACTCGGTGCACGAGGCTGGGATTTCCGTGCGCGGGCGGGTGGTGTCTGAGCTTGGGTTGACTGAGGCCGAGATCGAACAGCGCCTGGTGCGTTGGCCACTACAAAAAACCGCGTTAAAGCGCCCAAAAAGCGCCGGTTAAGATCGCAAAAGTTTTTTACTTCTAGGTGATTTTGAGAAAAAAGCGCTAGACCAAGTCCGCCACGGACGCTATATCAGCCCCGACAAAGCATACCCGTATAAGCTGGAGATTGGTCCAGCGTTTCTACCAGACACCGTAATGTCTGCCTATGAGGAGCCCGGAATGTCTAGAAGTGTTGGTACGTTGGCATCGTGTTGGGCGATTGGCCTGATGGCTCTGTGGGCAGGGGTTGCCCAGGCTGACCAGGATCAGAGTGCGGATCAAGGCTACCCTGTGGCTCCGCAAGTTTCCGGAATCCCTACCTGTTTTGACGCCGACCACGGCGTTCTCGAGATCAACAACATCCAGGTCGCGTACTGGAAGATCACGACGCCCAACCAGTTCCACAGCCGGGCGCACGTCCGCGGACCGGTGGTACGGATCTACAATGACCATTCTGGCCACAATCACATGAGCGTCCAGATCGGCAGCACCGCCGACGTCGCCATCGAATTGATCTATAACCAGGAGTTTGGCGCATTGCCCGAGGTCGTCGTGGGCGCCGAGGTTGAGACCTGCGGCGACTACATCACCTCGACGGCCAAGGCTGGCGGCTACCCGGCATCTCCGGATGGCGCCATCGTCCACTGGGTCCACCGCTCGACCAGATCTGGCCACGAGTCGGGCTATGTCGCGATCTCTGGCGTCGTCTACGGTTACTAGCACATTACGGTTTAGGGGGCGGCGCGCGTAACTGCGTGACGACCTCCGTCGGCCTTAGCAGGCGACCGATTTGCTCGCGGTAGCGGTCGATGTCGACATGCAGCCGCGCCACGCCTGAGTCCATCGCCGCTTTTGCTACCGCCGGTGCGACGTGAAAGAGGACGCGTGGATCCACTGGCTTTGGGATCAGGTAGTCGCGACCAAATTGGTACAACTCACTGTCCTTATAGGCCCGCATCACGACCTCAGGCACCGGCTCCTTGGCCAAGGCGGCGATCGCGAGCGCCGCAGCTAGCTTCATCGCTTCGTTGACCGTGGTGGCGCGTACGTCCAGGGCGCCGCGAAAAATATAGGGAAAGCCGAGGACGTTGTTGACCTGATTGGGAAAGTCAGAGCGCCCAGTGGCGATGATGGCGTCGCTTCGCACCTGCCTAGCCAAGTCTGGGTCGATCTCCGGGTCAGGGTTGGCCAAGGCAAAGATGATCGGCGTTACGGCCATACCCTTGAGCATCTCGGCGCTCAAGGCATTGGCGGCGGAGACACCAACAAAGGCGTCGGCGCCCTTTAAGGCATCGGCCATGGTGCGCAGAGCGGTTGTTTTGGCAAACCGTTGCTTATATTTGTTTAGGTCCGTCCGACCATCATGAACCACGCCCTTGCTGTCGCAAAGCGTCAGGTTTTTTGCCTTTACGCCAAGCGATAGAAACAACGAGGCGCAGGCGATCGCTGCGGCTCCGGCGCCGGAGAACACGACGTGGACCTCGTGGATCGACTTTTTTGCTACCTCTAATGCATTGAGGAAGGCGGCGCCGGCGATGATGGCCGTGCCGTGCTGGTCATCGTGAAACACGGGAATCTGCATCTGCGCGCGCAGCTGCTCCTCGATATAAAAGCATTCCGGGGCTTTGATATCCTCGAGATTGATGCCGCCAAAGGTTGGCTCCATGGCCTTGACCGCGGCGATAAAGACATCCGGATCCTTGGCGTCCAGCTCGATATCAAAGACGTCGATGTCGGCAAAGCGCTTAAACAGCATCGCTTTACCTTCCATCACCGGCTTGGCTGCATGCGGGCCGATATCCCCAAGTCCTAGTACCGCCGTGCCGTTGGTGATGACTCCGACGAGATTGCTGCGGCCGGTGTATTGAAACGAGTCGCTCTCGTTTTTGGCGATCGCCAAGCAGGGTGCTGCAACTCCCGGAGTGTACGCGAGCGACAGGTCCTTTTGTGTATCAAGCGGCTTTTTAATGCCGGTAAAGGTCTTTCCGCGCGGCTCGCGTGCATGGTACTCGAGGGCCGCCACTTTAAGCTGTTCTCTTAGTTCATCGCGCATCAAGCCTCCTGCTTACACATACCTGCCTGTGCAGTTGGGAAAGTACCAAACTCAGCTGCTCCGGCGCGACCCGGCCATACTGGACGATTTAGTACGCCAGAGATATAATCAGGGTATCCCAAGAAAATCTGCGCCGCTTCAACTATTGCTCGCTCCTCCCTTCGCTCTTGTGCTCAATCTGGAGAGACAACCTTGCCCGACCTTAGTCCTGTGCTAAGGGCTGTATTGCTCTACGCCCAACGCTGTTGTTTGGTGATGTCCGTTGCCGCTGCGGTGATGCCCAGTCCGCTTTTTGCGGCGCGCCAGTGGCAAAAGCGCCTTGCCGCGCGCTCTCCCGGCTTGCCGGTGGTGCACCACTTGAACGAATATAGCTGTGTGGCACTCACCGCCAAGGCCGGCGGTGTGGTCGTCGAGACCAGTGGTGCACCCAAAATTGAACTGGTCTGGGCGGCCCCGCACGTGCTCCGCGTGTTTGTCTCGCCTGATGGTCAGTTGCGCAGAGAGGCGTCGTTTGCCGTCACTGATGCGACCTTGGTCGACGTGCCATTCACCGTGCGCGAGCTGGACGCTGACTTTCGCG
>Ga0315275_10000329_pt1 | contig 38799 bp, 30 predicted proteins | sample YL17G03_0_MG_FD_205557 | JGI IMG/M metagenome (GOLD analysis project Ga0315275, IMG submission 205557) | Sediment microbial communities from Yellowstone Lake, YNP, Wyoming, USA - YL17G03_0 | ecosystem: Environmental > Aquatic > Freshwater > Lake > Sediment | place: USA: Wyoming | collected... | reverse complement strand
TGTAGGACTTGTACCAGTTATTAAAAGGTTCTCCTTAGAAAAACGTCAGGTTAATCTTGCAATTTCCCTTCACGCTGCGGATGATTCATTACGGAATTCGTTGCTTCCAGTGAACAGGAAATATGGGATTTCAGCTTTATTGGAAGCTTGTCGGAATTACACTATAGAATCTGGTCGGCGAATAACTTTCGAATGGGCGCTGATTGAAGGCGTGAATGATACTGCAGAACAGGCACATTTATTGGCTCGTAAACTTAAGGGTCTATTGTGTCATGTCAACGCTATCCCCCTCAATCCGATCAATACATATAAAGGAAAGGCGACAACGAAACAACGAGCTAAAGTGTTTAAAGATATTTTAGTAAATGCAGGAATCCCTTGTACAATACGCCTTCGGCGTGGTATTGACATTCAAGCTGGTTGTGGTCAGTTAATTGGAAATATTTAATATAAAACAATATAAGTATTAAATGGCTATGCGCATTTTATAATTATTTCATTTTACACGAATGATTTTCTTGATAAACGATATCAAAGGTATTTCCAGGAAAGTAATAATGTCTCCAACACCTGAAAAAAATTCGTGGCTTGAACGCCCCCTCTTCCCTGCTTTCCCCTTTTTCACTTGCGAACTTTTTATTTTTGTAATCATTCTTATACTCACCACAGTGAGCAGATTTTACAACCTGGGGGCACGCGTCATGAGCCATGACGAAAGTCTGCATGTGTATTATTCATGGCTTTTTTCAAATGGATTCGGGTATCAACACACCCCCACCACCCACGGCCCATTGCAATTCCACCTAATTTCGTTGATCTTCACGTTGTTCAAGGATACTGATTTTACCGCCCGCCTGCCGCACGCAATTGCCAGTATTTTAACAGTACTCATGATTTGGAAGTGGCGGCGTTACCTTGGGCGTACAGGATCATTGCTTACAGCCGGACTCTTACTCATTTCCCCTTTCATGCTGTATTACGGTCGTTATGCTCGTAACGAGGCTTTTGTCGCCTTGTTGGGAGTGCTAACGCTTTATACGATCCTACGCTACCTGGAGACTGGAAAAAATAAGTATTTGCTCCTTCTTTCAGTTGTTACCTCATTGCACTTTGCCACCAAGGAAACGGCTTTTATTTACACTGCCCAGGCAATGTTATTCCTGGCTTTTTACCTCATCAGACGTGTGAGTCGCTCCCCGTGGCAGAAAGCTGGTTATCAGAATGTTTTCATATTGTTCTTGGTCCTGAGTATATTGTTATTGAGCCTTGCTTTCGGAGTGACTAAATATTCAGGTATCAAAACCTCCGAGGGTGGTACTGTAAACACTTCCCCTCAACCCCCGGGATCTTCCTTAACAACTACAGGACTTCCATCTAAAGTTACATCAGTAACAAGCCTCATGCTTATTGCATGCATCACCTTTCTGATTGCTGCGATCTTATTAGTCATCGGGTATGGTTGGAAAAACCTTCGCCATGAGCGCTCCTTCGACATGCTTGTCATTCTTGGAACATTCGTCCTTCCTCTATTAACCGCCTTCCCGGTTAAAGCATTGGGTTGGAACCCCCTCGATTATTCATTTACATGGCCGGGTTGGAATCTACAGGCGCTTTGGAGTCAGGGACCTTTCAAAACCGCAACGATCTTATTTCTGCTGGTCATCCTATCAATGGTCCTCGGTCTCCTATGGGACTGGAAACGTTGGCTGAAAAACGCGGTTGCATTCTGGGGAATCTATATAATCTTATTCAGCAGCATTTTCTCCAATTGGTCTGGGCTAGCAACCGGTACGGTAGGATCACTGGGGTATTGGTTGGTCCAACAGGGTGTCAATCGAGGCAGCCAGCCCTGGTATTACTATTTATTGGTTCAGATTCCTCTCTACGAGTATCTACCCGCCCTCGGGCTGATTCCAGCCTTCTTTTTCGGCTTACGACAAAGATCACCTGCCGCTCTTACTTCCAACAATCCTGCTATCGATACAGTTGTGGAAGTCGCTCCTGACAAAGCACCATTATTTCCATTACTCGCCTGGTGGGCTTTATCGAGTCTGACAGCTTATTCCATCGCGGGTGAAAAAATGCCGTGGTTGACTGTCCACCTCACATTGCCAATGATTCTATTGTCTGGTTGGGCCTTAGGAATTATCGTCGAACATATTAACTGGACAAAGTTCTCGGGAAAAGGATTTTTGACAATTGTTTTCCTCTTTCTTTTTATAATTTCCTTTAGCGGGATGGTGATGTCAGGTATAGGGTCTACTCCACCTTTCCAGGGAAAGACACTGTCAGATTTAAACGCTACCGGGATATTCCTGATGTATGGCATCATTGCCCTCGGGTGTGGTCTTGGTCTTACTTACATTGCGAGATTCCACCATTTATTTCTTCCCATCCTGCGACTGGCAGTGCTGGCAATATTCAGTGTGCTTGCAGTTTTGACTGCCCGAACCGCGGTTAGAGCCGCATTTCTTCACCCGAATAATGCCTCCGAATACCTTGTATATGCTCACGGTGCAACTGGTATCAAAGACGTAATGTCCCAAATAGAAATGATCTCCAATCGGATTGCCGGAGGGAATAATTTAAATCTGGCATTTGATAATAGCGCCCCAGACAGCGGTGTGGCATGGCCATTTACATGGTACCTTCGAAATTATCCGAACAAGACGACCTTTGATCAACCAACCTCAGATTTAATTACCTCTGATGTAATAATCGTCGACCAAAAGAATTTCGAGTCGATAAAATCAGTGGTAGGTGACCAATATTACGTTCTGAATTATATTCGCATGGTCTGGCCTAATCAGGATTATTTCAACCTTACCTGGACACGAATTAAAGATTCAATTACCAATCCATCCATGAGACAGGCATTGTGGAATATTTGGTTTTCCAGGGACTATTCTTTATATTCAGCAATTACTGAAAATAGCAAGATGATCGAATCCGATTGGAGCCCAAGCGACAGAATGCGATTATATATCCGCAAGGACGTCGCAGCTAAGATCTGGGATTATGGCATCCTTCAGACCACCGCCATACAAACCGATCCATATGAACACAGCAGGCAAGTCATTCCAGCGCAATTGATTTTTGGCCAGGGCGGTCCTGCTGCCGGTCAACTTAGTGGTCCTCATGGAATTGCCATCGCTCCAGATGGATCCCTGTATGTTGCTGACACAAACAATAATCGCATTCAGCATTTTTCTTCTGACGGGCAAATTATTAAAGAATGGGGAACCTTCGCAGATCTCAACGTAGGTGCAGCGCCCACTGGTACTTTTAACCAACCCTGGGCATTGGCACTTTCACCTGATGGAAATTTCATATTTGTGGCAGATACATGGAATCACCGCATTCAAAAGTTCACCCGCGATGGATCGTCTATCAAGATGTGGGGTGCTCCTCTCTATGATCCGACAACTACTGATCCTTCTGTGTTCTGGGGGCCGCGCGGGATTGCTGTAGATCAGCAAGGTCGTGTTTTTGTGGCAGATACAGGAAACAAACGAATTCTTGTCTACGATTCGGATGGGAATTTCATTATGCAGATTGGAAACGAGGGATTATCTGCAGGGCAATTCGAAGAACCCGTAGGAATTGCTTTTGATTCACAGGAAAACCTTTTTGTTGCTGATACCTGGAATCAGCGCATTCAGGTTTTTGAACCCAGCCAGGATGGTTCTTCCTATTCTATTCTTCGTCAATGGGATGTAGCTGGATGGTATGGTGAATCGTTGGAAAATAAACCTTATCTCGCAATTGATCAGCAGGATCATGTTTTAGCCACAGACCCGGAAGCATTTCGGGTGCTTGAATTCTCAAATTATGGGGAGTTTATTCGAACATGGGGTGAATATGGGATCGGTTCTGAAAATTTCGGGCTCGCATCTGGAATTGCGGTAGATGCAACTGGGCAGGTATGGGTGTGCGACTCCGCAAATAATCGTTTGATGCAATTTTCGTTGCCATAATCAGACCGAATGTCATTCAGTCTGATTATCAAATACAGGTGAGGTTTTTGTAATATCTTGCTATAATGCACACGTTTGATAATCTACAGGGAGAAATCTTGCATGAAACTTCACGAATATCAATCCAAGCAAATATTTTCCAGGTACGGCATTCCAATCCCAAAAGGACGGGTGGCGGCCACTGCAAGTGAAGCGAAGCAAATTGCTGAAGAATTGGGTGGCATGGTCGTTGTAAAATCCCAGGTCCTTGTTGGAGGGCGCGGAAAAGCCGGGGGCATCAGGTTGGCAAAGACCTCAAAAGAGGCTGAAGAGGTGGCCACCCAGATCTTGGGGATGGAAATAAAAGGCTTGCCAGTCCGCAAGGTTCTGGTAGATTCGGCAGCCAATATTGACCAGGAAATCTACCTGGGGATTACCAATGACCGTGCTGCTCGACGCCCGGTCTTTATGGCTTCAGCAGCGGGTGGAGTTGAGATCGAGGAAGTGGCCCGACTCACTCCCGAGAAGATTATAAAAGTCCATATCGATCCACTACTAGGTTTACGTGATTACCAGGCACGAGATATTGCAATTGGTATCGACCTTCCCAAGGAATATTGGAAACAATTTGCTGATATTTGCCGGGGCCTCTGGCGCGCTTACATGGAATGCGATGCGACACTTGCAGAGATCAATCCCCTGGTGATTTTAAAAGAGAAATCTTTGATAGCGCTGGATGGCAAGATGCTTCTGGATGATAATGCTCTGTTTCGGCACCCCGATCTGTCCGAAATGCGCGATGTCGATGAGGAAGCGAGCGCAGAGACTGAGGCGCGAAAGTACGGACTGTCATTTATTAAGTTGGACGGGAATATCGGTTGCATGGTCAATGGCGCTGGCTTGGCAATGACAACCATGGATATTGTCAAATTATTTGGTGGTGAGCCTGCCAACTTCCTGGATATCGGCGGAGGCGCAGGGGCAGATAAAGTCGCAGCAGCCATGCGAATCATTCTCACGGATAAGAATGTGAAAGCGATCCTTTTCAATGTGTTTGGCGGTATCACCCGTTGCGATGAAGTTGCCAAAGGTATTCTTGCTGCCCTCAAGGATGTGAAACCGAACATTCCAATGGTGGTCCGCCTGGTAGGCACAAATGCAGAAGAAGGACGAAAACTCCTGGCGGATGCTCAGATGATCACGGCAGAAACTCTGGCTGACGCAGCTCGGAAGTCCGTTGCTGCAGCAAAGGCATAGGAAAACGATATGAGCATATTAGTTGATAAGAATACCCGCCTTCTGGTGCAGGGTATCACAGGTAATGAAGGTTTATTTCACACCCAACAAATGCTTGAGTATGGAACGAAGGTGGTAGCCGGAACTCGCCCTGGTAAAGGTGGTGAATGGGTGTTGGAAGGAAAAGTACCAGTATTTGATTCCTGCAAAGCAGCGGTTGAAGCCACTGGTGCGAATGTCAGCATCATTTTCGTTGCAGCGATTTTCGCTCCGGATGCTATTTTTGAAGCAGCAGACGCAGGAATTCCTTTCATCGTTTGCATAACTGAGGGCGTTCCTGTCCAGGATATGATGCGGGTGCGAGAATATCTTGACCAGAAGCAAGTCCGACTTCTGGGTCCGAACTGTCCTGGATTGTTGACCCCGGGGGAGGCCAAAGTTGGAATCATCCCTGGTAATATCGCCATCCCAGGAAACATCGGTGTTGTTTCCAGGTCAGGAACATTGACCTACGAAGTCCTATATGCCTTGAAATTGGATGGCATGGGTGCCACCACTTGCGTAGGTATCGGAGGAGATCCAATCAACGGGACGAATTTTATTGATTGCCTGTCCATGTTTGAGGATGATCCACACACCGAGAAAGTGGTCCTGATCGGTGAGATAGGCGGCACCGACGAGGAGAAGGCAGCCCAGTTCATCGCTTCCAAGATGACCAAGCCGGTTGTCTCCTTCATTGCCGGGCAAACCGCACCCCCTGGAAAACGCATGGGGCATGCTGGAGCAATCATTGAAGGTGGTGCGGGGACAGCATCAGAAAAAGTCAAAGCGCTTGAGGCTGCAGGAGTGAAAGTGGCAAAACATCCTGAAGAGATCCCAGGCCTATTGAAATAGCAAGACGTGAGAAATGATCTAGTATCTGGTTATTTAATTATTGAAGTAATGAATAAATGATAGAAACCGCTCACGGGAGCGGTTTCTATTATATTATTAAGTATAACTTTAGATCACTTCTTCGCTTTTTGCGAATCCACAAACTTGACTGCTTCATCAACAGTTGTGATTTTCTGGGCATCCTCGTCAGAGATCTCGGCGCCGAACACATCCTCGAATTTCATGATTAGTTCTACCAGGTCGAGAGAATCAGCTTCGAGGTCCTCTCGGAAGCGCGCCTCAAGTTTCACCTTTCCTTCTTCCACGCCTAACAAATCCACGATTATGGCTTTTACCTCATCAAAAGTGCTGGACATCTTTGCCTCCTGTTGGGATTAACTGACACAATTGTAATCGTTTCACCGTTATAATTCAATACAAGGAACACAAATTTATGGACAAAGTTACGCCCATCCGCAAACGGAAGGCTGACCATATCAGGATTAACCTGGAAAATGAGGTCAATTCTGGGTTGCTGAATGGTTTGGAAAAGTACCAGTTCATTCATGAGGCGCTGCCTGAACTTAACCTGGCTACTATTGATACTGCAACTACGTTATTTGGCAGAAAATTGTCGGCACCAATTCTAATTTCATCCATGACTGGAGGGACAAAAGAAGGAGAATTAATAAACCGGCATCTCGCCGAAGCAGCCCAGGCGGTAGGAGTGGCAATGGGTATCGGTAGCCAAAGGGCTGCGATCGAAGATCCATCGCTGTCCGGGACATTTTCTATCTCACGGTCCGTTGCCCCGGATATTTTCCTTATAGCCAACCTGGGTGCTGTTCAATTAAACTACAACTTCAGCCTGGAGCATTACCGACGCGCCGTCGACATGTTGAACGCGGATGCGCTTTGCCTCCATCTCAACCCTTTACAGGAGGCAGTTCAAAAGGATGGCGACACGGATTTTTCGGATTTACTATCAAAGATCGAGAGTATTTGTAAATATATCGGAGTGCCGGTCATTGTCAAGGAAGTTGGCTTCGGAATCTCGGAAAGGACAGCGGGTTTGCTTGCGGGTTGTGGCGTTTCTGCCATTGATGTTGCTGGAGCGGGAGGAACGAGTTGGACTCAAGTAGAAATGCACCGCGCTCCTGATGATTTTTCTCGTTTATTGGCAGCGACATTTTCTCGATGGGGCATCCCCACCGCTGAATCGATCCTGAATGTTAAGAAAGTTGCCCCAGATATGATCATATTTGCCAGTGGTGGTCTTACGAATGGTTTGGACATCGCCAAATGCATCGCCATGGGTGCGAAATTGGGTGGGATGGCGGGATCCTTCCTTAAAGAGGCTGTTGTTTCAACGGAAAGTAGTATTGAACTACTTAAGTTGGTAAAGAAACAGATCGAAGTTACCATGTTTGCTGTTGGAGCTGGAAATATTGATTCGCTTCATATAAGCAAACTACTAAAACTATAGGATCTTACTCGTTCATTAATTCCTTATCGTTCAAACACATAGAAGAACCATGGATTATCTTCCAGAAATCGAAAAAGAGATACAACGTCAGATTGCACGCCTGGATGAACCACATACAACCCAGCTGCATGAAATGCTGACATATCACCTGGGCTGGTCGGGAGAAAATGCTGATCCCAAAACACGGGGAAAACGCCTCCGTCCGTTATTCTTGTTGCTCACCTGCTCAGCGTGTGATGGCGATTGGCGATCTGCCCTGCCGGCAGCAGCTGCCGTTGAATTGGTGCATAATTTTTCGCTCATCCATGATGACATTCAAGACAACTCGGATAAACGTCGTGGTCGCGATACAGTCTGGGCAAAATGGGGAATTCCCCAGGCCATCAATGCGGGAGATGCCTTGTTTATCCTATCCTCCCAGGCATTGTTCGACCTTGTTCCTGGTTACTCCCATGAAATCGTTGCCAGGGCGGCAATAATTTTAAATGACGCCTGCCTTAATTTGACCCGTGGTCAGTTCCTCGATATATATTATGAAAAACGGAAGGACCTTAGCATCGAAGATTATTGGTCGATGGTAAGCGGGAAGACAGCAGCATTACTTTCAGCCTGTTGTGCGCTTGGTTCGCTATTAGGCAATAGCGATCAAGCAACCCAGGATGCGTATTGTTCCTTTGGTCATTACCTTGGTCTCGCCTACCAGGTCCATGATGATTTCCTGGGTATCTGGGGTGATTCAGCGGTAACGGGGAAATCTTCCCAGTCTGACCTGGTCTCAGGAAAATATTCCTTGCCAATAATATATGGCCTTGGCAAGAACGGTTCTTTCGCCAAACGCTGGGCTGAAGGCCCTATTCACCCCGACGAAGTTCCTGGTCTTGCAGATCAATTGGCTACAGAAGGAGCCCGTCTTTTTACTCAGGAAACTGCGGACCAGATGACCGACCTGGCGATGCAATCATTGCGGATTGCGAATCCAAAGGGTCAGGCAGGGGAACAGTTGATCGAAATGGCCAGGAATCTCGTTAACCGCGAATCCTGACTTCACCATCCTGAGATTGGTAGATGAAATTCTGGTATAATTTTTCTACCACGCGGGTGTAGTTCAGTGGTAGAACGCTTGCTTCCCAAGCAAGATATCGTGGGTTCGAGTCCCATCACCCGCTTGATTTTGGAGTCGACTAAAAAGCAGTCGGCTCCTTTTTCTTCTCCCATTTCAATTGAAATTTAATGGCTTTTTGGGCAGTAACTTACATTTCTATTATCAAACGAAGATTTATCCCCCCTAATCACCTATCCTAAAGGAAGAAACCTAACTAATGGGGCTACCTCATTGTTGCTAGAGACTTCCACTAATCTTGAGAGACTTTCAGTTATTCTAACTGACATCCACAAGATGGAATTTATAGATGCCTATACAAAATGAATTATTGCAAAATAGCTATGGATTAGCAAATTCGATCATTGATACATAATCAACAGCACCGCGGCAGGAAGGTGTAAGGTGGGAAGAAAGAGTTGCCCAGTTTAATTTCTCATTTCGCCTTTTCGTCTCCCATATTGCCAGTGTCAAACAACCCGGTCCGGCATTGTAATTTACTAACGTGAACCGCCATAAATCTTCATAGGAAGCCCAATCCCCTGCTGACCTGCCATAGGTGTTTTGAACGATCATTCCAGTCTGGTCACAATTTGCCAGGATTGTTTCAGCGAAGGTAGCGACACTATTTTCAGCCCGATTCATATCAATACCCATCTCACAATCCGGGCAAGATGCGTTCACGCTTTGGATGAGGGAAACCTGTAATAATTCCTGCTGGACGATCTGGAGGTGCGGGTATCCTTTATCACAGGAAGTCTCATCAAGTACAGACGAACAAAATTGTTCATAGAATGGGCGGTTCCATAATAAAATCGTATCGGCACCACCCTTCGTCAACTGACCCAGTCCCACCTCTTTATCCTCGTTCATCGCACCTGGCCAGAATTGGCTTTCCTGGGCAAATATTCTCTTTAGTAATTGAGAAGGGATTCCCGTTTCCATTGTTGCATCAAATATCATTGGGTCAAATCTATTCTGCCAATTAATAACCTCATCTTTTGCCGACTCTAAACCGCAAGCGTTTGGAAGATCATCTTCTGTGAGGCCGCCATCGAGGCAAACCGATACATCCACCATCCCCTGGGTGATAAGATTCCCCGCCAGATATTCATAAGGGACTTTTGATGCTAATTCTTCAATCCTTTGAGGGGTTGATAACCAGAGAGGAACCCCTCCTACAGGTGGAAATGCATTCCAGGTTTCTGAACATCCTGCAATGGCCCCTCCACGCCATTGAGAAGTCAGAACATCCACAAACCAACCATGATCGTTCCCCTCGTTGGATGCAACTACTCGAATCCGCGCCTGGAACAATTCGCTACTATCTCCGTAACTGGAGTTGGCCCAAAACTCCATTGCTTGCCCTCCCTCATCAGTCGGTGCAAGGTCAACCTGGCAGATTGGATCGCAAATGAAATATTTTCCATCTATCCGTCCTTCCAGGAATTTTATTTCCTCTCCCTCCAATGGTTCTTCCCCGGTCAATACAAGTGTGGGTAAATGGTCACAAAGAAAAGTTGAATTGAAGGATGTACATCCATCCAGAGAAACCCAGACAACGGGCGGGGGTAATTTTAGACTAACATCACGTTGAGCCTGCCTGGAATTTATGTATTGTAAGTAATAACCCTTGCAACCTTCGTCCGGATCACAGACTCCGGTACCTATCCATTGATTGTATAAAGTCTTGCCACAGGACGAAAATATTTCTGCCCCTGTAGGCAGCCCTTCGTGATCCACTGCTAAAGAGCAGACAACCATGTTGTTGTCATAACTGGTCATCCACCATTCGTAGGAAATATAATCCTGGGTTATCACCGCATATCGATCCGGTCCCAGAGGCTGTTCATCCTCAGCAGACACATTTCGAGTCTCCCTTGCTCCCATGATAGGCAAGATGAATACTAGTGCTATGAATACCCGGTAAGCATTATGGATTAATTTCATGAGTATTAGATCGGCAATAGGAACGTTTTGATAAGAATATTTTGTCTTAATTTACATTGAAAACATCTTGTGATGTATTTAAATTCTATGACATAAATTATAGTCGTGAAATAACCGGTGTAGAAGGTGCTAAAAAGAAATGGATTCTATTATCTACTGCTTGCCAACATCAGCCCTTGCTTGACGATATTCCCTACAGTCAGTCCATATTCTCGATAGATCACCTCATAGGGCGCAGAGGCGCCGAAGCGGTCAATTCCAACGATCACACCTCTTTCTCCCACCCAGCGTTCCCAGCCCATCGAAATACCAGCTTCAACAGCCAGCCGAGCATGCACCTTTCCTGGAAGAACCTTTTCCCTGTATTCTGGTTCCTGGGCGGCAAACAGCTCCCACGAAGGGAAGGAGACAATCCGCACGGGTACAGCCTCAGCAGCAATCAGCATCCCCGCTTCGACAATCAATTGTACTTCCGAACCGGATGCCATTAATATCAATTCTGGATCTCCTTCACCGATGTCTGCGAGGACATAAGCACCTTGTTTCAGGCCTTCTGCAGAAGTAAATAAATTTCTATCGAGGGTGGGGACATTTTGCCGTGTAAACACTAATGCAGTGGGACTATGACGACATTCGATGGCTACTTTCCACGCTACCGCAGTCTCATTCGCATCGGCAGGACGGATGACGGTCAACCCGGGTATGGCTCGCAGGGTAGACAATTGTTCAACAGGTTGGTGGGTAGGTCCATCTTCTCCAACTCCAATGCTATCGTGGGTATATACCCAAATACTTGGATAATGAGAAAGCGCAGAAAGCCGGATAGGTTCACGCATATAATCAGCAAAGGCTAGGAAAGTTGCTCCAAATGGAATTAATCCCCCATGCACAGACATACCATTCACTACCGCGCCCATTGCATGTTCCCGCACACCAAAATGCATATTTCTGCCCTCGGGAGTGTCATGCTCAAATGCAGGGATGCCATCCATCCAGGTCTTGTTCGATGGGGCAAGGTCCGCAGAACCACCCATAAGGTCGGGGAGAATTCCTGCCATTGCATTGATCACTTTCCCTGATGCCACTCTGGTACCCATCCCCTTCTCGTCCGAGGGAAAAACAGGAAGGGCTATCGACCAGTCATCAGGAAGCTCAGATCGTATACGACGGTCCAATTCATTAGCTTTTTTCGGTTCTTTCGCTCGAAAGTTGCTGAATTGAGTTATCCAGTTCTCTTCCCATATCTTGCCATTGTCAACCGCAGTGCGGAAATGTGCGCGCACATCCTCTTGAATATTAAAACGCGGTTCCAAAGGCCAGTCCAGGTTTTCCTTTGCGGCAATTAATTCATCCTCTCCAGGCGGTTCGCCGTGTGCTTGGCTGGTACCTTGCCGGGTGGGCAAGCCAAACCCGATCGTAGTACGGCAAACGATCAGTGATGGTCGCGAATCCTCTTTTGCTTGTTTGATAGCTGAATCGATTTCCTCCACATCGTTACCATCGGAAACTTTTAGTACCTGCCACTTATAAGAAGAAAACCTTTTTGCACAGTCTTCCGAAAAGGCGAGAGTCGTTGAACCGTCAATAGTGATACGGTTGTCGTCATAAAAGTAAACAATCTTTCCCAGGTGTAAGTGTCCTGCTAGTGATGCTGCTTCAGAAGAAATTCCTTCCATTAAATCGCCGTCAGTTACGATTCCATACACATGGTGATCTATAAGCGCTTGATCTGGTTGGTTATATTCCGCAGCAAGGTGGGCCTCTGCAATTGCCATTCCCACCCCATTGGCAAATCCTTGCCCAAGTGGACCTGTGGTTACCTCCACACCTGGTGTTAATCCATATTCAGGATGCCCCGGTGTCTTGCTACCCCATTGTCGAAAGTTCTTCAATTCGTCTAGTGATAAATTATATCCGGTCAAATGAAGGAGAGAATACAACAACGCACTACCGTGACCACCCGAAAGGATAAATCGATCCCGATTGAACCATCCAGGATTTTTTGGGTTGTGACGAAGATGGCGTATCCAAATAGTATATGCAATTGCGGCACAACCCATCGGCAAGCCTGGGTGCCCGGAATTGGCTTTTTGAACCATGTCCGCGGACAAAAATCGTAGAGTGTTAACGGCTTGAGAAGTAATAGTACCCATATTCATCAGTGATCTCCGCTAAGGATTTTTTATTTTCGTAATCGGGAAGAAAGATCCTTAATTACGAATATTCCATTTCAAATAACCGCAAACAATGGGGGTTTCTTTTCTCCAAGAAGCTAAGCTGCCTTCGTTAGTGATTATATAACACATCGCTTGAAATCCATAATGGTACAATTGCTTATTCTGTTTGGCTATCAAATCTAAAGTTTTTATAATATATTCCTATAGAACATATATAATGGCTACGCGCAAATCATTATTTTTATTATTTCTTGCCGTTGGATTCGGTCTGGCATTATTATTTGTTTGGTCAACTATAGAAATGAAACAAATTCCGGTAAGCTTTAATAGCCAGCGCGCTTACAATGATCTGCTGGCCCAGGTGTCATTTGGTCCACGCACACCTGGGAGCATCGCCCACGCAAGAACTATAGAATATATTCGAGGGGAACTTGAAACCGCAGGCTGGAAATCGTCTATACAAGAAACAGTGTGGGATGGGTTTTCGATTCAAAACATTATCGCTTTAAAGTCAGATGAATCACCACGGTTGATCATCGGTGCACACTATGACAGCCGCCTACAGGCTGACCGGGATCCAGGAGGTGGACAGGGCAACCCCGTCCTTGGAGCCAACGATGGTGCATCAGGTGTAGCGGTTTTGCTTGAACTCGCCCGTACTCTCCCTGAGGATAGTCTTTCAACATGGCTGGTTTTCTTCGATGCGGAGGATAATGGTGGCTTGGATAATCGCGATTGGATTATGGGTTCGCGAGCATTTGTTAATAAATTAACCGACCATCCACAAGCCGTGGTCATAGTGGATATGGTCGGAGATGCTAACCTGAATATTTATATCGAACATAGTTCCGACCCGAACCTGGTGACGGAAATCTGGGCACAGGCTGCAAAATTTAGATATGGTAAATATTTCATCTCCACGCCAAAATATGAAATTATCGATGATCATACCCCTTTCCTTGATGCTGAGATCCCCGCTGTCGATATCATCGACTTTGATTATCCATATTGGCATACCTCTGCTGATACTGCAGACAAAACCTCTGCAAGGAGTTTACAGGTGGTTGGTGAGACATTGTTATCCTGGATTGCATCGATCAAATAATTAATTTACCATAACTTTCGCACCTTCCTCTGTTACTATATCTACAGCGTAATTCTATTTGACCATCACTAACATTAATTCTGAAATTGTTGACACTCACTGATTTTCGGAGATGGGTATGGCCAAGAAACACCTTTTCCCCACCGCTGCTCCCCGTGAACTTGCATACCTGGTTGGCGTGGAAGTAAGAGGGCAGGAACAAATATTATCATTGGAAGATTCTCTCAAAGAACTTACGCTCCTTTGCGAGACCGCAGGGTTGGAAGTGGTTGGTGAGCTTACCCAAAAACTGGATCATCCTAATTCGGAGACCTTTATCGGTTCAGGTAAAGTGGAAGAACTCAAGGCATTGGCTGAAGATGCCCTTGCACAGGTAGTTGTCTTTGATAATGAATTATCTCCTCGACACCAGCGTGAACTGGAAAAACATCTGGGAGAAAATGTTCGCATCCTCGACCGAACAGCAGTCATCCTGGATATATTTGCCCAGCACGCCCACTCAAGCGAGGGGCAATTGCAGGTCAAATTGGCGCAATATGAGTACTACCTCCCCCGTTTAACTGGTCGGTGGACCCACCTTGCCCGGCAAGCCGGAGGGGGTGCAGGGCGTTCCGGTTCCGTGGGAGGCGTGGGATTACGCGGTCCAGGGGAGACTCAGCTCGAAGTTGACAGACGGGCTGTTCGGCATGAAATCGCTCACGTAAAGGATGAACTGGAAAAAGTACGGACCCGCCGCTTTCAACATCGTATCCAGCGCAAGAAAAGTCAGACACCTATTGTTGCACTCGTCGGTTATACGAATGCTGGTAAGTCCACCCTGCTAAATAAACTTGCTCGCTCAGATATTTATGTGGCTGACCAATTATTCGCCACATTGGACCCTACCACTCGGCAAGTCAATCTTTCCCGCGGATATCAGGTGCTGATCACCGATACCGTCGGTTTTATTCAGAAACTCCCCACTACGTTGGTCGCAGCCTTCCGGGCTACTTTGGAAGAGATCGCTGAATCAGATCTGCTTCTCCATGTGGTTGATATTTCCCACCCTAACGCTATCAATCAGGCTGAAGCAGTATTTGATACTTTGGAAAAAATCGAAGCCAGGGAAATTCCAATCATCACAGTATTAAATAAGATCGATCGTCTTTCCAATCCAACTGCAGCGAGAGACATGATGGAACATTTCCCCAATGCTGTTGCATTGTCAGCGCTTACAGGAGAAGGAATTGGAGATCTGCTTAGTGTCTTAAAAAATACTCTGTATGAATCCTTAGCCACAATAAAAGTGCGATTACCTTATAAACAGGGTCAGCTGATTGCGCTTTTTCATGAAGCAGGCCAGGTTGACCGGTTGGAACATGGGAGGAAAGGTGTAATAATTCAGGGACGTATCCCGGTGCGTTTGTTGGCTCAATATAAACCTTGGACTGCCTTGCCGGGAGATACTGAAACAGACGAAGAATGATCATCAATCCAGCAGGAAGCCATTGTCAGGAAAATTTCAGACCATATGATAAAAACTATCCCTGGACAGTTAAATTTTCGGACCAGCATTAATGATCGCTTTTGGTAAATCGCTTTCAAATTTCTTCATGTTATCAACAAAACGGGCGGCCAGTTGTTTATATTTCTTCCAATAGTCTGCTTCCTTGTGCCATGATCGGGAAGGAAACATAACATCTATCGGCACATCCGGGCAGGTTTTCGGGACTTCAAAGCCAAATATAGGATCTGTATAAAATTCAGCATCATCCAGTGTCCTGGATAATACTGCCGTTAGTAATTTTCGGGTGTGTTGAATACTAATTCTCTTGCCAATCCCATAAGGTCCTCCCACCCAGCCTGTATTCACAAGCCAGCATTTCACCTGATAACGCTCAATCTTTCTTCGTAATAAATCAGCATAAAAGATCGGCTTATGAACCATAAAGGGGCCGCCGAAACACGCACTGAACGTGATTTCTGGTTCATCTCGCAGACCGACCTCTGTACCTGCTATCTTGGAGGTATACCCTGAGATGAAATGGTACATTGCCTGTTCAACGGTCAAACGCGCGATGGGGGGCATTACTCCTGATGCATCGCAGGTCAGAAAGATGATGTTCTGCGGATGCCCGCCGCGCCTATCCTGGATGGAGTTTTCGATGAAAGATAACGGATAAGCCGCGCGTGTATTCTCAGTGAGGGAGGAATCGTTCAGGTCAATGGAACGGGTTACGGGGTCATAAACCACATTCTCAAGGATTGTTCCGAATTTCTGCGTACAAGAATAAATATGTGGTTCAGCAGTTGGAGAGAGTTCGATCACCTTGGCATAACAGCCATCTTCAAAATTAAAAACCCCATTATCAGACCAGCCATGTTCGTCATCACCAATAAGATACCGGCTGGGATCTGCTGAAAGTGTTGTTTTTCCAGTGCCGGAAAGCCCAAAGAATAATGCCACATCCCCATCTTTTCCCATATTGGCTGAACAATGCATGGTCATGACGCCATCTTTCATGGGGAGTAGATAATTTAATAGTGTAAAGACCGATTTCTTGATCTCCCCACCATATCCGGTATTGCCAATAATGCATAGTTTTTGGGCAAAATTGAGCACAATAAATGTTTCCGTAGGAGTCTGGTCGATTTGAGGAAAGGCTTTGAAACCAGGTGCTGAAATAACGGTAAACTCTGGAGCAAACCTTCGGTACTCCTCTGCAGAACCTGGTTTAATGAACATGTTCCGCGCAAAAAGACTGTGCCAGGCTGCTTCTGTGATGACGCGTACAGGTAACCGGTAATCAGGATCTGCTCCTCCATAACAATCCTGAACAAAAACATCACGACCCTGCAGGTATCCTTGCAATCGGGCAAATAAATCATCAAACATTGCTGCGCTAAATGGACGATTATATTGCCCCCACCAGATGTGCTCCTCAGATGATGATTCACGAACGACGAACTTGTCGCTTGCTGCCCTGGCAGTATGCTTGCCAGTGTTTACTACAATCGGTCCTTGATGCGAAATAGACGCTTCACTCCGAAAAATCACTTCCTCGTATAATGCTTCACTCGGGAGGTTCCAATACACTTTCCGCAAATTGCTCAGGCCAAGGTAATCCAATCCATAATCAGCCCGGATTGCTGCAGCCTGTCCTTCGGAAGGCGTTTTTATATTAAGGAGATTATTCATTATCGTTACTCCATAGATCATGGAAATCAGGCATCATAACCAGTCTCTCACAAGTTTTCGGTCACCAATATATATCTCGCTGGGAGCATTCGGATCGAGTGCCCATTTCATGCGGTCAACGCCTTCGATTAATTCCTTTACGGATCCTGCGTAACTTATCCGCAAATGATTTTCCATTCCAAATTCTTTGCCCGGTACGGTAACCACCAACGCCTTATTAAGAAGGAATTGGCAAAGTTCGACGGAATTCTTTGCGATACTGTTGCGACAATACGCAGAGAAATCAGGCAGCGCATAAAATGTGCCCTGCGGTTTTCTACAAAATATATCAGTGAAGGAATTTAGTTCCTGCATCAGTACATCCCGGTTATTCTGGATGGAAAGCCGTAGCGACTCGACCATGGACTGCATCCCTGTCAAGGCACCCTCCGCTGCAGCCTGTAACACTGGTGAGACGCAGGTGGTCGTTTGCGATTGTACATTGGTCATGATCGCAACCAATTTCCTGGGCGCGATCGCCCATCCAACCCTGAATCCTGTCATTCCATATAACTTTGCCACTCCATTCACCAGGATGATCATGGAGTTTTCAACATCCTTTTCGGTGTACTTGCAGGCAGGAATAGCCTCCAAACCATCAAAAACTAGTTTATGATATATGTCGTCGCAAATCATGTAGATGCCTTTGCGTTCGCAAACATCCACGATTTTCTTGATCAATTCCTCTGGATAAACCATACCGGATGGATTGTTCGGGCTGTTTACGATGATCGCCTTTGTGTATGACCCAATCACCCGTTCAATTTCTTCAAACTGCGGGATAAAACTACCATCTTCAGGTGTTACAATGATCGGGACAGCCCCCATCATTCGGATCATCTCAGGGTAACTAACCCAATAAGGGGCCAGGACAATTACCTCATCTTGAGGGTTGCAAATTGTGAAAAGAATGTTGAACAGGGATTGCTTGGCGCCATCAGATACGATGATATTTTGAGGGGCTACAACAAGGTCATAATTTTCTTCACTGTACCGGATAATTGCTTTTTTTAGTGAGGGCGTCCCATCCGTAGGGACGTATTTTACATCCCCGCCAGCCAATTTTGCCGCAGAACTCAAGATGGCAGTTATTGGAGTTTTATTCTTTGGTTCACCGATGCCCAGGTGAATTACCGCTTCCCCTTTTTCTTTTAATAAGCGAGCTTCTTCGTTCAGCGCTATCGTGGGAGACGCTGGGATCGCATTGGCAATTTGACTGAGGCTCATGGATCACTCCTGCCTTGTAATAATTGATGCTAATAATCTATCTAAAGGAATTATATTGATGGCCTAATTATAAATTATATGTCCACTCAACTGTGTAGTTAGGTGTCACTTGTTTACCGATATTCAGCATGCTTTATTTGAAAAATGTATCCGCAAGAAATATCATCTTGGCGTTTATTTCAAGTGCTGTGAAAATGGAGTTAACAACATACATGAAATAAGGGCTGTGAATTCCACAGCCCTTATTCTGTAATCCACTAAGGCTATTTCTTCTTTTCTTTCTTCTTTATTTCAACTACTTCACGACCTTTATAGAATCCGCAGCTAGGGCAGACTTTATGAGACAAGATCATGGATCCGCAATTCGTGCAGGCAACCAGATTGGGAGCCTCCACCGCATCATGAGCGCGTCGTCTATCCCGACGGCCTTTAGATAATTTTCGTTTTGGTTGTGGGGGCATGCTTTACTCCTTTATATGATTCCGATTTAGCGGGCTGATTATATCGACGAAGTATACGAGCGTCAAGCCCGTCTTTCTTCAAACCGGTCGTTGCTGCTTAAGATATGCCTCCATGAAACCATCCAGATCGCCATCCAGGACTGCCTGCGTGTTGCCTGTCTCATATTCAGAACGGTGGTCTTTCACCATCTGGTAAGGATGAATGACATAGGAACGAATCTGGCTGCCCCATTCCGCCTTGGTATATTCCCCTCTTAGAATGGCAACTTCTTCGGCTTTTTCAGCTTTCTTGATTTCAAATAATCGTGCCAGCAAGATCCTCATCGCAAACTCTCGATTCTGAGATTGAGAGCGCTCATTCTGACACGTGACCACAATTCCTGTCGGGAGATGGGTGATGCGTATGGCAGTGGCGTTTTTCTGAACATTTTGTCCGCCTGCCCCGGATGAGCGGAATACATCGATTTTCAAATCTGCTGGATCTATCTGAACATCCGGATTGTCAAATGCCACTTGTGGTAATACTTCTACCAGAGAAAAAGAGGTGTGCCTCCGGTGAGCAGCATCGAATGGAGAAAGGCGTACCAGGCGGTGGACGCCTTTTTCGGAACGCAAATAGCCATAAGCATAATCTCCGCTGACACTGATAGTCGTGGATTTAATCCCCGCCTCCTCACCTTCACTTGTTTCGAGAATCTCGGTTTTAAACCCCCTCTTTTCTGCCCAGCGAAGATACATTCTCATGAGCATGGCTGCCCAATCCTGCGAATCTGTACCTCCAGCTCCAGCGTGAATAGCCAACAGGGCATCATCGGCATCATAAGGTCCTGAAAGCATAGCAGTGAAGGACCTTCTCTGTAATTCATTTTCAATTTCCGATATTTCAGAATCCAGATCAATCCTCAGGGCTTCATCATCAAGGGCAGCTAATTCTAATGAATCTTGCAACCGCTGTTCGAATCCCTTCCATCCATTAATATATCCACGCAGGCTTGCGGCATTTTTACTGACCCGCTGCGCATGTGCAGGATCTTCCCAGAATTTTTCTGAATTTATCTCTTTGTCGAGTTCTGCGAGAAGAGATTCCTTTGCTGGCAAGTCAAAGACGCACCATTAATTGATCAAGTATTTCCAACGAGGTCTGTAATCTATTGATCAGATCTTGCATATTTGAATCCTCTCCGTTGAGTCTCCTGAATTAAGAACCCAGGATCCCTTTTATGAACGAATCTACGTCAAATGGGATCAGGTCATCTGCACCTTCACCAAGACCGGCATACAAGATAGGCAGGTCAAGTGTACCCTGAATTGCAAATATCATCCCGCCACGTGCAGAGGAATCCAATTTGGCGAGTATCACGCCGGTTACATTCACCGATTCCTTGAATGCACGCGCCTGAATCAATGCATTTTGACCTGTGGTCGCATCCAGAACCAACCACACATGATGAGGTGCCCCGTCTAATACTTTTCCTGCCACGCGCTTTATTTTCTTCAATTCCTCCATCAGGTTATAGCGTGTGTGCAGCCGACCTGCTGTATCGATTAAAACAATATCATACTTCTTGGAAATGGCTGATGTGATGCCATCATATACGACAGCCCCGGGGTCGGAATCTACCTGTCCAGTGATTATCGGAAGGTTCAATCTTTCCGCCCAGACTTTCAATTGATCAATTGCTGCAGCCCGGAATGTATCAGCCGCGACAAGTAGAACACGCTTGCCTTCCTTCGCCAGCTGATTTCCAAGTTTGGCAGCAGTACTGGTTTTTCCGGATCCATTCACCCCCACCAATAAAATTACAGTCGGCAGAGAAGAAAATTTCAATTCCATTGGTGAATCGATACGATTGCGTAACTCGTTTTCCAAAATGGATTGTAAATCGGTTGAATGGGTCAATCCCTGATCCCGAACTTTGGCGCGTAGAGATTCGAGTACCTCAGATGTTGTCTCAATTCCCATATCTGCTTTTAACATTAACTCTTCCAACTCATCCCATGTCTCTGCGTTGATATCCGTCGCTCCAAAGAGATCAGCAAGCCGCCCAAAGGCGGCTCTGCTGGTCCGTGAGAGTCCGGACTTCCATTTCGAGAAGAGGTCTGACATACAGGCAAATTATACTTCATGTAATATCAAATATTTTTCATAATAGAATAATTCAATTGGATAGGTTAATCATTTTCCTCTTCTATAGCCCCATCACTTCTGTCCAGTATCTTTTTATTATTTGGTGCATCCAAGTATTCGAGGTCAAATTTCTTTCTATGATATACTCTCGAAAAATAGAGGCAAAGGATTTTTATGTCTGATAAGCTGACTGAAATCATCACATCTTGGAAAGGCGAATTATCTTTTCTCGGTAACAATTCAACCGGTGGATCTGTTCAGATGGGGACCCTTGATGGAAAACCAGGTACGAGTCCGATGCAATTACTACTGGTCGCACTGGCTGGATGTACAGGGATGGATATCGTATCAATCCTTCAGAAGAAACGGGTATTGTTATCAGATTTTCAAGTAAAAGTAACAGGAAAACGTGAGCCTGATTTTCCCATGATCTGGTCCCATATTCATATAATTTTTTTACTCTGGGGGAATAATATCCGTGAAAAGGATGTTGAACAGGCGATCGAACTTTCAGAACAGAAATATTGTTCCGTTGGCATCATGCTTGGGAAATCTGCCAGGATATCATCCGAGTATCATATTTACGAACCAGGTAGTACAATATTAAAATCAGGAGAGGTAGAATGAGTGAACCGATTCATGTGACAGATGATGCTTTTGAAAAAGCAGTTCTTAAGAACAACCGGCCAGTTATCGTGGATTTTTGGGCACCCTGGTGCGGTCCATGTAAAATGGTTGATCCCATGTTAAAGAAAATTTCTCATGAAATGGGCGATAAGCTTGTGATTGCAAAAGTAAATACGGATGAGAATCCCAAGTGGGCAGAGAAGTATGGTGTAATGGGGATTCCTAACTTGTTATTTATTTATAAAGGGAAGCTTATTCACCAACAAGTCGGTGCTCTACCTGAACGTATGTTACGAGAAGCGGTCACACAATTCCTGGAAGTTACCACCAAGTAAATATATAGAATTCTTGATAAATTAAAGAAGAGGTGCTTCAATTACGCGCCTCTTCTTATTATTTCTTCTTTCGTTTTGAGCATTGCCAGTCGAATATTTTTCAATCCTCTGAAGATCTAATTATCTTTGCACCCAGGGAGCGCAATTTTTCATCGACGCGCTCATAACCCCTGTCAATTTGACCGACATTTCGAATTGTGGATTTTCCCTCAGCAGCCAGGGCGGCTATGATCATTGCCATCCCGGCGCGAATGTCAGGGCTCTCCAGCTTTTCGCCGAATAATTTTGTTGGCCCATGAACGATACAGCGATGCGGATCACAGAGAATGATCTGAGCCCCCATCCCTTTAAGTTTATCGGTGAAGTACATCCGGCCTTCGAACATCCAGTTGTGGAAGAGAATATTGCCACGCGATTGAGTCGCGACAACGATCGCAATGCTCATCAGGTCAGTTGGAAAAGCAGGCCAGATATTCGCCTTGATCTCTGGGATAGCCCCTCCCAGATCTGCCTCCACTTTTAGTCGCTGCCTTGCAGAAACAACGATATCCTCTCCCTCCACGCTCCAATCCACTCCCAGTCGACGAAACACCATGTTGATCATATCGAGATATTGTGGGCAGGCATTCCGAATTCGCACTTCCCCGCGTGTCACCGTTGCTGCTCCCACGAAACTCATCACCTCAAGATAATCTGGGCCAATCGAAAATTCGCCCCCGTGCAATTCCGCCACACCTTCAATTTGAAGGGTATTGGAACCAATTCCTGAAATGTGCGCGCCAAGATTATTCAACATCTGGCATAGTTCTTGAACATGAGGCTCCGATGCAGCATTTCGGATGATGGTAGTTCCTTTGGCGGTGACCGCAGCCATGATGACATTTTCAGTCCCCGTTACAGACGCCTCGTCCAACAGGATGTTGGCACCCTTTAATTGCCTGGCTTTGAAATCGAAAGAACGACGATAATGAATTTGTGCTCCCAGTGCTTTAAAAGCCATGAGATGAGTGTCGACACGACGGCGTCCGATTACATCCCCGCCTGGAGGTGGGAGGTGAACTTCACCTGCTCTTGCCAGCATGGGTCCTGCAAGGAGGATGGATGCGCGAATACGGGCACAAAGGTCTGGATCGAGGTCTGCAGGTCGGACGGTTTTGGCAGTGATTCTCCAAGAATTGTTACCAAGATCTTCCATTTTTACGCCCAACCTGCAAATTAACTGACGCATATCGCGAACATCGCGGATATCCGGTAAATTGTGCAGGATTATCGGTTCGCCTGTTAATAAGGTCGCGGCGAGAATGGGAAGGGCTGCATTCTTATTGCCGGAAGGTGTAATTTCACCTTTCAATGGAATTCCACCTTCAATAATAAATTTTTCCACCTGAACCTCCTACCCTTCTATACTATCCGGGATGACCAATCGTCAAAATTTAATCCACTTCAAAATAATATATTGATGAATTCAAACCACCGTTATTAAATTGTAATCCTAAATAATATTTTCCAGACTATAATCGATTGATGGACTTCACACTTCTAATTCCCTTATTTCTTGGCTGGCTTTCTGGCTTACTTGTAAACTACCTGGCTGATGTACTACCTACGTCTCGCAGACTCGGCCATCCACTATGCACGGATTGTCAAAAACCATTCGGCTGGTCTGATTACCTCCTGTTACATAATTGCAAGAATTGCGGAAAGTCACGGAGACTTCGTACTTTCTTGATTCAAGGGGCGATGACCATATTACCAGTATTGCTATGGCTCTTTCCTGGTCAAACCCTTGCCTTCCCATTTGCATTTCTACTGCTAGTATACCTGACAGTCGTCTTTGTTATAGACATTGAACATCGTTTGATTCTGCATCCTGTGAGTATCATTGGAGCGGTGATTGGATTCGGAATTGGTATCATCTTGAGAGGCAGGCAATCCGTTGTTTATGGAATAACCTCATCCTTACTCGGTGGAGTTGCTGGATTTGGAGTAATGCTTGTTATTTACTATCTGGGTGAACTATTTATAAAACAGATTTCGAAAAGGCGCGGTATCTCGTCTGATGAAGTTGCGCTCGGGTTTGGTGACGTCAATCTCGCCGGTGTCCTGGGACTGTTGCTGGGTTGGCGGGCGATTTTTGCCTGCTTGTTCTTTGCAATAATTATTGGAGGATTGGTTAGTCTGGTGATCATTCTTCGCATGGTGATCCTCAAGAAATACAAATCCTTCACCGCTATCCCTTACGCCCCATTCTTGATCCTGAGTGCATGTTATTTTCTCTTCCTGTGATTCCTCGCGTAGCTGGATTTCTTCCCTGGTTATTCTCTTTCCACGACCGTTGAGCAATTTTAAATATTATTCTCTTTCTTTTCTGGGGATTTCAAGGGGGCGGTACCAAGGCGATAACCGAATCCCCGCACAGTGCGAATCCAAATCGGATTTGCGGGGTCTGGTTCCAGTTTTTTCCGAAGAATAAGGATATAACGACGAACCAGGGCGGGGTCATTTCGATAATCGCCCCAAACCTCACGCATCAAGTCCGCATCCGACGCAACTTTTCCCTTACGCCTCACCAGGGTCTCAAGCAAGCGGAATTCCGTGGGAGTTAATACGAGGGTTCGACCTCCAAGGGAAGCCTGATATTTTTCAAGATCCAGGAGGATTTCTCCATGGGCTATGTACCCGGTCTCCTTCCGATTGCTCTTTGCGCGTCCAATAACCGCTTGAATGCGGGCGACCAATTCTGCAAAACTAAATGGTTTGGTCACATAGTCATCCACGCCAAGTCGAAAACCGCGAAGTTTATCAGCTTCCGTTGTTTTTGCAGTCAGCATGATGATTGGCAAATCTGTCAGTTCGCGCAATCGGGCACAGACCTCCCAACCATCCATGCCCGGAAGCATGACATCCAATAAGACCAGGTCTGGCTTCTCGCTGTATGCCAATCTCAACCCAATCAGACCGCTGGCTGCTTCAACGACATTAAAACCCGACTCGTGTAAGTATTGACCCAATAGATGCAACAGGGTTGGATCATCATCGATGAGCAATATCTTTGTATTCATTGGACCACCTGCAAATTAAAATAGAAGCATGCACCTTTTTTATACGATTTATCAAAAGCCAGGTCGCTTCCCATGGCGCGAAGCATCCGTTGGGAGAGGTAAAGTCCCAGGCCATAACCATAAACTGACTGCGAATCGCTGGCATCAAGACGTTGGAATCGCTTAAACAGTAAGGGACGCTTATCCAACGGGATGCCCGGTCCAAGATCTGCGACCCGGATCTGAATTTTTCCTCGCTTAAGAACTGACTCGATTGTAACAGTTCCGGTGGGAGCATATTTCAATGCGTTGTCTATTAGGTGGTTAAACACGCTTTGTAGGAAACCTGGATCAACGAGGACTTTCGGTAAACCTTTACGAATTATAAATTCTATTCGCTCTGTTCCGGGGGTTGCGCTTAGCTTCTTTTGAACCTCTCCCATCAAGGAGGATATATCCACTGGGATCGGCTGGATTTCCAGGCGCCCGGCTTCCATGGCAGATAAGTTTAATATATTTTCCACGAACCGGGTTAATCGTTGGATTTCATTCTTCATTAGTACGAGGGGTTCTCTATCCAGCTGTGAACGACCTCTTCGATTTAGCATGAGTTCCAACCCGCCATTTAGACTGGTTAACGGAGTACGCAACTCGTGGGAAACCATTGAAACGAAATCGCTCTTTAATTGGTCAAGTTCCTGTAACAATTTATTTTGGGTTTCAAGTCTACCTAATGCCGCTTGCAAAGTTGTGGTTCGTAGTTCTACCTTTTGTTCAAGTTGATTGTTTAGATCCTCCAATTGATGATAAACGACTTGTAATTCATTATAGGCCTTTTGGATGGCTTCATTTTGGCGTTTGTGTTCACTTAAATCATGCGCTGCGCCGGCAATCAGCACCTTGCGACCTTCAGAAAAGATGGGGCTCAGCGATAACAGGAAAGGAATCCTATCCGGCTGCAGGGACACCTCAAATGTACATTCCTGCAGAGTGGCTTGGTTTAATAAGCCATCAGGTAATTTCTGATCAGAAAAGATCGTTGCAAGCGCTTTGCCGATCAAAAGATTATCATCTTTTTTATCCATGACTTTCATCAAAGCGGGATTTGCGAGTAAAATCTTGCCTCCCTGATCGCAAATAAATATGGGTTCAGAAAGGAATCGGAATAGTTGCCAGTATTTATATAGTTCAGCTTCACCTGTCCGGATCCCTACACGCACGATCAAAGCAAGAGCCAGCACCAGGCTCATCAAAAGCCCGAGGATCGATACTTCACCTTTTATCTGCCAATTCACAATAACAAACCAGAAAAGAGCCAGAACCAGCGAAACTGGAAGAATATTCTGAATCCGCACACCTAGATCGAATTGAACAGTATCTACTTGTTTCTCTTCTGGAATTATTCCAGCTTCAATCACAATGCTTAAGCAAAATAACAAGCCACCAACCACCCAACCCAGGCTTCCCCATCCGCCTGCCTGGTAATTACCAAATTGAGAAAGAATAAAATAAGCATAGTCTGAAATAAAAAATGCCAGCAGGCCAATTCCCCAGAATAATATTGTCCGGCGAGTCTTCCGATTCGCCAGGATCATATTGAGCAAGATCATCAACAGGACAAGGTCAACGATTGGGTAGATCTGGGTGACCAGGGTTCCTTGACCAATAGTCACATTCGATTGAGCCAAGGCCATCCAGCCAAACACTGCAACCACACCAGACGCAATAGTAGCATCGAGCAGGAATCGGAATCGAGAAGGTGCGTACCTGTTCTCGAATGGATAGACGACCAGGGCGTAAAAGAAGAATGGAATCGCAATTAAATTAAAGATATCCGCTATGGAAAAGGCTGGAAGCGAAATCCCTCGAATCCCTTCATAAAATGTGCGGATTCCGGCACCAATCGTCCAGCTGACGAGCGCAAATCCAAGAAATCGCCAGGTTCGTTGAGATATAGGATTGATTTTTGGGAGTAATGAGAAAATCAACAATACTGATGTTGCCAGTGGTGCGAGAACTGCCAAATTTCCAATAAGCTGGCGGGTGCTTGATTCTGGAGTTCGCAGGATCAACCAAAGGATGTAACAGGCGAGGAATAATAAAGCCTCTACCAGCATCCTCTTCCAAATGACTTGAAGAGCCAACAGATCGAACAGGCGCTTCTTCAATACAACCTCCAGATCAAATTATAACAATTATCTTCAAAGGAATTGACCTCGTCGGCTCTTTTTCAGGAAAAAGTGGAATACATGACGGTCGATTCGCACGCATTTTCTGTATAAACGGAGAGGCCTGGCCATCAAATTGGCACAGGCCTCAAACTTATATATTGATGTCCTGCTCTAAATTACATGCATTTGTAATAGGACTTTAGTAAATATGCATCCCAAGCAGCGCAAACGGATATCGAATAAATCGTAGGAAATCCAACGCTCGCGACAGTTTGGCTTGAACCGGTGCATCTAACAAGCCATAACAGGTAGGACACTTGGTAGCAGTAGGCGGCGTGGTCGGTGTGCGAGTCGCCGTAGGAGTGATGGGAGTCGGACTGTTCGTCGCAGTAGGTGTGTTGGTGCGGGTGGCGGTGTTTGATGCGGTAGGCGTGTTTGTCCGCGTATCAGTTGCCGTAGGTGTATTGGATGGAGTGTAAGTATTCGTTGGTGTCCGGGTTGATGTACGGGTATTGGTGGGAACAGTGTTCGTTGGAGTAAAGGTGTTCGACGATGTGTTGGTAGGAGTATAGGTGCGTGTAAACGTCCGCGTGAAGGTATCGGTGGGTGTATTCGTTATTGTAGGTGTATAGGTACGTGTCGGGCTAAGGGTTGCAGTGAATGTATTCGTCGGAGTACGTGTGTTCGACGGGGTAAAGGTGTTCGAGGGTGTATAGGTATTGGGTGGAGTGTTGGTGCGCGTCGGTGTATTAGTTGGTGTATAGGTATTTGTCGCTGTCCGTGTGCTTGTACGGGTTGAAGTATCGGTCCTTGTCGGGCTATTGGAAGGAGTAAATGTATCTGTAGGGGTCTGGGTGATCGTCGGTGTGTTGGTATGCGAAGGGGTTAATGTTCGCGTCGGAGTGTGGGTGGGGGAACCAGTGTTTGTGGGGGTAGGTGTGAGGGTGGAAGTCCCTGTCGCCGTATAGGTCGGAGTTGGCTGTGCATCAATGCTTACATCGCAATTATTACCTAAATGCACTGCCAAACCAAATGAATTGTTATAAGGTCCACCTGGCCAGGTGGGATCCGCGATCAGGAAATCAAAATCAAATACCTTGGAAGTCCCAGCGGCAAGGGTGTGCGTGGCTGTTGGCGGACCTACAAGTGCCCAGGTTGCCGGGGAGATGGGTTGGTCAAAGGGAGTGATGACTGATCCGCCAAACCGGATCCGGTTAACCTTTTGAGATGGAAAAGAAAAATCATAAGCCTCCCAGTCGAATACAAGGCTTTGGATATAGGTATCTTCAGTGCTTTGACTCCGAATCGTAATACTGGCACGAGGCAAAGTTCCGCCGCTGTATTTTGTAAGTGAAAAATTATTCGATGTAAACTCAAATAATCCACAATCAGGAGTTGCGGTCGTCGTTGGAGTGTTCGTATTTGTCAGAGTTGGTGTTAAGGACGCCGTCGAACTTGGCGTTTCTGTATATGTTTGAGTGTAAGTATTGGTATTAGTAAACGTTCTGCTTTGAGTGAAGGTATTTGAAGGGGTGGGTGATCCCATGAATATCGGTGGTGGCAGGCTCTGAGCGCGGGTTACGCGGAACTTTTCAACGATCCCGCTTTGCGCTGAAACAAGGTGTATCATCGGCCATACTTGATTGAGGAATGGAGTGATATAGGGATGGTTGAAATCGATCATGACAATAACATAATCGTTCGGGCTGCCCGGGTCCTGAATAAGAGCATCGTCAGCCAATCTCTTGCACTCACTGTATCTTGTTGCTGATCCCAGCACTCCATAGTTGACTTGAAAATCGGATACGCCATTTCCATCTGCGTCCCGGTTAGAACAGATGGTCACTTCAAGAAAACCGGCTTCGGTCTTCAAGGTGGAGGTATCATCCACCAACAACCCGGCAATAAAACTCTCAGCCCGGTCCCGGATCGATTGTAGACGGGCTGCATCCTGGTCAGCGGTTGTTACGCAACCGGCTGTACAATAGGCCGCGTTGTACTCGCCGGTCACCGCATAACGAACCGCCTGGCGGGACATGTTCTGGATGAGCAGCCAGGCTGAGAATAACAGCGAGAAATCAATGATAGCGAATAACAGCATCAAGAGAATGGGGAGCGCCAGGGCAAACTCCACCACTCCCTGGGAACGGCTGGCATGAACCGGATGTTTTCGGGTACTGGGGTGAGGTAGTTGAGTTTCCATAATTTCTTCTTTCTTAGTGTGTCAGCCTGGTGGCAATATTCTTGGCGATATTTTGAAAGATTTCTTCAAGCTGGGCGCTGGATGGCGCAGGAGTATACGTTCCGTGACCAACATTCGCTGCATATTGAAGTAAGAGTTCCCCAAGCTTGCTTCCATCATTCAAAGGATCATTCGGACCACAATTATGAGTACAATCCGCTGTGCTGTGCTGGGTTACTTTAGGTCCCAGGCCGATCGTGAAGATCAGGGCACTCTGTGAATCAGCCACGAAATCTGCACCATCATAGGCATAATCCTCGGCGTCATAGTTGCCGCTGCCAGCCGCGTGACGGGAGGTGCCTATTCCATCATTGCATTTAGGGGGAATATCTGAATTACCCCATGTTCCTATCGGGCAAAAATAGATGGCATTTTCGTCATAGCCTGCATTGGCAACACCGTCGGTCAATAAGATGACAACCCATAAGGAGTTTTTTCGGACAGGTGGAAGATTGTATTCAACACCCGCAGTGTAAAGTCCAGCACCAATATTGGTCGTGGTGCATGGAGCCGGGCTGGGGAAATCCGGATAAAAGGCTTGCAGGAGCGGATCTGTTTGAGGGCAGTCCAAACCGTAATAAATACCACCTGGATCATACCAACGGGAAGGCATCCCATCCGGGTAGATGGCATTAATGCCTGATGGATCGGCGCCTGTTTCTTCACCCTGGAACACTGTCATTCCTTTAATAAAATTTACGATATCACTCTCGACATTCGAAAAGTGTAGAACCTTAAGTGGATTGACAGTCTTATCAAAGGTCACTACTGCCACCCGGTCGTATGGGAAATACAATTGATCGACAAAACTGATCGCAGCCCTTTTTACAGTATCGAAAGGTCGGCAATAACCCTGGTAGCTGGCGTCGATCGGGTTGGTTGTATAATTACAGATACTTGGGTCCCGCATGGGATCACCTATTGGCAGGAGTGGATCCCCCCAGGTCATGGAATCAGAGCGGTCCAGTACCAGCACCACATCCACCGAGGCGGTCTCCGAGGTGGCTTCAGCGGCAATTGGCGCAGAATCGATACCGATCACAGGCAGGAATGCCAGTGGAGCAATTCCCCTTGCAACCACCCGTACCAATTTCCTGGCCATTTCTCCCGATTGCGGGCAGAGGGAGGCGTTATGGTGAGTGGGATAATCCGGATCAAGCGGATTCTGGCATACCTGGACAAGCGCTGCCGGGTCATTAATACCATTTAATTGTAAGAATTCTCTGGCAGATTTATCCAGATAACTCATTTGATAACCTTCTCGGTATTGCAGCGCGGCTGCAAGGGCTGCTGCGTCCACGGCACGGCGCAATCGAGCGTTTTCGATGAACAAAACACCTACATCCAGGGAAAGTCCCACAACTGCTACGATTCCGACAATGGCAAATGCGACCACGATAAGAACCTGGCCCCGTTCCCTAAGCGATATCTTCTTTCTTGAATGATCAGGTATGGTTGACATAGGTTCTATGGGATGGGAGTCGGGGTCGGTTCAGCCGATGTTAGCGGCATGACTGAATAGGTATACACAGGGATGGGATCTGGGATCACTTGCGCAAAAACAGGTAGTTTTAGTATTTGTGGATAATTGTAATAAGCCTCAACTAGTAATACTCCGCTGGCAGGTGCGCTGGCATCCATCAGTGCTTGAATTTGCGCATCGGTAAAGTGAGAACGCTTGGGAGTACAAGTATTCCAATTTGCTATTTGAAAGATGTTCGTTTCACTCTGCACCACTGGATCCAAGCGGTTATCACACAGGTTCCAACCGAAGGCGTAACCCAGCGGCCAACGGACGATGGATGAACCGGATATCGTAAACACTGAAATCACGATGTCGTCCCCGCGGTTTCCATTAAGGACAATCGGGGACATCACACGCATTGCCTGAATGGCTGTATTGACATAAAAGGATTGGACGCTGACATAACCCGGTGTTGGAGGGGTATCATCATAAACGAATGCAACATCCATATTGGAATAGCGGGCGCCCTCGCGAGTTCCATCCAGAACCTTCAGGTAGCTATTAAGCAAATATCCAAATTCCACCACACCCGACACCATAAGTGCCAGGATGAGAACAACCAGCATGAGTTCCACGAAACTCTGCCCGTGTTGTCTGGATCTACCAGGTATCACAGAATCTTTGATCATCACAAAATTTTCCAAATCTCAAATGTTATAAAAGTCTTTCCGTTGGATGCAGAGATGAATGCCGCACCCAATAACGCCACAATAATCATATCAGGATAGGGGGTGGTAGTCAACAAAATGGAGGGATATTGTAAAGTATTCTCAACGTTGTATTCACAAAATACCGACAATTCGACCATTTCAAAGCGCGATATAATCTAGCGCACCCCTTTGGAAGGAGATCAGAGAGACTTATATCAGGGAAAGAGAGCGCATGATCCAGGATTACGAGGATGGAAATAACTCCCCTGGATATGTAGGATGAGGGTTCCCAGCTGCGAGGCTGGGTTAATCCCGGAAGATTGTCCGGGAGAAAATCGAATGATCAGCGGAAGCCCTTCGGGAATGCCAACAATCCCGATACCTTTCCCTCCAATTATTATTCCGTGAACAATGCTTTCTGGGTAACCTGAAAGACAATATCCGGGAATTGGCAAAACAATATCTGTTCGAAGCGCATAACGAAATTTATGGGATGGTTTGGTTTTTAAATTCCGCATAATTCGTTACGATCGCATCAGCAGTCACATCTGGAGGGATCCCATGTGTGGAATTGTAGGCTATATCGGTCCGCGGGATGCGACACCGATCGTCTTGAATGGCTTAAAGAAACTTGAATATCGTGGATACGATTCTGCGGGATTGGCCGTGATCCAAGATGGCAGGATCGAGATTCGCCGGGATGCTGGAAAATTATCCCACCTGACAGACCTGGTGAATGGATCGCCAATTCATGGGACACCGGGTGTTGGTCATACACGCTGGGCTACCCATGGAGCCCCTTCCGCGCGAAACGCTCACCCCCACCTGGGTGCAACAGGCAGGGTGGTTGTTGTCCATAATGGAATCATCGAAAACTATCTCGACCTTCGAAACGAACTGACGGCTGAAGGCGTCGAATTCCACTCGGATACTGACACAGAAGTGATCGTCCATCTCGTAGAACACTACATATCAACCGGGCTCGATCTGACCGAATCAGCCCGGAAAACCTTCAAAGAGATCGCCGGCGCGCACGCCATCGTACTTTTATCGGCAGATGAGCCTGGGAAAATTGTTTGTGCTCGAATCGGAAATGCGGGCGGGGTTGTCATCGGAATTGGAGAAGGGGAGAATTTTATTGCCTCGGATATTCCCGCCATCCTCGAACACACTCGGAAGGTTATCTTCCTTGAGTCGCACCAGATCGCAGTCGTGTCACCTGCGGAAATTAAACTGGAGACAATCGATGGCAGGAAGGTTCCGATCAAAGTAAACAACATTTCCTGGGATGCAGCCTCAGCTGAAAAAGGTGAGTACCGTCATTTTATGCAGAAGGAAATCCATGAGCAGGTTCGCTCCCTTACGGAGACTCTTGCCGGTCGTGTTGACTTCGCAGAAGGAACGATTCACCTCCCGGAGTTGGCTCTCTCCGCAGATATTGTTAACGAGATAAATGACATCACCATCACTGCCTGCGGTACTGCTGCCTATGCTGGCATGGTCGGAAAGCTACTGATTGAAAATATCGCCAGGATCCCTTGCCGGATGGAGATCGCTTCTGAATTCCGTTATGTGAACCCGATCATCGATGAACATAGCGTGGTTCTTGCCATCAGCCAATCAGGTGAGACTGCTGACACTCTCGCAGCGATGGAAGAAGGTCGGCGAAAAGGTGCCATACTTTGGAGCATTGTCAATGCAGTCGGTTCGCAGGCAATGCGGATTGCTGATGGTTCCATCTCGATGCAAGCCGGACCGGAAATTGGTGTGGCATCGACGAAAGCATTCACGGCCCCGTTAGTGGACCAGTATATGTTAGCAATTCTATTAGCTGACTTGCGTGGAATTCTGAATATTGATAAACGCAGGTCGCTGGTTTCTGACTTACGTCTTATCCCAGATGTTGTTGGTCGCGCACTCGCTCGCGAACCAGAAATCGAACACCTTGCTTTCATCTTGAAAGATATGCGCAATTGCCTTTATTTAGGGCGCGGTATTAATATGCCGATTGCTTACGAAGGAGCATTAAAACTGAAGGAAATTTCTTATATCCATGCGGAAGCATATCCTGCTGGCGAAATGAAACATGGTCCGATCGCACTTATTGATGAAAACATGCCGGTGATCTGCATCGCCCCGCAAGACCCATGGCATGACAAAATGGTCAACCAGATCCAGCAAGTGAAGGCGCGCGGTGGAACTGTGATTGCCGTGGCTTCGGAAGGTGATGATCTGGTAGCTTCCCTGGCAGACCATGTTCTATGGGTGCCTGAATGCCCCTGGATGCTTTCCCCGGTCGTAACCGTAATCCCCCTGCAATTACTTGCGTATCATATTGCTGTTATCCGCGGACTGGATGTTGACCAACCGAGAAATCTGGCGAAAAGTGTTACGGTTGAGTAATAATTCATCCATTGACGTATTCCCCCGGTCATGATATATTAAATCCTTAGGATACCAGTAATCGCTTTAGAATCGCAACTAATCGGCTCATGGGTTCCAATCCGTGAGCCGTTCGTTTTTGAACTCTTGGCGAGAAAACCGGGTCCACCAATTTTCTCTATTGCCTAAGGAGGCAAACAATGTCAGACCGTATCGTCGGCACAGTCAAATGGTTCAATGGTAGTAAAGGCTATGGCTTTCTCACTCGCGAGGGTGGCCCGGATGTCTTTGTACATTTCTCGGCTATCCAAGTTGAAGGTTTCAAGAACCTCGAAGAAGGTCAGAAGGTCGAATTCACTGTTGAACAGGGACCCAAGGGTCCCCAGGCCAGCAATGTGACTTTGGTCACTGGCTAATATAACTGCATGCCAAAAGGAGAATCCTGGGATTGATTTCTCAGGATTTTTCTTTTAAAGAATAAGGGTCAAATTGCGAGGAAGATTTGATCAACTCTATCAGTGTTTCCCAAGGGGCTCCTTCGTATGATTCTATGCGAACAAACCTCTTAGCTTTTTTGTCACCTTCCAGGAGATTGCTTGGATCTGGCAGGAATGCACCATGGATGAACGCCAATTGGACAAACCCATCATGAATCCCAATCTGGCAAATCCCAGCGCTGACGATCCCCCCGCGGCCTTGATGAAAGTAACTTAATCCTCCCCAGCGAATAACTTCTGATGCGTCCGGCGCAACTGAAAAAATAATATTTCTTAGTTCCAGAACGATTTCCTTTGATTGCAGTGGAATATTTTCAAGGAATAATTCAATCTCGCGTAATGGGAGCATTTGAATTCCATCCATTTTTCTTAAATAGAATTCCAGAACAGGTGACTAGTATCGAGAAAATCCATACCAAAATCCAGACTCCAATAAATACCGGCAAGGTCATGACCATCAAAGGTTCCCTAATCCCTCCCAGACCGAGAATGTTGTTAGTTGTAACTGAATTAACTCCTTGAATCCACAATCTGGAGTATTGCCAGGCTTCATCCACGGTCCATAAATTTACCCACAATCCAGAATTACGGTATTCTTGGATCATTCTGTCCGAAATACCATACTCACTGTTCACCAACGCATATCCGGCGGAAACGAGTTCATCGGGACCAGGCGCCTCCTTGTAGTCTATTCCGGCAGCAAGGGTGGCTTGGGGAAATTCAGCCTGGATTTGTTGCATTTCCTCATAATCAGCGAGAAACCATGTTCTCGCCTCAGCACCTGATGCCAGAATCTCTGCCAGGAAACAGTCAAGTGGAGTCCCTGCATACTCATGGTTGCCACCTGTCTTACGCAAGTCATAGATCAGCCATAAATTGTTGGATTTGACTACATCCAGCAAGTCTCTCAAGGTCGGGATTTTTTCTTGTCGAAATGTCTCGATATCCTGCACTGAGATCTCACCTGCTGCGATCGTTCCAAATGGATCTTGATCCACAAACCATTGCCCGGCGTTAAGACGAGCCAATTCATCCCATTTAAAATTCGCAGCCGGTTCTTCTACCTTCTTAGGATATATCTCTGCCACATTTGTCGTTCGATCCAGGGTGGCATCGTGCATCAGGAATGGGATTCCGTCCTTGCTTATTAAAATATCAGTTTCCACCCCGTATACGCCCAAATGGGCTGCTTTTTCCATTGCTGCTATCGTATTTTCAGGTGCTATAAAAGAAGCCCCTCGGTGGGCGATCAGTAATGGTCTCTCTGGTAACAGACCTCGTAAAACAGCACCAGGCCTCCAGAATATAGGGATTACGCCAAGAAAAACAGGTAGAAATATTAGTATCCATTTCTTCCATGGACTTGATTGATGGCTTGTCAACTTACGTATCCCCATAGCAATACCAAGCAATACACCTGTATCAACAATAATTCGGAAGTATTGCACAATCTGAACCAATCGGTCAACCTGGACCGGATTCTTTAGGAAAAGAAGAATAAAGCTTCCGTAGAAAAACAATAAATATGCCACACTTAGAGGGAATATTATCCCGCCCAGGCCGAGCTTAGGGTAATGCTTCTTTAAAATCATAAGGCATATATATATTAAGCCTATGATTAAAGAAAAGAAAATTAATATCGTCACAAAAGAGAGTTGCTGACCGGTTGCATCTGTAAGAAATTCATTCACCGCAGGATGAAAACCCGGGTTAGTCAGCCAGAATAGTATAAACACCAGGCAGTGAATAATTACAATCCAGCCCATGAAAATTCCTGAAAATCGATTAATTCTGCTCAACTTGACGTTGTTCCTTATTCATAATTGGTACTATCAATATTCTTCAAATAAAAGCATGAACCATCCCGGCTGAATTTGATCATCAATTAAAATCAAATTGGCACCTGCAAGGTTCGCTCGATTTAAAGACGAATATTAATTTTCAACTTTTACGAATGCGCAAAATGGCAATCCTTTATCAGTTAATTGTAACTTAACTGACTGTTCAATATGTGGACCAAGCATCGATTCCAGAAGCAAGGAATCCATTTTACATATTTCAGGGTGTCCATTCACGATTGCAGCGTAAGGACAGTGTCCCAGGATTATTCTCGAACCTGCCGGACTCGCTTCCCAACGAGCTTGGTAATGCATTTCGTTCAATCTCTCGATCGCTCTCACCAGATTCTTGATGATAGAATTCCCGGGATAAAATCCTCCTGCCAGGTTTTCTGCCACCAATTTCAATTCCCCTTCCCGTTTCTCGTCTGCCACTCCACCCAACCAGGTTTCCAGCAGAGCACCAGACAATCTGTCCAAGCCATCCCCCTGCACCCTCCGCGATAATCCGTAGATATTTCTAGGTCTTCCTCGGCCTTCTTTTCGTGATCCGATGACTTCAATCAGTTCATTGGATTCCAAAATCCCCAGGTGATGGCGAATATTCGCCCCGGTCATTCCAAAGAAATGACTCAATTCTGTTGCTGAACCTGTTTGGTGTTTCCTGAAATGGTCAAGTATCCGTAATCGGGTAGGTTGCCTCATTAATTCATTATATCATTTATGCTAATATATATTTGCATAATTAAATTGACATCTTATCCTCTATCGGATATACTCCACCCGTTTTGTACTTATTAATTCTTCCTCCAGGAGATCCATTATGGAATCAGACGAGAAAAATTCCAACGAAAATCCTGTACCCCCCGAATTACAACAACAAGTGGTACTTACCAGCCTGGATAAAATTTATAATTGGGGCCGGAGTGCGTCAGTATGGCCGTTGATGTTCGGCCTGGCGTGCTGCGCAATAGAAATGATCTGCACTGCCGCGAGTCGGTTTGACCTGGCCCGCTTTGGCATGGAAATTATGCGACCATCCCCACGGCAAAGCGATTTGATGATCATCTCTGGAACTGTCACCAAGAAAATGATCCCGATCATTGTTCGCCTCTACAACCAGATGCCGGAACCAAAGTATGTGCTGGCCATGGGTGCTTGTGCTTCTGGAGGCGGCCCTTTCAAGGAAGGGTACAATGTTGTCTCTGGAGTTGATAAATTCATTCCCGTGGATGTATATGTGCCGGGCTGCCCGCCAACACCGCAAGCCCTATTGAATGGTCTTATGAAAATTCAAGAAAAGATAAAGAAGGAACCCATCAAAACCTCGCGCTGGTATCAAAAGGGGGCAGATCTCGCTGAAATTCCTATCCCGATGTTAGGTCCAGACCTGATAGATCCGCGCAAGATTCCTTTGATCATTAATGGGGAAATGGAATAGGTGGCGTTGATGGATACCATTGCGCCTTCCCCTGCCCAGGATTTATCGACCCGTTTTCCTGATATTCTTACCCCTGACATCCGTCCCGGCTATTCCGGATGGATGGTTGATAGTTCCAATTTATTGACCTTTGCGTGTGACCTTAGAGATTCCTTAGGTTATGATTATTTATCCTCCATTACTGCCGTGGATTATCTCCCGGAAGGCAAAATGGAGGTGGTATATCATGTCTACAAGACCACAGGTGGCCCGGGATTAACGTTTAAAGTTCAAATCCCCCGTGCCGATCCGATGGAAATTCCATCCCTTGTTTCGATCTATCCAGGAGCAGAACTGCAGGAACGCGAGGCCTGGGATTTATTCGGGATTATATTCACCGGTCATCCCGATCTCCGCCGGATCCTGATGTGGGAGGGGTTTGCTGGTCACCCGATGCGCAAGGATTGGCATGAACCATACTTTGAGGAGGAAGCCAAGCCATTAAAATCCCGCTGGCCAGAGGGGAAGATGCTACCAGCAGAAAATAAGAATAAATATAAAGACAATATTGCCTATCCAAAAGGTTTTAACCCCGAAAGCCAGACTTTTGATCCTGAGAAAGCCTTATATGAATCACTGCGCAATTACCAGAAGGATGAAATTGGCCTGACAACGGATCATGTTATCGTCAATCTTGGTCCGCAGCATCCATCCACGCATGGTGTCTTCCGTGTTGCCGTCGTCCTGGATGGTGAGAAAATCGTCAACTTAAAACCGGTCATGGGGTATCTGCATCGCAACCATGAAAAAATTGGTGAGCGAAATACATTCATAATGAATATTCCTTATACCGATCGCCTTGACTATCTCTCATCAATGAGTAATAACTTCGGCTATGCGCTGGCGGTCGAGAAACTGATGAATGTCAAGCCCACAGAACGCGCGGAATATATTCGTGTGATGATGGCTGAAATGACGCGAATCGCCAATCACCTGATGGCGATCGGTGCGCTACTGAACGACCTGGGAGCCTACTTTACGCCGATGCTTTATGCCCTGGAAGAACGCGAACTACTCCTGGATATATTCGAAGCTGTCTCCGGTTCACGCATGATGTGCAATTACTTCCGCTTTGGCGGTGTTGCCCGCGACATCC
>Ga0315275_10000327_pt1 | contig 38927 bp, 29 predicted proteins | sample YL17G03_0_MG_FD_205557 | JGI IMG/M metagenome (GOLD analysis project Ga0315275, IMG submission 205557) | Sediment microbial communities from Yellowstone Lake, YNP, Wyoming, USA - YL17G03_0 | ecosystem: Environmental > Aquatic > Freshwater > Lake > Sediment | place: USA: Wyoming | collected... | reverse complement strand
CCGTTTGTGAAAAGCACGTCCAGGCTCTTGTGCGGGAAGCTGCTTGCAGTGACAACGGAGGGGATCTTCAGCCTTTTGGCCACATTGAAAGCGGAGATGCCCATCGGCCCTGTTGCAAAGGAGTGGACTACGTCAAGCCCGAGCTTCTTCCCAAGCTCGTATGCGGAGTTGTTTGGAAGTGTCACTATGTTGAAGTCCGGGTAGTCCTTGAATATCGGGGATGTGAAATAGAACACCTTGGGGTCCTCGTTGGCCTCCTTCTTCTTCCTGTCCCCTGGGGAGAAGATGTAGACCTCATGGCCCTTCGATTCCATCTCCCTCCTGAGCGTGCCTAAGGCTATGCTTATGCCGTCAGTTAGGCTTAACCTATCTACGAATAATCCGATCCTCATTGAATCTCTCTATGTGCAAAGCGTTTATAAAATGTAGCGGATTGCGGAAGTTTTTAATTGCTTCCGGTGTGTTCTCCAAAGCTGGACATGAATTCCTTGAGCATATCAAAAATTAAAGAATGGGGCCTCCGGGATTTGAACCCGGATCTCTAGCTCCCGAAGCTAACAGGCTACCAGGTTACCCCAAGACCCCCTCTATTCTCCTATATAACTAAGCATCGTATTAAAAATGTTTTTCATCCATTGCCAATCATGCTTCCTGTCATAAACGAGCCAATGGAAAAGCTAAAAAATGATCTGTTGAGCTCAATCAAGAGATACGACTCAACTGCAGACATTCCCATCCCCGAGGATCCCTTCTCAAGGGTGATAGGCCAGGAAAGGGCAGTGAAGTTCGCAAGGGTCTCTGCAATGCAGAAAAGGCATCTCTTATTGGTCGGGCCTCCCGGGACTGGGAAAAGCCTGATCGCAAGGTGCATATCCTCGATACTTTCCCCTCCAAAGATGCAGATCTCAGTTTTCCACAATCCCTCAAAGCCCGAAAGGCCGATTCTCAAGATCGAGAAAAGGGAGGACATCGTCTCAAAGCCGGCCCAGAAGGATGTGATAGGCAAGATAATAGACCCGTCAGATGCCCCCATCTTCGTTGCAGAGGAGCTTGGGTTCAGGTGCTCAAGGTGCGGGGAGACAAGCAACTGCGACATCGACGTCTGCCCGTATTGCGGGGCAGGGAAGCTGCAGTCAAAGATCGCCAGCAACCCGTTCAACGACCTGGTCTCATTGCCAAGGCCCTCCAACATTCCGAATGCCAAGAAATTCGTCAAGGCGGAAAAAAGGGACCCGATGGGCAAGAAGGAGATAATAATCTACGAACAATACAATGTCAACAAGATAAGGGTCCTTACCCAGGACGAGCTGAAAAAGCTTTCAATAAGCACAAAGGACGACAGGAAAATACTAGTTAATTTAGAAAGAAGCACGTTTGTCCAGGCAACAGGGGCAAGCGAAAGCGAATTGATCGGGGATATCCAGCATGACCCTTACGGAGGGCATCCTGAGATAGGGATCCCGCCTTTCCTTAGGGTTGTCCCTGGCGCGGTCCATTCCGCCCATGAGGGAGTCCTTTTCATAGACGAACTGACGTCAATAGACTACAGATTGCAGAAGAGCATATTGACTGCAATGCAGGACAAGTTCTTCCCGATAGTGGGAAGGAACACCACAAGCACAGGGGCAATTGTAAGAGTGGATAACGTCCCTTGCGACTTCATTTTTGTTGGAGCGATGAACATAACCGATTTGCAGGAGATAAACCCGGCTTTGAGGAGCAGGATAAGGGGAGAGGGATACGAGGTCCTTCTTGATGTCAAAATGCCGGACAATGAGCAGAATAATGCGCAGTTGGTGCAGTTCGTTGCCCAGGAAATAAGGAAGGACAGGAAAATACCGCATGCCTCAAGGGAGGCGGTTGAAAAGATAATAGACGAGGCGAGAAGGATAGCCAGGGAAGTCGATAGCGCTCCAAAGTCCTTAACCCTGAGGCTAAGAAAACTGTCTGGGATAGTCCGGCTTGCTGGGGACAACGCTGTTTCAGAAAACTCATATCTGATAGAATCAAGGCATGTTTCTGAAGCAATCAACCATGCAAAGACCATAGAGGAGCAGCTTTTCGAGAGATATGACAAGAATTGGTGGAAAGCAAGCTCATCTGACTATTCCACAAGGAAATTGGAAGGCGGTCGTGATTATGGTTAGGGGCTCTTGATATTCTGACTTTGGGGGTTTTTGTATCTCAGCCGCCTTGCTTCTTCGCGCCGTGCAGGAAGAAGAACATCTTCTTGCCTATCTGCGCCTTGTTCACGATTCCGAGGCTGTAAAGCCTGTTGAGCCTTGCAGATGCCGCGTTGGCTCCCTTGTAATTGAACCTGAGCCTCACGTCCTCTGCAGTGACCTTTTCCTTTTCCCTTATGAATGCCATTATGCCTGCGTCAATCTCCGGAAGCATCCCCTCAGGCCCGTTGCCTTCATTCGCTGTTACTCCGTTCTCTATCTTTTCTATCTTCTGTATCAGCGTTTTCAGCAGCCTGTTGGTGTTTTCCCTTTCCTCGATCAACTTTGAAAGCAGAACTCCAAGCATCACTGGATCATTCTTGAGCCTGGACACTACTTCCCTGGCGTCCTTCTCTACCTCGTTCTCCCAACCGGGAGAATCCTTAAAAACATTTTCCTTCATCTTTATCACATCAAGGTCCTGCTTTGGCAAGATCCTGATATAATCATGATATGATCATGATAGGTTTTTTAAAGGTTTCTGTTTTGCGTGGATAATCAAGGCCATTTGGATATGAAAACGCTCATCCTGAGTCGTATCTGATTTCCTTTAGGTTCAAGGTTCCCTTGTAATTGGCGTTGACATAAGTGTCGACTATCTCTCCTGTGCCTTCCTTCATGTAGACTGCACCGACAATATCCCTTGAGTCAATCTTGTCAATCGCATTGACCGCTTCCTCTATTTCCCGGTTTATCCCAGGATTAGGCAATGTTGCAAGGTCATCTACGAAGTTTCCTGCTCTGGCATCTATGACATAGACCCAGCTGCCTCCCCCCTCCAAGACATTCCCCGTGGATTTGGCTGCATTAAATCCTCCTTCAGGGATTTTGCTTGCCCCTATGAATCTTGAGTCTATATTATTGTGCACGTATGATTCATAATCTGAGGAAGTTCCCTTTGGTTTGAATCCCCTTCCATTTTCAATAATGTCTTTTGGATTCATGTTGTCGACCCTGAAGATCCTTTTGTCGATTTCAGTATATCTGACCAGTTTGTTGGCCTTGAAAAAATCGTCATTGTATGCGGCTTTCGTCAATCCAATATAATCTTCCTTGACCAATGTTTCGATTTCATTATTCATGAAGCCATTGCTTTTCAGCTGGTTCAACGTTTCGGATGCTAATTCCTTGTCTGAACTGGTCGCTGCCCATTTGACTGCATTTGGCCCGTATTTCGCTCTCAGCACTCCATCATCTCCTAATTCCGCCACTTCCGTCAGCGGCCCGTTTCCGATAACATCCTCTGTCTTTAGAGTCCATTTCGCGCTGTTTTCCGTTTCTGAAATAGTAAGATCGGTTATGGTTTCAGATACCTTGAATCCTTCAACCCCGCTGATCGTGGTTACTCTCTGCGTGACTTCTGCGGTGCTTGAAGCCACGGCCCCGCCGCCTGCCCCAGCTCCTTTCATAAGTGGCAATATCCACAATATGACATTTACTTCGCACAGCACGGTATTCAGCCCTGTATGCTCCTCATTTATGCAACTGTTTGCAACGAATTCCAATGCCCCGCACAGAAAAGCTCTGTTGCCGTAAACAGAATCCAGGACCTCCCTATCATATCTTAGGCTTTTGCATATGTTAGGGTCCATGGATTGCACGTTATTTATGCAATATGATGTTATTCTCTGGTCTATCTGGTATTTTTGCGCATTTATCTCATCACAATGCCATATTCCGCTGTAATATTTCGTTGAAAAGTACTGTAAGGGCAGCAGAATTGATTGCACGCCGGCGTTTGGGCCATAATACATCATGCTGTTGTTTTTCATGTCATCCTTCGCGAAATCAGCGAATGATGTCATATTTATTTTTTCTATTTCATAGGGCATTATGGTTTCACTGCATCTTGTTCCAATTATACAATTCGAGTTTTCGCGCCCAACCATGATTTTCACATGTTCTGTGGTATTTTCCTTTCCGTTTACGTCTTTCTCATATGCCCATACTTCTATCACATATGAATCTGCCTCTGTGGTTTTCGGAAAGATGTTGTATCCATAATGGTTGTACGAATATGACAGGATTCCGTTTTCAACCAATATTTTGCTCTTAGGATCCACGCGTATTTTTGATATGCCGAATATGTATGTCGGGCTGTTCACGTAAAGCCCGGTTTCCTTTATGCCGTCTGAAACCTCCCATACCACGCTTCCGAGAAACCCGTATTCTATGAAATCAGTGTAGTTTATTATTTTTAGTTCCGTTTTAATCGCGCAGTTTCCATTCGCGCATCCCCTTCCGGAGCAGTTCTCCACAATCTCGTCTTCGCGCCTTGTGGATTGATAATAGCAGGAATCAATGAAGCACCCTCCTTTGGAGACGTTCCTTGAGCGGTAGACATTCCCGTCATTGCCGCAGTAGTCTTGGCTCCAGGCCCCTAAGGAACTACTGCTGCAATTCTCCTTGATTTTCCCCCTTTCGTTCAATGAATTATACCAATAGACGTCAGGGCCAAAGCAGTAGAACGACGCATTCTCCATGACCGTGCCTGCGCATGCGCCGTTCCAGCATCCCCTGCCCGAGCAGTTCTGAAAAACCCTTTCCTCGAACCTGGGATTCGCGAAGCACCTGTCATTCAGGCATCCCCTTTCATAGTTTGTCCTGTTCCTGTAAACATTGCCAACATTGCCGCCCTTGCAGTAGCTTCCTCCCCAGGAGCCGCTTGAGTTGTCCCCGCACTCCCTGCTCTTGTCCAATATCCTGTAGTTTTCATAGTAATACAGGTCATTGTCGTGGCATGTCGTCAATTGGAAAACGGATGTCAAGCACGCCCCATTCGAGCATCCCCTGCCTGAGCAGTTTTCATCCATAACCAGCCCATTATACCCGTTCTCAAAGCACGCCCCATTCGAGCATCCCCTTGTGAAGCATGTGCCTGCCTTGAACACGTTCCCGTTCTGGCAAAAAGCATCCCCCCATAAGTTGCAGCTGTCATTTCCGCAGTCCTGCTTTGGCAGATCCGACCTTTTTGTTCCATTATAAGAATACAGATCTCCGTTATAGCACGAATCATAGCTGTAAACCGGCTGGCCGTTGCAGGTTCCGTTCGAGCATCCTGCCGAGGATGCGCAGTATTCCACCAGTTCAGGTTCGCTATAGGTATTCTCAAAGCACGCCCCGTTCGAGCATCCTCTTGTATAGCATGTCCTTGCCCTATAGACATCGTCATATTGGCAGAAATTCTCTCCCCATTCATCGCAGCTGTCTTCCCCGCAGTCCTGCTCCCTGTCATTCCTGAAGTTGTTCTGGTCATACCAATAAAGGTTTCCATCGCCTGAGCAGTTCAGGTGGTCATGGCTCGGCATATTCTCCTCAGCTCCGCAGGTTATCCCGAAGCTGAGCGCATAGCTTCCAGATCCTACGACCTGCTTCACCCTCACATAATAGTATCCCCCGTTTGCGTCGAATATGCACGAGTCGTCATAGCTCATGCCGTTTTTTGATTGGCATCTTGGGGCCCCCAGGTTGCCGCATGTTTCATATACATAAAGGTCAAAGTTCTTGCCCATTATCTTCGAAAGCTCAACATCAAGCTTTCCAGGGGTCGTGACCTCTATCTTATACCATTGGCTTGTTCCTGAGCCTTCTATGTCCCTTGTCGTTGGCGCAGTCCACAGTATCTCATTGCAGTCTATCCTTGTATTGTGCAGCGGCGCGTTTGCGCAGTCGAAGAAATCGGCTGAAAAAACCGGCGGCATAAAGGCTGACAACAGGATAAGCACAATTCCAATTCTGTGTTTTGCATACATTAAAACACTTATGTTATAACTTCCAACTTACATTTTAAAATACTATCCTAATTACCATAGATTGGCGGTCAGGGACGTTAACATGGACAAAAGTAAAAACAGCCAAAACCTCAACAATTCAACAAAGGATGCCATAGGATACTCTGCGATGGTTGGCTTCGGAGAGACATACATGTCGGCATATGCCATCTTCAAGGGAGCCGCAGAATCTGTCATAGGATACATTTCCTCAGTCCCATTCTTCGTAGGATCCCTTCTCCAGATCTTTGCTCCATATGCGATGAAGAAACTGAGGATGAGGAAGGACCTTCTGCTGTTGTTTGTTCTGCTAAACGCGGTTTCCTGGCTACTGATCATTTCAACCATTTTCATCTCTTCAGAGGCCGCCCTGCCCCTTATCCTGATTTTCTTCACGATCTACATGGCTGCAAACATGTTCGGCGGAAGCGTATGGAGCAGCTGGATAGCGGACCTTGTCCCTGAAAATATGAGAGGAACGTATTTCGGGCAGAGGAACGCCCTGGCGCAGATTGCGGCGGTGTTGGCAACAATTATGGGAGGGATAATCCTTGATGTCTTCAAGGACGGGACAACGTTCCTGGGCTTTTCAATAATCTTTGTTTTGGCATTCCTCTGCAGGATGGCATCCTGGCATTTCCTGAGCAAGATTGAAGATCCGCCATATTACTATGAAAAAACCCATTTCGAGGATCCGGTCTCTTTCCTCAAAAGAAAGGACAATTCTGAGCTGAAGCAGTCCATCCTCATATTCGCCTTCTTCTATTTTGCAGTGTTCCTCATGAGCCCGTTCTTCATCCTCTACATGATAAGGGACTTGCATTTCACCTATCTTGAGTATATGATGGTGATCATGTCCTCTGCCATTGTCAGGATATTCGCGATGCCATATTGGGGGAAGATAAGCGAAAGGTTCGGAAACAAGATAGTGATGGTTTCCTGCGCATTTTTCGTGTCTCTGATCCCCATATACTGGTTTTTCCTAACTGACCCATTCCAGCTCATGTTCTTCGAGGTCCTGAGCGGGCTTGTCTGGGCCGGCATAGACCTCTGCCTTTTCAATTACCTTCTCAGCATGAGCAAAAGGGAGGAGATCTCAAGCACGATCAGCAACTACAGCTTTTTCATGAGCATGGGCAGATTATTGGGGCCCAATGTGGGGGCGGCGCTTTTGTTATTTTTGGGAACCTTCGCCTTTTTCGGCATGGATTCAATCCACGAGCTGATGGTCATCTCAGTCATTGTCAGGTTTCTTGCGTTCCTCCTTTTGGCGGTTTCCTTCAAGGAGCAGTCGTTGCTCAGGGACAAAAAGAAGGTCGTGCTTGACCTTGTGATACTTTATCCTACCAGGGACCTTATCCACGGCATAGTCTGGGCGTTTGATGCTGGAAAAAACGCAGTTAAAAACCGCAGGAAGATCCTTTCAAGAAGATAGGAAATCCGCAAACTTCAGCAGCGCGATCTTCCTGTGCGATATCATGTTCTTTTCCTCATCCCCCATTTCCGCAAAAGTTTTTTGATATCCTTCGGGGACAAATACGGGGTCGTATCCGAACCCGTTGTCTCCCCTTGCTTCTTTCGACACCTTGCCTTTCATAATGCCGTCAAAAACGAAAACCCCTCTCTGGTCCGCATATGCTATGCTTGACTTGAAATATGCCTTCCTGTTTTCATTTCTTTCCAATAGCCTGAGTATTCCCCCATATCCAATCTTCCTGAAAACAAATGCGGAATAAGGGCCTGGAAATCCGTCCAGGGCTTCTACGAAAATCCCGGAATCGTCTAGGAAAAGCGGTTTCTTTACAATCGAGAAAAGATCCTTCGCGCTTTTTTCCGCTATCTCTGAAGTGTCCTCCCCCCTTGGCTCGTCATATTCTATCTCAAGATGCTCTATCTCCATGCCCCTTTTTCCAAGGATATCCCTGGCCTCCTCTAGCTTATGCTTATTGTGGGTTGCAAAAAGAACCTTCATCTGACCATCTTTTCAATGTCGTTCACTGACGCTTTCTCCTGCCTCATCGTGTCCCTGTCCCTTACAGTGACTACTTCGCTGTCCAGTATGTCATAGTCAACGGTTATGGAAACAGGGACTCCTATCTCGTCAGCCCTTGCATACCTCCTCCCTATGCTTCCAGTGTCGCTGTAGAACACCGAGATCCCCTTGCTGACCAGCATCTCCATGAGTTCCTTTGCCTTTGCATCCAATCCATCCCTTCTTTCCAACGGAAGGACTGCAACATTGAATGGGGCTATATTCCTGCCTATCTGCATCCATTCGTTCTCCCTGCCTTCGCCAATTTCCCTGTATCCATGGTCTATCGCACAGTAGAAAATCCTGTCAAGGCCTATCGAGGATTCGACGCAGTTGGGTATGACGTTTCCCTTGGCTGTCTGCATTGTCAAATTCTTTCCTGAGAACTGCTGGTGCCTTGCAAGGTCATAGTCTGTCCTGTGGGCGTTGCTTATGACCTCAAGCATCCCCGCCTGTGTCTCTATTTCAACGTCTACGCTGATTTTGGAATAGTGCGCCTTCTCGTCATCCCTCAGGTGCCTGAATCTCACCTTGGACATGTCAATGCCTATCCTTGTCATGATCTCATTGTCCATCCCGAGCAGCGATCCGAATGGCTTGTTCAGCAATCCTGTCTCAAACAGGTCGTTTATCTTGACTTTTCTCAGGGTCTTTCCGTCCTGATCCATGAAGGGGATGACCACATCCTTGTATCTTTCATAAACGCTGCAGTTGAAATCGTTGGGATCCACAAAATACTCAAGCTCCAGCTGCGAGAATTCCCTTAGCCTCAATATTCCCTGCCTTGGGCTTATCTCGTTCCTGAAAACCTTTCCCAGCTGCCCAATCCCGAAAGGAAGCTTGAGCCCAAGGGTCTTCGCATTCCTTATTGTTGAGGTATAGATGCCTTGCGCGGTCTCAGGCCTCAGGTAGCCGGTCACGTCGCCGTAGCCTATGCCTGTCCTGAACATGAGGTTGACCTTCTTGAAGTTGCCTATGTCCCCTCCGCAGATCGGGCACTTGAACTTGTGCTGGTTGTGCAGGCTCTCCAGCGTCTCCATCTTCCCGTCCCACATTATGCCCAGCTTCTCCTCTATGAGCTTGTCAACCCTTATGACCGAATGGCACTTCAGGCACTCTGCTGCAGGGTCAGTAAAGGCGTCAACATGGCCGGATGCCTTATACATCACTTCAGGGCCTATGATTGTCGATTCCACCTCATGGAATCCTGTCCTGTCTATGAATATGTTCCTCCAGATGTCAACGATCTTCCTCTTTATCCTTGCCCCTATCGGCCCGTAGTCATAAAAACCAGCAACGCTCTCATAGATCTCATTGCTTGGGTAAAAATAGCCTTTCTTGAAGCAGAAATTCAGTATATTCTCGTATTTTGATGCCATAAGCCCATATTCCCTAAAATGCCTTTTTAATTGTTTATGCCTGTGATTATTGATACAGACGGACACTAATAAACACATTTTTATTCTTTACCATACATAACTATAAACATATGGCATCTTTTAATATGTTTAAAAGGGCCGCCTTGTCTGGTATGCTGGCGGCTCAGATCGGGATCGTTGGCGTCCCGGTCACCGCGAATGCGGTTGAGAAGTTCAAGGCAATAGGTGAAAGCATGGCAGGGGACACAACGCTGGTAAGGCAAAAACCGATAAGTGAGGAAAAACAGCAAAAGCTGGCAGAAACTCTTTTCAAGGATTTTGAAGATCTATCCTCATCCAAGATCGCCGATTACACTGCTTTCATAAAGGCATATAAGATCCGGGACAAGGACCAGTTCATGGCTGCATTGGGGGACGTTTCAAATCTGGACAACATTGGCGAGCTTGCCAGGGCCAAGCCTTCGGAGCCGAAAGCCAAGGAGAAAAAGGAATCGGCAAAATCCGAGACTGTGGCAAAGCAGAAGGCAAAGGCAGAAACAAAGGAAATCGCCGTTGAAGCCAAGGCCGAGGCAAAGCCTGCTCTTGAAAAAGAGAAATCCAAGGAAGCTGCAAATGTGCCTGTTGAAGAGGGAAACATCAGCAACCTGTTCAAGCTTTTTGATTCCGAGATATCCGAGCTGAGCAATTATTCAAGATCCTCCAAATACGGAAAGGACGCGATAGCCGCTTATTGCGAGGAGACATCTGCCCAATTGGATTCAATGAAGAAAGACTTCAGTTCAGGAAAGATCACAAGGGATGACGTGATAAAGTTCCGCAGCAACATGCTCACAAAGGACGATTTTGCGGTATTTTCCAAGATGATGGACTCATACAACCTTTTCATGAAAACCTCGGATGTCAAGCTTTTGGAGGCATACATGAAGATAAGGTCCCTTTATCCGTATTCCTATTCAGACTACTCAACCAGCAGGGAGGCAAAGGCCTATTTTGACTATGTGAAGTCTTTCCTTGCAGACAAGAAGCTTCCTGAAAAGTTCGGGGAATTCACCAGCTCCTCGACGTTCAACGAGTCCTCTGCAAGCTATGCCAAGGTCAAGACAGTTAAGGAGGACATCATAAGGTCGATAAGCGCATCCTATGCGACCGAATCATCATTCTCGAATGCCCTGGAAAGATACAGTGCGGTCTACGGCAAGGACTATTCCTTCCTGGGCAAATGGATGGACCTTGAGACTGCCTACGATGCGCTGAAGATAGAGGGCAATCCGGAGGCAATGGGCTCATGGATCTCCTCCAACTTCAGGACAGTCGCAGGATACAAGGCAGCATTCAACAGCCTCAAGGAAAGATATCTCGCGTTCTACAAGAACATGCCTTCTGCGCTGAAGAAGGGCTATGACACCAGCGTGTCAAGGCTGGAATCAGAGACAAGCATGCAATATGATGCATATTCAAAAGGCATAGACGCAAATCCCCAATACCTGGATTACAGCAACAACATCCAGAATGATCCTGCATACATGCAATATGCGCAGAATGTGGATTCCCTGATCGACCTTACCCTGCCGTTTGACGAGATACAAATGCAAAGGGCTGCGCTTCTGGATGCAAAGAAAACCGAGCTTTTGGCAAGCAAGAAGACCGAGCTTCTGGATTCAGAGAAGGCAAGGCTGGATTCCGAGCTAAAGGCAGGCAAAGCAACATCTCTCTCAGACTACGAGTCAGGCCTGTCCACATTGACCGGGATCAAGGCAACAAAAGGGGAGGAGATAGACAATGTGCTGAACAACATGTCTGTTGTTGACCTGTATCTTTTCAAAAAGGCGGTTGACCTGCTTGACAGGAACAACTTCAATGACCAATTGACCTACAACGGCTTCATCGAGAACATGATAACGCTTTCATCAAAGGACCCGTATCTCCTGACATCTTACCTTGCTTATGTTGTTCCAGGATTAATTTCAACCGCGGCAGGGAATGAGAAGGGGATGCTGCCTCTTTTTGCGTCATTCAATGCCAATGTCGATAGGGAGCTTAGCAACAACACAGCCGATTTCCAGAAAAGGGAAAACCTGAGGATGCAGTTCAGGATAATAAGGAGCGATCTACCTGCGATGGTGAACGAGCATTCACACCAGGATTTGTTCTACGACATCTGGGAAAAGAGGACAGGCTTTGAAGGGACAGGCTATTACGGGGTGAAGCCGTCCAGGCTTCTTTCATTGGACAATTATTTCATGATTCCTTCGTTCTATGCCCCGCAGGAGACATATAACCTTTCTCCTGCTTTGGTGAACAGCAGGTATGCCGACAAGAGGCTGGCTTTTTCGATGCCTGACGTGTATCCAGGGGCTTTGAGCTACAATTACAGGCTGGATGCGCTGCTTCATCCCACCAACCCTCTTTTCAGGCCCCAGATACCCAATGTTTCAAGGATAGAGAGGTTCAATGAGAACTCAGCGATATTCGCCATGAATTCCATAATGGCAAGAAGGCTTGTTGAATCCGAGTATTCAAGCGACATGGTCCAGTCATTGGTTGAGTTTGCATCTGCCGCAGGCGACAAGTATTTTGGCATTGGCGGAAGGGGAAGGTGGCTGAATGCAGCCGGAGGAAGCGCCATGCTTGAGGCGACAGGGGAGCAGCTGGACAGCACAACCAGGGTATACCATGACCTTGAGGCAAGCAGGGTAGTCATGATCAAGGACATCCACAGCGCGACAGTGAAGGGCACTGCAAACTACGACAAGGCTACGGAAACAGGATATATAGACGAGGTTGCGAAGGTGTTTGTGCCTGTGGCCAAGCAGAAGGGCGACATGCTTGTCTACCTTGACGGAAACTGGGGCCTTGGGAATGACAAGAGGTCTGATGCAAAGGAAGGCTGGTATCTGGTGACCCAGACAGGGAACACCTACCGCATGGATTTCAGGCAGAACAACGAATACGACCTTTTCAATTATGTCTTCGGCGAGGCAAACGCGAAAAAATGGCTTGCAAGCACAAAGGGATACACCTATGACAGGGTGTATAACTTCCAGGGCGCCGCAATCGGATTCACCGCCAGGCAGGTTGCAGCCGCAGGGCTTGCGAACAGATTGAATTATATCGGCACTGACGGCAATGAGCATGCGATAAGCATGTCAAAGTCGGACATCAGCGGCCCGAACGACGTTGTCATTGCGACATACAGGGGCCTTTATTCAAGGGAAAACGAGAAATTCAACGTTGAGCTGAAATACAAGAACGTCCCTCCGAATGTCAAGGAGCCTGCATTTGAGGTTTCTGCCTTGGGGGGGACTTTCACAGGAGGATTGCAGATAAAGACAGAGAACGCCATTTGGAACGGGCTTGGAGGGACTGTGGTATATAGCGGAATCAATCCAGGGGAAATCTATGGGATGCAGCAGAGCATGAGCAACTTCCTGACAAACGTCTATGGCTGGAAAAAGGATGATGCCAGGAATCTGGGGGCATACGCCTCAGCGACCTACATGTATTCCCAGGTCAGGGACCAGGCAGAGACAACCGAGGGCAATTACGGGATGGGCATGCTTATCCTTTGGCTGGACAAATTCAATATGCTTGCAGCAGGGGAAAAGGCGCCTCCATGGCTCAGTGAAATCAGGCAGATAGGAAACCTCCTTGAGAACAACGAGATGTCCCGCGAAGACGCGGTAAGCCAGATGAACAGGATCATGGGCTCAAAGGATGTCCAGAGATACGCGCTTGGCATGGGGGTTGACAACAAGGTCTATCTTGTCGCATCAACAGATCTTGAAAGGTATGCCAACATGAGAGGATTCCTATTTTTCACTGACAAGAATGAGGTTGTCAAGGGATGGCTGGAGAGCCTTGCATACGGATATTACACATCCACTTCAGACACATATGCGGATCTTGGCGTCGGAGGAGGCGCAACGAATGTATTCCGGGTGCTTACCGGACCCACGATAGCCCTTAACAATATCAGCACTGAAGGCGTTGTCGGATGGAGCGGGCAGGCGCTTGCCAAAGTCATCAATTCCGAGAAGGCGAAGGGCCTGAAGTCAGACATAATCCTGGGAGCTTCAGGGGGATACAAAAGGCTGAGCGACGCAGATCTGAGTGAAGTGCAGATCACCATCAGCGGAGCGCACAAGAACCTGGCGAACGCCCCTATCGAGGAAAGCGCATCTGCATGGTATGCCTTTTATGACAGGAAAGAAAACAGGATACGCCTGACTTCGGATCCCCAGGCTGAGAAGGACTGGTCAGTCACCACAGGATACGAGTTCAGGGGAAGGTTTGACATGGCAAAAAGGGGGACTTCTGTTGATCTCCATTTCACATATGGCCAATACATGGACACCCAGCCCTATCTTGGAGGAGGAGTAACCTACACCTCATATGGAAAGCTTGACGAGTGGGGCTTTGGTGTTAAGGGAGGGGTCGGTCCCCTTGAGTTCTACCCAAGCAACATGTGGAGCTGGAACTATCTTGGCTATGGAAGGCTCGGGGAAAAGGACTGGGGAGTCAGGACCTATTTCTTCTACAGGTTCTAGCCATTGATTTTCATGACAGCAAACAGGCAGGTCGGGAAGGCTTATGTCTTTTTCAGGAGCGACACCAGGCCCAGCCTAATAAAAGACAAGGTAAGGAGGATACAGAGCAGGCATCCCCTGGTTGACCTTTACCTTCCTGGGAAGACCGGCTCGTTAAAGGGGGACAATGAGCTTCTTGGCCTTTGCAAAAGTTTGGATTCAAGAGGATTCAACCAGGCCCTAAAGATAATAATAAGGGACAGGCCAAACTTCACTGCAATGGTTGAGATGCTTGTGATAATCGACTCGATGATAAGGATGCGCATGGTGGAGGAGGGAAAATTTGCACTAATCACCTACAAATCCAAGGCAAAATCAAAAACAAAATACAGGAAACTCAGGGTGACTATCCCTTCACAACCCCTATCGGCCTGAGCTTTGCGACTATCCTGCTTATCCCTGCCAATTCAACTGACCTGACTATCTCGTCAATGTCCTTGTAAGCTCCTGGCGCCTCCTCCGATGCCGCCTTTTTTGAATCTGACCTGTAGTATATGCCATCCTTCCCAAGCTGGCTCACTACCCCTTCGCTTGTGAACTCTTTCAATGCCTGGTGCCTGCTCAGCGCCCTTCCCGCTCCGTGGCAGGTTGATCCAAAACTAATGTCCAGTCCTTTTTCCTCCCCAACCAGGACATAGCTTGAGGTTCCCATCGATCCCGGGATTATCACCGGCTGTCCTGTTTCCATGTAAACTGAGGGCAACTCCTCCCTTCCTTTCGGGAATGCCCTTGTCGCCCCTTTTCTGTGTATCAGCAATTTCCTCTTCTTTCCGTCTATGTTGTGATTCTCGAATTTCGCGATGTTGTGCGCAACGTCGTAAAGCAATTCCAGTTCTTCATTTCCGAAAACCCTGGAGAACGCATGCCTGATATTGTGCGTTATCATCTGTCTATTAACGAATGCGAAGTTGACTGCGCATTTCATCGCAGAAATGTAATCCTCTGCAATCTTGCTTCCCAGTTTCGCGTATGCCAATTCCGGATCAGCGATTCCCTTTGGCAGTCCCTCCTTCATTATCCTGTTGATGTAATCTGATGCTATCTGGTGCCCATATCCCCTTGATCCTGTATGGATCATTACTACCACCTGATTTTCAAAAAGCCCAAACCTCCTTGCAATCTCAGGATACACTATCTTTTCAACATACTGCAATTCCAAGAAGTGGTTTCCAGCCCCAAGGGTTCCCAACTGCCTCCTTCCCCTTGCCTTGGCAGTAGGCGTTGTCTTCATTGGGTCTGATCCGGTCATCTGTCCATATTCCTCTATCCTTTCCTTGTCCTTCTCTGTTGCATAGCCTTTCTCTATTGCCCAGTCTATGCCGATGTCAGCTACCAAATCCAGCTCCTCAACGCTCACCTTGTCGTTGCTCTCGCTTCCAAGCCCGCTGGGGACTTCCCTGAATATCCTGTCCATCAATGCCTTTTTGCTTTCCCCTAGCGCTCCCAATTGCATTTGGCTTGTCAACAATCTTACTCCACAATTAATATCATAGCCGACTCCGCCAGGAGAGACAATCCCTTCCTCCGAGTCAAAGCCAGCAACCCCTCCTATCGGGAAGCCGTATCCCTCATGGCCGTCCGGCATCAGGACCGCGTTCTTGACAATACCGGGCAATGATGCCATGTTCCTGAGCTGGACCATTGTCTTGTCCTTGCTCATCGCGTCAACAATGCCCTTTGTCCCTATGATTATGCCTGGGACGTTCATGCCCTTCTCCTTTTCCATGAGCCATGTCGCCTTGTTGATTTCCCTTAGTTCTGGCATGAAATCATCTCAATCGTTTGGTTTTTAAAAGGAATTTCCATTGCCCATTCAGTCGCAATCTTCGCCGCATCCCATCGGCACTTCCAGGATGAAATCCCTGAAATAGGAAAGCTCATCATCAACATCAAGGGCCTTTTCGCTGGCAATCTCCATGCTTCCGAGCTTGCCTTTCCTCCTTATCAGCTCGTCAATGCTTCTCCTTTGCTTGTATTGGCAGCATAGGAAATACAGGCGCCTTGCCCTTGCCCTGCTGATCCTGTCTTTTATTCCAGGCCCCTTCTTTTTCGGCTTTTTAGGATTTGTTGAGGCGGCGTTGCCATCCATGCTTTCCTCATTCTCCAGTTTCTTAAGCAATGACTTCTGCAGGCTTGCGGTATGGCTGTTCAACGGCACTGACGCAATGAAGTTCGCAAGGCTGTAGATTGCGCTTTCCCTTTCCTGCATGCTCTGGTTATGCCCTTCAAAACCAACCTCGGAATAATCCATGACTTTTGGAAGAAGGTCCTTGCCTGCCAAAAAATCCCTGATCTGCTCCTTGGGCGGAGTGTGATTCTGCCCGAACCCGATCCCGATTCCAAGCGATCTTGTGAATTCGCTGAACGATTCCCTGCCCATCATGTCCTCCATGATAAGTTCGTGGCTTGATATGAACCCATCCTTGACAAGCATGTCAACCTCTATAGGATGGGATTCTGCATAAAGGATAGGGGGCTTTCCTGTTTTTTCATGGAACCTCTGGCTCAGCATTTCGCATGTCTCAAGGTAATGCCGCGAGTATTCCGTTATTGGGTATGCCTTGAGCTGCGAAAGCCTTTCCATGATCTTTCCAAGCTCCCACTCCGCATACTCATCCAGGAATTCCCTTGTGCTGCCTGATTCCGAGACGATCCTTTTTTTGTGCATTATCTCTGACCTTGGGCCAAACAGAGTATCCCCCGGCATTGCGATGCAAACTGACTTGAATATGTCCCTATCTCCGCTCATCGTAGGAATCGTCTGCAGTAGCGTGTCATATCCGCACTTCCTCGCCATTTCCCTTACCTTTTCCGAATTGGAGGTGTTCCTGACAAGCTCCTGGATCCCTGATCCCTGGCCGTTTATCACATAGACTTCCCCTCCTGGCACAAGCACCCTTTCCAGCTCCTTCAACAATGCAATGGGATCCTCAAGATACTGCCATACGCTTATCATGGTTGCTGAGTGAAACGAATGGTCCTTGAAAGGAAGCCTGAACCCAATGGCAATATAATCCAGGTCATAATGAACCTTTTTCCTTGCCTCGTTGTATTTCAGGCATACTTTCGAGATGTCTATTGCAGTTGAGTTTGGATACGACTGATACCATCCGCCGCCTATCTCAAGGTTCCTTGGCCCAGCTGTTTTTGACAAAAAGAAGCTGATCAGCCTCTTCTGCTCTTCAACAAAGTAAGTCCATTGGTAGCTTCCGTGGTGGTCCCAGTCATTCTCCACCTTCATTTCCTTGAATACGCCAAGCTGATCCTTCATCCTCACTGTCCTTTCCATCGTTGTTATGTTTTTGGCAGGAAGCAATCTTTGCATACCTCATTATTGAAAGAAATACTTAAAAACCCACCTTTATACACTCTCTGAGTCAGACAGGCTCTGCTTTTTTAAACACTTTTGCCCACATAAGCGCAATGCAAGCCAAAAAGCAAAAGCCAAACGTCAATCTGCAAAAGCCCAGGCTTGAGGCGCACAAATCATTGGCAGAGGGAAAACCAGAAAAATATTGGTTCATGACACCTGAAAATAAGAACGAGGAGCTTTTCAAGATGGCATTGTATGGCTGGACAAGGGAAGTCAAGATTCTGCTGGATGAAGGCGCAAACCCCAACGCAAGGGATAGTGAGTTCGGCATGACTGCGCTCATGAAGGCTGCAGTGCAAGGGCATTTTGCCATATGCAAGCTATTGATTGAAAGGGGCGCGGACGTAAACGCAAGATCGGAAAAAGGCGACTCAAAGGGCTCTACGGCCCTCATGTGCGCCGCATCTAACGGCTATATTGACATCTGCAAACTTCTGATTGAACATGGCGCGGACGTCAACGCAAGGAACAAGAAAGGCTGGACTGCATTGATGCATGCGGGAAGATGGGGCAGAACGGATATCTGCAAACTGCTTGTTGAAAATGGCGCAGATGCCCTTGCCAAGGACAACGCCAACATGACCGCGCACATGATTGCCTTGGAGAAAGGGCATGATTCCGCCGCTGACTTCCTCAAAAGGATGGAAACTATCCAGCAAGCTGTCGGAAGGGAAAATCTCAACGCATTCCTTTCCAATTTCAGGCAATGCATCTCAGGTGGTGTCTAGATGGCGCAGGAATCAAGTAAGCAAAAGCCAAACGTCAATCTGCAAAAGCCAAGGTTGCCGAGCGAAACGCTAGTTGAAAAAAAGCCATATGACTATGCCACAATACTCCATAACGAATCCCTTTTTTCCGCGGTCCTTGAGCGCTCAACCGAACATATACAACAAAGCCTTGATACCGGTGCGGATGTCAATGCAAGGGACAAGGACCGCCTTACTCCCCTGCACTATGCCGCAAAGCACGGCACCCAGGAAGCCTGCGCCATGCTTCTTGACAGCGGCGCAGACGCGAATGCGAAGGACAAATTCGGATCGACCGCGCTCATGGAGGCCTCAAGCAAGGGAAACATCGGAATCTGCGCTGTTTTGATATCCAAGGGCGCAGATGTCAACATTAAGGACAATGGCGGCAACACGCCCCTCCATTGCGCGGCCTGGGCAGGGCACGTCGACATATGCATGCTTCTCATCGAAAAAGGCGCCAATGCCAGCGCAAGGGACAGCGAAGGCTTTGAGCCTTGGCGCAGGGCAGAATGGGCAGAAAGGCCTGAAGTCGCGAAGCTCCTCCTATGCCTCAAACACATGCGCAGCTCGCTTGGACCCGAGGAGACAATCCTTTTCGCCAAATCCTTCAGGGAATGCATTTCCGGTGGTAAATAGATGGCGCAGGAATTGAAATCAGCAATTGGAAAATCCTTGCCAAAGCCGAGCCTTGCCAACCGCATCATGGATTCGGACTCGCACAAGCCAGCTCAGGATGTTTTGGACAAGGCGCTTTTTGATGCCATATCAAAAAGCTCATGCGAAGAGATACAGACTCTGCTTGCAAAAGGCGCCGATCCCAATTCCTTGGATGGGAAGACAAATACCCCTCTGATGAATGCAATAAGCCCCCATATACGGGACAGGATGGACATAATTGAGCTTTTGGTTTCGCACGGCGCTGACGTCAATATCCTGCGAAAGGACGGAAAATTCACTGCCCTCATGATTGCAGGACAGATAGGGGACTATGAGATCTGCAAATTCCTTCTGGAGCATGGCGCCGATCCCAATGCAAAGAAGAACGACGGAACGACTGCCCTTATGATGTCAACAAGGGACGAAAGAGTCTGTGAAATGATGCTGGACCATGGCGCCAAGGTGAATTCAAGGAGCAAGGTCAAATACACGGCACTGCTGCATGCGGCATTGATGGGATATTCTCTTTCATGCGAACTGCTGATCAAGCGCGGGGCGCACATAAATGCAAGAGATGAATTTAACAGGACTCCTCTAATGCTTGCGGCCCATGGAGGGCATGCCCAGGCATGCAAGGTTCTACTGAAGCATGGCGCGAATCATCTCATAAAAAACAGCTATGATGGCAAAACTGCCTATGAAATGGCAATGGAAAAGCAATTTCCGCAAAGAGATTTTGAAACAATCCTAGTGCTTTTCATTCCAATCGCTATGTCCAGCATGCTTGGCAAGAAAATGAAAATGTTCATGAACCTGTTTAGGGAGTGCATCTCAACCGGGGTCTAGATATGGCGCAGCAACTGAATAGGCAGAAAACCGGAACTCCTGTGCAAAACAAGCCGATATTTGCAAGGTTCAAGCCTGCTGAGGAGGAAGGGATTTCAACATCCTCAATTTCAACTAACCAAAACTGGTCCAGGGAAAGGATAATAGAAACTCTCATCAGTATGCATCGATCCAGAATCCCCTTAACTGCAAATTCCATTTCACAGAGAAACAGCGGCCTGCACAATGCGATATATTACCATCGGAACGGGATTCCCAAATATTTCGGGACATTGGCAAAGGCAAGGGAGGCTGCGGCCCAGAAGCTTGGGAATGAGGGAGACCTGAAATCAGCCCAGGAGATCAGGAGATACGAGCTTCCAAGGCCTTCCCCGATGAAATTTTCCGAGCAGAGGAGGGAAGAGAGAAAAACGGAGCTGATAGGAATCCTGAAAGGCAAGATTGCACGCAATGAGCGCGTAAGCTACAGGCACCAGCAGAAGATAGACCGCCCATTTGTGGGCAAGGTCACGCATGCGTTCGGAAAATACAGGAACCTCTTCACTGCCGCAGGAATACCATACCAGGAACACGCAAGGCACGTGAAAAAAGGCAGGAGGCAATATCTGGAAGATCTTATCCGGATAGTATGCTTAGGGCAGAGCCTTGACAGGAAGTCAATGGAAGGAAGGCATAGGAAGCTTGTGGAAAGGCTGAATCATTTCTACGGAGGCCACTATGGCGCATTGGAAGCCGCGGCAAAGGAGCTGCGCTCAAGGGGCTTGCCAAAGGAGGCTCAACGGGCGGATCCGGAATACTGGAAAACCAAAAGAAGGAATGAAAGGAGGCAAAAAGCGAAACAGAAAAAGGAGGAGATGAGAGGAAAGATAGCAGAAATACTTCTGGAAAAAACATATCGGCCAGGGGAAATGCCATTCATGGAATTCAAAGGCGAAAAAACAGGAAAGGAAATAATGGGGATGATGAAGGGTTCCAAGGAATGGATTGAAACATCCAGGATGGCCGAGCTGATGAATTGCACAAGCTCGAACCTGATAAGGGTCATTTCATGCAAATCTCCGGAAAAAATCATTAGGTTCACCAACAAGGGCAGGATCGAGCAATACCTTTTCCATGTTTCCATTGGAACAGTGCATGAAAGGAAAAACAGGTATCCCAACACCAGGGAGCGGTCGCCGAACCAGGTCGCAAGGATGCTTGGGATAGGCGAGGCTAAGGTAAGGAGGATCGTGGATCAATTGGGGCTAGATCACACCTATGGCAACCGATACAGGAGCATCTCGCCCCAGTCCATAGGCATAATCCGCGAACTGATCAAAAGGGAAAAAGGCATATTGGACAGGATAGTCAAAGGATTGGACCCAGAGGCAATATACACTATGAGCGAGCTTGAGATGATGGGAATCCCGGTTTCAAATTTCCTGAATAGGATCAGGAAAGGGACGATGCAGGCTGAAACCAAGGATGGGGCAAGGGCGATAAGCGGAAAATCCGCATTGGAATATTTCAACGGGGAATACAAGGAGATCAGGGGAAACACAATCTCCTCAGACAGGCTGCTCATGCTCAGCTTCTTCAATCCAAGGCTGTATACGACTACAGACCTCATACAGATACTCGGGAAGGAAAGATCGACAGTGAGATGCAGGCTGATGAAATTGTCAAGGGAAAACCCTGAATCCTGCTTCAGCATAATCAGGGGGGACAACAGGACCATGAGAGTGGTGACAGAAGACGCAATACCAATACTGAGAAACTGGGCGTCCAGGGCAGAGGTTATGCTCATCAATGTCCTGAAGGACGATCTTTTGCCGATCCCGAAACAAAAGGATGTGATGGCCGCGATAAGGGAATCCAAGGGCATTGAAATCTCAACATTCAGGAGGGAGGACACTGCAAAAGCGCTTGGATTGGCGAGGACACTGAGGTCCTATGAATCAGAGCGAGTTGAGATGGACAGCATGGCAATAAGGAACAGCGCGCTTGCATTGGTCTTCCAATACATGAAGACCCACAGCTGCAAAAGCCTGGAGCTGTCAAGGCAATATTCATTAGCTGAGGTTGAGTCCATGGTGCATGATCCTTTGATGTTCGAGTCTGCGGAAAGGGAAAGGGTGAAGCTTGAGTTTTCCGTATACCGGGCAAACATGGGGCTCGTGCATCATCTCATAAGGAAGATGGGCCTTGATGAGGCAGAATTACTGATGCATGGGCAGGATGCGCTGATGGATGCGATAAGGAAATACGACCCTGAAAAGGGGAAGTTCGGGGCATTCGCAGGCGCAGTCATAAGGAACAGGCTAATCGCGTTGGCCAGAAGAGCCAATAGGCAGGTATCCCTTGACAGAGAAGTCGGCGAGGGCGTGCCTCTGATGGGCCTGATGGGAACCGCGGATGCAGGCCATGAGGAATACGAACTGAAGGAGATTGCCAAAAAGGCGCTTCAGGCATTGACGCCTAGGGAAAGGGAAATCATTGGGGCCAGAGTCGGCCTTGACGGGAACGGGCCAAAGACATTGGAAGAGACGGGGAGAATATTCAACATAACTAGGGAATGGGCAAGGCAGATCGAGTCAAGGGCAAAGGAAAAGATGAGGATCAGGCTGAAAAAAGACAAAATCCTCTCATTTTGAAAGGATTTTCTTGGCAAAGAAGAACCTCTGGATTGTCCCTATCGTTGCAACCGCAGTCAGAACCCAAAGCCCGATGCCTATCACATCATAATCAAAGAACCTTGGGTAGAATATCGCGATCAGCATAAAGAGCATGACTATTATCAGCCTTTCCGCCCGTTCCCCTATTGACGGCCAGTCGATGTTTCCCAGGGGCTTGATCATCTCGGCCCTGGCTTTTGCGTAGCTCACCATGAAGCTTGCGGATATCGCAAAGAACGCCTCGATGGGATATCCGGAAAATGCGAATCCGAGGAGTATGAAGAATTCCTGGATCCTGTCAGTGAAGGCGTCAAAATAGGAGCCGAATGATGTCCTTTTGTTGTTGGCCTTTGCCACAGCCCCATCCAAATTATCGACGATTGAAGAAAGGAATATGAACAGCAGGGCCATCGGGTAATTCTGCAGATACACGAAATATCCCGCGATCATGCACAGCGGGTATGTCCAGGACGTTATGAAGTTCGGGCTCAGGAAAGATAGCCTCTTCCCTATCGGGTAGAATATGCTCTTGTTGAGGATGTCCCTAAGCTTCTCAGCTATCATGATCCTTATTCAGGACAAATAGGGTTTAAATTGCTTGCTGGCGGCTCTATTGGCTTGCGCACCTTTCGAAATTGAGCATGAACTGTTTGAAGCTTTCCTTCCCCATCAATTTGCTGAACGATTCCATCCTTTCCAGCAATTCTATTATTTCTCCATGTTCTTGACGCCTTGCCCTAATAAGCGCAGTCCAGCCTTTATAGACCGATCCCATGTCCTCGATTTTCGCATCAATATCCGCGCCTTTCCTGATGAGGAGCCTGCATGTTTCAGCGTATCCTCCATAAACTGCTTCCATAAGAACAGTCCTGGTGTTGTCATCCCTTGCATTGACATCCGCGCCATTTTCAATAAGCAGTTTGCATATTTCAATGTATCCGTTGTTTGCGGCCAGCATCAGCGCAGTCTTATGCCTTAAAATTTCAGATTCAATCCTTGCGTTGACGTCAGCTCCATTTTCAATCAGCAGCCTGCAGGCCTTTTCATGCTTATTAGCTGTGGCGAACATGAGCACAGTCCAGCCTTTGGTTCTGGAGCTTCTTTCTGTTTCTATGGCATTTACATTAGCGCCAGCTTTCAGCAGCCGCTCTATCCTTTTAGCGTTGCCTTTCTTTGCGGCTTCAATAAGCATGCCATCCAATTGTCTTTGTTTTTCCAGGCTAAGGATTCTTTTTTCGGTTGATAGCTTCTGCCTGGCCAAATTCAGTTTGGCTGTCTGTTTCTTAGCCAAAGTCTGCATGCTCAGCTGGGACATGCTACATTTATCATACAAAAGGGGTTAAAAACAGAGGCCAATGCCGACACAGGAACCGGCTATATGTTTAAAAACACTATATCCCATAACAATACAGGTGTTCAAACTATGGCAACTGCAACAAGACCTTGCGAGAAAGCTGCATCTATATTGACCGAGGCCCTTTTCAAGGGCATGAAGGCTCCGATAAAGGAATACATCGTCGAGGAGATGAACAAGAACCTCGTCAAGAGCTTCAAGGCAATGAAGGACGACTTCCTAGTTGAGGTTGTCCCGAAGCTCAACGATGCCAAGGAGAGCATCGCAAAGATCTCTAAGGAGGTCGGGGAAGAAAAGATCAACCAGGGAAGCGCAATGCTGCTTTATTACGCCGCATCCAACAACGTGGATGACATGGAAAAGTTCCTTGCAAAATACAAAAAGGACGGCCATGACCTTCTTGCAGCCCATATCTCAAAAAGCAAGGCAAAGCCGATGGAAGCCATGCTGACCTATGAGGGAAAGGTAACCGAGCAGATCGTCTCGTCCTACAGGAGCAATATATTCTCATATACTAAGAAAGGAGGGGAGGAAGGCCAGGAACAAGTGGATATTCTCTACCACAAGGCTGCGTGACCTGCGATGGGCGATGCCAGCGCGACAATGGAAAAGACTGCACAAAGGCGCAGCGCCCGCGCGGCAAGGAAATCTGCAATAAGGAAAAGCGCCATTTCAACCGGCATGCTGAATGCGATCTCAAGGATAAGCGAGCTTAACATAAACAACACCATACAGATGCACCCTGCCTTCGCGTGCCAGAACATGAACATGTTCCTGGACATATACGGAGAAACAAAGCAGGCTTTCATCCCCTACCTGGTCGGAAATCCCGGAACAGGGAAGACCTATGCGGCCGAAAGGCTTCTTGACGCATCCCTGGGGAGGATAAAGGCGATATTTGATTCTCATGACGGAACGAAGGAGGATTTTAGGAGGGCGCTTTCCAGGTGCGTTGAAAAGGGATTATTGGGAGGAAGCTTTGAGGCTGAAAAGAGCAAGGAGTTAATAAACTATCTTGGCGATTCAGGAGCGCTTTCAAAGATGATGACCGGGATGCTTGATGTCTATGAAAAGGCAGGCGCAAGGGAGAAGGACACCATAAGGCCGCATTTCAGCGAGCTGCTTTTCTCATTGAAGGAGATGGCCGTAACCAAGGCCCCCAGGGAAGATGTATCCAAAGGCCTTGAGAAAAGGATCTCCCCGGACGTATATGTGCTTCCTGCCGCATTTTCCGCGCTTGACAAGATATCAGAGGAGATGTATGTCATAAGCCAGTCAGGGATAGAAAGGAAGGTCAAGCACCCCATAGTGAAAATGATATCCGAGGCATACGAAGGAACCATCTCTGTCCTAATAATTGACGAGGCAAGCGAAACTGTGAAGGAAAAGGAGGCAGCCAGGGTCAAGAACCTGCATCCGCTTCTTGATGCCCAGGTCAACGGCAAGCCGCTTTTCATACCGATATCTTCCGAAAGCATTGACGCGGAGACAAGGAAGGACCTGGAGTCCCTGCGCAAGTCAGCGGAAAACAGGAAGGTGCATTGCGAAAGCAGGAAAGACGGGGAAGGCGCTGAAAAGATGGGCATCCTCATTGAGGACATTGGCAACGCATTGGACGGGAAGATGGTCACCTTGGAGGTGCCTTTGCCGGAAACATTCTGCATATTCATGACAGGAAACGTTAGGAAGGAGCATGAGCAATTAGGATTCACGGAATCGACATGGAGAAGGGTCCAGCCCATAAGGTTCTCCTACCTCCCTCCCGAGCACATGGAGCTTTTCCTGACCGACCTTGAGAGGAAATACAGGGACTCGCTGAGGGCAGAGCTGGGGGACAGCTTCCAGATGGTCGACAAGGAGATAGGCGAAAAAAGGGCCCAGTTCATAAAAAACCTGAACCAGATCTACAGGAAGTTTTACGACGAGTATGTCCAGAACCCATCCAATTTCTCAAACAGGATGCTCCCCTCGCTGAGGAGCATGTCATCCGCATTGAGGGCATTCGACAGCTATTATGCGATGTCCAGGATGATAAGGGAAGACAAGGGATTCAACATAAAATGCACGCGCTTGGCTTTGGAATCAAGCACAATGATCGGATCCTCACAGACAAGCATCTCCAAAACAGGGGAAAGGCTTGCTGACCTGCTTCCGACCCAGCAGGAGTTCGGGGAGTTCCTGCTGGCTGCAATGGAGCTGTCAACGTTCATCCCAGTTGGAAGCTTCACTGAGACAAGCGAGACAAGGAGCAGCGAAGCCCAGATGATGCTCAATGAGAAGGGAAGAAGCGTTTTCATGGCAAGGGGAATCCTGGGAGGAAGGTCCACCCAGCCGGACGAGATGTTTTCCCTCTCTCTAGGAAAAGACGAATATGTCTATTCAAAGCCTAATTTCATGTATCTGTTATACAGCCTTGCGAATTCGCTTTCGCACCAGAGGATGATCCTCATGGTAGGGGAAAGCCAGGAAGGCAAGTCAACCATAGTCGATGTATCAAGGAGGATCCTTGAGTCAGAATCCGATGCCAGGTATTTCACAGTTGACGACAGCGAGGAATTCACATTGAAGGATCCCAACATAGAGAAGGAGGCAGGAGGGGAAAGGAAGGCCCTGAGGAAATCCCTGCTAAGGCAGATCGTCGAGGAGTCCTCTGGAAACCAGGACATCACCAGCATAGTGAAGGTGGATGAGATAGACAACCTCAGGTTCAGCCAGGAGCTAAACTCCCTTTTCACAAGAAGGGCCATAAGCATAGGCGGAAAGGAGTTCAACATAGGCAACCTCGTCATAATAGGCACATCCAACATGTCAAGGATGATGCTGGACAATTTCGTGAGCAGGTCGGGAATACCATTGGTTTTCACCAAGTCCCTGTCAAGGGTTGAGTATTCAGGGCAGAATTTTGACGCCAGGAACATTTACCTTCTCCATTCCGCGGTTGAAAGGACATTGGGAATCCCCAAAAAGGCGGATGAGGTCATAAGCGCGATAATAAGCGATCCTGGCATTTCAGCGAAGATTGCTGGAGTTGAATTCTACGAATTCGCAAAAAGCGCAAACAGGCTTGAGAAATACATAAGATCGGTTGGATCGGGCGCGCAGACTGCAGAATATGTCAGCGCAGCTGCATCATACATCGATTCCATAGGCGTGCGCAATGCCGAAATGGAGAGAATGAAGAAGGGTGATTCCATTGGCTAGCAAAAACCTTTCCATTGCCCAGATGAGGGGCATCATCATTGGCTTGGAGAATACGGAAAATCTCACAATCCCAAACAAGATCATTGCGGAATCAAGGGCCAATGCGGAAAAATACCCTTCGGCATACAAGTTCCTTGCAAGGAAATTCCTCGAATACATCGAAAGGAAATACGGGAAATCAGTAGATTGCGAAATTTTCGCATACCTGTTCACAAGATCGCTAGTGCCGTTCTGCTCAGAATCCTTTGCAGAATACCTGGACAAGAACAATGCAAAGGCATGGAATGAGGTCAAGGAGATTCTGGATGCGTTTGCACTGCCTCAGGAATACTCCCTTGGAATGGGCGAATTCATAGCAGGCAGGTGAATGGGATGGCCCAGGCCTCAAAGGTCGGAATCCTTGATTCCGAATCAGTCAAGGAGGCAGGCATGAAAAAAGCGCTTGCAGGGGGCCTTGTTGAAAAAAAGGCCAGCCTTGAGAAGTCAATAAGGAGGTTCTCCGATTACAGGGCTTTCTGCGAAGCCTGCAGCGGTTTTGAAGGGGATGTGGTAAAGGCCTTTGACCATTGCAAGAAGGAGGCGATGGAAAGCGCCGAGGAGGTAGCCGGAACAGCCTTCACAGCAAGGATAAACAGGGAAAACTTCGTTTCAGCGGTTGAAAAATTCTGCAACGACTCATTTTCCCTTATCTACGCATTGGTCCTGATGGAGGGAAGCCCGGCTGAAGAGAATGTCTATTCCAGGAAGCTGGAGAACGCGCTTGCCAAAAAGGGCAGGAGCATGCTCTGCTCCCTGGAAGACTACAGGGACCTTCTTGATCCGGATGCCACAAGGGAAAGGGTTCTGGAGACTGCAATGCTTTTCAGGAAGGAGTTTCCAGAGGCGCTTTCAGGAAAGCTGGAATCGTTCATCTCAGAACTTGGAGAAGGAAAACACAACGATGCGATTGATGGCATATCCAACACATACCGCGCATCAGGGGCAGGTGAGATCGTGGAGTTCCAGCCTTACTTCTTCGTTAACTACAGGGACAATTCCATATTCGAGACTGTCACTTTGGCACTGCTCAACGCGTTCAAAAGCAAGGAGAAAAACAGCCAGCTATTGGAGATGTTCAGCACGTCAGGGCCGGAGATATTCATGTATCCAGCCCTTTTTGTGCCTTCCTTCGGCGCTGACGAGCTAATGAGGTTCAGGAGCGAAGGAGGAATGCACGAGTTCATGCCTGAGCCTGAGCTGGACACCGTGCTTTCGGAGCTAGACGTGTGGAAGGACATTCCTTTGAGGGACAAGGCGATGCTGACCTGGCAGATCGGGAGCATAAGGGACGCATTGATCGGGATGCCGTCCGCAAACATCGACATTGCCAACAGGATAGCCGAGCATGAGATCCCCTTCAGGGATATCCGCGGGTTTGTCTTCAAGAGGATGATAGAACGGAAGATATCGCCTGCCCTGGATGTCATCCCTTCAGGGTGCTACCTCACTGAGGCAGACAGGCAAAGGATGGCCCAGTCATCAAGGACGGTCCACATAGGAATAAACGACACTTTTTCCGAAACCGAAGTGGGCAAAAGCATAAGCATGCTTTTCCATGGGTGGAGCGACAGGACAAAGACCGCCAACACCATGAAGAACGCATTGGCATGCACTGACGGGCAGTTCATCTACACGTTCCCCTACTATTCAAGGATGCCCACAAAGGACATGAACCTTTACCTATTATTCAACATAGAGAGGCACGAGATAGGCCATATCATAGAGGGGTCATTCAATTACGAGCTCGGGCACGCCCCGAAGGTGAATCTCTTCTCCGCGCTTGAGGCGAATCCCGCGCATGCTGAAAGGTATGCCCAAAAGGGCGAGCAGGACATAAGGGTTTTGCAGGATTTTCTCAACGAGGTCATGGAAATGACTGAAAGGAAGATGGGATCCTCAAAGTCCCATGACCAGCACATGAGCCTGAAGATGCTTTACGCGAGCATAGCTTCAACCGTAGATCTTCTCTCAAGCGACAAAAGATACAAAGGCAACAAACATGTCAGTCTTTTCGCATCCAATTTCGGCCGCGAGTATTTCCAGTCAGTCGAGAACATCATAGATGACCACAGGATAGACAAGATGTTCTATGAGGGCAAGGGCAGGGATCCTGTTCTTTACGAAACAGAGGACAGGGATACTGATGAGCTGAGGAAGATCTATAAGGTGGCCACATGCATGAGGGCGCTCCAGAGGGCAGTCTCCATACACAACACCAGCAAGGACTCTGACAAGAAGTCAAATGCCGCAGAAACCCTCTTCCTTAGGGCGATGCTTGACAAGGGCTCTTTCAATGACCTTCTGGGCAAAAGCGTTGACCCTCTTTTTGGAGATATCTGCGAAGCGGTCCTTGCAAAGGCCTACCATGGGGAAGGCACTCCGCGCAGGATGAACGACGTTTTTGGCGCTGCGATGGAGTTCATGGCGCTTTCGATAGTCTTTGACGATTCCATAAAGCCTCCGAAAGTCAGCAGGAGCGGAAAGGGAGGCCAGGGAAAGCAAGGCCAAGGAAGGCCATCCCCAGGCGAGGGCCAGGGGCAAAGCGGTCAAGGAAGATCCTCAGGCAAGGAACAGGGAAAAGAATCCGGAAGCGAAGGGGAAAAATCAGAAAAGAAAGGCTCCGGAAAAGACGACAACAAGACCCCAGGATCTTCCCAGGGAAAGGAAAATGCGGACGGCCATATGGACAAGAGCGAGAACGGAGAGGTCAATATCACAGAGCCAGGCTCAAGGGGAGAAAACAAGGGGGAAGTTGTAATTGAAAAGGAGACGGGCATCTTTGAAACGATGGAGCTTTCGGCCTCGAAAGTGGAGATGTTCAAGCAGTTTTTCATGGATTTGAGGGTGGACAGGATAAAGGTCATGAGGGAGCTTGGGAGGAGGGGCTCAAGGGCCGATGTGGGCGAGCTTGTAAAGTTCATGCATGAGAGAGGTTCAAAGGAAGCCAGATTTTTGGAAAAGAGGCTTTATGAGAAGGGATCAGGAAGCAACCTTGAGGCAAGGCCGATTGACATCTACATCGGCATAGACACAAGCGGCAGCATGGAAACGGCCCCAAGGCCAGAAAACTACAAGAAGATAGCTCTTGAGCTTCTTGCAGGATACAATGAGGTGAAGGCGGAGATGCTTGAGTCCAACATAAGGATCCACCTCATTTCGGTTGCAACTGCAGAGGGAGGGACAAAGATAATAGACTGGGACGCGACAAAGGAGCTTGGCGTTGAAAGGAGAAGGGACAATTATTTAGTCACATACAGGTTCAGCGCGATAAGCGGAGGAACCGACCTTCCTGAGATGATCGGCAAGTTCCAGGAATTCGTGGGAGAGATAAAGGACGACACTGTGAAGAATATCGTTTCAGGGAAGAAGGTCATGAACCCATCCGTGCTTATCATGTATATAACGGATTTCGGGGACAACGCAGGGGACCTTGACGGCGTTGTCAAGGCAACCTCGCAGTTCGGGGATTTTGCGGAGAAATACAGGCACGATTCCAAGACAATCAATTTCGAGTCAAATGATGCGGGGATAGCCACAGTGTTCATAATGCCTGACAAGGAGAGCGACGATCAGAGGATAGAGGAGGCAGTGAACAAGGCGACAGGAGGATGCTCAGTAAGGTTCCATGGGGACAACGAGAAGGACGTTATAGATGTTTTGCACAAGGTAAGGCCGGTTCTTGAAGGGCTTAGGGCGACCAACGTCGTGAAGCCTTCAGGATGAAACGCATTCCCTGAAGCTGGACATGAATTCCTTTGATTTTTCCTTACCCATCAATTCTTGCAGTTTTTCAATGGACTTGAGCAATGCGGCTGTTTTGACGCTTTTTTCGGCAAACATGAGCGCAGTCCAGCCGTCGTTGTCCTTTGCCTCGATGTCTGCGCCGCGTTCAAGGAGGAACTTCACGGTTTCGGTGCGTCCTTCCCTTACGGCCCACATGAGCGCAGTCCTGCCATAGGTAGAGTCCTTTGCCTCGATGTCTGCATCGCGTTCAAGGAGGAGCTTGCAGGTTTCGGTGTGTCCGTTTGCTGCGGCCCACATGAGCGCAGTCCGGCCATAGGTAGAGTCCTTTGCCTCGATGCTTGCGCCTTTTTCAAGCAATAAAGCGCAGGTTTCGGTGTGTCCCTTGTATGCGGCATGCATGAGCTCAGTCCAGCCGTATTCTCCCTTTGCCTCAATGTTTGCGCCGTGTTCAAGGAGGAGCTTGCAGGTTTCGGTTTTTCCGTTCCATGCGGCCCACATGAGCGCAGTCTCGCCGTTCTTGTCCTTTGCCTCGATGCTTGCCCCTGCCTTCAGCAGCCTTTCCACTCTTTTTGTTTTGCCTTTTTCAGCAGCACTCAATAGCATTTTGTTGAACTGCTCCTGCTTTGCCGGGCTAATGGATCTTCTTTCGGTTGATAACTTCCTTTTTTCTAAATTAAGCTGTTTGGCTGCATCTTTTGATCCTGATTCGCCGAATCTCTGGGCCATGCTTTGCTTTGTGCGGCAAAGCAATTATAAATTAGGATGAAAATTCAAAACATGCCCAACAAAAAGGGTTTAAATTACTTCCTAATGATAGGATGTCATGCAAACCAAGCAGGTTGGCTATATCCTGATAGGATTCGCCTTTGTGATCGGAATCATAACATACATCTTCAACAGGGCATTGACAGACATCATCAACACCTCATGTTCCCACGGATCAACATGCCCGATGTGGGGAACCATAGACGCTGAAACAAACATTGCGCTGGGCCTTCTGGCATTCATCCTTTTGCTGGGGATCTATCTTGCGTTCTTCTACAAGGAGATGACAAAGGCGGACCTTCCGAAGCAGAAGCTTTCCAGGGAGGATTTCAAGGACGCAATGAGAACCCTTTCTCCTGAGGAAAACTCCCTTATTGAAAAATTGATAGACGCGGAGGGTGCGATGTTCCAATCAGATCTTGTCGAACAGTCAGGGTTCCAGAAAGTCAAGGTCACAAGGCTCTTGGACAGGCTGGAAGGATTAAGTATAATAGAAAGAAGGAGGAGGGGCATGACCAACATAGTCCTGCTCAAGCTTCCCAAAAAATAAATCCTGAAACCGGTTTCCTACAAATCTTTATATACGAACCCAGTCCTGAAACCAGTTTCATACAATATTTAATAGCCTGTTTCAGCGCAGTTACCATTGTCCAGGAAAGAAAACTGGGCGGGGATTGGTAAAATGAGGGAAACAAGATCCATAATCGCGGGAAGGCGCTGCAAATGCGGCATTCTCCATGAAAAGAGGATGCACAAGGCCAAAAGATTATACAGGATAATCGAAAGCCTGGGATACAAGGCCGTAGTGGCATCAAACTGAAAGGTGAAAACATGAATGAAGAAAACAAATCAAATGGAGATTCAACCAAGGCAAACGAAGAAAAACCTCTGCCTCCTTGCTGCGAGGCAAAGGATGCTGATGGCAATAAGCCAAGCGGACTGGCAGAAGGAATAATCTATGGGCTAATCCCTCACACAGGATGCATTGCGTTCATAGCGTTTGCAATATTGGGAGCTACTACGATGAGCGCATTGTTCCAGCCATTGCTGATGAGCAGGAACTTCTTCTACGGGTTGGTAATGCTCTCTTTCGCGTTTGCGACCCTCTCAGCAACCATTTACCTCAACAAGAGGGGATTGCTTTCAGCGCAAGGCATATCAAAGGCAAAGGGATACCTCTCTGTGCTTTATGGAACAACGATAGGGGTGAACCTTTTGTTCTTCTTCGTGATATTCCCGATGCTTGTGAATGCGATTCCGTTAGGAACCAGTTCAACAGCTGCCCTGTCAAATTCAACATCGGCATGTCCGATCAATTCAACAGACCAGGGATGCCAGCAGGATTCTGCAGGCTCGACTTCTGCATACCAGCCGGTCGCACAGCCTGCATCAGCCACAATGAAGATCCAGGTAGATATTCCCTGCTCAGGGCACGCGCCATTGATAAAGCAGGAGCTTTCAAGGATAGCAGGAATAAGGGAGATAACCTTCATAGGATCGAACGAGTTTGACATAACCTATGACCCTTCCAAGGTGACAAAAAGCGACATCCTCAATATAGGGATATTTAAGACTTACCCTGCAAAGGAAATCTAAGGCGCAACCATGAAAAAGACCAAATTCGCTGTTTCAGGCATGCACTGCGCCTCCTGCGCGAGGAACATAGAGACCGCGTTCAGGAACGAGGAGGCGATGAAATCCTTCAAAGTCAATTTCACGACAGAGGAGGCTGTCGCGGAATTCAATGAGAAGGAGATGAGCGAAGGGGACATCATCAAGATAGTGGAGGGCCTTGGATATTGGGCGGTTGCCGAGGAGGCGATGATAGACAGGGAAAAGGACCAGAGGGAAAAGGAGACCAGGGATCTCGGGACACTACTTTTGGAGTCCCTTGTGCTCACGATTCCGATATTCCTAATAACGATGCCCCTGGAATGGCTTGGGATAAGCATCCCATACAGGAACTATTTCCTGCTTGCCCTGGCAACCCCTGTCCAGTTCATAGTCGGCTTCATGTTCTACAGGGGCGCGTTCTATGCGCTCAAGGCAAGGACTGCCAACATGGACACCCTGATAGCGCTGGGAACCTCTGCCGCGTATTTCTACAGCGTTGCGACACTGTTCGTCCCAGGATTGGGGGAAATGGTCTATTTCGAAACATCATCATTGATAATAACCTTCGTCATCCTAGGAAAATTGCTGGAAGCGCAGGCAAGGGGAAAGGCATCTGAAGCCATAAAGAAATTGGCGCAGCTCCAGCCAAAGAACGCGACAGTGGTGAGGAACGGCAAGGAGATCGAGATCCCGATAGAGCGGGTGATGGAAAGGGACATAATCATAGTTAAGCCAGGGCAGAAGATCCCTGTTGACGGGGTTGTCATTTCAGGCGAATCCCATGTTGACGAGTCAATGGTTACAGGGGAAAGCATGTATGTGAGGAAGGAGGAAGGCAGCCAGGTCATAGGAGGGACGATAAACGGCAACGGCTCGTTCAACTTCAAGGCAACAAAGGTGGGCAAGGACACGATGCTGAGCCACATAATAAGCCTTGTGGAGGACGCGCAGATGAGCAAGGCCCCGATACAGAGGCTTGCCGACACAATCAGCGGATATTTTTCAGTCACCATCCTTTCAATAGCTATATTGGCCTTCGCAGTCTGGTTTTTTGTCATTGGGGAGCCCATTTCATTCGCACTGAACGTTTTTGTCGCAGTTTTGATCATAGCGTGCCCGTGCGCTCTTGGTCTGGCGACCCCGACTGCCATAATGGTAGGGACAGGAATCGGCGCAAAGAACGGCATCCTGATAAAGAATGCCGAGGCCCTAGAAAACGCGCACAAGGCAACCACTGTGGTCTTTGACAAGACAGGGACCTTGACAAGGGGGAACCTGAAGGTCATAGACATCCTGCCCCTGGACAGCAAGACAAGCGAAGACGAGCTCCTGAGGCTTGCGGCAATAGCCGAAAGCAAGTCCGAGCATCCCATTGGCTCCTGCATCGTCAACCTTGCAAAGTCAAGGAAGCTGGACATAGAGGAGCCGGAATCCTTCATTGCGGTCCCTGGAAGGGGGATAATGGCAACATATAACAAGAAGAAGATCATCCTTACAGGAAGCCTTGATTTCATGGCCCAAAAGGGCGTCAAGCTGGATCCTAATTTCGACTTCTCTGTGAAGCAGCTTGAGGCAGAGGGGAAGAAGGCGACAATAGTGTTCTATGACAACAATCCCATAGGAGTCATCTCTGTTGCTGACGAGATAAGGGATGACGCAGCAGAGGCCGTGAAGGCTCTGAAGAAGATGGGGAAGGAGGTAATAATGGTGACAGGCGACAACCACAGGGTCGCAAGCGCAGTGGGCGAAAGGATCGGGATAACCAACATCATCTTCGGCGTGCTTCCTGAGGAAAAGGAAAAGGAGGTCGCAAGGCTCAAAAGCCAAGGGGCTGTTGTCGCGATGGTGGGGGACGGGATAAACGACGCCCCTGCATTGGCAACAGCGGATATCGGCATAGCCATGGGATCCGGAACAGATGTCGCGATGGAGGCAGGGCAAATCGTTTTGGTGAAAAACAGCCTGAAGGACCTTGTCGTTGCGTTTGACCTCAGCAGCTACACAATGTCCAAGGTCAAGCAGAACCTCTTCTGGGCGTTCTTCTACAACAGCATAGGCATCCCGATCGCGGCAGGGGTCCTTTACCCCTTTACGGGATTCTTGCTTAACCCGATCTTTGCAGGCTTGGCAATGGCGTTCAGCTCAGTCTCAGTGGTTTCCAACTCCTTGCTGATGAAAAGATACAAGAGGAAAATCTGACTTTATACTTCTTCTTTTTCAAAGAAATAGCTCCCCAAAGCAATCATGACCGCAGAGGATATCAATAATGCTATGATGTCAACATATATCGGGAACACCGAGCTTCCGAGCAGGGCCGCCCTCATCCCGTCAACCCCGTATGTCAAAGGATCAAGATAGGAGACCAGCTTAACCTCGTTTGGCAGGTTATCCAATGGAAACAGCGCCCCTGAAAGGAAGAACAGCGGGAATATTATGAAGTTGACTATAAGGTTGAACGCCTGCATGTCCCTCATGTTGGATGCTATGACCAAGCCCAGCCCTATGAACGTTATTGAGATCAGGACCATGAATGCCATTGAAATCAGGAAAGATGCCAATGTCAGCTTCATCCCTATCAGCAAGGATATCAGCAGGATCGCGATCCCCTGCATAAGGGAGACGTTTGCGCCTCCTGCAACCCTTCCGACCATTATGGACAGCCTGCTGACCGGAGCCACCATTATCTCCTTTAGAAATCCGAATTCTCTGTCCCAAAGCACTGAGACCCCTGCGAAGATCGAGCTGAATATGAGCGCCATCCCTATTATCCCCGGTATTATGAATGATATGTAGCTGGTTCCGTCCTCCATCCCCGGGATCTTCATGCCTCCGAAGCCCATTCCGAAGAATACCAGGAAAAGCAGAGGAGTTGCCAGCATCCCCACCATCCTTGCCTTTGACCTCAACGTTCTCTTGATCTCCCTCATCCAAAGCACATAGACCGCGTTAAGTTCAATCATCCATGTCCCCTCATTCCCATCATGCGCCTGTTCCTGTCATTCTGCGAAGCCTCCTGCTCCCTTATCGTCTTTCCCGTAAAATGAAGGAACACGTCCTCAAGGCTTGGCTTGTGCAGGCTTATCGATTCAACCACTGCCCTTGTCCTTTTCGCAAGCTCCATGACTTTCGGGATCTTCCTTTCCCCAAGCTCAACGCTGATGTCAAGGGAGCAGTCGTGCTTTTTGATCTCCTTCACCCACTTCTGTTTTTTCAGGATCGAGACAAGCCTTGAGCAGTCATTCCCCAATTCCATCCTTATCACATCCCCTCCTATGATGTTTTTCAGGCTTGCAGGGGTATCCAGGGCAACGATATTCCCGTTGTCTATTATCGCGACCCTTGAGCAGAGGACATCCGCCTCCTCCATGTAATGGGTGGTTATCAGTATCGTTATCTTTGTCTTGTGGTTGAGCTTCCTTATGTAGTCCCAGATGTTCCTCCTTGTCTGGGCGTCAAGGCCCAATGTTGGCTCGTCTAGGAAAAGCACCTCCGGCTCATGGATCAGCCCTCTTGCTATCTCCAGCCTCCTTTTCATCCCTCCGGAATATGTCTCCACAAGGTTGTCCAGCTTGCCCTCCAGGTCGACCAGCCTTGCCAGCTCATCTATCTTCCTGTCATAGTCCTCCTTTCCCATGCTGTGCATGATCGCATGAAATTCCAAATTTTCCCTCCCTGTCAGCTTTCCGTCCAATGCAGGGTCCTGGAAAACGATGCCCATCCTCTTCCTCACCCCGTCCCTGTCCTTTGAAACATCAATGCCGGCAACCTCCGCGCTTCCTGAGCTCATCTTCAGCAATGTCGCGAGCATGCTGATGGTTGTTGTCTTTCCTGCGCCGTTGGGCCCGAGGAAGCCGAAAATCTCCCCCTTCTCGACGTCAAATGAGATCCCATTCACCGCAGTGAACTTCCCGAAGCTCTTTTTCAGGTTCCTTATCTTTATTGAATCCATCATTTCACGCCCCAATGTTGATCATATATCTTTTTACATATATCTATTTTTGTATATACCTCCGCATCTTCCATAATGTTATTATCATCACAGCCGCTGCCGCGAGCATCAGGAAAATTCCTTCATAATCCTCCTGCTTCCTCTCATACCCGAGCTTTCCGATGAATTCCTCTTTATACTCCTGGAATTCCCTTCCATTCACAGTCTCTCCGCATTCGGTCACTGAAAATTCCGTTATCCCTTTCTTGAAGAACTCTCCTGTCTTGCTTTCAAACGGCTCGTGGCACCTGTCATAGCTCTCGTTCTGCACATTGTGCCATATTACCTTGGAGTCCAAATAATAATGGGACGCTACGCCCAAATAATACCAGTCATTGCAGTCCAAAGGCTCGGAGGCAAGGCCCAGGTAATAGTCCATCTTCTGGATTGCGATATCGTCAAATTTTTCAGGGCATCTGTAATAGCTGCTGTTTTTGCAGCTGGACGGATCATAAAAATGGTGGTTGACAGTGTCCCTGAAGTCCCTATCCGGAGCTATCGACCCGTTCCTTATCTCGTCCATGCAGCCGCAATTATAGTAGTTGCATATCTCAGACGCGAACCACTGGTGCGTGTCCCAGTCCCAGCTGAAGGAGATGGAAACCAAAAGCAATGCAACCAGAAATGGCATTTTCATTGGATTCTTGAGCACATAAAGGGATTAAAAATCCATGGCATCAAAGCCAAAGCAATGGTATCCCTAGACGATCTTGGCTTGCCTGGCGGCATGTCGGATGTCCTTGAAAAGGCAAAAGGAAAGAAGGTGAGCGTCGCGATGAGCGGAGGCGTTGACAGCTCGGTCACTGCCGCGCTGTTCAAGATGGCAGGCGCAGAAGTGAATGGCATCCATATGCTCACAGTTCCTGAGAATGACATGGCCTTCAATCCAAATGCGGTTTCAGAAGCCAGGGAAATGGCGGATTTTCTCGGAATAGGATTTGGGACATTTGACGCAAGGCAGATATTCAAGGGCAAGGTGATAGACTATTTCATTGAGACCTATCTCAACGGAAAAACCCCTAATCCCTGCGCGCCGTGCAACATATTCATAAAGTTCGGCCTGCTCATGGAGTTTGCGATGAGAAGCTCGGACTATTATTCTACAGGGCATTATGCAATCTCCTATTCCAACGGCAAAAGGCATTGCCTCAAAAGGCCGGTTGATTCCCATAAGGACCAGACCTATGTTCTTGGGTTATTGAGCCAGGAGGTTCTTTCAAAGGCATTGTTCCCCCTGGGACACATCCCTAAAATCAAGACAAGGGAAATTGCAAAGATGATGGGATTGAAGGTGGACCAAAAGAAGGAGAGCCAGGACCTTTGCTTTGTCAAATGCTCAAGAAGCGAATTCATCAGGTCAAAAATCGGAGACCAGGACCTGAGAGGCAACATTGTAGATGTCCAGGGCAACGTGCTTGCAAGCCATGAAGGGGTTTATTCCTTTGCCATCGGCCAGAGAAGGGGCCTTGGGATAAACAGGGAAACGCCCCATTTTGTCAAGGAGATAGATCCAAAATCCAGGAAAGTCACGATAGGCGGCTTCAATGACCTGCTCAAGGAAAGCTTTCTTGTGAAGGACCTCAACTACTGCTCGATCGAGCCGTTGAATGAAGGAGAATCCCTTGATGCGAAGGTTGTTGTCAGGAACAAGATGGAGCCCCAGGACTGCCATCTGGTCCAGAAGGACGGGTTTGCGGAAGTGAAGATGAAGGAAAAGCCGATCTGGGCAGTCGCCCCCGGACAGATAGCATCTTTCTACTCTGACGATGTAGTGGTTGCATCCGGATTTATCCTTTGATGCAAAGGTTTCAGATCATGGGCCTTTTCGAACATTTTAAGGTCCTCCTTCAGAATCCTTATGTATTTTGACAATTCGTCATGCAGCTCAATGTTTATCATATGATAGAACCTGTCATTGGAAAGCAAAATCTCCATCCTCCTGAGTTCTATATTC
>Ga0315275_10000326_pt1 | contig 38948 bp, 29 predicted proteins | sample YL17G03_0_MG_FD_205557 | JGI IMG/M metagenome (GOLD analysis project Ga0315275, IMG submission 205557) | Sediment microbial communities from Yellowstone Lake, YNP, Wyoming, USA - YL17G03_0 | ecosystem: Environmental > Aquatic > Freshwater > Lake > Sediment | place: USA: Wyoming | collected... | reverse complement strand
TAGCGTTTTCTTGAGATTTAATAGCAAATGTTGCATGAGCACTTGCGTTTTGATTATCACCATAATAATGCACAACTTCAAGTGTATACTCACCTGTCGAAAGTCCTAATGTAGATATTGTTTTATTAAAGGCTAATTGTCCCGAAATGGATAGATTTTCCTCTTCACACCAAATTATATTATCATCTTTATAAAGAGTATAATTTAATGTGGCATTAACAAGACCAAGATCCCCTACATTAATTAATGTAATTAAAGCATTGATAGACTCTCCAATAAAAAGAGAATCTGATGTTAGTTCTAATCTTACATCAAAAAGGAAATTTTTTAATTTTTTAGTAAAAGTGAAAATATACCCAAGAGATGGATCATCAAGAACAATAATTCTTTTATTCTCCCTCCAAATCATATTTTCAGCTATTATTCTTTCATCAGAAGTTTCAACAATTAAATCCTGATAATTCTTATAATCACCCTCAATTTCAAGATAAATCCAACCCGTTTTATTTACATTAACTGTAACTATCATAGTTCTTGTATTATTTTCAAAAACTGTATTATTAACTATTCCTGCAGTATGATCTACTTCAATAATATCATTTGATTCAGTATCCCAAATAAATAATAAATCCTCGTTCCCATAAACAGAAATTAAAAATGAAGCATTACCAGTTATATTTACAAAATGTAGATCTTCTAGTATACCATTGGGATCATTGAATGAATCAAAAATTCCATCCCCATCTTCGTCTGTAGCATAGAAATCTTTAACAAGAGTAATATCAAATAGATTTTCAACTTGTTCTTTTGCTGTTAAAGTCTCCTCATGAGGTGGAGGGGGCAAAGGAGGAAGAGATGGACCTCCTTCGCCATTTTGCTCCGTAGTGTTTGATATACCTTCGTGATCATTTGACCATTGATTTAGTGAATTCCATTCAGAATATGACCATAAACGGTAATAATAAGTAGTTGAAGCACTTAAGGAGGTATCCGAATAACTAGTTCCAGTTCCATTGTATATAATAGATCCATCAGACCTATTGCTTGGGTATGCGGTTGTTTTTCGGATTATATATGTATTATTTGTACCGTTACCTTTTGTCCATGTTAGATTTATTTGGGATAAACTATATGCGGTTGCTGTTAAATTTGTTGGTTCAAACGGTTTTGTTAAAAATACTATATCTGAGCCATATGAAGCTGCATTGGAGTTTTCAGCAACTGCACGATAATGGTAAAGAGTCCCTGGATCAAGAGATGTTATCCCCTCATTGAACTCTTCACCAGCAGTTTTAGACTGATTATCTGTTACATATCCATAAGATGTGTTTGTGCCATATTCAAACCGAACATTGCATGCTTCATCACCAGCATAATTTAGATAACCGTAAAGTGTTGCAGTGCTCTCTTCAACAGATGTTGAAATATTTGTTGTAACTATTGGTGCATCTGCTTCGGTATAACCATAATCTGAATCATATTCGGACCATTGATGCAAAGTTGGGTTGACCGTCCATTCGGCGTAACTCCAAGCCTGATAATAATAAGTTGTCGCTCTGCCCAGACCAGTGTCTTCGAAATATGTACCAGAACCATTGTAGATAGGTATTCCTTCACCTAAATCCCAGACGGTCTGACCAGATGCATTCCCCTCAACATATGTACTGTTTGCTCCAGTTCCTTTTACCCAAGAAATGTTCAGAGATGAATTTGATAATATAGTCACTGATAAACTTGGTGGAACTGGTTTAGTCAGGAAATATTTATCTGAACCATAGGATGTGCTATTGACATTATTTGCAACTGCACGATAATGGTAAAGCGTCCCTGGATCAAGAGATGTTATCCCCTCATTGAACTCTTCACCTGTTTGTTTTGATTGGTTACTTGTTTTATAACCATATGACGTAGTTTTTCCATATTCAAACCACACCGTACATGCTTCTCCAGCGTCATCTATCAAATTTCCATTTAAGGTTGCCGTCGTTGTTCCTATATTTGTAGCATCGTTTGTTGTAACTGTCGGTGGACTGATAGTTGTATTATATGTTGAGTCGAAACCATCTGAATATTGGTAAAGTCCACTCCCATTACAATAGCTCCATGCTTGATAATAATAAGTTACAGCATCAGTTAAACCAGTATCGCTGTAACTTGTACCTGTATCGTTATAGATTTGAATGCCTTCGCTACGTGACCAAACAGTTTCACTACTTGCATTTCTTTCGATTATCGTCCTAGTTGCACCTGTTCCCTGTGTCCATGCAAGATTAATCTGTGTAAGTGAATAAGCAGTTGCAACAAGAGACGTAGTTGCATTAGGTTTTGTAAGGAATGTTTCTTCAGAACCGTAACTTCTACCTAAAGAATTATTTGCCCATGCTCTATATGTATACAACACACCTGGATTGAGTTCCTGTAAAGTATTAGAAATGGTATAAGAACAATAGATAGCCATATCATAACCTGAGTGATTAGCAGAAAGAGTAAGTGGATTAGGCCAATCATCATAAGAATAAGGGTTATAGATTAACTGATTCTTAGTCCACCCACCTTCCGACATTACTTCTGTACCTGCACTTCCATACCCACAAATGACATACAAGGTATTTGCATAAAGATTCACGGTACCTGTAATGTTAAAAGTGTACCAACCATCAGAACCATGACTTGCCAATAAAGTTATAGTCCGTTCTTCTGTAGTACCGACTAGAGACCAATCGCCTCCATAACGGTATAATGCGCATTTATATTGGAATGTGGTATCTGAACTTTCAGAATTTTTTAAATGAACAGTAATACTACTAGCAGTAGAATTATCAGGGCATAAATACTGAGAACCAAGAATCTTATTATCCGCAGGATAAGTTGCTGCAAGTGCACCAGTTTGACCAAAAGTATTGTGTTTGTCTAAATTATAACTGAACGATTCACCTGTGTTGACATTGGTGTTCATTGTGATGTTTTCTGTTTCATTCGATGAAGTGATTTCGAATCCAACTGGATTGTTTGTCTCTCCGCCATCATCATCAAGATACCCGTTCAAAGTCGCTGTTGTTTCTTCTACATTGGTTGCAGGATTAGTTGTCACTGCTGGATTTTCAAAAGCAATTAAAAATGCGGTATCATATTCATCAGACCATTGATGCAAATCATCCCATTCAGCATAACTCCATGCTTGGTAATAATATATCCCTGCTGAGATATTGTCTTCATAATTAGTTCCTGTTCCGTTGTAAATTTCAACTCCGCTCCCTAAATTCCAAGAGCTTATTGTATTGCGTTCTATGTAAGTATAATTTGTACCGTTACCTTTTGTCCATGTTAGATTTATTTGGGATAAATTATATGATGTTGCTGTTAAATTTGTTGGTTCAAACGGTTTTGTTAAAAATACTATATCTGAGCCATATGAAGTTGCATTGGAGTTTTCAGCAACTGCACGATAATGGTAAAGAGTCCCTGGATCAAGACTGGAGATGGTAGCATTGAATTCCTCTCCAGAATTTAATTTTTGTTCATAAGTTATGCCATAAAATATTATGTCTGCATAGGAGGTTGCAGAATAATATTCATTGTGTTGCCATCTGTAATACGTGTTGTTGGTGGAGGTATCTAAATACATAAAAACATATGCGTTATCACTTCCAAGATTTTGACTTGCAAAACTTATCTCATATGTTTGCCCTGCAATAACTTCATATGGAGCATCTAATGTAATAGTTTGCCATCCTGATGACCATGATGGCGACCAATCATCTTTGACCTTTGTCCCATCAGTCCAAGAAGTATCACATGGGCTGTTGTCAATATATACATCAACTAACAAATCATAGGAGGCGCCAGCAGTGGTTAAATCAACACTTACGCTACTTATAGTGAAATTTAGTTCAGGATGAAATTCAGCAGAACTACTTATATAACCATGGTTGTTTGAAGTACCTAACATAGGTGAATAACCTTCAACATCTCCATCGCCCTCATTAGTCACTATCGACCAATTATAATCAAATCCTGTTTCAATAGTATTACCATACGACGTTGTTTCTCCATATTTGAAACTTGTGTTGCATGGCTCACCGCCATCATCATAAAGATACCCGCAAAGTGTTGCATTTGTTTCTCCGATATCTATCGAATTATTTGTAATAATAGTTGGAACTTGTTCTGCTTGTTCCATTGGGCCAATCACAAAAGCAAAATCGATAGGTTCTGATAGATTAATCGGGCCGTAAAGAGGATGCCACTCTTGACCTGAAGTTGGAAGGTATACTGCATTGTCCATGAAATGATTTTGAGAGGTCTTCCAACCTAACCCCGTTGTTGGCAGATTTAAGAAAAACCAATAAATATTACCCACTTCTTGGTAGAAATTCTCTGAAAAATTAGATACATCAACCCGCCAATATTGTTGATGATTGTGTTCTTCGTAGGTATCTGGTGGGATAAGCCATCCTTCATCACCATAATAAGGACCTGTAAGAGTTTTAGTCCAACCATATGGGTCACTTAATCCCGAAGTTGCCCACAGAAGGTATGACATATTGGGATGTGAATAAGGCGGTGCAGGAGTATCTGCATAAATACAAACATCCAAATCATTCTCAAGGTATGATTGTATTTCTGCGTAACCAATATTATCTCCATAAGTTGAAATCCAGAAATGCATCTCAGAAACATTGCCCGATTCGGTACACATCCAGTCATCTGCAAGATAATACGCTCCTTCAGTTCCCCAAGTGACATCCCAGCCATATAGGTCAGGAAATTGTGGATAGTGCATCTTATATTCAAAACCTGCTAGTTCACTTGTAATAACGAACGCCAAATCAAGCATTTGTTCTTCAGATTCCCACATATCCCACCAGTCCTGATAACCACCATTTATATTTGCTACAGCTGCATCCATAAAATGATTATCGGATGACTTCCATCCGACATAATGTGGTCTTAAATCAGGCATTTCTATCACAAGCCAGTATATGTTGCCCTGTTCCTGATAGAATGGGTTTGTAATGTTCTCAATGTCAATCTGATAATAATAGATATGATCGTGTTCTTCTGGAGGACTGGTATCTGGTTCCATCCAACCTTGGTCTCCTACCATTGGTTCAGATACAGTAAAATCCGTTTCTGCATTGAAAGTTCTTGACCATAATGATACATTTGGTGCGAAAATACCACCTGCCTCATACCATCCATTTGACCAGATGCTAACATTAATGTATGGAATATCTGCATCGTAATCATCGTGCCATGATATCCAGAAATGTATTCCTGTGACATTACCTGTTTCTGTACATTGCCAGTCATCACCAAGAGGGCAATTATCGCCCCCTGTGTTTCTGAAATCAAGGTCGTAGCCAGTTGAGTCTGGAAGTTGTGGATAGTGCATTTTAGCATTTGACCATTCGGTCGCAACTGTTATTGGAGGAATAGTAAGTGATAAGATACTTGAGAATAATATGAAAATTATGAATGCCGATTTTGCCTTTTTTGTCATAAATTTAGGTTTTATAATTAATCTGTTTATGTAATCTAAAAAATTGTCTTTTAGGTAAATATATACCATATTTCATCCCATCCGCTACTTTCATCTGCATTACAAACAAATTACGAATCAATTACAAGAACTAAATATTATTTAAAAAACTTTCCTCTATCTTACCTCTAACTTTAAAATACCTAAATAAAAAGACCATATCTTATTTGAAACCCAAGATTTCTGCTGAGGCGTCCCCTATGATAAGCAGAAGCAGATAATGCAAGAGCTGGGAAATATTGTTGACTACATCACTAAACCCTTTGATATCGATGATTTTAAAGATAGAATAGTCAAAAATTTAGATAAATAGTAAAAAACCTTTCATTAGAAATTGAAAGATTTTTGCCCTCTTTCCGTAAAGGTTTTATATGGCAAAACGTTTAATAAAATTGTAATTTATAAACATTACGTCTGTAGTTATCTAAAAGCCAAGATGCAAAAGGATGGGAAAGTAAATGAATGATAAATATAAACTTGTTTTTCATAACCTCAGATGGTCTTTTATCATTTCAAAGGCTGATGGAGTAATGTTGAAAAGCTTCAAATTAAAATAAAAGGAGAGAAAAATGACGAAAATAATGATTGTAGATGATGAAGACGACCTAAGAGAAATGATTGGTATCATGCTTCATAAAGAAGGATTTGAGACCGAAATGGCAAAGGATGGTGCAGATTTTCTTGATAAAATCGATGATTTCGCGCCGGATATTGTCACGCTTGATGTGATGATGCCCGGGTTAACCACCAAGGAAATACTCGAAAAACTAAAGGAAAAAATAACAAAACCAAAAATTATCTTACTTACCGTTGTAAGATACTCAGAAGAGGAAAAACAACGGTTATATGAGATGGGAATTGTTGACTATATCACTAAACCGTTTGAGATAGATGAACTAACAAATAGCATACTCAAACAAGTTGTAAGGAAGGAACAAACCATATAAAAAACAATTCCGCCAATTGGATGTCTCTTCCTTGGAGGAATAATTTGCTGTCGAGTAAACAAAAGATTGTTCAGGTCCATTACTGGAAAAAAATGATGAAAGAAACTCATGAAGTAGTTGGTAAACTTCATGGCGTCGTTCTTTTGATACATAACTCGGTGGAATTCTCAGATATTATTGATTTTTTGAATAAAATAAGAGATGACGAACAACTTCTCGTCGTGTATCTTTCGCTCATCAACAGTTATAGCCGTATTAGAGAGGTATTAAAAGAAAACCCATTAAAATCAAAACAGTTGTTTGTTGTGGATTGTGTCTCTGGTTTTGTCGTTGAACTAAAAGATATCCATGACTGTGTGTATAGAAAACCTCCAATTAACTTAGATGAACTAAAAGAGTTATTGCTGAAAAATATTGCTAGTCAGAATCCTGATATAGTTGTTGTAGATTCTATGTCACAGCTCATTAATTTCTCCGTGCCAACTGAAGATGAATTGAGCAAATTTTATCTATTTTTGCATTCCCTAAAAGAAAATATTCTAGGATTATCTGAGGACTCAATCATTTTACTATATGATGATAAAATAGGTCAATTACAAAATCTGCCAACAATATCAGTTGATCTTATCTTAAAACTAGAAGTAATAAGAGACGCACCGCGGTGGAGAGGTTAATATGTTAGAAACATTGAAAGAAACAAATTCAAGTGTCAATTATTGGAAAGAAATAGAAAAAAATTTATCAGATGAATTAAAAAACCTCCGTGGTATAGTTTTACTTATACATAATTCAATGGAATTCACCGATATCATTGATTTCTTGCAACATGTTAGACAAGGACAATTTCTAAACGTACTATACATCTCCCTTGTTCGAAGTTACGATTATATAAAAAAAGCTCTAGAACTAAAGCCACTTGATCAAAAAAGAATGATGTTTATAGATTGCGTATCAGGCTATGCCTTCCCTATTGAGGAAAACCTTGATGAAGCTTTTTATCATAAGCCCCCGCAAAATCTAGATGAGATGAAAGATATTATCAGATTTGGCATTGAAAAAACAAATGCAGACATGATTATAATAGATTCATTATCTCAATTCATAAGCTTTACTCAACCTACTGAAGATGGAATAGTAGAGCTCTATGAATTCTTAAGAACATTAAAAGAAGGAACGATGAACGTTATGCAAAACACGGTATTGCTCTTGTATGATAGTAAGCTAGGAGTCATGCAGAATCTACCAAAAACTTCCATGGACCTCATTTTAAGAATAGAAATAGGGAAAAAATAACTAATGCAGAGAAATAATACATTTTAAACCCATCTAAAAGGAATCTTCTTTCTTAACAATTCCATAAACATTTCTTGCGTAGGCATTATATACTTAAAAAATTATTCACTTATGGCAATTACTATAGTAATTGTTAACAGTTACGTAATTGTCCTAAATGGATGGGATAATGTATGAGCCGTAAATTAGCTTCTCTATATGGTGGAGCATTTCCAACGACTTCACTCAGAGACATAATTTGAAGGCAACGGCATCGGTCTTACAACGGTAGCTAGATTAGTTACAAAACATGGTGGACGAGTATGGGCCGAAGGAGAAGTTGATAAAGGGGCAACATTTTATTTTACCCTGCCGATTAGGACATCAAACCCATGACCGTTAGAAAGTTTCCAGAAACGGTAAGACCGATTGGAATCCGGTGGTGGTTGGCGAGCGAAAAAAACCTCAAAGGTACAAACCCATGAATGATAATAAATTAAAAATATTATTTCTTGAAGACAATCCTGCTGATTATGAACTAAACATTATCTACTTGAAGAAAGCAGAACTTGAACTACAAGGTGTGCGAGTGGAAACCAAGGAGAAATTCTTAGAACATCTTGATAAAGAAACTTGGGATATTATTCTTGCAGATTATAACCTCCCAAGCTTCAACGCTCTTGAAGCATATGAATTGTCAAAGGCGCGTTATCCTGACATACCGATGATTATCGTCACCGGAGTCCTCAGTGAAGATGCTGCAATAGCATGCATTGAAAAGGGAATAACAAATTATATACTGAAAGGAAATCTGGCTCGATTGGGACCAGTAGTCAAACAGGCTATGGAAAAACGACGTCTTGAGGAAGCACGTAAACAGGCTGAAGCGGAGGTCCGAAAACTTCTCCAACAGAAAGACGAGTTTATCGGTCAACTTGGACATGATCTAAAAACCCCATTGTCAATACTTACGAACATGTTACAGATGATCAGAGAAGACGGAGAAAAACCTGAGACAAAAGAAGACTGGGACGTAGTTATGCGAAATATCGGCTACATTAAAAATCTTGTTTCTGAAACGTTGAAAATCGCAGAGCTAAGCTCAACTAAAGTAACATTTGAAATGAACGATACAAACCTACTGGATTTAGTTAACAACACAATCAAAGACAACAAAATTGTGTTTGATAAAAACAATATTAAAATAGAAAACATGATTAATGAAAAAATTACTATCAACGGAGATGAACTACGAATAAAAGAAGTCTTTTGTAATCTCATCATTAATGCTGTGAAATTTACACCAGAAAACGGCGTTATACTAGTTGATGCAAAAAAAGACAATGATTTTGTCACTATATCTATCAAGGATACAGGTATGGGTTTGACCCAGGAGCAAATCGAGCATATCTTCGATGAATTCTATAAAGCCGATGCAGCCAGACATGACCTTGGGAACAGTGGCCTAGGTCTTTCCATTTGTAAACGTATTGTGGAAAAACATGGGGGCCGCATATGGGCCGAGAGCCCTGGACCGGGAAAAGGCACAACCGTATACTTTACTCTTAAATTAGGTAATGGTGCGGTGAGGTGAAAAAATGAAAAAAAAGATTATGATTGTCGATGATAACCCAGATCTTATATTCATGGTGAAAAGAAGATTAGAACGGATGACCGATGGATATGAGGTTATCGGTGCAACCAGTGCAAAAGAATGTTTTGAATTATTAAATCAAGAGGAAAAACCAGATCTTATTTTATTGGATATCATGATGCCTGAGGTCGACGGATGGAATCTCTTTGCACGATTGAAAGAAAAACCAGAATTAAGAGAAATTCCTATCGTTTTTCTCACAGCAAAGACCGATGCAATAAGCATTGGATTGGGAAAGAGAAATGCTCGAGACTATATCACAAAACCTTTTGAAATAACAGAACTGAAAGAGAGAATCGATAAAATCTTGAATCGATAAATATGTTTAACTTGACACACACTGAGATTATTGAACGCATACTGCAAGCACTTATAGGTGTGATCGGGCGGAGAACCTCTGAGAGTTATGCAGTTGTTACAATACATACTGCACTCAAAGAGCTCGAGCCAAAATATGATTTTTTAAAATATATCAAGATAAAAGATACAATTTATTCTGAAGGAATCGACGCCATCAGCATTATGCCTGATATAGATTCTGCTGAACCAGCAAAATTTTACAGAGCTATTGAAGAGCTTATTAAAAGTACAGTTATATACATTGACAAAAATGTTGGTTTCTATTTTATAAAGGAATTTCAAGAAGCTATCGGCGACATTGATGGCTTAGTGCTCAAGAAGCGGGGTGTAGATCTAGGTTTTATGCAGTTTGAATATGTTGAGGACAAAAGACAAGAAATAAAAATAATTCACTCTAAAATATTGGAGCAGGTTATCAAGACGTTAATCTATCTAGTCAATCGAACCTTTCCCGAAAAACAAGCAATAGTGACTGTGATTGCTTCAATTAAAAAACTGGAGAAAAAATATGATTTTTTAAAATATATCGAAATGAATGATACGCCAAATCCAGATAGTTTCTATGAAATCAGAGTCGCACCTGAGATAAATAATGTAAATTCATCTAATATGAGTAAGGCGATTGAACAACTTATAGAAGAACTCGGCAGACCAAATGACTTTAAAACACGCCAATCTTTTATAAAAGATTTTAAACTCGCACTTGGAGCTGAATATCTGATAAAACTAGAAAAAATGGGTGTAAAACTAGAAGGTATACAGAGTGTATTGTTACGACAAGAATACGAAGTAATAGTTAAAAAAACATTGAAAGCACTTGTATATATATTAGGCAGCAGAGCCCCTGAAAGCGATGCGGTTATTACGATAGAGAATATAATAAATCAACTTGAGGAAAAACATGATATTTTAAAATACATTAAGATAGATAAATCACGGTATTCGGAGGCGGTAGATGCTATGCAAATTATCCCTGATATAAACTCTGCCGGCCCATACGAGATTGGCAAAGCAATTAGAGAAATCATTAGGATGGTACGTATCAATTTGGGGGATAGAGGCGATGGTTTCATTGAAGAGTTTAAAAACAAACTTGGAAATGAATATCTCTCAGAAATTGAAAAAATGGGCGTAAACCTATATCTTCTGGAACTAAAATACACTTAATAATATGCTTTGTGTAATAATCCTCTACCGCTTAGCATGGATACCATGCCATTTATGAAGAATATTTTTGCATATTTGCATTCATTTTCCATATTTTTGTTCATTCTTATTCAATTCAAAAACATCCAACTCTTAGAATCGATTTTTCATAGATTTGCGCCTAAGACGATTGCTTATTCAGCTGCAACCAATACAAACCAATCTGTCGCACTGCTTCTGTAAATTGGTTAAAATCCACAGGTTTACGAATATAGCTGTTTGCACCGAGACGATAAGATTCTGCTATGTCTTTCTCTTCACTGGATGATGTCAATACTACAACAGGTATTTTTTTCGCTTCCGGATGCGATTTTATTCTTTTTAACACCTCAAGTCCATCTATCAGAGGTAACTTGAGATCAAGAAGAACCACCAATGGACCAACACATTTAAGCGTTTCACTATCAACAGAGCCAAAAAGATATTCCAACGCTTCTACGCCATCTCTCGCTACTTGTATTTTATTTGTTATGTTGTTGTTTTTTAATGCGATTAGTGCTAATTCTTCATCATTAGCATTATCTTCTACCAGCAATATTTCTGCCTCTTTATTGTTCATTATTACTACACCCATTACAACCTATTTTCCGTCATGTATCAATCTTCAACATGCGTTTGGAAGGCAGAGTGAAACAGAATTCCGCTCCTCTATCAACCTCTCCTTTGGCCCATATATTTCCACCGTGTTTGGTTACTATCCTTTTCACGGTTGTAAGACCTATTCCAGTACCCGTGAACCTTTCATCAGTTTGGAGCCGCTGGAAAGCCGTGAACAATTTATCCTTATATCTCATATCAAAACCTATACCGTTATCTTTAACATAAAATTGAATATGATCCTCTTTCTGCTCACTTCCAATCTCAATACGCGCCTTTTTTCGATCGATAGTGAATTTAACTGCATTTTGAAGAAGGTTGGAAAAAACAACCTTTAGCATTTCTTTATCTGCTTCAACTTCCCCTAATGGATTAACAATAAATTCAATGTCTCTATCTAGTTCAACATCACGATACGCCTTTGCAAGATCATTAACGATATTTTCAACATTTATCTTCTCATATTTTATCTCGCTCCTGGTGGCTCTTGAGAAACCTAGGAGATCATCGATTAATTGTCCCATTTTTTTAGCTCCTTCACTAATTCGATTGAGATAATGTCGCATCTCCTCGTTGACTTTATCTCCATGTGTATCTATTAACACTTGGGCGAAACCACTTATAGCCCGAAGTGGTGCACGAAGGTCATGAGAGACAGAATATGCAAAACTGTCCAGATTTTCGTTGATCATCTCGAGTTCCTTTGTATGTGTTTTGATTTTTTGATACGCTTCATTGAGTTTTTGTTCCATCTGTTTGCGTTCGGTGATGTCCACCACCACGGCGTAGCACACTTCGCGTTGCCCATCCTTTGTGATGGCTTCGATGTGCACCAAACGCGGAGCAGACCCATCTTTCTGGAGTGTGACTTCGCAGGTCTCGTTGCTCCCGCTCGTAAATACATCATCAAGGAAGACACTGAAAGTTGTACGTGACCGGGCGGAAACAAACACACCAAAGCGTCGTTTGATCAGTGCGCCGCGCTCTACGCCCAGTAGGTTCGCCCCGGCTAGATTGACCTGATGGATCGCACCGTCACGCACCAGCGTAAAATAACCGATGGGGGCAAAGTCGTACAGGTCGGTGTACTGGCGCAGCCCCGCCTCTACTTGTGCGCGTGATTGTAACATTTCTTCATTCTGCATCTCCAATTCGATCTGGTGCACTTCTAGTTCGTGGACGAGGCGCTGGGGGTCGGGCTCCGTCGCAGGAGGAGCCACGGTTTTCTTTTTGCGCTCGCTCAACTTTGCTTCCGCCTGGCTGCGCAGTTCGGCGGCGTCGAGTGAGGGGATGGCGGGTTTCTTTTTCATGGCCTGATCCTTTCACTATTTCCTATCCAGCATCTTGCGCAAGCGCGCTTCGGTGGCGCGCAGTTCCGCCTCCAACTTCTTGGACGTGGTAATATCTGTGAACGTGATTACCACACCGTCAATCATATTCTCCAATGTGCGGTACGGCAGGATGCGGGCCGCGAACCAATCTCCATGGGGGGTGGGAATCTGTCTCTCCACTTTGATCAGCGTCCGCAGGACTTGATACGCGTCATCAGCCAGTTCGCGGTAGAGCAAAGCCGAGGCGATATCGGTGATCGGTCTGCCCACGTCGCCGGGGATCAACTTAGTGATTTTGCTCGTCTCGCTGGTAAAGCGCCGCACGGACAGGCTGTTATCCAGAAACAGCGTGGCGATGTCGGTGCTGTCCAGCAGATTCTTCATGTCGTTGTTCGTGCGCGAGAGTTCATCCAGCTTGGTTTGCAATTCCTGGTTGACAATGTGCAGTTCTTCGTTCATGGACTGCATCTCTTCCTTTGAAGTGGTCAACTCTTCGTTGGTGGACTGCAGTTCTTCGTTGGTGGACTGCAATTCCTCATTGGAAGATTTGAGTTCCTCTTGCGAGGTCTGCATCTCTTCGTGCATGCTCTGCACTTCCTGACGGGCGTGTTCAAGTTCCTGATTCAGTTCCGCCGTGCGCGTGCTATCCCTGCGTGGCTTGCCGGTCGTTTTTGTTTTGGGCATCGCAGCCACGTCGGTAAAGACAATCATCACCATCCCATGCAAGGCGTTTGGTCCACTTTGGGGCTGGATGGTGACATTCACGACCTGCTTTTCACCGTTGGTGCCCACCACCACATTCTTGAGCATGACGGTCGCTTTTTGGCGCAGCGCTTTTTGGAACGCGGTCGTCAGTCCGGAGCACAGATCTCCGCGCGCCATGGCAAAGATGTTCCAGTTGGCTTTGCCAGCCGCCGGCTCCAAGTATTTTCCCGTGCGTCCGCTGATGTAGAGAATGTCACCTTTGTTGTTGGTCAGCGCCGCGGCCGGAGAATACGTTTGCAAGAGCAGTTGATCTGCCAGCGTCTGCAGGTTGGCTGTTGGTTCCTGCGGTTTGGTTGGCGCGCTGGGCTGGGCGGCGAGAAAGGTTACCGGGAACTCAATCGGCTCCGTAATCAGGGCAGAATCCAGCCGCTGGTACAGTCGTGTTTTTGCACTCAGCGGTGCGAACAGGTTGGTAAAGTCACCGACAGTCTCCGCGTTCCCCAAAAATAAAAAGCCGCCCGGGTTCAGGCTGTAATAAAAGAGCGGGAGAAGTTTCTTCTGCAATTCCGGCATCAGATAGATGAGCAGGTTGCGGCAACTCAAAAAGTCAAGTTTGGTAAAGGGCGGATCCATGATGATGTTCTGCGGTGCAAAGATGACCATCTCTCGGATGGATTTTGCCACCTGATAACCGCTCTCCACCTTGACGAAGAAGCGGTCCAGCCGCTTCGTCGAAACGTCGGCGACGATGTTGGCTGGGAACATGCCTTCGCGCGCCTTTTCGATGGCTTGCTCATCCAAATCGGTGGCGAAGATCTGCAGGGTGATGTTTTTGGCAGGTTTGAATTCTTCCTGTGCCTCTTTGAAGAGGATCGCCAGGGAATAGGCTTCCTCGCCGGTGGCGCAGGCGGGTATCCACGCCCGCAGCGCCTTATTCGAAGCGCCTCCCTTCAACAACGCCGACAAGACTTCGGCCTTCAATTGCTCCCACACTTCTGGGTCGCGGAAAAAACTCGTCACCCCGATCAACAACTCGCGGAACAGCAATTCCACCTCCTGCGGATTCTCCTGCAGGAAGCGCACGTAGTTGACGATCTTGTCAATTTGGTGCAGTCCCATGCGCCGCTCGATGCGGCGATAGACCGTGGTCTTTTTGTACAACGAAAAGTCGTGGCCCGTTTTACTGCGCAATAAGATCACTACTTTTTCCAGGGCGCTCTGGGCTACGTATTGGTCGGTGTGTCCGGATTTGGTGATGAGCGGTGCATGCTTGAGATAGGCGCTGATCTTGCTCGGCAGTGCCTCCACCGGGGCGATCACATCGGCGAGTCCGGCGTCAATGACGCTGCGCGGCATGGCATCGAATTTGGCGGAGGTCGGTTCCTGTACAAAGACCACGCCCGCTTTTTCCTTGATGGCACGCAAGCCCAGCGTGCCGTCCGAACCCATGCCCGAAAGGATCACGCCGATGCTGCGCTCTTGCTGGTCATCTGCCAGCGCGCGAAAGAAGAAATCAATCGGCAGGCGCAGGCCGCGCGGAGCGATTGGATCAAGCAGGTGCAGCACTCCGTGCAGGATGGACATGTCCTTGTTGGGCGCGATGATGTAGACGCAGTCTGGTTTGACGCGTGTCCGATCCTTCACTTGTGCAACGGGCATGGTAGTGCCATGCTGGAGCAGTTCTGCCATGATCCCCTTGTGTATCGGGTCCAGGTGTTGAACGATTACAAACGCCATGCCGCTGTCTTCAGGCACGTTAGCGAGGAACAATTCCAGCGCCTCCAGCCCTCCAGCCGAAGCGCCGATGCCGACGATAGGAAAGCCCTTCTCCGGCTTTGCATCCTCGGAGACAACCGGGCTCGCCGACGCGGCCGCCGCTTTTTTCGTTGGGGTTATCGGTCCCCCCTCTTTGAGCGACCGGCGCTTGATTATTTTCTCGGGTTTCTGCTTTTTGCTCATTTTTTTAGTCATTTTCATCCTCCAAAAACATCTTAACAACTGGCTCTCCACCAAATAGAGACGCTAATTTATTGCTCATATATTATCCCATCCACGTAAGACAAATACGTAATTTTTAACAATTACGAACGTAATTGCTATAAGTGAATAATTTTTTAGGTATATAATATCTGCGCAAGAAATTCAGTATAGCCATTCTAAAAAACAAACGATTTCTATTCTTTATAAGAGCAATCTAGATAGAATATTCTCTCTATAATTTTGTAGAAACAAAAAAAATTAGTATTGATGGCCATAAAAGGTTTTTTCTTCAATAGCACCTGATAAGGCCCAACCTGTTGCCTTAACAAACTGATTAAAATCTACAGACTTACGTATATAACAATCAATACCTAAAGAATGAGAGTCTACCCAATCCGTCCTCTTTTCGGAAGCTGTTAAGACAACAATGGGTATATTTTTTGCATCAGGATGTTCCCTTATCTTTCTTAGGAATTCAAGACCATCCAGCCGAGGCATATAAAGATCAAGAATAATCATATGTGGTCTGTTAATCAGAGTGGAATCCTCATCTTCGAAACCAAATAGATACTGCAAAGCTTCAACGCCATCTTTTGCAAAATGAATTTTAGTATTTGTTAACAAATTGAAGGGATGGCGGGCATTTAACCCATACTCATAGAGCCCCGAAGCAGCATTGAAGCCCTAACTAAAAGCATCCCAAATGATTACCGTGGATCATATGCGCTTGGTGCGCCAGATGGCAAACAATCAAACATATCGTGCTCCCATCGTGCATCACGAATGATGAAACACTAACTATTATTAAAAAGAAGAATCGAGGTAAATTACTAGGTTATCCTGCTGACCAAAGAAAGTGTAATCGTTTTTATACAGAACAGAAAAATTTAAAAACTGTTTTATTATAGAACAATATATGGAACCCTTTGATATCTTCGAAGAATGGGATGTCTACGCAAAGAAAAAACAACTTATCGCAAGAGACGTCGACCTTAAAACATTCATCGACAACTCTAAGCTGAAAATCGTCGCACTCACCGGCATTCGACGATCCGGAAAAACCAGTATTCTTATGCTTCTTGCTCAAACCCTTGCATCTGAGGGAAAACAAGTCTGCTATATCAACTTGGAGGATAACCGACTCCGGAATAGAGATGACGTCCTTGACGAAGCGATTAAATGGTTCGGCGATAAAGGATTTATGCTGTTAGACGAAATCACTGCGATACCCGATTGGGAAGGATGGCTTGCACGAACACACGAACTTCTAAAAGGGCAACTTTGTTTGATTATCAGCTCATCGCGTAAAAGCATCGCGCGTCCAAATAAACCATTGCGTGGCCGCATCCTTCCATACGAACTTTATCCGTTGTCCTTCCAAGAGTTGCTCTCATTCCAACATGTGCCTCTCGAAAAAACAACCTCTGCAAAAGGTAAACGAGAAAAAACCTTTGAATCTTATCAACAATACGGCGGGTACCCTGAAATCGCACTTACTAAGCCTTCGATAGAAAAAATACGGATTCTCAACTCATACTTACGAGATATCATAGCACTCGACGTTGCTGAAATGGCTCACGAAGACATAAGCATTGTCGACATCTTCAGTAGATATGTCATCCAAAGCCCGTACTTCTCGGCATCAAAATGCTTAAACTATTTTAAAACAATTGGTTATAAAATCGGGAAAGAAAAAATCCTGTACCTTGAACAATACGCACAAGCTGCCTACCTTTTTTTCTTCGTCCCCATCTTTTCATACAAAATAAAAGACAGAACACAATATCCACGAAAAGCCTACTGTGGCGATGTTGGATTTACGTACAGCACTCTTGGCAAAGTAGACAAAGGAAGAATTTACGAAAACCTCGTCTATCTTGAGTTAAAACGCAGAACACAAGGACAACTTGATATTTGCTACTGGAAAAACAAAGAAGGATTGGAAACCGATTTTATCGTTAAACAAGGATCGGATATCAAAGAAATCATACAAGTGGTCTATGATCTTGAACGCGAGGACACACGAAAAAGGGAAATCAACGGCATTGTTGAATGTGCAAAAGAACTCAACATCAACAAAGGAACAATAATAACAAACACAGTAGCTGAAACACAGACCATACAGAACATAAAAATCACATTCATTCCTCTTATGCAATGGTTACTGCAGACGAAAAGATAACCTTGCATTTCCACCTCTTTCATATCCACTGCTAGTTTGATACTCTTTTTAGATCAGGTTCTGATTATTTTAAAGGAAATGACGTAAAATTCCAATAGAAATTTTAGTTACATGAATATGTATCATAATATTGATTTTCATTACACGTTCATAGAAACATTTATAAAAATATTTAGTACTGGTGGCCATAAAAGGTTTTTTCTTCAATAGCACCTGATAAGGCCCAACCTGTTGCTTTAACAAACTGATTAAAATCTACAGACTTACGTATATAACAATCAATACCTAAAGAATGAGAGTCTACCCAATCCGTCCTCTTTTCGGAAGCTGTTAAGACAACAATGGGTATATTTTTTGCATCAGGGTGTTCCCTTATCTTTTTTAGGAATTCAAGACCATCCAGCCGGGGCATATAAAGATCAAGAATAATCATATGTGGTCTGTTAATCAGAGTGGAATCCTCATCTTCGAAACCAAATAGATACTGCAAAGCTTCAACGCCATCTTTTGCAAAATGAATTTTACAATCTGCAATATTTTTATTCTGTTCAAGCGCCATCATTACCAATTCGGCGTCATCAGGATTATCCTCTACCAACAATATTTCTACTCTTTTGTCTTTCATTTTTTATCATCTCCTTTCGTTGAGGAGCCCACAAGATAAAATGGAGCACATAACATTTTTCTACCATAGCGGGTTCCTTGCACAGAAGCTCCCAAATTTACCAAATTTACTACATCTGCAATTTGACCGAATTTCAGAGGCTTATCCATATAATACGCAACGTCTAAAGAAAGAGCATTTGTCCAATCCCTCCAATCTTTCGAGCCTGTTAAGACAACAACAGGAATATTTTTTGCCTCTGGATGTGATTTGATTCTTTTCAGTACCTCTAACCCATTTATCTTTGGTAATTTGAGGTCAAGAAGTATCAACCTTGGACGACGTTTCAGAGGAGTGTCTTCATCTATATTTTCATCTGCAAAATCAAATATGTATTCCAAGGCTTCAACCCCATCCCTTGCAACATATATCTTATTTTTTGCAATATTACAATTATTTTCAAATGCCAAAGATGTCAACTCTGCATCATCAGGATTATCCTCTACCAACAATATTTCTATTTTATTTTTTTGCATTTCTTCTTCCATTTCACACACCTGAAGATTTTTCTATTTCAAGGGCACCCCATACGACCAAACCTGCTGCTTCAACCAACTGACTGAAATCAGCAGATTTATGTAAAAAACATACTGCCCCTAAATCATAAGATTCTGTCCAATCATCTATATCTTTCGAACCGGTCAAGACTACAACAGGTATTTTTTTCGCATCCGGATGCGACTTTATCTTTTTTAGTAAATCTAACCCGTCTAACTTAGGTAACTTCAGATCTAGGAGGATCAACTGCGGACGGTGGTTTAAACGAAGATTAGCTTTATCTCCAGTATCAAAAAGATATTCCAAGGCTTCTGCGCCATCCCTTATAACATGCATCTGACTATTTTCGAAAATATTGCTCTTCTTAAAGGCCAATAGCACCAACTCAACATCATCAGCATTATCTTCTACTAGCAATATTTCTATTTTTTTCATCTTCCCTTCCACCTATGTGATATTTGTTACCACGCCAATATTTGTCAATGATAGTATATAAACCTTTTGCACCAAAATAGCATAACGTAAAAATTACAAAAAAACTACAAGAGTAATGTCTATTTGGTTGAAAAACTAGCGTTTGTCTCTCTATAAAAACGATTGATAATAATTGTTACTTCAATGTTTTTCAATTCTAACTAAATGCTACTGCTGCACATGCTTTTTACCATAAAATTCATCCAATGGTTAAATCCTTCTCATCCAACTCTTTTCTCTTTTTCTTGTCATTTGAGCGGTAGTCGCAGTATCTGCATTTGTAGCGTTTTTAGGAGATGTTAAATAAACGAAAAACTCGTCTATGAAAACATGACCAACGAAATATTAACAGGAAAATACGATCGAATTGTATTAGATTCTATTTACCAGTTATCTGAGATGCCGATATTGATAAAGATGAGAAGCACAAAACATCGAGATCAGTAAAGACGGGATAAAAATCATTTAGAAAAATAAAAAAGTATCATTTGACCTAAAGATATTTCTCTTTCAAAAACTTGACAGTATCTTTGATAGCTTCTTCTACTGTGTGTTCTGGTTCCCAACCCAATATATGTTTTGCCTTGCTCATATCAAAATATTGATCTTGTGCCATCAAACGGAGATACGATGGATGTATCTTGGTTTTACCCAATTTCCAAGCAATACCGACCATAACTTTCGCTAAAGGCAATGGCAGATACGTAGCCTTTGAAGTAGAACCACTAACATTTTTAGATAAATCCATAAACTCATTAAGGGTGAGCACTTCGTTACCAGAAATATTGAAAACAATATCCTCAGATAGTTTTTTATCTGAGAGTTCTGCACTGGCTAACAAAGCAGTATTAACATCTTCAACATGTATACTCTGACCTTTACTTTCACCATCACCAGAGATAACAACCCTTTTATTCCTAAGAAGAGGAAGTATATTTTCTAACAATATGGGATCAAAATTATACGGCCCTAAAACCATGGATAGACGTAAAACAACCGTCTGTAACTCTCTTGTTTCAGATGCAATTTTACAAAGTTCCTCTGCTATCACCTTATTTTCACCATATTCACTAATAGGATTCAGGTTACAATCCTCCTTTATAGGACATAGAGTCTTGTCAACAAGGCCATAGACATGAGAGGCACTAGAAGTGAATATTACTCTTTTAACGTTGTTTTCCTCAGCGGCCATAAGAACATTCTGAGTGCCATTTACATCAATATCATAGACCTCTTCTTTGGGGATTCTCAAGGACGGTGGGGCTGTAGCTAAATGAAACACAACCTCACAACCCTTCATAACCTGAGATAACTTATTTAAGTCACGAATATCGCCAATGATAGTTTTAACACCCTTGGGGAGATATTTTGACCTATGTTTATCATAAATTCTAAAACTATAGTCATTCTCCATCAAAAACCTTACAAAATTAGTACCTACGAAACCACTACCACCTATTAGCAGCCACATTTTGTACCTCGGAGTGCCTCTCTAAAAAGATCCTCGTATTTGTATTCCTTCTTTTTCTTATCAAAATGATCAGGTGATAACAACTTTAGAATGATTCTTTTACTCAGTCCTAATCTTTCAAAAAATATTCTTTTTTCTATTTCAAAATTGAATCTCGAATCAAGGTTGAATTCATCCCACAATCTCTCTGAGTATTTCATTATTTTAAACTTACTTATTGTTTTATGTTCTTTATGAAAACTGGAGAACATTTCATACCTATTATCCTCGATTTTTTTTATGTTGTATTGTTGAGGGTTTTGGTATACAGGACTTCTAGTCATTAAATGAAATGGGACAAAAGAACACTCATCTATGTACTTCTTAAGCTCCCTAGCATAACTAATTGTCATTTCTACATCATCCTTAGTTTCTGTTGGAAAACCTAAAATGAACCATGTGGAAGTAAATATACCTGCGTTCTTCGCGTTTTTAATAGCTGCCTTAGCATGATCAAGATCTATGTCTTTATTCATCTTATCAGCAGTTATCGGACTACCGGTTTCAGGGGAAATCCATAGAAAACGACAACCAGCATTATACATTTTTTTGCATAAATCTTTGGTTAAATCCGGAAATGCCTGAGCAAGCCAGTAGACATCCATGCTCTCATTGATTATCCTGTCACATAGTTGTGCTAAACGCTTAGGATTTGAATTAATCAATGAATCACCGAAAAGGAATATTTTACGTTTGTACTGTTTAACATTTCGTTTAATTTCATCGATCACGTTCTCTATACTTCTTTCTCTGTATCTACCGCTAACTTGGCTGCCATTAAAACCACAAAATGAACAGTTCTTAATACATCCACGTGCAGTCAGCATTGGAAGTATTGGGAGTGGATATTCATGAAGTGGAAAATCATCAAAATCAGGAAATGGGAGATCCTCTATATTATATGAGGACTTCCTAGGTGGATTTCTAATGGCTTCAAAATTATTTTTCCGAATTATTGTTCCACTGATGTTATTTAATTTTTCACCGTTTATTTTTTTCTGTAAAATCTCAAGCATTGTTTCCTCTCCTTCAGAGAAAACACCTATATCAAAAAGCTCTGGAAAATCTCCGATAATTTTCTCTCCGATATAAGATATATGTGGTCCACCTGCGACTACAAACACATCAGGTATTTGTTTTTTTATTAATTTCATCAGTTTAATAGAGTATTTAAAAGTTGTATGTCCTATAGATATGCCTATGACATCTGGATCTTTGGATACTATTTTTTTAACCTCGAAATCAAAATCCTCATTTGTTAAATGATGGTTATACCGAAATTTATGATTCAAATCTATTTGCTGTACTTTAAACCCTCTAGATTTTAAAAATGCAGCAATATAAGCTACACCTAATGGAGGCATTGGGGTGTCCCAATGTGGGGGATATATTAATACAATCTTACTTACATTTGTAGAGTTTATTTTCATATTCTCATCGATCCATCTAGTTCAGATATGATTTTAGGTAGTTCTAGTAAATTGTTAATTCTAAAATCAGGTCTAATGTCCATTCCTTGATTTTGTTTTTTTCCCCTTTCTCGATCTAATATTACAGTAGTCAATCTTATTTCTCTTGCACCTTTGATATCTATCTCAGAATCACCAACATATATTCCCTCTTTTGGAGCGCATTTTGCTAATTTTATCGCCTCGTTAAACATTATTGGATCTGGTTTATACGATTTGATTACACTGGATATCACTTTAACATCAAAATAGTCTGTGAGTCTATGCTTTTTTATGATACCTTCAGCTACATCTAAATCGCAATCTGTGATCACACCTAATTTATACCCTGATTGTTTTAATTGATTTAGCACGGGTATTGTATCCGGATATATCCTGTTGTTTTCTATGAAATCTTGCCAGACATCCTCCACCATAATATGCGCTAATTTATCTGTTAATTGGATCTTGTTTGCCTTCAAAATTTTTTTAAGACATAAAAAATGCATCTCTTTTGTACAGATAAATTCCTTTTCACGAAGTTCCATAAATAGCTCTTGTGTTCCATATCCCCAAGCATATACTAGTTTGTTTAAGTCTATAGCTAATTGTGGTAGATATTTCTTCAGTGATTTATACATACATACAGAGATATATGATAGATTTACTAAGGTCTGTCCTAGATCAAAAAAAATTGCTTTTATGTTTTTGCTTCTCTGCAATTAAATATCACCACATAGAGATTCATATTCTTTTATAGTTAGTTCATAACCGAATTTTTCATAAATATATCTCTTACCATTATATACTACGATTAGTAGTAGAATTGATATACCCCAACAGGCGAGCCCATCATGAATAGTTTTTTAGGATTTGCCCGCAATTCGATTACTTTATTAAATAATTGTAATTCCCTTAATTTATATCGTTGATTAATCTCCTTTTGGGTGGTATAGATTTTTTCTAAACCTTCCCCTTTGTGGAGTAATTTTGCTAATAAACTAAGAGCCATAAGAGTTACAAGCTCATCAGTTTTCCAATTACTATATGTAGTGCCATTTTGTGAATAAAGAAATGCTGAACGCGACATTTTATCTGGAATCCAACCTCCTGAGAATTGAAACTTTGTATGCCTGATGTGCACATCTATATCTGGTAGATTTTTTATTACATTTTGTCCCTTTTCAGTCATTGCCCATTTTTCATTATAATCAAATAAAAAATATGTGCAAAACTCACCATTCCTGGTAGATTCTGTAACATCTTTTAATAAATTTATAAGTTCATAATTCTCATTTATACAAATACAAGAGCAGCAAATGTTATTTTGAATTCCATATTTTTTGATTAATGCCGACCCAATTTCTATGTCATGCAAAATATTTTTAAATTCATTTTCACCTCGATTCCTGTTGTAGGAAGAATGAATCATAATGAGACATGTTTTTGCACCTAACGCCCTTAACGTATGAATAAAATTAATAACATATAGCACACACTCTTCTCCGCGATCAAGATTCTGATTTAAAGTTGAACGACTACCATCCACAGCTTCATAGATTGTTAGATTTTTAAATTCCTTAAACGCGGCATCTATGCTAATATTTAGTTGTGTTTTTTGGATGATTGTATTCCAAATTTTATAGAAATCATTTTTGATGGTAGAATTCGATGCAAATAATTTATTATAGTCTAGATCTGTAATTTTTTCGTAATTAATTAGTAACGTTTTCATATTACTTCCCAATTACAATAATTACATATCAAAAAATCGTATATAAATCTTTAAGTTAGAGACAAAGAAATAGAATCGAACTGACTATATAGGAGTAATTTGATAATGGATTTAATGAATTCTGCCGTATACATATCATTATTTTCTGCAATATTCACTGCGTTAATCGGTATCTATGTATTTTTGTTGAATCCTAAAAGAATTACAAATAGAGTTTTTGCAGTTCTTGTGTTGTTTTTTGCAATTTTTTCTATCAGCGAATTTATGACTAGGATATCGGCAACGAAAGAATTGGCTCTACTTTTTGGCAGAATTGGATATAGTCTATTCATTATTTTCTCCATTTTTGGCCTTCATTTTTCGTTAGTTTTTCCACGGAAATATCCAAATTATGGAAATATTTTTACAAAATACAGATATTTCCTCCCCTCGTTATATGTTACGGGAGCTATTCTTGTTATTGCCTTGAATATATTAATTTCAGTTCAGAATGTTAAAATGAGTGAATGGGGGTATAGGGTTATTTTAGATGGGGTAACTGTATTTCCAGTTTACTGGTTTTTATTATGCAGTTCTTATGCAGCGTTTACTTTAGCACATACCTATTTTAAAAAATGTATCACTACTAATGAGAAAAGACAAATTCAATTTGTAACTATAGGCCTTTTACTGCTGGGGACATTAAGTTTAGGAACAAATCTCGTTCCTCCATTATTTGGGATATTTGTATTCCCCCTGTCTACAATTTCTCTCATGTTATTCTCATTTATTGTTGCTTATTCTATGGTAAGATATAGACTTATGAAACTTACAACATCAGAGACCGCGGACGTTGCTATAGATACTATGGCTGATTCATTGCTTGTTATTGATGGAAATAACACTATTGTTAATGTAAATAAATCAACCCTTGGTCTATTGGGTTATACTAAGAAAGAATTGATGAATGTTTCTTTGGAGAACATTGTCAACTTGCCTCATTTTGAATCTAACATTCTTTCTAAGGTATCGGCTGATGGTAGAATAGAAGATGCCGAAACCGAGTTTTTTACTAAAGAACGAAAATCCATTCCGATGAATATCTCAGCATCTAGTATATATAATGATAGAGGCGAGTCAGAGGGGACTGTAATCGTGGCTAGGGATCTTACTGAGACTAAGAACTTTATTAAGAAATTGGAAGAAGCGAAAAACAATTTGGAAACGCGTGTAAAAGAGAGAACGGCAGAACTTGAAAAATCTAAACAGAGGATCGAGCTCCAGAATATTCAACTTAAAAAACTTGATCAGTTGAAATCCGAGTTTCTCAATATAACCTCCCATGAGCTACGGACTCCAATGGCTGCAATAAAAGGGTATGTGCAAATTATATCGAAACAAACACTTGGTCAAATCAATGATGAACAAAAAAAAGCCCTGGATGTTGTCTTACGGAATACTAACAGATTGGACGCCCTGATTCAAGATATCCTCGATATCTCGCGACTAGAATCAGGAACAATGAAATTCATAGCCGAACACATAGAAATAAGAAAAATGCTAGATGAAATTGTTGAAACAATGCAACCGTATGCAAATCAAAAAGAGATTAAAATTAATATGCAAATAGAGGAGCATCTACCCGAACTGGTTGCTGATAAGGAGCGCATAAAGCAAGTAATCATAAACATTGTGCATAATGCGGTAAAATTCTCATCAACTGACTCTATTATTAATATACGAACAAGAAAAGAACAAGATGATATTTTGTTTGAAATTCAAGATTTTGGGAAGGGTATACCACAGGGCCAGCAAGAGAAGGTTTTTGAAATGTTTTATCAGGTTGATTCAGGCTCAGATAGAAAATTTGGAGGCGTAGGTCTTGGTCTTGCTATATCTCAAGGAATTATTATGGCTCATGGTGGAAAGATATGGGTGGAAAGCATAGTTAGAAAAGGTAGCACATTCAAGTTTACCCTGCCACTAAAACCAGTTAAAGATGTTGAAAGTAGATTCAAAGAAATAGATTTGTTTGGGTTAAAAAGAAAAAGGAGGTGAGAAAAGCCATGACTAGGATAATGATTGTGGATGACGAAAAAGATTTTAGAGACATGCTAGACCTTTATCTGCGCAAAGAGGGATTTGAAACAAATACCGCAGAGGATGGTGCAGATTTTCTTAAAAAGATTGATGATTTCGCGCCGGATATTGTTACGCTTGATGTTATGATGCCAGGGATAACAACAAGAAAGATTCTGGACACGTTAAAGGAAAAGAAAAGTAAGTCAAAGATTATACTTTTGACTGTTGTTCGGTATTCTGAAGCAGAGAAGCAGATAATACACGAGATGGGAAATATTGTTGACTACGTCACTAAGCCCTTTGATATCGATGATTTTAAAGATAGAATAGTCAAAAATTTAGATAAATAGTAAAACCTTTCATTAGAAATTGAGAAATTTCCACTTTTTTCCGTAAAAACTTTATAAAGTGTTAATCATTTACATGTAATTGTATTGTAATGTGTAAATATGAGAACAAATGGTGATGGAAATGGAAACAGTTCAGATTAGATTGACAAGAAATATGCTGGAACAAATAGACGAATTGATAAAAGAAGGCAAATATCCCAATAGATCTGAGGCTGTTAGAGATGGGGTTAGAAGATTAATCGAATATAAGAGTCCCTCTAATAAGGTTTTAAACGTGTCTGTAAGAGATTTACAGAAATTTATTAGAGAAACCGGCCAAAAATGAATATAAATCAAATAGAATTGAGTGAAATAATCTACATATTTACTTTTATTGTAAGTCTTGTTGGCCTATTGATAGTATTTGGCATAGTCAAAAGAACAAAAGATGAGATGAGATATGGCCTATTATATGTTCTATTGGGCATGGTTGTTTTTGTTTTGCTAAAGGCCTTTGAGATATTCCAGATTATGGGCCAAACAATTATTGCTGATTTGTTAGAAATAATCTTTATTTTGCTCCTAGTGGCCGGCATGTGGAAATTAAGAACGTTGATTAGGGGCTTGTCCGACTATGGTCAGGCTTTTGTACTTACTTCTAAAGATAAATACGAAGATAATCTAGTATCCATCGTTAAGAACGTTAGAGGCGTTTGTTATGTAACCACGGAGCAGCCGTATAAAAAAATAGTCTCTCTTTTCAATTTGTATGGTATTGATACTTCCACCATGCAGTTTATAGATGCAACAGGTGGCGAAGGGAATGCCGATAATGTTATTACAATAAAAAACACTCCTGATGATATAAAAACTACGTTGGATAAGGTGCTTAAGGAGAAGAATATCAATGTCGTGGTAATAGATAATGTATCCGCGGTAAAAATAATTAAGAAATTTGAATTACCGAAGTTCATTCAAGATATGACTTTGCTGATCAAAGCCAATAGGGCGCAGGGGTTTTTTATTGGTAAAATGGAAGACCTTGGAGTACAAACAATGAATGACATTACCATGTTTGTAGACAAGGTGACGGGTGATGTAAAATGGTAAAGACCGTTATGGTTATTGATGATGAGCCAGATTTAAGAGAGATGCTCGGTGTTCTCCTAAAATCTAATGGGTACAATGTGGTGAGTGCAGCTAATGGAAAAGATGCACTAAAGACGCTCAAAAAATTAGATCAAAAACCAGATTTAGTTATGGTAGATATGTTTATGCCAGAGATGAGTGGGCGAGAAGTTTGTGAAAAGATCAGGAATGATGAAAATTTAAAAGATCTTAAGCTTGCTTTTCTTACGGTTGCAGCTTTTGGAGAATATGGAAAACAAATGCTCAAAGAGCTGGATGTTTTAGATTATATTCTTAAACCGTATGATATCGATGACTTGATCAGAAGGATCAATAAGATGCTGGAAACATAATGTAGAGCGTAAAAAACCATTGATTTGAGAAGAATTGTGTTAGTGTTCAGTGTATTGAGCAATAGAACAAGTTATTGCTCATTATATTGAGCAATATTTAAAATTTTTATTTCTCCTTTGCGGAACCATTTTTCCAGTTAAAATCTTTTTTGTAAATACAGCACAAAATTTAAATGCTAAAAATATATTTGTAATCTATACGTAATGTATATGTAATGATAATTTAGTTAGATTCGTTAGGATGGGATAAAGGATGGGTGTTGCACTAAGACGTTTGTTTGCTGATAGATGCTTCACTATTACAGCAGATATGGAATTTTTTATAGATGTGCAATGGAGATAGTTCAATGTATGATGAACCTGACATTGTGAAAATGTTGAGGGGCGAAGAAAAACTAGGAACGTTTCAGAGCAGCCTACCAAGCCCTAGTGAAGAGTTTGAAGTGCAGGAGAAACCATCTGAGGATGCACATTATGAGAGTGATGATTTTGCCAAGGATACTGTAAAGACGAATACAACTGATAGAGATGTATCCAGTTCTAGCGCTGAAAAGGAAAAAATCGCAGTGGCTCTGAGGGAAAGCGAAGAACGGTATAAAGCATTATTTAATAGTTCATTTGAATTAGTGTATCTTCATGATTTTAAAGGAAATTTCATTGATGCCAATCCCGTGGCATTCAAACTATTGGGTTACAATAAGGAAGAGTTAGGTTCTCTCAATTTTTCTTCTTTACTCGATAAAGGTCAATTTTGGAAAGCAATCAAAACCATTAAAGAAATTAAAAAATATGGCCGTCAAAAAGAACCAACGGAATATAGATTGAAGACTAAAAATGGTACTTTCGTCGATATAGAAACAACAGCGGAAATGGTGTATCGCAATGGAAAACCTTATGCCGTTCAAGGAATAGCCCGCGATATTACTGAACGTAAGAAAGCAGAACAATCAATCAAAGAATCCGAAGAAAAATATAGAAGATTATTTGATTCATCTCCTGACTTAATCTGTGAAACTGACGATAAGGGAAATGTCCTGGCTGCTAACTCAAACATGACAAAAAGCATGGGAGTTCCACCTGAGAAGTTGATTGGTAAAAATATTTTTGATATCCTTCCAAGAGAAACAGCTGAAGAACGCGCAAAAATTGCCAGAAAGGCACTTGAGGAAATGAAAAATCTAGAATGTGATGATGAACGGGCAGGACGATATTTTCGAAATATCTATGTTCCTATTATTAATCCTGATGGGAAAAGGACCATCCAATTAATTGCGAGAGATGTTACCGCAGCGAAGAAGGCAGAAGAAGCATTACGAGACGGAGAAGAAAAGTGGGTTTCTCTAACAAGAAATACTAATGACATTATTATGATGGTAGACAGCCAAGGTATAATTCAATACATCAGTAAAACCCTACCACCTTACACTCCAAAAGAGACGATTGGAAAGACGATATATGAATATGTACCAAAAGATCACCACGATATAATGAGTAATTCTTTGACGAAAGTTTTCAAAACTGGAGAACAAGATAATTATGAGGTTTCTTCAAATATTCCAAAAATTGGCACCATGTGGTTTAGTACGAAAGTAATTCCCGTTAAACGTGATGGAGCGGTTAGAAATGTTATATTGATATCTACAGACACCACCGAGCGCAAGCGGATGGAGAAGAGACTGCGCGAGACAGAAGAATGCTTTCGCATTGCTGCCGAGACCTCAAACGATGCGATGTACGAATGGGACATGCAACACAGCATTCAGTGGTTTGGAAAAATTGACGAGATGCTCGGCTATGGCCCAGGCGAGTTCCCGAGAACATTTGACGCTTGGACGGACTTGGTTCATCCGGAAGACAAGAAGCGCGTGGCGGCTGCGGTTCAGGCGCATCTGGACGGGCGCATACCCTATGCTATCGAATATCGTGTTCTAACGAAAGATGGAGCCTGCCGGTGGTGGACAGCGCGGGGCGCCGTAGCAAGAACGCCAGACGGGCATCCCATCAGATGGATTGGGACGGTCACCGATATCACCGAACGCAAGAAGGCAGAAAAAGAAGTCATTGAAAGTGAAGAAAAACTAAAGCGAATACTTGATTCATCTCCTGACGCAATCACCGTCACTGATTTAAATGGAAACATTATCGAATGTAACCAAGCAACATCAATGATGCATGGCTTCAAAAAAAAGGAATTGATCGGTAAAAATGCCTTAGAATTATTTTCACCGAAAGACCTCGAAAGGGCAAAAGAAGGTTTAAAGAAAACCCTTGAGTTAGAATCGGTAAAGAATTTAGAATACACCCTGGTAACTAAGGATGGCCGGGAGTTTCCAGCAGAACTTTCAGCGTGCATAATCAGAGATGCCTCTGGCAATCCACTATCATTCGTAGCTATAACAAAAGACATCACCGAACGTAAGACGGCGGAGGAGCACATTAAAAAACAGAATGAATTTGTGGAAATGGTTATCAATTCGCTTCAGTATCCATTATACGTCACCGATAAAGACTACAATATTGTTTTAAGTAACAAGGCAGCCAAAGAAAAAGGTATGGTCGATGGCGGTCGTTGTTATCAGCTTACTCACCATAGTCAAGAGCCGTGCAGCGACGAGCATATCTGTCCTCTTAAAGAAGTATTTCGGACAGGGAAATCAATAGTAACCGAGCATATCCATTTTGATAATGATGGCAATAGCCGTAACTTCGATGTACACGGTGACCCCATCTTTGACAAAGACGGCCAAGTAATTCAGATGATCGAATATTCCATCGACATCACCGAGCGCAAGAAGGCCGAAGAAGCGCTGCAGGAGAGTAAAGAACTGCATCGGATTCTTTTTGAAAGCTCCCATGACGCTATCATGACTCTCGAGCCGCCTTCCTGGAAGTTTACAACCGGAAATCCAGCAATGATAAAAATGTTCAAGGCGAAGAACGAAGCGGAATTCATTTCCTATGGGCCTGAGGCTTTGTCTCCCGCGCGCCAGCCAGATGGACGTGATTCTGCTGAGAAGGCCAAGGAGATGATTGAGACGGCCATGCGCGAAGGGTCCTGTTTCTTCGAGTGGACACACAAACGAATCGACGGCGAGGATTTTCCCGCAACCGTGCTACTATCAAGGGTCAAGATGGCTGGAAAGATTTTCCTTCAGGCAACAGTGAGGGACATGACCGTGCAGAAGCGCGCGGAAGACGAGCGCAAGCAAGCAGAAAAAGAGTTAAAAGAAAAAATTGAGGAGCTTGAGAGATACAAGAAATTAACTGTCGATCGAGAGCTTAAAATGATGGAGTTAAAAGAACAGATAAAAAAATTAGAAGAAAAATTGAAAGAAAGTAGCGTCCCTGGATCAGAAGCCTAAAAGAAAATTTGATGGAATGAAATAAAATAGGAGAATAAACTTGCAAATTAAAAAAAGTATTAGAGCATACATTCTTGTTTTTTTATCGACTCTAATTGTATTATCCGTAAGTGTAACAGCATATCTGGCCATTGATTCAATTGTTATCGGAGGAAAGAATGCTGAACAAATAACCAGCGAAGCTCTGCAAAGCCAGGCGGAGAAATTACTAACACAACTTACAGTAACTTCGGCTGAACATAATGATATGATTCTGGAAAATGTGCGTCTTGATGCAGGTACTGTAGCGACATATGCTCAGAACATATTCGAAAACTCTGAAACTTTTGCAAGAGGTACTTACTGGAAGTTTGACGACCATATTTTTATGGGTGCTAGAGGGCAGTATCTAAATGGAATGGATGATGTGTCTTCAGTCTTTATACCGAATTATGTCAATATAGACGATGTACGAGAAGAAATGGAGTTGAATGCGTATTTAGATTACGTATTTCCAAAAATTCTTGAAAACAACCCAGACGCAGTCGCTATATGGATGTTAGGTCTTCAAGGGGAAGGAAGATACTATCCGAATATAGGTTTAGGTAATATACTACCTCCAGATGTTAATCTCACTAAAGATATATTTTTTGCACCTGCCACACCGGAGAATAATCCAGAACGAAACATTACCTGGTCAATATTGTATGATGATCCTGCTGGTCAGGGTCTTATGATTACCGCTACAGCACCAATTTACACTCAACAAAATGGATTTGTAGGTGTCATAGGCATTGATGTTGCTTTGGGCGGAATCATCAAAAATATTGAAGAATATAATCCGATAGAGCTTTCTCACTCTTTTCTTATCGACGGGCAGGGATATTCTATCGCATTACCAGAACATGTATATGAAGAAATTCTGGGCAAAACACGAGAACAAAATGAATCTAGAGTGAATCTCAATAATCTCTCAAATGACTTCTCCAGTGTTGTAGAAAAAATGAGAGAAGGTTCTACTGGTTTTATGTATATGGCTAGGGGTAATGAAGAACATTATGTTGCGTATGCTCCTTTAAAAAATGCAGGTTTCAGCCTTTGTACTATAATAGAAAAAGAATCTTTGCTATCAGTGATTGATGATTTACATCAAGAGGTAGCTGATTCGACACAAAACATGATTTATGGACGCATTTTACCATTTGGTATATTGGTCACTCTTCTATCTTTGGTTATAGGTTTCGTTATACTAAATAAAAAGTTCAGGCCTCTGAAAAAGTTAATAGATGCATCTAAAGAACTATCCGAAGGTAGTTTCGATGTACAAGCAGATGTTACATCAGATGATGAAATAGGACAGCTTGCCTCCTCTTTTAACAAAATGGCCCAGAACTTAAAAATCCAACAGGAAAATCTAGAAAAAACAATTTTAGAAAGAACAGGTGAACTACAACAAAAAATTGGTGAACTTGAAAAATACAAAAAATTAACCGTAGATAGAGAACTAAAAATGGTTGAATTGAAAAATAGAATCAAAGAGGTGGAGGGGAAAATACATTAATCTACAAATATTAGATTTAGGATGGATTGGATTAGCAATACTCTCTGTTACTTTTGGAATAATACTTATTAATAATTTTTTAAAAAATAGAGATAAACGAAAATTACTACTTGGTATGGCATTGTTACCTGGGGCCATAACCTATCTTTTAGTTGGTTTGGGTTACTACGCCGGTGCAGAAGAAAATACATTGGCGTATTATTTAATTCAATTTGGGGGCTATCCATTACTTATTGGTGTATTTTTCATTCTTGTTGACCAGATTTTCAGACTTAAAGAGAAAATTGGTTTAATTCTGAAGGTCTTTCTTTTTACATTTTTTTTCACAGCTTTTATGATATTGTCAGGATTTTTACCAGAGATTGCATTTAATATTACTCGGTCTTTTACTAATATTTTCATTTTGATTATTTCTATTTTTCTTATTGTTAGGGACAAAACATTAACTAATGTATTATTTTTATTGTCGATGATTTGTTTTGCGATTGCTAGTACTACCATGGGCTCGAACATTTCTAGCGGCATATTTTTATTAGAATTTTCAACAATTTTTACTTTCTACATTTCCTATATTTTTCTAGGTCTAATCTTTTTTTTACCAGGTGACACTGATAATAAAAAAAGTATAAAATCCTATTTTTCTTTAGAAAAAAAATTAACAATCACTGAAAGAGCATTAAAGGCTAGCGAAGAGCGATACAAAAAGATTGTCCATGCAAGTTCAAACGGGATACTTATTGCAGATCAAAAAACAATGAAATTTAAATATGCTAATCCGTCAATTTGTAAAATGTTAGGATATAGCAAAGCGGAAATGGAACAATTCGGAATTGCAGACATACACCCTAAAGAAAATTTACAGGAAATTATATCAACATTCGAAGAATTGGCAAGTGGTAAAAAAACAACCGCAGAAAATATTCCTTGCTTAAAAAGAGATGGGAATATTGTATATGTCGATATACAAACTGCTAGAACATTATTTGATGAGGAAGAAACCCTTGCTGCTTTTTTAAATGACGTAACTGAAAAAAAGATAATGAGCGAAAAATTAAAAGAAAAAATGGAGTTTTTGGAATCAAGTGAAAAAGCAACACTTAACATAATGGAGGATTTAGAGGAAACCACTAAGAAACTAGGACGGCTGAGTCAAATAAAATCAGCTTTTTTGAATATCACATCTCACGAACTACGTACACCGATGTCAGCGATCAAAGGATACATCCAAATGCTTTTGAAAGGGAATCTAGGAACGATAAATGAGGAACAAAAGAATGCGTTAGGAATCGTTCTCCGTAATTCAAATCGCTTGGATCGTCTCATTCAAGACATCCTTGATATTTCAAGACTAGAATCAGGAACGATGAAGTTTGTTACTGGAAAAATAGATGTAGAAAAAATGATAAAAGAAGTAGATGAAACTATGCAGGCCTCTGCAGATTTAAAAGGAATAAAAATTAAAACAGAAATAGAAAGAGATATCCCTGAGTTAAATATTGATAAAGACCGGATCTCACAAGTTGTCATAAATATCTTAAACAACGCAATCAAATTCTCACCCGACGGTTCAATTATTAATGTTCGAGCGAAAAAACAAGATGATGATGTCTTGTTTGAAGTGCAGGATTGTGGTAGGGGCATACCTAAAGAGCATCATCAGAAAATTTTTCAAACATTCTATCAAGTAGATTCCAGTGCAGATACTAGGTTTGGGGGTGCAGGTCTTGGACTTGCAATTAGTTACGGTATTGTTTCTGCTCATGGTGGGCGTATTTGGGTTGAAAGCACGGGTAAACCAGGTGCGGGTAGCACATTTCGATTTACCTTGCCTATGGACTCTGTTTCCGATATCGAAAAACGGTTCAAAGGGGCAGATGTGTTTGGATTGGGAACAAGTGCAAATGAGGACGAAGATCCTCGTGTTAATAGGGTATTGGGCGAAATGGATCGACTTAAGATACCTGCTATTACGTGCCAGAGCTCAGATGAAAATGCAGAGTTGCTACCGCTTGTAACAAGTAATAAAAGATTTAGAGAAACTGATGAAATGAATAAAAACCTTGAATTACAGAATGTACAATCGCAAAAACTGAATGAAATCAAGGCAACGTTTCTCAAAACCATATCCCATGAATTGCGCACTCCAATAACGGCGATAAAAGGATACGCACAGATGTTGACGAAACGGAGTCTTGGTGACACTAATGAAGAGCAGAGAAAAAGTCTCGAAGTAATCCTACGTAATACAAACCGTCTTGATCAAATCATCCAAAATATTCTTGATGTTTCCGATTTGCAAACAGGGACTTTGAAATTCATTTCAGTTAAAGTGAATCCAATAACACTTGTAGAAGAAACAACCAAAATGATGCAATCATTTGCGTGTGAAAAAGATATGACAATTAATGTCAATACGGAAGAAGATCTTCCAGATTTGATAGTTGATGGGGAGCGGATAAAACAGGTTATGAAGAATCTTATAGAAAACGCTATAAAGTTTTCACCAGACGGTTCAGCTATCAACGTTAAAGTAAGAAAAGAAAAGGAAAATATCTTGTTTGAGGTGCAGGATTTTGGGCGGGGGATACCAAAGAATAAACAGGAGAAGGTTTTTGAAACGTTTTACCAGGTCGATTCAGGCGAAGATAGAAAATTCGGAGGCGCTGGACTTGGACTTGCCATCTCCCGCAGTATTATCCTGTTGCATGGTGGAAACATCTGGGTTGACAGTGAACCTGAAAAAGGAAGCACTTTCCTATTTACATTACCGATAGCACCGGTTCAAGATATTGAAGGCAAATTCAGAGACGTAGATATCTTTGAATTGAAAGATACAAAACACACAATGGAAAATGATTTAAGAAACAAAACCGTTGTACGGGATGATACAGCTAAAAAGGAGGGGAAAAACCATGACGAAAATAATGATTGTAGATGATGAAGACGACCTAAGAGAAATGATTGGCATCATGCTTCATAAAGAAGGATTTGAAACAAATACCGCAGAGGATGGTGCAGATTTTCTTGATAAAATTGATGATTTCGAGCCTGATATTGTTACGCTTGATGTTATGATGCCAGGGATAACTACCAAGGAAATACTTGAAAAACTAAAGGAAAAAATAACAAAACCAAAAATTATCTTACTCACCGTTGTAAGATATTCAGAAGAGGAAAAACAACGATTATATATGATGGGGATTGTTGACTACGTCGCTAAACCATTTGAAATGGATCAATTAATAAATACTATAAATAAATATATTATTAGACAAAAATCAGCAATATAAAAAAAATCCTCTCCGGGAGCATCCTTTTCTTCTCCTGTTGGGCGTCTCTAATAAATATAATTTTCTGTGTGCGGCTCTTTGCGGGAACCTGCTATAATATATACGGGCACAACACTAAACAAAAATGATGCTGATTGTATTTCTAGGTGCCCATACATCGGTACAATCTCATAATTTGTAAGGGCACTTTACTTAACAAAAATAGATAACTTTATATGTCATTGTGCCCATACAATAAGATATGGTTTATTTAGAGAGGATTGAAAGGAACAACAAGACATACTATTACATCACAAAGAATTTTAGAGTGAGTAGCAAAAAATGGATGAAAATAAGAAAGTATGTTGGTGATAAGCCCCCCTCCAAAAAACAAATAACAAAAGCAATCGCAGAGATTGAAACAGATGCATTAAAAAGGGGGCTCATGAAGCCCGTTTCTAAGCAAAAGTATTTGAGTGATACTGAAGCAGAGAAGTTACAGGATTTAAAACAGGTTTTTAATAAATGGTATGGAAAGCTAAGCGCTATTGAGATAAAAAAATATGAAGAAGACTTTATCATAAGATTTACGTATAACTCAAATGCTATCGAAGGTAATCGCTTGAGTCTGCGAGAAACAAGCATGATTTTAACTGAGAACATCATCCCTGCAGGTACCACTCCAAATGATTACAATGAAGCAATAAATTCAAAAGAATGCTATGAATTCATGAGAGGCTATAAGGGCGAATTTAATCAAAAGTTTTTACTAAAAATTCATGGATTACTCACCAAGAACACAAACTGCAAAATTGTTGGCAGTTACAGAAATCATGATGTTAGAATTTCTGGTTCTGATTGGATTCCTCCCGTTCATAAAAAACTTAAAGAAGAAATGAGGAAAATATTCCAATGGTACTATTCAGCTAAGAAAAGCCTGCATCCTGTTGAGTTAGGTGCAATTTTGCATAATAAAATAGTGCGCCTTCATCCGTTTTCTGATGGGAATGGAAGAACGTCAAGAGTTGTGATGAACTGGATATTAATGAAAAACAAATTCCCAATGTTTTATGTAGAACTAAGAGATAAGATCAAATATTACGAAGCGATCGAAGAAGGCGATAAGGGCAATGATGAAGTAATAGTGCATTATATTGCCAATGTACTGATGGGACAACATACATTTAAGTCACAAAAAGAAAGTAAATAGTATTAGTACTTAGTGAATTTCGATGTTCGTCGGATATCATACACAGCATAATGTTATTATTTTTTTTTGTGTTTTTACTTGATGGCATTTCATTCTGGCTCAGTACCCCATCCTGCGGGCACTTTTCTCTTGTAGGACGGCCTTTAAAAAAAAGTACACATGCGGTTCTATTCACTAGGATGAAAAGCCTTATTTTTGTTTCGTAAGCCATTTCCAAAGAGGGATGTTCTGAATGGTAATGTCGCCTTCAAGTTTTTTTGTTTCGGTGTTCCAGGTTATTATCGTTAAGGTGTGACAATGTAATTTTTTACAAGCTAATATGCCTGTTTTTGTTTCCCGTCGTGGTATTTCTTTTTCGTCATCCACTACTTGGATTACTTCTTTTATTGCTGTTGAATCCCCGATGACAAAATCGACTTCATATTTATTGTCAACCATGTAGTAGTACAGATCAATGTTTCGTCTTCTAAGTTCGATAGCGACTGTGTTTTCCAGGGTTTTTCCAAAATCCTTTGTGAGTGTTGTTTTTTTTGCGTTTAGTAATCCTGTGTCAATGCAGTAATATTTTCTAAATGATGATTCCATCTCTCTTGGTTTATAGGAGAATTTTTTACTGCTGACAATAAGATATGCTTCTTCAAGATAGGAGATATATTTTTTTATGGTATGTGAACTTATTTCAAGATCCCGTGAGACTTTTGTGAGACTTGTTCTAGTGGAAAATTGGTTTATGATCACCGTTGCTAATGCAACGAGTTCTGCTGTATATTTTATGTTGAATCGTTGTGTGATATCTCGGAAGATAATGGTGTCGAACAATTCGTTTAGATATTTTTTTCTGAGATCTGGATCAGATAAATCTATGATAATCTCCGGGTACCCACCCCATTGGAGATATTCCTGTAATTGATTTTTTATCCTACCGATTCCCTCATCTGTTTCTTTAATAGTGGTGATGTGTTTTGCAGTGAGGAACTCTTTATAACTGAAGGGGAGAATTTCAAGCGTGAGTGTTCTGCCTCCAAGATGACTGCTAAGTTCTTTACTGAGAAGCTTGCTATTGCTTCCACTTAAGAGAATATTGTATCCAAGTCTCTGGAGACGGTTTACAAACAATTCCCATGAATCAATGTTTTGGATTTCATCAAGAAAAAGGTACGGTCGTTTTCCGAAGAGTTCATTGAGTAGTTCAAGAAGTCCTCCTAGGTCTTCGCGTTTTAATGTGGATAGAATTTCATCGTCGAAGTTGACGTAGTAGAAGTTTGTCTTTTTTAAGAGTAATAGTCCTAAAGTGGTTTTTCCTGCGCGTCTTGGTCCAAGTATTGTCTTAATGAGATTAGTAGTCAGTTGTTTTTGATAGTTGGAAAAATGTTCTCGCTGTATTAATGGCTTATCGAGAAATTTTTTTGTGTATGTTTCTTGTTCGGTGAGTCTTCTTTTTATCGTGTCGCGATTCATAGTTCGTAATTGTCGTTTTACCTATATATAAATTTCTAAAATATGAAATTCAGTTCATATTATTATACTATTATATGAAGTGTAATACTTGATAAAACGTTCATGAGAACAGTTTTAAAGTACGATTTTATCT
>Ga0315275_10000324_pt1 | contig 38979 bp, 48 predicted proteins | sample YL17G03_0_MG_FD_205557 | JGI IMG/M metagenome (GOLD analysis project Ga0315275, IMG submission 205557) | Sediment microbial communities from Yellowstone Lake, YNP, Wyoming, USA - YL17G03_0 | ecosystem: Environmental > Aquatic > Freshwater > Lake > Sediment | place: USA: Wyoming | collected... | reverse complement strand
TCAGGAGTAACGCTTGATAGCGGAAACAAGCTCTATCAAGTACAAATGAAATCACAGCTAGGAGCAACCACGAACCTTCTTCAAGCAAGAGTTCACATTGTAACTTTTTAAAAATGTGCCAGCGGCGGGGATCGGACCTGCGACAGACACGCCTTATGAAGGCGCCGCTCTACCACTGAGCTACGCTGGCTTTACTTTTGACAGTCCGCTTATTATACCCAAAATATCGTAAAAAATCTGCCCTGGTTTTGTCACCTTTACGGTTAAGGTTCCGTAATGCTCATTAAAATTATCATAAATTTTTTTGTTCTTTACTTTTTTAAAGCTTGTTTTTCTAAATTGGGACAGTGAAATACCAGTAATGTGTGACCAATGTGATTTAACCATCATTTCGCGTTCTTTGTGAATTTCATTTATACCAACGCTGCAATAAAAACGATTTTTTGAGATATTAAAACATGCGCCTAACCAGTGAATCATAAAAAGAATAAGATAGGGATCAGAATTACAAAAAGCAATTTCTCTCTGTTTTTTTGTTCCCTCCGCCCAATATAATGCTGTGCCAATAAGCAATAATTCTCTTTTGCTTAAACCACCAACGAGCAATTGCCCCTTATCTTCTCCAGTTTTTATGCGTAGTAGCCGATCATTTTTTTGTTTCAAAGCCCCCAATAACCTTCCGCGCTCTCCGCCCTTTATACTCTGTTGTCGAAGTTGTTCTAATTGTTCCACTGAAAGAATAATATCTCTTACCCACAGACTCGCTGTGCTTTTTGCAATATGAAGTTGTTTGGCAATTGATTTTACGCTCACCCCGATCCTACGTAATTCTCTTGCTTTTAATCGTTCATCAGATTTCGCCATAAAACATATGTCCGATATTAAGAAGTACTAAGTATATTTTAGCGGTTCGAAAATAGAATATCAAGATGTGTATTTCTTCAAAAGAACAAATTCCACCATTTTTTCCAGTTTGGCACTGCCGTTGTTTCTTTGTTCTGAATTTGCGCTTGCATGTCACCGGATTCCACGAGAATGATGGTCTCTCCCGCTTTTCCCAAATTGAGCTTCTCCCTGGCCTCTTTCTCGATAAATTCAGGAGTTTGGGCAATGGTAAGCCTGTTTTGGAGATTTTCCTGCTCCTTTTGGAGTCGTACCAACTCTTCCTGTTTTGCTTTAAGCAGGCTTTTTCTGCCCATGAGCCGGACAACGGACTGTGAAAGCCCGAATATGGTCACTAGAAGCCCCACAATGGCAACAAGAGGGAAAAGTGGAATGTGTGCTTTATGGGTCATAGTACTCTCATTTCCCGTCCTTGCAATAGCCACAAAACTATGATATTATAGGCTTTAATCCTGTCTTCGGGTTAGGCTTTAGAACGTACAAACAACCTCCCGATATATTTACTCTGCTCAACAAAAATTTATTATGAGTACAGATTTTAAAGCAACCAATGATCAATTCATCGAATACCTTTCCTCTCGAAGACGTGCCCGCGCTACCATCGTAGCATATAAAAAAGACATCGAGCAAATGCTAGGGTTTTTGGAGTCCATGGGAAAAAAGTCCATTAAAGAGGTAACATTCGAGGAACTCTCAACGTTTCTTAAGAAATTAGCGAGCGATAACTATACTCCAAAGTCCGTCTCTCGGAAGATCAATTCCATTAAAACTTTTTTTCGCTTTCTCAAAGGAGCAGGAAAAATTACGACAGATCCGGCAATTGAGATAAGACACCCGCATTACGAGGTGAAACCTCCTCGGATTCTATCTAAGCTTGAATACCGTGCGCTTCGGGATGCCTGTCGAGGGGATGTACGCATGTATGCAATTGTAGAACTATTTTTGCAAACCGGTATCCGCATTGGAGAGTTAGCAGCGCTAACAACAGATGACGTAAAAGGTAATGATCTTCATATTTCTTTTCAAGAAGGGCATGAAGAACGCAGTGTGCCACTGAACAAAGCTGCACAAGATGCAACTGCCAAATACCTAGTTATCCGGGGAGATGGAGCAAAAAGTAATGCTCTTTTTATTACCAAAACCGGAAGAGCGCTTTTGATTCGAAACATCCGTACAGCAATTGATCGGTATTTCAGAATTGCCGGGATTGAAGGGGCAAAAGTCAATGATTTACGTCACACGTTTATTGCTCACCATCTGATGGCGGGAACTCCCATTACAACGCTATCAAAACTTGTGGGTCACAAACGGCTTTCAACCACAGAAAAATATCTTGAGCTTGTCAAAGGCAAGCAATCCGAAAGCGTTAAACTGGAAGAGTTATAACCCCATTCTTGTTTCTCCTCTTTGCTTTAGATTACAATACCAGTGTATGAATCATGAGATAATAGAGTCGGACTCAAACAATCAACGATTTATAGAACTTCTTGGTTATCATCGTCGAGGACCATCGAGCAGGCCTTTTTAATCTATGGATAAAACATACACCCCAAAATCAGTTGAAGCAGAAATATATTCCATGTGGGAAAAGGGAGGATATTTTTGTCCTAAAGAGTCGGGTGACGGCCAAATGTTTTCCATAATCCTTCCTCCCCCGAATGCCAACGCAGATCTTCATCTCGGCCATGCGATGTACGTAATTGAAGACATTATGATTCGCTATCACCGGATGAAAGGCGATGTAACCTTATGGGTTCCAGGAGCTGATCATGCCGGATTTGAAACGCAATTCGTATTTGAAAAATATCTCGCCAAACAAGGAAAAAGCCGATTTGATTATTCTCGGGAAGATTTGTATCAGGCAATTTGGGATTTTGTCCAGAAAAACCGCGGTACGATGGAAAATCAGCTGCGGCGGCTCGGGTTTTCTCTTGATTGGTCCCGTTTAACATTCACTCTGGATCCGGCAATTATTTCCATTGTGCACAAGACATTCAAAAAATTGTTTGATGACGGACTTGTGTATCGTGGTGAACGGCTTGTGAATTACTGCACGAAATGCGGGACGAGCTTTTCTGATCTTGAAGTCAAGCACGTGGAACAGATTGACAAGCTGTATTACATGAAATACGGTCCATTTATCCTTGCCACGACTCGACCGGAAACAAAATTTGGAGATACAGCAGTTGCAGTTCATCCCAAAGATAAACGATATAAAGAATGGATTGGAAAAGAAATTGAATTTGAAGGACTCAATGGGAAAGTAAAACTCACCGTTGTAGCGGACGATGTTGTTGATCCTGCATTTGGGACAGGAGTTGTGAAAGTAACACCAGCGCATGACATGACAGATTATGAAATTGGAAAACGACACAATCTACCCATGAAACAAGTTATTGGACTCGATGGAAAACTCACAGCTCTTGCTGGTCCCTACGCAGGATTACGGGTGAAAGCCGCACGGGAAAAAGTTGTCGCGGAATTAACAGCTCGTGGCATGATGGATCATATTGATGAAGCGTATGTACATAGTGTGGGAAGCTGTTACAAATGCGGGACTATTCTTGAACCCCTCCCTTTATCTCAGTGGTTTGTAAAAATTCGTCCACTTGCAGATAAAGCAATACAAGCGATAAAAGAAAAAAAGGTTTCTTTTGCTCCGAAACGTTTTGAAAATCATGCCATACGATGGTTGACAGACTTTCATGACTGGAATATTAGCCGTCAGATTGTTTGGGGTATGCGGATACCCGCATGGCAGTGCCAAGATTGTGATGCATGGACAGTCATAGAAGGAACTGCGCCAGAGGCGTGTTCCAACTGCGGAAAAACACATCTTATTCAAGACACTGATACGTTTGATACCTGGTTTTCGAGTGCTCAATGGCCGTTTGCTACGCTGAAAGTTCATAGCCTTCAAGATTTTCAGACATTTTATCCAACTTCTGTCATGGAAACAGGATATGATATTTTACCGTGGTGGGTATGTCGGATGCTTATGCTTGGGATTTATGAAACAGGCAATATTCCCTTTACAACTGTTTATTTTCATGGACTTGTCCGAGATGCCAAGGGACAGAAAATGAGTAAAAGCAAGGGAAATGCAATTAATCCTCTTCTTATGGTTGATCAGTATGGAGCAGATGCGCTCCGTATGACCTTGGTGTTCGGAACCGCTGCTGGAAATGACATCAGTTTATCAGAAGATAAAGTGCGTGGAATGCGTAATTTTGCAAATAAACTCTGGAATATCGCGCGATTATTTTTAATGAATATGGAAGGAGTTAAACAAGAATTGCCGTTCTATGACAACACAATGGATGCAACTTTACCTTCCCAAGACAAAGAGGTATTTAAAAAGCTCAACACTGTTATTGTTGAAGTAACGAAATATATAGAAAAATACCGGTTTTCAGATGCTGCACAAGTAATTTATGATTTTACCTGGCACACGGTTGCTGATGAGTATTTGGAAGAAAATAAAGAACGGTTTAAGCAGGGAGATCCACAAGCTCTTGCCGTATATCGGCATATTTTGATAAACATCTTAAAATTACTTCATCCATTTATGCCGTTTGTGACAGAATCGATTTGGGGACAACTACCTAAAAAACATGATACACCTCTGATTGTTTCTTCTTGGCCTAATTTGTAATACTTCCCTTTTGAATTCCTCCAAATGTGAGCGATTGTACAATAGTGTTAAAAACAATTTCGTCAGCTGCAAAGTCTGTGGTGATGCCACTTGGAGAAAAATGATTGATTTCAAGAGATAGCGTATCAGTGACTTCAATCATGTATCCATGCATGCGTGAAAATGCATATCCTCCGATGGTTGATCCAATTTGAGCGGTCGTAAATTCAGTTGCCGGCTTTCCTGCAATCGTTGTAAGACTAACGACAAATGGTTTTCCGCCGGCGTCACTAATTATTTTTTCTCTAAAATCCGCGAGTACTTGTCCAGACCCGCGAGCTGCGATAGTAAACCGCGTTCCTCCGGGAAGATACGTCCCCTGTGATCCGCATGCAGATCCATCACAGATTGGAGGAAGCACAGACCCCGGAAGAGTAAAAGAAATATCCGCAACTGCCTGTCTTGTAAGTCCATTTACTACTGAATAGGTCTTTGGTGTGGCTGTTGCCTGGGGAGATGGAGAGAGTATGATCCCGGCGCCCGTTGATTCAATGAGTGGCTTTTGAGAAAGTGTTGGTGTCGGCGATAGTCCAGTGGTCATTGTTCTGCTGAAGAAATCCCGAAGATACCCGCTTAATACAAATCCAATGACAAAAAGAATAATAAAAAATACCAAGCCTTTGAAAAACCCAAGAATTTTATTTGGTTTTTTTACTTCCGCCAAAGGCGGACCAGCCTCTGGCTGGGGTGGTAGTGCGGGTTCGGGGGTTGGAGTAATAATAGGAGTTTCTTCATAAGAGAGTGGTTGTTCATCCATATACTATCCATTGTTGCCCAAATAGAAAGAAGTGTCAAATAGAAATGTGTTACGCGCGTTCAACGTACGACCCGGTTTCGGGATCAATAGCAATCATTTCACCTTGTTTAATAAATAATGGTACATTGACCTCTGCTCCGGTTTCCAGTGTTACTGCTTTTAAGGCTCCTCCAACCGTATTTCCCCTTGCTCCCCCTTCATTTGCAACAGTAACCATGAGCCGCACTTTTTTTGGAAGTCGTACTCCTATTGCGTCCTCTTCATGAATGAGGATTTGATAGGTATCATTTTCCTTCATGAATCTTACAAAATCACCAATTAGAAGTTTTGGCACTGTCACCTGATCATACGTGCGGTTATCCATAAACACATATCCTTCCCCTTGCGGATACAGATATTGCATTTCATGGGTTTCTACGGGAAGTTCTTCTACTGATTCTCCGGATTTGTAGGTAAATTCCTGGACTTTACCGGTTTTAAGTGATTTGAGCCGAGTTCGCACGAATGCGGAACCTTTGCCGGGATTGACATGTTGAAACTCCATGATCTGGTGCGGTTCGTTTTTAAACGCAACGAACATGCCCTTTTTAAAATCAGCAGTAGAAATGGTTGCCATAATCCTGGTATTATCCCACGAAGCCTATTATTTTTCAAACTGGTCCTCAACTGGGAAAAAGAGCGTTTCGGCAATATTGGCCACATCAGCAAATAACATGACAAGTCTGTCTACCCCAACGGCAATACCGCTGGCTTCCGGCATCCCCTCTTTCAAAGCACTAATAAAATCATGGTCATAGTCATACGTTGTTTTTCCTAGTCGTTTTATTTCGACAAGCTCAGTATTAAATCGTTCTTCTTGTTCTTTCCAATCCGTTAATTCTCCATAGCAATCTCCCAATTCCAGTCCCGCGATATAAAATTCAAACCGTTCCGCAAACCGCGTATCATTTGGTTTTTTTCTGGCTAGTGCCGCCACGGAACCGGGGAAGTCATAAATAATAGTTGGTTGGTCAACACCAAGGTACGGTTCAATTTCATTAAGATATATCTGGTTATACAGCTCTTCCCAGGTGTTTGTTGCAGTTACTGCATATCCCTTCTTTGCGCATATTTTTCTTGCTTTTTTTATGTCAAAAAATTCAATAAGATCAACACGCGCCCATTTTTTGAATGCATCCTTCACTGATATCCGTTGCCATTTTTTTGATAGATCAAACGATTTATCTTGATAGGTCAACGTAGTTCCATGCCCAAGCACTGAATTAATATGGAGTATGAATGCTTCGCAATCATCCATGATTTTTGTGTACGCAGTTTGCGTTCTATACCATTCAAGAATGGTAAATTCCGGATTATGGGTATGGCTCTGCATTTCCGTATTTCTGAAGCTTTTGGTGATGCTGTAACAATTCCCAATACCCGCAACCATGAGTTTTTTTAAGGGTATTTCCGGTGAGGTCGATAAATATGCTTTCTTCGGATTTCGGTGACGGTCCAAAAGAGTCGTTTCAAAAACGTCGAGATACGATTCTGCTGGAGGATTCCCAATAAGGATGGGTGTTTCCACTTCATGGAATTTCCTTTCGTCAAAAAACGAACGAAGTGCCTTAATTACCTGTTCGCGTATAAAATACTGTTTCCATAATGCGGGATTCTGTTTGAGTTTTTGCCATGTTTTCATAGAGTTATAAATCTACTGTTTTGAATACAAATTATCCGTTACCGTTTTCGTGATGAATGTTTTGGAGGGGCGTTGGAAGAAGAAAAAAGTTTTACTATAAATGCTAAATAGCAGATTTCTAAAATTCCAACAGTATTAATCAAAAGAAGTGCAATAAACCACCATTTTTCATCTCGTTTTGCTGCATGCCAGAGCGCCAATCCTTTCCAAAAGGACGACCACACTATTATTGGGATAATTCCCCTTCCTAAAAACCATGGCATACCTATTATTTATTGTGCAAATTTAAATATTTTTGCTTTATTTCGAAGTTCCGTATACCATGGTTGGATTTTTTCTCCAACCTTTTGTGTAAGAAGAACTTCTCGTGCTTCAGTTTGAAGAGCAGCTTCTTCTGTGGCTACAAGTGATGCCGCATTAGTAGCTCGATAGGTTGCAATTTCTTCATCTGTGATGACGATATCTTTTCCAATAAGCTTTGTTAACAGCATTTGGAGTTTGATTTGTTCATCAAAATCAGCTTTCGTCATTCCTTGGTATTTTAATACCTCATCAAGGGTGACATTTTCACCAAAGCTTTTGAGAATTTCTTGCTCTTTTGCATCAATTTCTGTTTGTGTTACGGCTACATTTGCTTTTTTGGCTTCATCAGCAATTAGCCGTTCTGTAATCATGTTTTCAAGGGTTTGCTGACCAAATCGTGACATGAGGGTAGCATTAACAGTCCACCGGAAAAGAGGTTTTCCATTGACAATAGCTGACACAATCCACCCGCGGTTTATAGCAACCAAAAATAATATGACTATGCCAAGAAGTATCGCAATTTTTTTGGTTTTAGACATACCGCAGACTCCGCAGCAACAAGGAGAAGAAGATGATTCATGCTGCATTTCCGGAAGTTCTTGAGGAAGTTGAATTGTTTTATTTCGTCCTGCTTGGCGGGATTTCGCAATGCTTTTTTTTGGCATAATACTCCTTTGTATTGGCAGTTTTAACTTTCAACAGACTATCATATTTATGATTCTGAAACAAGGAGTGTTATGAAGGTTGGGCTGATGGACAGATTTTTTGAAGTGGACAAATTCCACAACGCGGTTTCTTTGCGTTACATATTGCGCGGCCATGATCAATGAGACGATAGGTGATATTCCCCCATTCAGATTTGGGTATGATGTCCATCAGTTCCTGTTCAATTTTTACCGGATTGCCATAAGCTCGTTGGGACACAAGTTGAAGCCGTTCACTTAGCCTCATGACATGTGTATCAACTGCAATGCCAGCAATGACGTTATACGCATTAGATAGTACGACGTTGGCGGTTTTTCTTGCTACACCTGGAAGTGTGAGTATCTCATCCATAGTGTGTGGTACTGCCCCATCAAACTTTTCTTGTATGCGTTGTGCAGCTGTAATGATGTGTTTTGCCTTGTTATGGTAAAAACCAGTTGATCTGATATCCTGTTCAAACTCTTTGATATTTGCGTTCGTATAGTCCGTGAGTGTTTTGTATTTACTAAAAAGAGTTTTTGTGACGATATTGACCTGCTTATCTGTGCATTGGGCTGACAAGATAACAGCGACTAATAGTTCCCAGGGGGTTGAAAAAGAAAGCATGATATGTGCATTTGGATATTGGGTCTTTAGAATCTTCCAAATAGCCTCAATTCGTTTTTTGTTGTCTTGCATATGCCCTTGCATTAGGATTACTATGTGCCTATTATCAATATAGGATATGAATTTTACAGCTATTTTATCACGAGTAAACAAAACATTATTCCCGCACATTTCCCGAATATTCTCCGCAAAGAAGTATGAACAGGGAGGAAAAGCTCTGTTTTGGATGGTCTGTATAGCCTTTTTTATTGTCAATATCCTTTCTTTTCAACACATGCCTCAATCGTATGATCAATATAGAAAAGCGCTGTTAAACAATCCGTTTTCCATTGATTCATATATTCGATTTGGACAAGCCCTGTATATGCAAGGTAACAGTGTTGCAGCAGCCAAACAAATAACTGTTGCCACGAATGTATTAGGAGCTCAAACAGAATTTAGTAATGTTTTATCAGAATGGGACTACGCTTCTTCCGCAAAGGAGCGTTCATATGAATATTGGAAACAGATTATTTCAACATATCCCCAATACCGAGATGGATATATTCAACTTGCACAAGCTTCCTATGAACTGAAGCGACTTGATGAAGCAAAGGCATATCTTAGTCGTGCACAAACATTAGATCCGAATAATACACTCATTAGCCAAATTCAAAAAGAAATGGGGTTATAAGATTACTTTTCTTGCGGTGGTTCTTTTGCAGGTGTAGCTGGGGTTTCCTCTACTCCAACTTTTGCTTCCCCTTCTTCAGCAGGTGGTACTGTCTCTTCAGCCGGAACAACTGGTTCAGGTTCTTTTTCCACGATAAATGCACCAATTTTTGCTACAATCACTGTTGGATCAGTTATCACAGAAACGTCAGTTGGGATAGTAAGATCGTGCACTGTGACTTGTTCATCAACAGCAGCAAGGTGAGTAATATCAATTGTTATTTTTTCAGGAAGATTCGTTGGTAGTGCTTCTACTTCAATGTGATCAATAAGGGTAAGCAGCACTCCAAGTTTGTCTTTTATTGCTTGTGGAACACCTATACATTCAACAGGTACATCTGCGTGCACCTTTTCTTTCAGATCTACTTCATGAAATTCTACATGGAGAATGGCACGTGTCACCGGATGGCGTTGTACCATATGAATCAGAACCGGATGAATATGTTTTTCAATAGTGAGTTCAATAAGACCGGTTTCTCCCGCTTCGCTGTAGAGTTTTTGAAAATCAGAAAGCGCAATACTGACAGTGACTGGTTTGGTAGTTTTTCCATACACGGTTGCCGGAAGCTGACTTAAAGCCCGCAGTGTTTTAACCTTTTTTCCTACAACTATTCGTATTTGGCCTGACAGGGTATGTTTGCTCATATTATTTTTTCAAGAACACCTTCACATAGAAATCTTGCAGTAATGAGCTATTGTACTCGAGATACCCATTGTTTGCAAGCGAAAGCGTAGCTGTTTTATCCGTTTCTGCTGCTTGCCATGTTGGTGGAAATCGAAGTCGAATGAGCGTTGGCACACTGTCCACACCAGATTGTTTTTGCTCATACAGTTCCATCACAATACTGTGAGCATTTTGAATTCCAAAAAATGTTCTATCGTACGTGACACGAATGGTATGTTCTTTTCCGGCAGGCACATCAATTGCTGCACCTAATACCGTATAGCTAGGAAAACTTGTTGTATCTAATTCTCCATACGGAAGGGTAAGTTGTTTCCCCCCTTGAATACTCTTTGTTGTAATAGGTATGCCATCAAGCATAAATGAGGTAATATGTGCGTCTTTTGGGATAAAAATTCGCACATACGTCCGATATGTTCCGGTTCCGGGTTCATTGGCTGATGAGTTCATGATGGTTCGCGTTAATACCTCAGAAACTTTTCCAGATTCCTCTATTGTGATATCCCGCCTGTCTTGCCGTTTGATAAAGTAATTTACTTTGTTTACCCCCACATTTGCTTCATTGATATGAACATAATGAGTAAGGCATGGCTGGGAAGTAGGAGTTTCTCCACATAATGTTCGTGAAGGCAGGCTTCCGCTCCAGGCAAATTGATTGACTAATTGTTGCGCTTCACCATTGACATAATAGAGTTGAATATTCCGCTGCCGCAGTCCAGCTTGAAATAATTCAAAGAGATTCATTCCGGACAGATGTCTATCCCCCATCAAAGAACTTGTAAGAGCAGTAAAAAGACTTCCTAAGAAATCCTTTTTTTGAGTGGAACCTGGAAAAAAGCTTTCCTGCGTATAAAAGATGGCTTTTGCGTAAAAGTTTGATGCAGTGATTTGATCATTGAAATCGACTAATTTAATTGGACCAGTCAATTCTAATAACTTGACAATTATTGAGGTGGTAATTCCAATAACTCCCTGCGGAGTTTTCCCGGTTTCTTTTTCATAGAACCACAATGCGCGCTTGGCGCTTTCGCCAAAATCCGGATTCCAGTTGCTGTCTCGCAAGTACCAATGTTCCTGGTTCAGTAGGTCAGCAATAGGCGTTGGCGGATCGATATGACCACGTAATTGTCCATCCACCGTATACACATCTTCAATAGTGCTATTGGATAGTTTCCCATCAGTAATTGTGACGTCCATGAGTGATCCAATAAAACCTCCTGTTGGCCTGAGTTCCGCACTATTTTGAAGTAACACGAGTATTGTCATCGGCTCCTTATACCCAGAGCTATATGGGTATAACATAAGTAATTTATTAAAGGTATTCATACTGTCTCGAAGTTTTGTAATGTATGTAACTCCACGCAAAAGGAAGGCGTCTACAGTTGTTACAGATAACGGAAATGGACGTGTTTTTATAATGTTTGTAAGTAATACGTACGCAAGATCAAGATCTGTTTGTAAGGCAAATAATTTTGTTTTCATTTTTTCTACTTCCACAACAGTTGCCGCGTCAGATGGTGAAGTTGAAATTGATGGGAAAAATGATAACGCAAAGGTGTTTGCGCTATCTCCTATTTCAGCAATAGACTCTTCGATAGCGATACTTTTTTCAATAAATACATAGAGAAGCTCATAGGGTTTTATTAGTTGTTCCTGTCGGAAAAATACTATTGGAGTTGATATAAATTGAAAGGATTGATGACTGTGTGTTAGCCAAATACGTGAGGTAGACGATGCTTTGATGACACAATCTTTTTTCATAGAATGTAGACATGTTGCCCCTTGATAGAGGAACCCAATGCTTCCAATGAAGGATAATCCGCAATAGACAATAGGAAGGGTTATGAATATACAAAGTATAAGAACTACAGTAATGTATTTATTCATAGTGAATTTCTTATGAGGCGCGGTTTTTTTTGTTGATGTCTCAGGAGGTGAAAAAATTGATGTTATTGTATGAGCGATTCTCGTTGAATCTTGGATATGTTTGACCCCATGTAATTCCTCACGTAGTTTTGGGGCTTTTTCAAATCCTGCGTCTTTTTTTTGAAAATTCCTTATGTTCGACTGTTCAACAAAAAAGAATTTTAGAATTGATGACAGTAATTCAGAAGTCAACGTTGTCACATCTATTAAAGCAATTTTCCTATTTGCGTTTGTAAATAGAGATGCATCATCCGGGTGAGTTTCCCATAAAAGAATTAATGATTTTTGGGCATCGATACGAATACTATCAGTAATACGCTTCACGAAATTCCAATCGCCAATGATGATTTGGTACGAAACATGTGGAGAAGGTGACGAGTTAATAAATACTTGGCAACCGTTTTCAACAAAGAATTCCCGCAGAGGTAAACTGTAATTTTCATCCAGTGTGTCAATGCGAACTATAGGCAGTGATATAGTTTCATGTTGATACGCATATGGTGTCTTTGTATTCATAAAAAATCGAAGAAAGCAGTCTCATTATGTCAAAGACAAAACTCGAAAACAACAGAAAAATATCATGGGTAACATTAGATTTTTTTAGCATACCGACATGAGGAATTCTATGTTGCATCAAGCACCTGATTTACTAGGAAGTCTGCCTCTAGATTTTGTTCGCGTGGAACAGTTGTGTAACGAATCACTCCCCCAACCTCTTGTTCTAAAAGTTTTACTTCAAGAAGCAATTCTCGTAAGTGTGAATCTTTAATTTTAAAAAATCCATTGAGCTGATTAACGATAAGCATAGAATCTAAAATAAACAGCAGTTCAAAGTCATTCTCTTTCGGAATACCTTGCATATATTTTAATGCTTCGATAACCCCTCTATATTCAGCGACATTATTTGTTGCTTTTCCAATAACCCGTCCAAATTGATGAAGAAGTTTCCTGTTCTTATGAATAACAACTCCCACTGCTGCCGGTCCCGGATTGCCTCGTGCTCCTCCATCTGTGTGAATTTGAAATATATCTTTTGCCATGCGCAAAGTATGGTACGCAATTTATTTCTTGTCAACAGTGACAATAGTGATATACGAACTAATCACAATGAAGAATTCTGAAACAACAGTGATCCATGCGGCTGCAATATATCCATACGTAGGAATGAAATAGATATTTAAACCAATATTGGCTAGCATTGAAATTCCGTAAATACTTGTCAGTTGGAGCCGTAACTTTTTTACTACCAATATCCACATGGTAATATTAGACATATAAAAAAACGGTAATCCCAAGAGAAGTATTTTCAGCGGAATACTACTTTGGCTAAATTCCGGACGAATATATTGAAGTAGTGGTGCAGCCATCCAACCAAGCGATGCAATGCCGATCGAGCTGAGAATAAGTAAATGTAACGATTTCATGATTCGGGCATTAAAAACTTCAGTATTCTTTTGGGAATATGCTTGAATAAGAAGGGGAAGTGCTGCATTCATAAAAAACGTAGGTATGACAAGGGCGAACTCAAAAAATTTGTACGCTAGTCCGTAAATACCAACTTCAGACGTTGGACGGGAAATCGTCAGAATAAAACTGTCAGCATGAAAATAGATGACATTAAAAATAAGCGTTATTCCCAGAGGAAGCGCAGCGAAAAACAACTGTTTCATTTCTTTTGGGTTCCATATAAGACGTAGCGGCCCAATAGTCTTTTTTACGAGTAGTATGGCAACGAATGCAGTTGAAGCAACACCAAGGAGATTGGCAAGAACGAATGCAAACAGAAACAGGGTTGAAGAAAATACTAATGATGACACATATACGGCAATGAGTGTTAGAAGTGATCCTGCAATAAGAGCGTACGTTGCCTGCACATACTTAAGACGTTCCTGGAAAAACACATTCGTTGTAGTGATAAGCGATTGACAGAGGATGGACGGAATAAAGAGTATGATACTCATTTTTACGACCACCGAATATCCCTGTGTCATTGTGCCGGGAAGAAATACGAGAAGTGTCATTGTGAAAAACATCAGGATGAGTCCAATGAATATCCTTAGAGTAAGGAGTGTGTGATTGATCGTTGACGATGTATGGTCAGATGCTATTTGAAGATATGCAGCGTTTAAACCGAAATCGCAAAATAAATAGAAAAATGCGACATATGTTGTTATTTTAGTAAAGTCCCCGTATCCATCAACTCCTAATGCTTTTGCCAAAATAATGCTTATAACAAAAGAAATGATTCCACTAATACCTTTCCCAATTACCTGACTGATAGTATTCAGAGCAACAATTTTTTTATTGGACATCACTCTATTGTAGCGGAAATTACTTTGAGAGAAAACCAAGGGTGATGACAAACAGTGTTAACAGTTGTCCCTGTTGAAGTGTTATTGGGTAATGATCAATAGTTCCTAACAACCCATACAGTAGAATTATAATAAGAGGAATTTTATTGGGTAGCTTAATAAGCATTAGTATTAATTTATAAATAAGCCATCCTATGCATCCAACACCAACGATTCCAAGTTCAGATAATAAAAGCAGATAGATTGAATGAGGAGGTTGTAAAAAGAATAAATACCGAGCGGGAAGGATAGTTGGAAGTTGCACGAGAAAGGCATTAAAACCGACTCCAATCAGTGGATAACTTCTCCACATCGTAATTGCTACACGTGAGAGTTCATTGCGGATAATGAAGCTTTCACTCTGCTTCATAAGAGAGGAAAAATAGGGGAAGGCAATTAAAATACAAGTAAGACCCGTTATAAAAATCCAGGACATTGTTTGTACCGTTGTTTTTTTATAGAGCACCCCAATTATTGTTACTATTCCGATGATACTCATAAGCCATACCCCACGACTAAATGTAAGCGTAAGCGCCATGGTACTTACAATAATTGTTATCCAATACCATAGACGTATTTTTTTACTTTTCAAAGCATGGGATAGTATTTGCCAGATACTTAGACAAATAGTAATAGCAAGAAATCCAGCAAGCACATTAGGGTGGGGGAACGTCGCATATGGACGAAGTAATTCCATACAATTGGTAGTAGCAAACCAACACCAATCTACTCGAGCTATCCCAGGGGTTGAAATATCAAACGATCGTTCTCCAAGGTACCAGAATATGCCGCCTATTGAATGTTGGAACATAAATTGCATTATCGCAATAACTGAAGAATATATCATGGATATCGTTATATATATAGATGTTGTATGTAGAGATGGTTTTGTTTGTACTATGTAATACCCAAATAATCCAAATTCAATGACTTTTATCCATCGAAGAAGCACGACATAAGGAGAATGACTGAAATATATATTACTGACAATATATATAAGTATTCCAACAAGTAACGCGATTGTTTTCCATGAAATCACACGAGGTGTTTTTCTCATAGATTTATGTGGAAAACATATCCACAATACAAGCGTACTTAGAATGGTAATATCTGTAAGAAATAACGTAGGCGAGAGATAATCAATGCGTCTTCCTAAGATAAAAGCCCAGTCCGGCCAACCGTGAAGTCCTAATTGTGTCGGAAGTAGGATGATAGTGAGATAAAAAAACAATTCGTGAAGAAACATTACCCACAGTTTATGCCATCTTTGGAGTGATGACAAGTTTTCTTTCTGACCCCTCTCCTGAAGATTCGGTTGTTACCCGATCATCTCCGGAAAGTGTGACATGGATAACTCGTCGTTCAGAAGAAGATAAGTGAGATAGTTCAACTGGTCTTCCTGTAGTGAGGGCCCGTTCAGCTGCACGTTGTGCCATGTACATAAGTGCTTCTTCCCGCTTTTCCCGATAATCACCGACATTCACATATACCCGTTTCCAGGAGCCAATAACTTTAGCTACGATCATCCCTAAAATCATTTGAAAACTTTCCAGCGTTCTTCCGTGAAATCCAATTAATAATCCTGTTTCTTCTGTTTGGATATTGACTCGGTACGCTCCTGATTCATCCATATCTACCGTCGCCGTCGCCGTAATGTTGAGCCGAGTTAGAAAGTCTTCAGAGAGTTGTTGAATTTGTTGAATGGGATCCATATAGTTTTCCTTCTACGTTCGTTTGATCATTGATGCAATTTTTTCTATTTGAGGTTTCAGCGATCCAAGTCCGGTAATGGAATATTGTTGAAGAATGGTTAACACGCTGCTAACCGACCAATAGAGAGCGAGTCCTGATGGCCAACTGGAACCAAAAAGTAAAAACATGAGCGGAAACAGCCACATAGTTGATTGCATGGATTCTGCATAACTAGAAGCAAAACCTTTTTTTTCTTCTTGTTCTTTTGGTTTATCGACTTTGAGCACTTTTGGAGGAATTGGCATCATCATCATTGATTGAATATACTGAGCAATTGCTGAGATAAAGACTAACACTCCCGGAATAGCGAATTTCAATCCTTCAATTTTATGGGCATCCGGTTTTGCCATATCCCACCATAAGAATGTGGTATTGAGGTGCATGGTAAGGATTTTATTCATTCCTCCTAAAAGCCCGATCATAATAACGATTTGAATAATCATTGGTAAGCAACCGGCAGCTGGATTAATTCCATGTTGCTTATACAGTTCTAATTGTGCTTGTTGTAAGGCTTGTTTATTGTCTTTATGTTTCGTAGATAATGCGTCAAGGTTGGGTTTAAGTTCTGACATTTTTCTGGAACTTGATAGTTGTTGCTTGAGCATGGGGTAAAAAAGAAGTCTCGTAAGGAGAGCAATTTCAATAATAGTAAGTCCAAGGTTTTTGAACGCGATATTGTTATAGAAAAATAATATAATCTGCGAAAAGAATTCATTCATAGAAAACTCCTTTATAACGATGTTGGTACCGGATCATACCCGCCTGTACTGCCCGGATGACATCGAACAATACGTTGCAGTCCAATCCACGATCCGGTTATTATACCATAGCGATTGATTGCCTGATACGTATATTCGCTGCAGGTTGGTGTAAACCGACAAACTTTGTCTGTCATCCATAAGGATTTTAACAAGCCAGTATCTAGTGAAAGGTATTTTTGGTAGAAGCGGATGAGTCGTAATACAAAAGACTTCATAGAGTTTTTAATACGTCTAATTCTTTTATTATATCTGTGGTTTTATACATGGAGCAATCTTTTTTCACCAATACTAAACAGTTGATGGGAGAAGAAATTTCTTGAAAAACATGTTGAAGTGCAGCTCGAATAATCCGTTTTATCCGATTTCGTCTGACTGCACTTTTTTGAACTTTGACACCAACAATAACTGCATACTGAGACAGAGAATTTTTAGTTGTTGACACCAAACACCGTAACGACGCAGTATTTATACGTTTTCCTGTTTTAAACAGTACAGGAAATAGGTGAGAAGGTAAACGTTGGATAGGAACAGTCATGAGTCTATTATACAGTAAGAACTTTTCGTCCTGCTCTTCGTCGTCGTTTAAGAACAACGCGGCCTGCGTGAGTTTTCATGCGCTCGCGAAATCCATGCGTGCGAACCCGCTTGAGTTTTTTTGGTTGATAGACATGTTTCATTGCCATAGGGTATTTATTATACGTGGTACAATAGCCCCATGCAACTGACAAATATCTCCTTGCAACATTTTCGATCGTTCCTTAAAGAACGAATAGAATTTTCACCAACAGTGACACTGATTATTGGATCTAACGCTATTGGAAAAACAAATATCATTGAAGCAATGTTCATGATGACCTTGGGCAAAAGCTATCGGGCGAAGCGCGATAGTGATGTCATTACATGGGGAAAAGAGATTGCACGGATACAAAGTACCTGTCGCGAGCATTCAATTGGTGATGAAGTTCGATTGGAATTACTTGTTACAACGGGAGCTCTTCATGGTCAGAAAGCTCCTTCAAAAAAATATCTCGTCAACGGAGTTTCCCGAAGACAAGTTGATTTTATCGGCAATTTCAGAAGTGTATTATTTTCTCCAACTGATTTAGAGCTGGTTACCGATAGCCCGACACTGCGAAGAGAGTATCTCAATTATGTTCTTATACAAGTAGACCGTGAATATCGAAGAAATCTTCAATCTTATGAACGTGGACTCCGGCAGAGAAATTCACTTCTTGACCGGATTAACGAAGGAACAGCCTCTCGGTCACAACTGTTGTTTTGGAATCAACTTCTTATTAAAACCGGTTCGTATATCACCGAGTCCCGCAAACGATATATTGAAACAATTAATGCGTATACATTTGCTCATTTATCCTATCAACTTGTATATGATCCGAGCATCATTTCTGTCGGTCGTTTACAAGGATACGTAGAAGAAGAAATTGCGGCAAAAACAACCCTCGTTGGGCCTCAACGGGACGATTTTCAATTTGAAAAGAAACAGAAGAACGAAACAGTAATTGATATTTCCCGATTTGGTTCCCGGGGAGAACAACGACTTGCAGTGTTGTGGCTCAAACTGGCTGAGCTAACATTTATTGAATCAGAGACGAAAGAGCGACCGACGCTACTTCTTGATGATATTTTTTCGGAACTTGATGGGTCTAGCAGACAACTGGTTTTAGATCTAACAAAAAAACAACAAACCATCATAACTTCAGCTGAAGAGGACGTCACACATCTTGTAGCTGATATTCCAAATATCAAAATACTTCGATTACCACTTAAAAATAAGGTACAATAACAGTATGCAAGCAACAATTAGTGATCTTAAAAAACTTCATATACCACAACCCGATTCCCATAAAGGACGAAACGGGAAACTTCTTTTAATAGGAGGTTCAGAATTATTTCATGCAGCAAGTTTATGGTCGCTCACGGTGGCATCAAGAATAGTTGATCTTGTGCATTACGCATCGATTCCGGAAAATAACGAAATAGTACAAAAAGCAAAAGAAGAATTTCGAAATGGGATTGTTATTCGAAGAGATGATATTCATGACTATATTAAGGAAGACGACGTTATTCTCATTGGTCCTGGGATGGAACGAACAAAAGAAACAGAAGAACTGACTAATTCATTAATAACGCAATATCCAAACAAACAATGGGTGATTGATGCAGGGGCGTTACAAATGATTGATCCAACGCATATTCCTCATCATGCAATTCTTACCCCGCACCATCAGGAGTTTGCGCTTCTTCAACAAAAAGTACGTGGCATACAAACACCGGAACAATTTGCACAACAGTTTCACTGCATTATTGTGTTAAAAGGGGTTGTTGATATTGTCACAAATGGTATAGAAATAAAAGAAGTTGTTGGAGGAAATGCCGGAATGACTAAAGGGGGAACAGGGGATGTGTTAGCAGGACTCATAGCTGCTTTTGCTACAACAAATGACCCGTATATTGCTGCAATTGCAGGAAGTTATATAAATAAAGCAGCAGGAGATGAACTATATAAAATCGTCGGTCCTTTTTTCAATGCAACAGACTTGGCAAATGAAATACCTCGAACAATGAAGAAATTATTTCTTCGATAATTACAGCGCTGCACCTTTGAAGTTTGGACAATTTTCTTTAGCCCAGTTGAGATATTCGGATGTACATTCTTTCCGAACCCCAGCATTTGGCCCCGGCATGCAATTTACCCATTCACCCGGAGGGCAGGTAAAAATAGTTGATGATGTATCAGTTTTTATGCAATTTCCACCCGCATCCGGATAATCCCCATCATATTTACAGGAGTAACCATCGGGGCAAGCCGCTCCTGCAATTCCACCGCAAATTTTTCCTTCTCCGCAGTCGGAATTCTTCATCTCATACCAAGCAATGTTTATATTTGAACACGCTTGGCAAACCGAACAATAACTTTTGCCGTCCGAACCGCAGATATAGGGAGGAGGTTGGGTGCATTCCATTGTGCAAACTTCCGGTCTTGGATTCTCGCAATCAATTTTTGTTTGACTTTCATTAGTTGGATTGGGCGTAGGGATGGGCAAGTTTATTGGAAGCGATTGTGTCGAAAAACTTTTCATAACAATCAAGCCCGAAATAGTAAGAGATGCAATCGACAAAACTATAAGGAGAATCGGTAAGAATAATTTTCTTTTTTCCATAAAAATATTGTATCACATGTTTAATAATTGCTTTTTACAAGCGCTTTGGATTGTTTTTTTGTCTCCATAAAGCTATTATATACCTAGTATTCTTATGTTTTCACCAACATATACAATCAGTAATAAACTCCTCAAACACATCGGTATTATTGAAGCAGCTAAGGAAGTCATTGAAAACGCACCACTGGTTCCTGCTTGGGAAGCAAAATTCCGTGAAGAAGCAATTATCCGGACAGTGCATCACGGAACCCACATCGAAGGAAATGAGCTCAATTTTACTGAGGCGGAAAAAGTACTTGCCGGAGCAAAAGTAGTGGGAAAAGATAGAGATATTCAGGAGATATTAAATTATCGGAATGTGCTGAAATTTATTGAAGGACATGATAACGATGCAATTTCTGATGAAACAGTGAAACACGTCCATAGTTTAACTGCTGATAGACTCATGCCCGAAGCAGTGGTAGGGGAATACCGTAAATCACAGGTAGTTGTAAAGAATAGCCAAACCGGAGAAATTACCTTCCGGCCACCAGCAGCAGTTGAAGTTCCATTTCTAGTATCTGATTTTCTTCTCTGGCTTTCAAAAGCAAGTGCTGAAGAAGTCCACCCAACGCTGAAAGCCGGAATAACGCATTATGAGCTTGTCCGCATCCACCCATTTTTAGATGGAAACGGACGTGTTGCGCGTGCAATTGCCACCTTGTCACTTTTTAAAGACGGATACGATATTAAGCGATTTTTCTCCCTTGAGGAATATTATGACCGTGAACCCATGAATTACTATCAAGCGCTTCAAAGTGTGGTGGCAGAGAATGGTAATCTGACGCACTGGCTTGAATATTTTATTGAAGGACTTGCTATAGAACTTGCTCGTATTAAAGAAAAAGTAAAATCCCTTTCAACAGATTTAAAAATTAAAAAATCCATGGGCGGACAACAGCTTGCCTTGTCTGAACGACAGATTAAAATTGTTGAATTTATTCAGGAAAATGGATTTTTACAAAACAAAGCATTTTTTGAATTGTTCCCAATGATATCTGAAGACACGGTACTTCGGGAAATTAAAGACCTTATGAAAAAAGGTATTCTCCAAAAACAAGGATCAACCAAAGGCGTTCGGTATACACTAAAAAATTAACGTAACAATGGTATTTTCAACTCTCGCTACTTATTTCTCAAAACTGGAACAAACCGCCTCACGTCTTTCAATGACGGACATTCTCTCGGATTTATTTAGGAAAGCATCGTCAAGTGAAATCGGAGAGATTTGTTATTTGCTGCAAGGTAGAGTTGCACCACTTTATGAAGCGATTGAATTTGGGATAGCAGATAAACTCATGATCCGGGCAATTGCAAGCGCATATGCAACTCCCCAGTCCGAGGTACTTAAACGATTTAAGAAACACGGAGACCTTGGTATCACTGCAGAAGAAATTTCGAAAGAATCACGAAGTGTAAAAAATCAATCGACCATTCATGATGTATTTATAACATTAACAGAGCTTGCGCATTTGGCAGGAGTTGGATCACAAGAGAAAAAAACTCAACTATTATCAGAGTTATTTTCCTCAAGCGATGCGCTATCCGTTCGGTATCTTGTACGCATACCCTTAAACAAACTTCGACTTGGATTTTCTGATATGACGATTCTTGACGGTCTTTCCTGGATGTTAACAGGTGATAAATCACACCGCGAAAGACTAGAAGCAGCCCATGACGTACGACCGGATCTTGGGTACATTGCCACTCAAGTAAAAGAAAAAGGGATCAATGGCGTTTCTCATGTCCATGCTCGCGTTGGGGTGCCAATTTTAGCAGCACTTTGTCAACGGCTTCCCAATGCCCAGGAGATGATTGACAAAATGGGAGAGGTGGATGTTGAACCAAAGTATGACGGTGTCCGTACACAAATCCACTATCAAAAAGGAAAACCCACCTCAAGTTATTCCAGGAATTTAGAAAACACAACAGCGATGTATCCGGAACTTGAACATATTGCAAATCAACTCCACGCTGAGAGTGTGATACTTGATAGCGAAGCAGTTGGATATGACGAGAAAAACAACCGCATAATTCCATTTCAGGAAACCGTAACAAGAAAGCGGAAACATGATGTAACACTCTTCAGTAAAAGCGTTCCTCTTCGTTTTTTTGTGTTTGATATTCTTTCTAAAGACGGCGTTGATCTCATGAATATGCCGCTTTCAAAACGAAGGGCACTACTTGAAAAAACACTTGCACCGGGACCCATCCTTATGGTTTCTTCCCACATTGTAACAAATGACATTGCAACACTCCGTTCGTACCATACTACACAAATTCAACAAGGGCTTGAAGGAGTTGTTGTGAAAAAATGGGAAGGGATATATGAACCAGGGAGACGAGGATATACGTGGGTGAAGTTTAAAGAAGAAGGGAAAATCGGAAAACTTGCTGACACTGTTGATTGTGTTGTTATGGGATATTATAAAGGAGAAGGAAAACGGACGTCATTTGGTATAGGCGCACTCCTCGTGGGAGTCAAAAAAGAAGATACGTTTGTTACAATAACAAAAATGGGTACAGGAGTATCCGATGAACTGTGGAAGCAACTTGTAAAAGATCTTAGAAAACAGAAGGCAGAAAGCAGACCAAAGCAATACGAAGAAATTGAAAAAACCTTGGAACCGGATGTTTGGATAAACCCATCGATGGTTGTTGAGATTGCTGCGGATGATATCACCAAATCTCCCATTCATGGAGCTATATATGCGCTTCGATTTCCAAGACTCGTTAGAATTCGAACAGATAAAACGATTGATCAAATAACCACAACAAAGGAACTGGAAACAATGTACAATAATCAAAAATCTATTAAAAAATAAGGTGAACACTCATGATAGTATTGTATATTCTCGCATTTATTATTCTTGGATATATTCTTACCCGGTGTGCTGATTGGGTTGTTAAGTCGGTATCATATTTTTCCCATTCCCTTCATGTAAAAAGCTTTTTATTTGGATTTTTGCTTCTTGGATTTGCAACCACCATTCCGGAAATGTTTGTCGCGTACCAATCCGTTCGAGATGGCGTTCCACAATTATCCGTTGGAAATTTACTCGGAGGATCAATACTGCTTCTCTCACTTGTCATGGGGGTTAGCGCTATATTTCTCAAACGCATTATTTTAGAACACGGCATGTCGACGTTTGATATTGGTATGTCCGCGTTTGTTGTAGGTGCTCCAGCTGTTGTTATTTGGGATGGGAAATTAACACGAGTCGAAGGACTTGTTCTTATTGGTATATATCTTGTTCATCTGCTACTCATTAATAAAGAACAGCATGTTCTTAGCACGGTTGAACAGCATGCAAAACACGTCAAACATGCCGGTCATGCCATACTCCTCGGAGTCGGAGGCATTATCGGTATGGCTGTTGCGTCTCGGTTTATTGTAACAATAGGTGAAGCGACAGCAACGATTTTGGGAATTCCAACATTTGTTATAGGACTATTTCTTATTACTTTTGGAACAAATCTTCCAGAACTAACGCTTGCAGCAGAGGCAATTATTAAGAAAAAGCGCGATGTCGCATTTGGAGACATTTTGGGATCGAGTGTGATTAATACGCCAATTCTCGGAGTTATTTGTCTCGTTAGCCCTTTTGCCATGCCTGATTATGAACGTATACACATGACACTGCTTCTTCTTTTGTTGGTTTCTGTATTTTTCTTTTGGGCAGCATCAACAAAAAAAGATATTACGCGCCGTGAAGGAATCGTACTTTTTACTATGTATATAGCATTTGTCTTGTTTGAAATGCTGCGTATATAACCGTATAATGAACGATATGCAAAAGCCGTTTTTTACTATTGTTATTCCGGCACTCAACGAAGAGAAGTTTTTACCCCATCTTCTTGAAAGTATTACGCATCAAACCAATCAAGATTTTGAAGTGATTGTTGTAGACGGGAGATCAAAAGATAAAACAATACAAGCGGCAGAAGTCTATAAAGAAAAAATTCCCTCTTTGCAGGTAATTAAAAGTCCCCGTACAAGTTTGCCATTCCAACGTAATTACGGTGCAGAGCACGGACACGGTGCTTGGTTTCTTTTTTTTGATGCAGACGATATTCTTTTACCGTATTGTATAGAGCGGTGTAAGCATTTCATTTCTACGCATCCCAAAACCGCGTTTTTTAGTTCGTGGTTTATGCCGGATAGTGAAGTCTCCGGAGATGCTCTGCTCACGTTATTAGCCAATATGTTTTTTGAGTCAGGAAAACTAGTAAAACGCCAAATTGCTCCAGGACCTTTTGCTGCAATTCGTCGTGACATATTTATTTCTTCAGGAGGATACGATCCAAACCGAGCATACGGAGAAGATCAGGAATACTCTATGAGACTTTATGAGCACGGTGTTACTCTTGATGTGCTTCGGGAGACAGTATACGTCTACTCATTCCGTAGATTTCGGAAAAAAGGGACATTAAAAATGTTTCAGACGTATGCGAGAAACGGACTAATTGCGCTTATTACCAAGCGAGCACCGAAAACCCAGCGGGGATATATCATGGGCGGACATATTTATACAAGGAAAAAGAAACAACCTACATTAAATTTTAAATTTTTAGAAAAGAAATTGAATGCGTTTATTCAGGAAATGTTTAACTAAACTCCTCATGATAATGAAACTGACAAACAACCGTTTTTTCAACGCATTTATATTCATGGTATTGTTGTACGCTTTCCTGCATACAAGCGTCATGGTGTTTTATGCCATTATCAGCGGTGACTATCAGACGTTGAATAGTTTTCGAATCTTGGGTTTTACGTTATTTTTTCACAATCTCGATAGCGATCCAGTGCTATTTTTTGTATCAGGTACCATTCCCATTGTCCTTTTTGGTATTTCATACATTTACGTAAAGAAACGTCATTGATATGCAATTCATTGCTGATCTTCATCTTCATTCACATTTTTCGCGCGCGGTTTCGCCGGAAATGACTATTCCTAACATGGCTATCTGGGCCAAGAAAAAAGGAATCGGACTTGTAGCCACAGGGGATTGGACACATCCATTATGGATGAAAGAAATAGAGAGGGATTTAGAAGAACGTGGAAATGGTATATTACAACTGAAAGCAAAGAAGGATCAAACGCCCGAGTCTGCGCCATACTTTTTACTCTCAACAGAGATTTCCTGTATTTTTTCCCAGAATGGAAAGACGCGTCGTGTCCACACCGTTGTCTGGGTGCCGACAATAGCTTCAGCAAGAAAAATAAGTCAGGAGATTACTAAGCGTGGCGGCAATGTGCTGTCAGACGGACGGCCGATATTGGGTTTTTCTCTTATTCAGTTATCGGAACTGATCTTATCAATTGAACCAAACGCACTTATCGTTCCTGCGCATATTTGGACTCCATGGTTTTCCGTCTATGGGTCAATGGGTGGATTTGATAGTTTACAAGAAGCATTCGGACAGTACGAAAAACATATTTATGCAGTTGAAACAGGACTGTCCAGCAGTCCTGATATGAACTGGATGGTCGGAGAGCTTGATACGCGTTCCATTGTGTCATTTTCCGATGCACACAGTGGTCCAAAATTGGGACGGGAAGCAACGGTGTTTGAATTGCCGGAATTGTCATTTCCAGATATTAAACGTGCATTACAAAATTATCAAAATGATCCAACAAAACCGCATATAATAAAGACAATCGAATTCTATCCGGAAGAAGGGAAATATCATTACACAGGACACAGGGATTGTCACATCAGGCTCACTCCCGATGAAGTGAAGACAAAAGGAACCACCTGTTCAGTATGCGGCAAATCGCTCACACAGGGAGTCATGCAACGGGTAGCACAACTTGCCACCCGTCTACACAAAAAGACAGCTACCAACCGACCTCCTTTTACCATGCTCGTTCCGCTCGTTGAAATCATTTCTGAGGCAATAGGAAGCCCGGTAACAAGTCCAAAAGTAGCTATCCATTATGAACGGCTTATTTCCAAATGTCAGAGTGAATTCCACGTACTTATGGATGAAGATGAAAAGACAATTTTATCTCTCTCAACACCGCAGATAGCAGACGGAATACGGAAAGTGAGAATGGGGGATATCGTGATTGATCCGGGATATGATGGCGTATTTGGCGTAGTGAGAATTTGGAAGAGCGAGAAAGATAAAGAACTCGTCTCATCAGCCGGTGAACAAATCGGTATTTTTTAAGACTTCTAGTTGACCTTCAAAAAGAAATCGTGGTACGCTTAGTAGTAAGAAGGGGAGGTGATATCTAAATGGCAAAAAGTAACGGAAACAACGAAAACTTAATGGCAGCTGCGTCCTATCTACTCGGATTTATCACAGGAATCATATTTTTACTTGTAGAAAAAGACAGTAAATTTGTGAGGTTTCACGCAATGCAATCAACAATCACATTCGGCGGTATGTTTGTTGCAAATATCGTATTGGGATTCATTCCGGTTTTAGGATGGCTCGTCGGACTTATCCTATCATTTGCAGCGTTTATTTTCTGGATCATCTGTATGTGGAAAGCGTTTCAAGGTGAAATGTATAAAATTCCATATGTCGGAGACCTTGCAGAACAACAACTTGCAAAAATGAAGTAATAGATGTCGGCCGATATCTATTCTATATGACACCACTTGCCTCTCAAGGCGGTGGTGTTTATAGTAGTGTGGGAGGACCCACCTATGAAACTTATTGTTGGACTTGGTAATCCGGGTAGCGTTTATCAGGACACGCGGCATAATGTCGGATTTATGGTCATTGAAAAGTTAGCAAAAGAACTTTCACGGGAATCAGTTTCATGGAAAGAAGAAGAAAAATTTAAGGCGCTGATAGCTAAAATTGGTGACGTCATACTCGTTAAACCCATTACGTTTATGAATAGTTCCGGGCTGGCAGTATCTTCCATAATGCATTATTTTAAACTAACTCCCACTGACGTCTGGATTATTCATGATGATATTGATCTTCCTCTTGGAAAAATCAGAATTCGTGAAAAAGGCAGTAGCGCAGGTCATCGTGGAGTGGATTCAGTAATGGTCGAGCTTAAAACAGATCAATTCGTCCGGTTCCGGCTTGGTATTGGAAGAGGGAAATTATTTAGTAAAGGAGATAGTGATACGTCAGATATTGAAAAAGGAAATGCCGGAAAAGCGCAACACCAACGGCATAAATGGGATATTTCTTTTGTATTATCCAGATTTACACGAGGGGAAGCGGGAACACTGAAGCACCTGATTAAAAACGGAACAGAAGCAGTCCGGATAGCCCTTACCGAAGGGACAGATAAAGCCATGGGACGGTTTAATTAACTTATGCAAAAGATGCAGAAAATCGGCGATATATTACTGAAATTCAATCCTGTTGAAGACAAATATATTTCCCGTGAATTTCAAAAATACGGCATTTATCTTGCTGAAACACTTGATGATTATAAACATAAATCTCTCTATATTCGACTAGCCAAAACCGTTCCCCGGGCAATACTGGAAAAAGCGCTCACATTTGTAAAAGACGCAAATGCACAAAGCAAAGGACGGCTGTTTATGTGGAAAATGAAAGAACTTCGAAAAGAAAACGCATAGTAGTGCTATGAAAACCATACACCTTATTATTTCTGGATCAGTGCAGGGGATAGGGTACAGACAATGGATAAAACACCAAGCGGAGAAGTTACGTATTGCCGGATGGGTGACAAATAGAGCGGACGGATCGGTAGAAGCAATGGTTTCCGGAGATGACCAAAACATTGACACACTCATCAAACGCGCCCGGCAGGGTCCGCCGTTTACTCATGTAGCTGATATCACAATCGTGCCATATACAAAAAAAGAAACATTTTCTTCGTTTTCAGTGCTACAATAATTGTATGGACAAAGTGAAAGAGATATTGCAGAGAAAACCGAGCACATTTCTTATCGCATCAGTTAGCTATCTTCTTGTTGTTACAGCTATCAAATGGTGGATACATCCAACAATTTCTACTCTTTTTTTCTTAGCCGGTGGGGCATTGGGATTATATTTTCTAGACATTGCAGAGGTCGTGTTTTCCGTACATCCCTCTCCGTTCCGTACGATTGTATTTGTAGCGTTATTTGCAGTTGTCAGTTTTTTTGTCATTACCTCTTCAGGAAGTATGCTCGCAATTGGTCTCGTGTTATCCATTTTTTTAACCATACTGTTATGGCAAGTCGGGGAATGGGCACTGATGAAAAACCTCAACACTTGGTACCGTATGCTTGCTGATCCTGTACCTCCTTCTACACAGCGGGTTATTTTGTATATATCCGGCATTGTATTTCTTATTGAAACAATCATTTTTATCCGTTGGTAATAGTATGATTGCACACGACTCGCCATTGTGGCACTATTTATCTGATAACCAGCGGACACTCGCGGGTGACGGCGCATTTTTAGTTAGTGATAGTGCTATTCATAAGAACCAAGAACCAACGGATTATTCCTATTTAGTATTTCCGTTTGCAAAACTCTACGAAGGGTTTTTGAAAGATGTCTTTCGGGATCTCGGAATTATTGAAGAGCGTGATTACCGAAGTAACCATTTCCGTATTGGGAAGGTATTAAGTCCGAATCTTGTTCGAAGACTGCGGAAGCGGAGTGCATATGGGCAGATTCGGGACCGATACGGAACGGAACTGGCTGATCTGTTATGGCGCGCTTGGAAAGAGGGGAGAAACCTTGTTTTTCATTATTTTCCTTTAGATTTTCGATTACTATCCAAAGAACAGGCACTTGCATGTATTACAATACTCATTGGCGCAATGGAAACAGTTATCACGCGAACCAATGTTCAACATGGATAATGGTGTGATACGATATTCATACTATGCAGAAAAAAGCAGTACAAACAAAACCAACAAAACATACAAGCACTGAGTGGATTTTTCAATTTTGGGCATGGCAACTTCTTTTTTGGGCACTCTACCGGTATTTTTTCAAGTTTCCTGAATGGACGGATGAATTTATTTTCAAACCGCTTGTTTTTGTTATCCCAGTGATTTGGTACGTAGTCAAAAAAGAAAAAGCATCGCTTTCTTCTATTGGACTTACCGGGTCTCATTTTTTTAGAAATCTTCTTATTGGATTGGGAGTAAGCGCTATATTTATCGGTGAAGGAATCATGGCAAATATCTATAAGCATGGGCATTTAGTACTTCAACCAATCGCAAGTGTTGCTTCGTATGGTATTCCATTTCTATGTATCCTTTCGTTGGCAACTGCGTTTACAGAAGAATTGTTAAGCCGTGGGTTTTTATTTTCCAGGCTGTATGAACAAACAAAGAAGATATGGTATGCAGTTATTGTATCGACACTCATGTTTATGGCATTCCATATTCCCATATTAGCAACCACACTCAAATTTCAGGGGCCAATGCTCATTCTTTTCTTTTGGACAACAGTATCATTGGGGGTCATCAACAGTATTTTTTATTTCCAAACCAAATCGCTTGTTGTTCCCATTCTTGTTCACTTATTTTGGAATATAACGGTTGCCATTCTTCTTTAATTGGCCAGCCATCCGCCATCAACGTAGAGCGTCGCCCCGGTAGTATAGGATGCTTCATCAGAAGCTAAATACACAACTGCGGCAGCAATTTCTTCCGATTTTCCCATCCGTTTTACCAACAGTCTATTGGCAAATGATGCAATATCAGCGCCTTTTGTCATTTCCGTATCGATACCGCCCGGACCAATAGCATTGACTAATATATTATATTGCCCGAGTTCCGCCGCGAGAGCCTCTGTCAAGCCGATAACCCCGCCTTTACTTGCGGTGTAATGGACAAGTTGTGCAATACCAATACCCATTCCTCCAGAAGCAATGGAGGCAATATTGATAATTCGTCCCCATTTGTTCTTCACCATTTCTTTGGCTGCAGCCTGTGCCGCATAAAAGTACCCCTTCAGGTTGGTGTCGATGATGAGATCCCATTTTTCCTCGGTCATTTCCAAAAACGGAGAATAGTCAAGTGCGCCGGCATTATTGACCAAAATATCCAACTTTCCATACGTAGTTACTGTTTGGGTGATTGCCTTCTGCACGTCATCTTTTTTGGTGACATCCATCTGTATTGCAATTGCTTCTTTTCCTTTTGAGGTTATTTCCGTGACTAGTTCAGTCAGACGATCCAATCTGCGCGCACATACCACCACTTTTGCCCCCTGGGTAGCGAGCGCTATTGCTGATGCCCGTCCGATACCACTTGATGCTCCCGTCACGAGAGCTACTTTTCCAGTAAGATCAAACATAGACGCCTCCTATTTAGTGATAATTTTTTCTACTTCTTTGGTGAGATCAGCAGGAGCAAAGAGGGTAAGTTTTACCCCGTTTAAAAAAAATGTTGGGGTAGCGTTGATACCAATGGAGCTTCCATAGGTAGTGTCATTTGTAACTACTTGTTTTGTAGCCGGATCATTTATTGATGCCTTAAATGTATTCATATCCAGTCCTAATTGTGTGGCTAGCTCGTTATAGAGCGTGTCACCGAAGCGTTCTTGATTGGCAAAGAGCAGTTGTTCCATTTCCCAGAATTTCCCCTGTTTCCCAGCAGCTTCAGCGGCTATTGCAGTTGGAATTGACTGTGGGTGAATATCTAAGGGGAAATATCGGTATGCAACAAGAAGTTTGTCCGGATATTTTTTTGTAAGATCCGCAACAACACCTGAAAATGCTTTACATGCAGGACACTGGAAGTCAGAAAATTCAACTAGCCACACTGGAGCGTCTTTTGGCCCTTTCGTGTAGGTTGTCGGAAGAATAAGCTCTTCTTTTACAATGGGTTTAGCTGGTCTTGTCATGATTATCATGGCTAATGCAATGATAATTGCAGTAAACGCAAAGATCCCAATGAATAGTTTTGTTTCTGAAGTGAGTTTCATTATTGTTTTCCAAGCTTGAGGCTAATAAGTGTGAGGACAAATATCACGTACATATTAACAGCAGATATCGCACACCACATACAAACGCCTTTAATGAGAAAGATTTCCGTATACGTAAACCATGTAACGAAACAGATTCCAAAGGTGGCCATTCCGAGAATTCCGGCTAGCAAGTTCTTTTCGAGTTTTTGCCTGCCTGCCGGCAAGGCAGGATTCACGGTTCGTAAAAATGTTAACACAACGAGAAATGTATACCCGACTACGCCGACAGCCGGAACCGGGATGCCAAACGGATAGGAAAGGGCGCTTTTTCGGACCGCTTCACATCCGCCGCCTGTGAGGCAAATAATCCCTGTTTGACGAAGAAAACTTTGTAGGACGTAACTCCCCATGATGAGTCCTGCAATGGAAAGAACAAACATAATGCGGTTGAGTGTTTTTTGTTGTGTATTCATACTATGAACGTATTATGCCACAGCAGTTGGGATTTTCATACGGGAAAGTCGAAGTGAGTTAAGTACTACTGACAATGAGCTTGCTGCCATGGCAAATGCAGCCATTGGAGGGGTCAGAGTGACGCCAAACCGTGAACCGATGCCCATAGCAACAGGGATGAGAATAATATTGTATCCAAATGCCCAGACAAGATTTTGTTTTATGGTTTTCATGACGTTCGTACTGAGATGAATCATAAAGGGAATACGATTTAAGTGATTTGCAAGTATTGTCATATCAGCTGTTGCCTTGGCTATCGCTGTCCCTGATCCGATTGCAATCCCTACGTCTGCTGCAGCCAATGCCGGTGCGTCATTGATGCCGTCACCTATCATCATAATCGTTGTCGTTTTTGTCCGAAGTTTTTCAATTGCAGCTGCCTTTTCATCCGGACGCACCTCGGCAATCACTTCTTCTATACCAACAATACGAGCTTTTTTCTCTACCGCATCTTTCTTGTCTCCTGAGAGCATCACCGCGTGAATATTCATGCGGTGTAACAGTGAAACGGTCTCCTTTGCCTCAGATCGGACCTGATCATCAATTGCAAATACGGTAACGAGCGTTGCATCAACTGCACCCAACACAATTGTTTTTCCGCTGTCTGCGAGTCGTTTGATACTGTGTTCTTCCTTACTGTCAATTATTACCTTTTGATCTTGAAGATATGCCTGGGTTCCAATATATATATTCTTTTTTCCCATGGTTCCAACGATTCCCTGGCCCGGAACAGCCGTAATATGTATAGGAACTCCCCTTGGTTGTTTCCGTGCTTTTGTTGCCCACGACAGGATTGCTCCTGCAAGCGGGTGCTCAGAAGCCTTTTCAACAGCCAGAACGAAAGGCAGTGAGGCAGAATCAAGAATAACTGCGTCAGTGACCGTCGGTTTTCCAATGGTTATGGTTCCTGTTTTATCAAATACGACAACATTAGTATTGCCAGCTTTTTCCAAAGCACGTGACGATCGGATAAGTACGCCAGCAGTCGCAGCCCGTCCGACTCCGGCAATAATAGCCATCGGTGTTGCCAGTCCCAACGCGCACGGACAGGCAACAACAAATACGGCGATACTGTAAGCTATCGCATGAATAGGAAGTCCTATGGAAAACCAAAAAACAGCCGTACCGATACCAAGAAATATCACAATGGGAACAAACACGGAAGAAATGGAATCTGCAAGTCGCGCAATATCCGGTTTTGCATTTTGCGCATCCCGAACAAGCTTCTGAATATGCGAAAGCAGCGTATCTTTTCCGATTGCGGTCGCTTTCATACGAAGGACCCCCGTGGTATTGATTGTTCCAGCAATCAGCTCATCCCCAACGGTTTTTTCAACGGGTATTGGCTCTCCCGTTACCAATGATTCGTCCAGAGAAGACAATCCGTGAGTGACTATTCCATCAACAGGAATTCGTTCCCCGGGACGTATTTCAATACTGTCTCCAATAACAAGCTCTTCAGTAGGAATTGTCTTTGTGTCACGCCCTATAACTTTATGAACCGATGTTGATTCCAGCTTAGTAATAGCCCGAAGTGCGGCGGTAGCTGAGTGTTTTCCTTTTGATTCCAAATACTTTCCCAAAAGCACTAAGGTAATAATGACGGTGCTGCTGTCAAAAAACATTGCCTGCGGAAGGCCATCCGCACGGCCAAGAAAGGTTGCGATGAGAAGAAAGACTGAGTATCCATAGGCGACACTTGTTCCCAGCACGATAAGTGTATCCATGTTGGTTACCCCCGTCTTAAGAGCGCTGAGAGCACCCTGATAAAAACCTAACCCCCCGTAAAATTGGACAATGGTAGCAAGAATTGCTGATGCATACATAATCGGTTCTTTCAACGCCGGGGGAATAGCAATTCCTAACATGTCAGGAAGAGTGATAAGAAGTACCAGTCCGGTAGTTATACCGCTGACGATAACTTTCTTAAATAGTTTATTAAGATCCATGGTGTGTGCGTGTTCCTTTTCTTCTTCAGAAATATGAGGATCCTGTTCTAATATGGGTGTATACCCAAGTAATTTGATTGCATGTTCAACGTCAGGAAGGTACGTGGAAGAGGGGATATCAACAATTGCTTCTTCACTGCCGTAATTAACCTCAACACTTGTTACTCCGTTGGTTTTTTTGAGTGACCGTTTAATAAGAAGCGCACATGATGCGCAGTGCATACCGAGAATGGGAATGGTATATTTCATAGTATTATTTCTTTTCCATGATTCTCATGACTTCCTCGATGACTTCTTCCTGTTTTCCTTCTTTGATTGCGTCAGCCACACACGTTTCGAGATGGTTTTTCAATATGATTTGGTCTATCTGACGAAGCGCTGACTGCACGGCAAGCGACTGATGAATGACATGGATACAATAGCGTCCTTCTTCAACCATACCAATAATACGCTCGAGTTGCCCGTTTGCAATCTTGAGACGGTGAAGGATTTTATGTTGCACTGACCGGTCCCGAGGTACGCCTTTTCCCATATTGACTTATATCCCCCCTACAGGGATATAATAGATCGTATCTTTGGAATTGTCAATCATTTTATTTATGAATCTTTGGCTCATTTTTTTGACTGGTCTGTTTACTGGCGGCATTAGCTGCATGGCTGTACAGGGAGGACTGCTGGCTTCAGTTATTGCAACGCAAACAACTCAAACGAGCACGAGAAAAAAAACATTTCTCCTTGTTGTCTTTTTTCTTGTAGGAAAGATTATTGCCTATACGCTTTTGGGAATGCTACTCGGGTTTATCGGTTCCTATATGCAATTAACAATTGTCACACGAGCGGCCCTTATGGTCGTTGTGTCCCTATTTATGCTTGCGACAGCCATGAATCTGTTAAATGTCCACCCGATTTTCCGGTTTGTTCTCATTCAACCCCCACGGTTTTTAACCAGACTTGCTCGTACGCAGTCAAAACAACTTGATTGGTTTGCGCCCTTTGTTGTTGGAGCACTTACCATTTTTCTTCCCTGCGGGACTACACAAGCCATGATGGCACAAGCGCTTGAATTTGGAAATCCGTTTATATCAGCCAGTATTCTTTTTGCATTTGTTCTCGGAACAGTTCCGTTATTTCTTCTTTTTGGGGTGTTTATGCAGGCAGCATCGCAGATGTTTACCAAGTATTTTGCTCCTATCGCCGCAACGCTTGTCATCATATTATCTGTTTGGAATCTCTATGGCGCCGCTTCTATCATCGGATATGATACAAAGATACGTGCACTAGTTCGGCCGGTGTATTGTGAACTGGTCTTCTGCGACGATTTAGTTGGTACGGGAGGACAAACACAACAACAAGCACCAACAGCAACTCCTCATATTACTATCCACGCAACCAGTTATGAAATAGATAATCCATATATCAAGGCAGGATCAACTGTGACGGTGACAGTCACTAATATTAACGGTGCAGGGTGCATACAGGCCTTTACTATCCCGCAATTGCGGATCCAAAAAATTATCCCTGTGGGAAAAGAGGAAACAATTACATTTACGGCCCCGACCGAAAAAGGAGGTTTGCCGTTTATGTGTAGCATGGGAATGTACAGAGGAACGTTTATTGTGGAGTAGGGAGGAAAAATATGACAACGAAAACATTGAAACTACACGGTATGCATTGTGTCAGCTGCAGCATGCTTATTGAAGGAGAACTTGAGGATATGGGAGTACAAGCGAAAGCAAATTATGCAAAACAACTTGTGGATATTACCTATGACCCAAAAAAAATAAAAGAAGAGGCAATCATTGGAGCCATTCAAAAACTCGGATATCAGGTGAAAGAATAATTATTTCAACGTTGATAGGAATGCTTTCAGTTGCGTTAAAGCATCGTCTTCTGACGAAAACACGATTTCTTTTACTATCCCCGGACACCCTCTGAGCATGCGACTGATTCGTTTTTCTTGTTCATAGAGGATAACAATAGGCTTATTTGTTTGATGCGCATGTTCAATTTCCATTCCTGTTCCCGTGCTCGGTTCTCCCATATAGGCAATCATCATGTCGCTTTTATCAAGTTCTTCAATATCCCGATGATACACATCACTAGCAGATACGTCCGGGTTTTTAATTGGATCCGTACCGTTTAAAAACGCCCAAAAGTAGTCATACCCCATGTTTTTCGTAACTGCTGCCAGCTGGCCATAAAACGCTTTTGTTTTTTCGGGATTTTCCAAGTCTGTCAGCGGTCCTGCAAAAAATATCCTCATAGGGTTTTATTGTACAGAATTTTTTATTTTTTATCAAAGTAGGGACTTACATGAAATAAATGCGCATGATATATTCTCTCTATGGCAGATATCGCAATTACAGATCAAACATTTGATAAAACAGTACTCAAAAATGATAAACCAGTACTAGTAGACTTCTGGGCTGCATGGTGTGGACCGTGCCAGATGCTAGGGTCGATTGTTGAAGAGGTTGCCAAAGAGATGGAAGGAAAAGCAGTGGTGGGAAAGGTGAATGTTGATGAAAATCCCCAGTCAGCAGGGAAATACGAAGTCATGTCTATTCCAACAATCATTATTTTTAAAGGTGGCCAACCGGTAAAACAACTTGTCGGCGTTCAAAGTAAAGAGATCCTCATAAACGCACTTACTGCAGTGGTACAATAATAGTATGTACGACGTTATCATCATTGGTTCCGGACCAGCCGGATACACAGCGGCAATTTACGCATCACGTGCGTTCTTAAAAACAGTATTGATCGCCGGTCCCCAGTTTGGCGGACAACTCACGACAACGACCACGATAGATAATTTTCCCGGGTTTGCGAGCGGTATCATGGGGCCAAGCCTCATGGAGGAAATGAAAAAACAAGCAGAGCGGTTTGGAACAGAAGTGATTATGGATGAGATCAAAACAATCTCAAAAATATCTCCATTTACGGTCACCGGATCAAAAACCTACGAAGGAAAAACCATTATTATAGCTACCGGTGCACAAGCAAAAACACTCGGTATCCCGACGGAAGAACAATTTCGGGGAAAAGGTATTAGTTATTGCGCTACGTGTGATGGATTTTTCTTCAAAGGAAAAACAATAGCCGTATTTGGTGGGGGAGATACTGCTATGGAAGAGGCAACATTTCTTACAAAATTTGCTGAGAAAGTCACAATTATTCACCGGCGTGATGAATTTCGGGCTTCAAAAATTATGATTGAGAAGGCGCAAAAGGATCCAAAAATATCATTTTTTCTTAATAAAACAGTTGATGCGTTTTACGGCGACACCGTGCTTAAAGGAGTAAAACTTACCGATGCAAAAACAGGAGAAAAAACAAATTTTTCGCTTGATGGTGCGTTTATTGCTATTGGTCATACTCCGGCAAACGCATTTCTCAAAGATACTATTGCGTTGGATGAAAAAGGATATGTCCAAATTCGTGGAATGCGGGCACCAACTGATGCGCACACCGCCACTTCCGTTGACGGTATATTTGCGGCAGGAGATTGTGTCGATAGCAGGTACAGACAGGGAATTGTGGCAGCAGGCATGGGATCCATGGCAGCAATTGATGCAGAGAAGTGGCTGGAAGGCACAAAGTAAATCATTTTAGATCTTTCGTCAGTTCGATTTCATCGCGGAGCGGAATGCTGTAGTTTCCATAAAGAGGTATTTGCGGCTTGATGGCGCGCGATTTAGCAATTGCGTCGGGATGGACAGCGGAGATAACAAAGCCGCGCTTCTGGTAAAACCGCAGGGCTTCGAGGTTGTCGTTCGTTGTCACGAGCCATATTTTTTGTATGCCCCTGTGTTTAGCAAGTGTCGTTAATTTTTCAAGAAGTTTTGTTCCGATGCCCACATATTTTTTTATTGCATTGAGACTAATAATTTCCATGTTTTTTTCCTTCGTTTTATATAAAAGAAGCCCTACCGGAGCACCGTTATCTTCCGCAATGAGACCAGCACACTCGGCAATGCGATGAACCTTCCCTTTGGTCACTATGAAGTCCGAACTCCATTCCTGTTTTACAAACGACAGGATCCACGGTGTGTCCAGAGGAGTCGTTGAACGGATTTTCATCGCATATTTTTTCATGGCTGTATTCTATTTTATAGTATAATGCAGTACATGGACAGTCCCTCTCAACAAAAAGCAACGATTACGAAAAAACTTCAATTATCTCCTCATGTGTATCATTTTACCGTTCAATCAACGAATCCTATTACATTTACTCCCGGTCAGTACGCAACATTTCTCATTGATGACCAAACGCGCAGACAATATTCATTTGCGGCGCCCTGTATCAATCCTAAAGAATTTGAGATTGTTGTTGATCTGACTCCGATGGGACCGGGATCAAAGTTTTTTATGGAAATAAACGAAAGAGATACAGTACACGTACTTGCTCCACTGGGGACATTTCATCTCGATACTCCGACAAACTCCATTGTCTTTGTTGCAACCGGCGCCGGGATCGTACCGTTTCGGACAATGATAGAAGAATACCTAACCAGCGGCGGAAAACAGGAGATTACCCTTATTTGGGGTCTTCGACACGAAGAAGATATTTTTTGGATTGATCTTTTAGATTCCTGGAAAAAGTTATACCCAAATTTTGGGTATTTCATAGTTCTGTCTAAACCAGGGGATGCTTGGCAGGGAAAAACCGGACATGTGACAGAACACATTCGGGAAGAGATACCAAGCTTTGAAACTCACACCTTTTATTTATGCGGCAATCGTCATATGATACGAGATGTGAAAACAGATCTTCTTGCCCACCAGGTTCCGGAGGGACAGATAAAAACAGAGCTTTTTTAGGCAACTACTCGTATTGATTATTTTTTAGGAGGTTTACTATGTTAGGTACAAATCCGTTTGAGAGCGCAATGGCGCAACTTTCCAAAGCTGCTAGTTATGTGATACAGTCCCACTCCGCTGAAGCTTCGCGGGATAAAGAAAAGCTTGAAATTCTGAAACAACCACAACGGATTCTCAATGTTACCATTCCGGTAAAAATGGATAATGGGAAGATCAGAATTTTCCAAGGATACCGTGTGCAGTTTAATAACGCGAGAGGTCCGTATAAAGGCGGTATCCGCTATCACTACAATGTATCGCTTGATGAAGTCAAAGCATTATCGTTCTGGATGGCAATGAAATGTGCTGTTGCTGACCTTCCACTTGGTGGAGGAAAAGGCGGCATAATCGTTGACCCAAAAACTTTATCAGCTAAAGAACTCGAGCGACTCTCCCGTGGATACGCGAGGGCAATAGCAGATATCATAGGGCCGGCAAAAGACGTACCGGCGCCTGATGTCAATACCACCGGGCAAATCATGGGATGGATGGTCGATGAACTCATTAAACTCCAACCAAAGAAACTATCCAAAAGAGACGAAACGAAACTCCGGTCAACATTTACCGGAAAACTTATCAAAGACGGAGGATCTGAAGGAAGGGAAGAAGCAACCGGACTTGGAGGATTGTTTGTTTTGCAGGCAATGCTCGCAAAAATGAAACTAGCAGGCAAGAAACTCACAGTTGCCGTTCAAGGATTTGGAAATGTTGGGTACAATGTTGCGAAATTTCTGTATGAAGCA
>Ga0315275_10000323_pt1 | contig 39033 bp, 52 predicted proteins | sample YL17G03_0_MG_FD_205557 | JGI IMG/M metagenome (GOLD analysis project Ga0315275, IMG submission 205557) | Sediment microbial communities from Yellowstone Lake, YNP, Wyoming, USA - YL17G03_0 | ecosystem: Environmental > Aquatic > Freshwater > Lake > Sediment | place: USA: Wyoming | collected... | reverse complement strand
TTTCGGCTTATCTCAACCCATATCTCGCCCAGCCGCAGATGCTTCTTTACTTGGGCGTGTATTTCATAGTGACAGGCGTCTTCTGGCTTTATGAAACTCACCACAAGAAGCTGCAATAGGTTTTCCACCTTTGATGCCACTGGCCACCGGAACCATCTTTATAAAATCATCAACGTATAATATTCTGTAAATCGAAAGGGTCCATGGTCTAGTGGTTATGACGTCTGCTTGACGTGCAGAAGATCGCTGGTTCGACTCCGGCTGGACCCATCGTTTTCTTTAACATTTCCCTCCGTCAGTATCAATATATAAATAAGAAAGCCAGTGATTATTGTTATCAGGCATGCCCCGGTAGTCTAGTGGCCAAGGATACCGGCCTTTCGGGTGCTTTTCGAAGTCTCGAAAGGTAAGAGTTTCGCTGTATGAATCACACGCGAAACAATGACTTCACGAAGAAAGCCGGTGACCCGGGTCCAAATCCCGGCCGGGGCATCCGTTTCTTTTTTAAAACTTTAAAGGCAAATTAAAACTATGATGAACTTCGGCTGCGACAACTGCACGCACTGCGGTGCGTGCTGCACGGGCTTGGACATCGAGCTTTCTAAGGAGGACATCCGTTTGCTGGTCACGCTCGGCTACAAACTGGATGATTTTCTCGAGACGAATCCCGTGCCGATGATGAAAACGAGCCCCGGCAAAATGAGATGCATCTTCCTTGACAATAAAAATTTCTGCGCCATCCACGCGCGCCACGGCCACGCCGCGAAGCCTCATACATGCAGGCATTACCCGAGGATAACGCCGGAGACGCTGGCGAAGAAGGATTACCACTTCTTCAGGTACGGCGGCAAGACCCTCTCCCGCGATGTGCTGGCCAACATGCTCGATTCCCTCAAGTCCGCCGGCGAGAGCGAGCTGTTCGACGTGCTGCTCTTCCGCCTGGAGAAGCTGAGAAAGCAGAGCGGCAAGTACATAGATGTTTTCAACTACAACGACAGGAAGCGCCATTCCGAGCTTTCCAAGGCGTTTGCCAGGCGAAGAATAAAGAAGCTCGCCGCCGCGAAAGTTAAGAAAGACGACATCGCGGAGTTCGGCAATATAGAGAGACGGAAGAAATTCGACACCGGCAGGTTCGTCGAAACACTGCGAAGGAGAATCAGCGAAGGCGCAGGTCACAACCACAACCTTCCGGAGATGCTGCTGGCGTACTTGTACGCCATAAAGCATGCGGAACCGCGCGATGCGAAAGCGATGGCGGAGTATTTCTTCCAGTGGAACGAAAAAAGATTCTAGACGCCGGTTCCAGGTCGGAGTGTCGGCTGTAAGTTTTTAAACTTCTGATGTCTATGTATTTTAAAGTGATAGCAAATGCCGACGTTTGAAAAATACTGCGACAAGTGCGGAGAGCCATGCGTAGCGCTCAAGAACGTTAACGGAAAAATGCTCTGCCCCAAATGCAGGGGACTTCATTTCAAGGAAGACGACGAGGTCACAAGGAAGGCTAAGCTCAGGAAAATGTGGGGTGTGTGAAGCGAAAGAAGCAGGTTTCACCTGCTTCGATTAACTTAAACACAGCAACTAATAATAAAATGAAAATAACGCGGGGGTACCCAAGCGGTCAAAACTAAGGCCAAAGGGGCTAGAATACCTAAGTGCGTGAGCCTAACGGTATGGCCAAGTTTAGGTATGGCTAAGTTCAGGTGTGGGCTGTAAGGCCATTGAGATGCCTAGTGCTTTAGTAGCTTCCAGGGTTCGAATCCCTGCTCCCGCATAATTTTTTCTTTTAGTGACAGGAGTTTCCAGATTTATTAATAAACCAAGCCATAATTCTAAATATGGCTGTTTTCGGGAAATCACCGGACGAGAAGCAGGAAAGGATAATGTCCGACATGATAAACCGCGTCAACGAGAACGTCCAGCGCCTGCGCGTCATAGAGCAGAAGATACAGGCTATTGATTTGAGAATAAATTCCACCGAGCAGAGCATGGTTTCCTACAACAAGAACGCGCAGAAGGAGCTTTCCGAGAAGGACGCCAAAATCGCGGAGGTCGAGGAGCGCCTCGAAAAGATGGAAACTGCATACAATGAGATTCTCAAGCAGCTGAAGATGGCCGCGACCAAGGCGAACGTGGACGAGCTCAAGGAGCTGGTTTCGATATACGATCCGATGAAGTCAAGCTTCGTGACTAAAGAGGAAATGGAGAAATTCTTTGAGGAGAAGCAGCCCAGATAATATTTTAAGAGGGTGTCAACAAAGTATATAATAGGCGGGGTGTTTAATAGTGAATCTTAATCCTTTCGGCGGCAAAAGCAAAAAGGGCGCGAGAGACGCAGGGCCAGACGGCGCATTCGGCTCAGCCGGCCCGCCAAGGCCGCCCGAGAGGAAGATAGTCCCTACCGACGAGGTAAGGGCATGGTCTTCCAGGGGCATGTCGGAGCCGGACATAATCAGGACGCTCAGGCGCGAGGGCTACGCAACCGGCGAGATAGACCAGGCCATGAAGGAAGCGCTTCGCAGCAGAGTTTCAGGCGATTTCTATAACAGGCCGGTCGTCAACGAATACGGCGAATCTTCTTTGGGCCCGCCTCCGGAGAACGCACCGAGAAGAGAGGAGATCCCGAGGGACCTCGGATATCCGGGCTCTGATTTGGCAGAAGAAGAGCTTTCACCGCCGCCTTATGACGTTCCCATGGCGCCGCAGCAGCGCGAACCGGAATTCCCGGACATGCCTGAAGGCGAATATTTTCCCGAACCGGCGCCCCAGAGGCGGATGGCGCCACAGAGAGGGCCGCAGAGAAGCGGTATAGACAGGCGCGAAATCGAGGAGCTGGCGGAAGTCATAGTCGAGGAAAAACTGCGCGAGCTTAAGGAACGCTTCAAAGTGGTAGATGCGCAGTTCCAGCAGGTCAACAGGAAGGTCGACTCGATGTCGGATGAGATGAACAGAGTGCGCATGGAAAAGAGCAACGAGGTAAAGGGCATCGAGGGCAAGATAGACGGTTACTCCAGGAACATGGACGAGATTAACGGCCGCATGGAGTCCATGGAAAAGGCGCTTAAAGATTCGCTGTCACCGATGCTCGAGTCGATGCGCTCGCTGGCCGACCTTGTCAAAAGCATGAAGGAAAAGAGCAAATAGGTTTATTGCTTCTTATTGTCTTCTTTTGTCCACTTCTTTATTTTCAGCGTTATCTTGTTGGTCCTGCCCATGCTTTCCACGTCGACGACTTCGCGCTCCTTCAGGTCGGCGATTATCCTTGACACTTTCGCCTTCGAGAAGTCACTTTCGCGTACGATGACCTTCTGGTTGACGGAGTCGTCGTTTTTTCTTAGAATGTCGACGACCGTTTTCTCGTCGTGCTTGAGCAGCGGCATCACTACCTTCACAGAGTCCTGCCTGCGGACCGAGCGCACGTAATACATGCCCAGCGACGCTATTATAATGACGGCTATCAACACCATTGCGCCCACCCCGTAAATGCTGACCATGTTGTTGGAAACGGTCCTGTAAGTCACTGAGAAGTAAAGGTCCTCGCCTGTCTCTACGTTCTCCCTGTCCCAGTAGACCATTATGTGCCTGCCGTCGCTGAGCGTTTTTCCGTTGCGCGGGGAGAACGATTCGTTAGACACTTCGGTCGTCAGCGAAGCGGCCTGCGGAAGGTAAATGATGTTGAAGAACCTTTTGGTGTCCGCGTCCATCGAGACGAAGTTCGAGAATTCAAAATAATCATTTGAATTCTTTATGATATCCGTGGTCTCGAAACTTATCTTAACGTTAGTCTCTTCGCTCGGCCTCGGCGTCAGGAATTTGCACGAGATGATTGTGGTGTCCGCGGCCTTCGTCTCGCATTCAACCGGGGAGTTGTCCGACTCGACTTTGAGTTTAAGGATATTGTATTTCAGACTGTATTCGAAATCCTGGATTTTCGGTTCAAAAGTTAGCGTAATAATGTTCGAAACGGTCAGATCGTCCTGAATCCTGCTCTCAATGCCATAGTAATTGAGATTCAGAGCATTCGTAGGCCAGATGAAACAATTAAGAGCCAGAATGAACAATATCACGCACGCAATCCGGGCCTTTCTCATATAGAATATATTGGTCGGGAGGGCTTTAAAAAACTAAGCAATAGTTTCGTCTGAAGCCGGAAATTCCGCAAGCAAAAAAACGGGAATAAAGGAGCTTACAGGCTCCTGGAAATTTCAATGGTGTCCACATTCTGCACGCCGTGTATTTTCGCCAGCTTTTCTTCCATGTCCGGAAGCGTGCCCTCTTCGTCCGGGATGATTTTGGTGAACTTCCACGCCTTGATGCCGAAAGCAATCGGCTCCTCCTCGAGGCGCTGCGGCTTGAGCTTCTCGAGCTCATGCTTGAGTGCGTCGTAGTGGTCCATGCTTTCCGGCGTTATCCTGAAAACAACGATTACGTCTCCCATTTAAAACACCTCTCTGATATCAAAACTCTGATGAAAATCCGGCAGCTTTTTGCATCAAGGCCCGCGGAAGCTGCAGTCCGGGCACTCGTAAACGTTCATGAGCGTCCTGCAAGTCTCGCACCTTATTATCTTCGCCTTGCCGCAGTTGGGGCAGTCGAACTCGACCCAGTTCTTCTGGTTCTCTATCCTCACACCGCAGCTTGAGCATTTCATCGCATCGCTTTTGACTTCGCTTTTCATAATTTCAATCCCCTCGGGTTACGGCCTTCGTAGCCGGTGATTTACAATAATTGTAGGGCGATATATTTAAATACAATACGGTATTAAATAGTGTATTGGTCAATGACTGAGCCATTCGCTAGCGTAGCCGACCTGTAATATAAAGCCAGGCCGTCTTTCGAAACGCATGGCGAGGAGGGATGAAAATGGCAAAATTCGTTAAAATCGAGATATCCAAGGATCTTACGGACAAGATATACGAAGCGATTGAAATAGCGCACACCACGGGCAAGCTAAGAAAGGGAGTCAACGAAACGACTAAATGCATAGAGCGCGGCCTTGCGAAACTGGTCATACTTGCCGCTGACGTCGCGCCTGAAGAGATCGTAATGCACCTGCCCGTTATATGCAACGAGAAGAAAATTCTTTGCGTTGAAGTGCCTTCAAAGCTTGAGCTCGGCAAAGCCGCTGGTTTAGACGTCGGAACCTCGAGCATCGCCATCGAGGAGATGGGTGACTCGAAGAAAGTCGTCGAAGACATAAAGAAGAAGCTTGAAGTGCACCAGCCTAAAGCTAAAGAGGAATGAACATGGTAGTAGCTGCTGAAGTCATACAGGTATTGGAAAAGCTTGGCGTTAAAGGCGTGACCAAGATACGCTGCAAAGTCCTCGAAGGCAGGGACAAGGGCAAGGTTCTAATGCGAAATGTCTCCGGCCCCACCAGAAAAGGCGACATAATAATGCTGAAAGACACGGAAATGGACGCTTCCGGAAGGATGTCAGGATAGGCACGCTGGTAAGAGTGAAACTATGAAATGCTCGATGTGCAAGACAACAGTGCCAAGGGGAACCGGAAAGATGTACGTCAGGAACGACGGCAGGATTTTTTACTTCTGCGGTTCCAAGTGCCAGAAGAACTGGAACATGGGCCGCAGCGAGAAGAACCTGAAGTGGGCAACCCCCGAGAAAGCGAAGAAATGATAATCCGGCAATTATCCAAGTCATTTGTTTATTTTTAAAATTCAGCCTGAAGCATCACTGCTTTTTCTCTTCTCTTTCCTTCTTTCGCTCGTCACCGCTCTTGCCGCTGACGATGAACTTCTGCAGCCACGTGACCATGACCAGTATCACGATTATGCCGAAGTACAGCAGCAGGAAGCCCCACAAGTAGAAAAGCACCGAAACGATGAAGCCTGCACCGGCCGAAACTATGTTCTGGAAAAGGAAAACCGCTTTCCGGTAACTCATGTTCGTGTCTATGAAAAGTATCAGCCCGGCGGCTATCAGGGCGAGCGTGCACAAGAAGACCACCACGCTTTCCGTGGTCGCGAGAAAAATGAAAGACGACGTGATCAGGCTGCCTATGAGGAAGCATTTCCACGCCTGCTTCCTGTCGCCCGTGTGCCTGGGATTGTAGAACAGCCTCATGATAAGTAATTGAAGGGGGAATTTTAAAAATCCAATTTCCCCCTTTTCTGAAAGTTTTGCAGTTACGAGGCTCATTCAAGGTAATCCGTGTCTTCCTTCTTGCTCGCCTTTTTCATTTCCATGCCCCTGCTACTGAAGCTCTCGATTATCTTCTCGTAGTAGCGGAGCATGTCAGGCGTTATGGACGGTCTCGAATTCCTGAGCGCCTCGTCGAAGTGCTTCTTCGTCACGAAGTAATCTTCCTTCCTGTCTTTTGCCTTGGTTTCCTTTGCGCCCGGCTTCTTCGCTTCCATCCTGCCCATGATTTCCCTTATGGCGTTTATGCCGGCCTCCCTGCACAGCGCTTCCAGGTCGGCGCCCGAATAACCTTCCGTCGCCTTCGCAAGCTTCTTCAGGTCCACGTCCCTGAGTTTCATTTTCCTGGTGTGTATCTTCAGGATGTCGAGCCTCGCTTTGTCGTCAGGCGCCGGCACTAGCACCTGCCTGTCAAAACGGCCTGGCCGCAAAATCGCCGGGTCCAGCATGTCGGGCCTGTTGGTTGCGCCCATCACGACGACGTTGTGCATCTCCTCGACCCCTGACATATGCGTTAGAATCTGCGACACCACGTTCTCAGTGACGCGTGTTCCCATGTCGAGGCCTCTTCTTGGCACGAGCGCGTCCATCTCGTCGAAGAAGATGATGCTCGGTGCCACCTGCTTGGCCTTCTTGAATATCTCGCGTATGTGCTTCTCGCTTTCGCCTACCCATTTGCTGAGGACTTCAGGCCCGCGCACGGATATGAAGTTCGCGCCGCTTTCACTAGCGACAGCTTTCGCGAGCAGCGTCTTCCCCGTCCCCGGCGGGCCGTAGAGCAGTATGCCCTTCGGCGGCGAAACGCCGATGTTCGTGAAGACATCCGGATTCTTCAGCGGCCACTCGATTATCTCTTTCAGTGACTGCTTCACCCCATCGAGGCCTCCTATGTCGTTCCATTTCACGTTCGGGATTTCTATCATTATCTCGCGCATAGCCGACGGCTCAACCATCTTGAGCGCATTCTCGAAATCCTTCTTATTGACCTTGAGTTTCTTCAGCACATCCTGAGGGATTTCCTCCTCCTTCCTCCACGTTATCTCAGGAAGGTTGCGCTTGAGCGCGGACATCGCGGCTTCCTTGGTCAGCGCCCCCATGTCGGCTCCAACGAAACCGTACGTCCTGTTCGCCAGCCACTCGAGGTCGACATCGGGCTCCAGGGGCATGTTCCTCGAGTGTATCTGCAGGATTTCCCTGCGCCCTTTCGCGTCCGGCACGCCAAATTCGATTTCGCGGTCGAAGCGGCCCGGCCTTCTGAGGGCGGGATCGAGCGAGTTGGGTATGTTGGTCGCGGCGATGACAATTACCTTGCCTCTCGCCTTCAGGCCGTCCATGAGTGCCAGCATCTGCGACACCGTGCGCTTCTCCACCTCGCCCGTCACCTCCTCCCTCTTCGGAGCTATGGCGTCGATTTCGTCTATGAAAATTATTGAAGGTGCGTTTTTCTCGGCCTCCTCGAAAATCTTCCTCAGATTCTCCTCCGTCTGCCCGTACCACTTGCTCATTATTTCCGGACCGGCGATGGAATAGAAGTTCGCGCCGCTTTCACTAGCGACAGCTTTCGCGAGCAGCGTCTTCCCAGTGCCCGGCGGGCCGTAAAGAAGGACGCCTTTCGGCGGGTCTATTCCAAGGCGCACGAAAAGCTCAGGATGGCGTAACGGAAGCTCTATCATCTCCCTTATCTTTTCTATGATGCTGTGAAGGCCGCCGATATCCTCGTACGTTATGGTCGGCACCCTTCCCATGGTCTCGAGATCGACCGCTTCCTTCTTCAGTTCTATCTGCGTCGCCGGCGTAATCTTGACCATACCTTCGGGCTGCGTCGCAACGATCGCCAGTCGCGTTTCGCTCTGCATTGGTATGAATGACGAGAAGTCGCCTCCCTGTATGTTTATGCCCATGTTCCTGAACAGGTCGATAAATGGATCCATGTCGTCGCCGAAAAGGCCCTGCTGCCTCGCCCGTCCTCTGGAAACCGGGGACGGCGATATGACGTCGCCTTTCGCGAGCGGCCTGCCCATGAGGTTCTGCCTCAAAAGGTCAGCGACGCCCTGCGATATCTCGAGCATCTCGTCCTTCTGCGCGGGCGCGATGACGACTCTTTTCGCTTCCTTGACGTCCGCTTTCGTGATTTTCACGGTCTCGCCCACCCCGACGCCTATGTTCGTCCTTGTTATGCCGTCCATCCTGACAAGGCTAAGGCCTATGTCGGCCGGATAAGCGCGCACGGCAATCGCTCCGGTTTTCTTCTTTCCCTGGAGCTCTATTACGTCGCCTTCGCGTATGCCCAGCTCATTCATCATCTTTGACTCGATTCTTACGATGCCCATGCCTGACTCTCCTCGGTCAGTCAGTTCGCCGACCCTCAAAGAGATGTCCTTGTTTTTATCCGCCATAAAAATCACCCTCCATTAAACCATTAAAAATTCCTCTGGTCACATCATGATTAATCCAGCGGCCCCATAAAATATTGGCCATATAAATTAAATCGTTTTCATCCTTCACAGGATAGCCGTCATCCGTCGCTAAAGCGGCGAAACCCGTTCCCGGCTTCAAAGGGAACGGCCTTTCCGGCATCTGCAATTCCACTCCAGTCAAGGATTCTTCAATCGCTAACACATCGAATGTTCTCATAACACTACCTCCTGAAAGCATGTCAATCTCTCCTTTCCTTCCGTATCCTGACTATGATCGAATGCCCACTCTTTATGACCTCGATTTCCGGTTCGTTCCTGACCATCTGGATTATTTTGACATAGCGTCGCACGGTCACGTTGTGGATGCCCGTCTTCTCGGAAATCGCGTTCAGGCTGAGCGCCTCATTCCGCTGCTTTTCGAGGATGGACAATATCTCTTTCATTATTTCCAGCGGGTCACGTTTCATGACTTTTCCTCAGCCTTGGATGTTGCCAGCGCGAGCCAACATGATTAAATTCACATTAGCACATTTAATACATTCTGGTGGCAACGTTTGATATTATGATGTATAACTCTATACATTAAGAAGTATTTAAAGATTTCGTTCCAGTCCAGTAGTTGGAAATGACAGAAAAATCCAATAATTTTTACATCAGCCTTCTGTTCTCTGCCGCTCTTTTAACCAGTTCCCTGATCCTTTTCTCTCTGGTATCCGCGCTTTTGGAACTGGTCACCCACCATAAGAAGTGCTTCCTGTGACTTGGCGGAAACGCCTGAAAGTTGGTCCATGCCTTGCCGTTTGCTTTCAGAGCTTGCTTTAAATCATCCGGCATTTCAATTACTGAAGGCACTCTCGTGCGCTCGTGACATTCGAATTTTTCCAGACCCGCCTGCGTCATTTTGTCGAGAGCTATCATCTTCTTCACCCGCCGGATGTTGCTCTCTGCCCATACGCTTCGCTTCCTCCGCGGGCAGAAGCGCTGCATATGCTTTTCGTCATCGATTCTCTTGATCTGGCCGTCTATCCAGCCGAAGCACAGTGCTTCCTCGACCGCGTCCTCGTAGGGAATCCTGGGCCTTTCTGTGTGCTTCTTGTAGTAAACCAGCCACACTTCTTTTTTCTTGCCGTGGTTTTTCTCCAGCCATTTCCTCCATGCGCGCCTGTCGCTGAAGTAGAGGGTGTTTTTGGTTTTCATAAGAATCCTTTGTCTGCCTCAATAAAAATAAAATGCAGGTTCTAATTCCTGCTTTTGTGAGCAAGTCTTGAGAGCTCGTCTTTTGAAATTTTTGAAGGGTATTTATCATCCTTCACGTTTCCTGTGCGTAAAATTTCATAGAGTTTTTCGAATCTTGCGACCGCTTCATATTCAGGCAAAGGAGTTTCTATTGCTACCCTAACTTTATGGCGACCCTTCACCTTACCGGCAAAATCGCATGCGTTTGGCGGGTCTTTTTTTGGTGTACAATCCAGAGAAACGTCATCGCTTATATAAATTTTTCGAGCAGAGCCGTCGACGAAAGCGTCTTGGATTGCAGCGGCCAAGTGTGCAGCCTCCCTTAAGCCAAGCACATCATACTCCGGGATAATTTCTCTTGTGTATTTGTGCATATCTATCGTCTTCTTGTATGTAAAATAGATTTAAAAGCCTGAAATTTGCAGTCTACAGCACGTGTACCACTATCGGCACGTTCGCCCCGAAGTTAGTCGTCGTCTGGTTGCAGTTGGCGAACGGCACGTCCTTGCACGCTATCATATTGAACATGTACGTCCCGGATGGCGTGGCATCGGGGATTCGGATGGTTATTGAGGAAAGGCCGACGTAAGCGTAGTTCACGAACGTCAAGTTCTCCGGCTGGTCGAACATCATCTGCATGCGTGAAAGGAGGGGATCGCACGTCGTGAAATGCAGGCACTGGAAAGCGGCCATCACGTCGAAATCCGCGGCCGAAGGGAAGGCGCGCGCGATGTACATGTGGCTTTCGCCGTCGTCGTCGGCGTTGTTGAATACGACGTCGAACGCTATCGTATCGTTCGCCTTGAGCCAGAATTCACCATCGCCGTAAAGCTTGAACATGAAATCATTTATGGCGTTTTTGCCGTTGCCGCTCGCGTTCCCGGATTCGTTGGAAACGGACACGGTCACGTTGTAGTATTGATATTCTGTCGTTTCGTTCATGCCCGCGAGCGGCTTCGTGCAGCCGCTAGCAAGCACGACGAGCATCAGGAATGCGGCTGCGAAAACAAGATGCCTCATAATTCTAATTCGCTGAGCTCAAATAAATGATTAAAAGCTTTTTGCCAAAATTCTGTCATGAAAGGCGTCAGAGTTTTCTACAAAGCCTGGTTCCCGAAAGCATACGACCCTGATAAAGAAAGCGCGAACCGCGAATTGCTGGGGATGATTGTCTGCAACCTCGAAAAAAACCACACATACGATATTAAGATGCTGAGGGGCGGCGTCATGAAAATATCCATCCCTCACGAATTCGGCCAGCTGACGCTCCCCGATTATGTAATTGGCGATCTCAGGAAAACCGGCCTGGAAGTTCAGGAGATCAGGTACATGAAAGATATCACGGCAGATCAACTCTTCGGCCTGGAGACTTATGCGAGGAGATGGGGCAAAACGACGCTTCCAATAGAGACCCTGAAAAATGGCATAAAGATGCAGTGGCGCGATGCGCCTTACGGCTCTGAAACAGACGAGCTTCTTGTTGATGACTAGTTTTCAGAAAAACAAAAGCATTGCGAACCCTGTCACTGCAAGCGCGAGCGCCGCGAGCCATATCTTCCGGTTCCAGTCCATCACCTTCCTGCCGTCCAATGGGCCGAAAGGAACGAGGTTGAAAATCGCCAGCCATCCGTTTATCGTGCCTATGAAAGAAAACAGAGGGAAGCCTGTCCAGAAGTAAAGCGAAAGCGAGAAATACATCGCCGCGATGTTGAACACGACGCCTGCTATGCCGATTATGCCTATGTCGTCGATGGTCGGGTTCCTGAACATCCAGTAGCCGGCGAATATGACCGCGCCCGGCGCGGCGAAAACGAAATTCCCGTTCGTGACCAGCGTAAGCACGATCGCAAAAAGCAGGCCCTGCGGCCACATCCTGTAGGCGGAATAGAAGCCGCGCTTGCGTGCTACGAAGCGATGCGCCATCTCATGCCCGAAGAAGGCGATGCCGACGCCCAGCAAAGAATTTAAAATGAATACCGGGCTGGTGAGGATTTCCGGGTAAGCGAAAACGAACGTCATAACGGCGAGTGAGATGGCGATTTCCTTTATCTCCTGCCACGTAAAATCAAAAGGACTGAGCATGTTGTTCATACCATCATCGGGAAACCGACACTTAACCTATTGGGGTTTTTCTGTATTTAACTTTTTTCCTGTAAACCACCCTGTATTTCTTTTTCTTCTTGCTTTCGAAAAACTCGAGCTTGTCCGTGTTCGCCATTTTCAAGCGCCTCCACAATGATAAATTGGTCGGGCTTTTTAAATAAAATTGAAATAATGAATTATATGCCCAGCGAAATGCTTGTCAGCATAATTAACAGCAAGCCTGAGATTTTACTTTTTGTCATAGCCGGCTTCTTTGGCGGCTTCGTGCTGCTGGCGCTCGGGTTCATCTGGTTCAGGAAGAGGATGCTTATAGAGAACACACCAACGTCGAAGGTTCGCTCGCTCGCGATGGGACTAGTCGAGGTTTACGGCAAGGTCGCTTCCGCCGGGACGATGCTCAAAAGTCCTTTCGGCGGCGATGACTGCGTATATTACAAATATCATATAGATGAGTACCGGCAGACGGGAAAGAACGCGCACTGGGTCACTGTGAGAAAAGGCGTGGAGAGGATGAGGTTCTATCTCGACGACGGCACCGGCCAGGTACTTGTCGACCCGAAAGGGGCTGGCATAGAAACGTCCGAGGATTACAGATACGATTCCGGCTGGGGCAAGGATCCGCCGCGGATGGTCATGGATTTCCTCGACGGGAACGGCATGAAACATGAGGGCTTTTTAGGCACGAACAAGCAGCTGCGCTTCATCGAGCACAACATCGCACCGAGCGACAAGCTCTATGTGATGGGAACCGCCGCGGATAACCCATTCGTTGAAGAAGGCATGGCGAAGCAGAGCCACGAGGACATAATGATACAGAAGGGCAGTTTCGACAAGTTCTTCTTCATCTCTGACAAGCCGGAAAAGGACATCGTATCCGGCCTGCGGTGGAAGTCGCTCGGCGGCATTTTCGGCGGCATAGCGCTGACCGTTGTCTGCCTTGCGACAATACTTTTATATTCAGGATTGTTATAAAATGTAAGGGTGATGTGATATGGCTTTTGGTCTTGAGTTAATAATCATGGTCGTGCTCGGGCTTGTTGCTTTAGTCATAATAGTATACGTGATTTCTGTTTTCAACGGTTTAGTGCGATTGAAAAACAGCATCAAGAAATCGCTCGCCAACATAGACGTATTATTGAAGCAGAGGGTCGACGAGCTGCCGAAGCTTATCGAATCAGTCAAAGGTTACATGAAGCACGAGCGCGAGACGCTCATGCAGCTCACGAAAGCGCGAACGGAGTTCATGAACGCGAAAACGCTTCCGGAGAAAGCGAAAGCGGACGGCATCATATCCGGCGCGCTCAAGACGATATTCGCGGTCGCGGAGAACTACCCGAACCTCAAGGCTAACGAGAATTTCATCCAGCTCCAGACGAGGATAAGCGGCATCGAAAACGAGCTCGCCGACAGGCGCGAGTTCTACAACGACTCCGTCAACACGTACAACATCCGCATCCAGTCGATCCCTGACAGGTTCGTCGCCGGCATGCTCGGATACACGCCAGAGGAGCTCTTCAAGGCGACAGAGACAGAGCGAAAAGATGTCGAAGTGAAGTTCTAGCGCCGGTCTTTGGGCATGAACAAATATGTGCTTGCTGTTATATTGTCATTCTTATTGGCAATAGCAGCTTATCTGTTTTTTTCTGCAAGCGGTTGCAAAAGTTACAAATGTGTTGATATCGGTGGAGAAAGGATAAGCGTTGAAATAGCAAGGACCGAGCAGGAAATGCAGACGGGCATTATGTTCAGGAAGGACCTCTGCAGCGAATGCGGCATGCTGTTCGTTTTCAGCCAGGAGGACCTGCACAGTTTTTGGATGAAGAACACGCTCATGCCTCTCGACATTATTTTTATCGATGCCAATTTTACCGTGGTCGATATTTTCCATGCGGTGCCGTGCACCGAGGACGTTTGCCAAACTTATGCCTCTTCGAAGAAGGCGCTTTATGTGCTGGAGGTGAACGGCAACAAGTTCAACGATACAATCATCGGACAAAAGATTATGGCACCCGATGGATATCAGTGTCCCTTCTGAGTTTCGGCCGCAGCCGAACAAAAACGCAAGACTATTTAATAAGACCTGCCAAGAATAGTGCATGAAAGGCAAAATCTTCCATGGTTCTAAAAAAGGTATCGCCGGGATAGCTGTTCTTTTTATTTTGGCAATTCTTGTCGGTGGCGCGGTTTCTTACTACGCCTACTCGGTCAACCCTCACCCGGTTGAGAACCTGCAGAAGTTCGGCTCGTGCAGCGCGCTCAGTACCGCCCTCAACGACGTCCAGAACAAGGCGCAGAACTATTACATGCTCGGTGGCATGAGGGGAACCTTCGGCGCAGTAGGCGCACCAATGGCCATGGCAGAAAACGCCGCGAAGGACAGCGCAGGAAGCGGCGCCACAAGCGGCGTTGCGCATTCCGAGACTAACGTGCAGGTCGCAGGCGTCGACGAGGCTGACATAGTCAAGACAGACGGACAGTATATATACACGCTCACCAGCGGGAACGGATACTATTATTACGGGGGCGGAAGCAACAGCACCCTTGTTATAGCGAAAGCGTATCCTGCCGAAGACGCCGCGATATTAAGCGAAACGGACCTCGGCGATTTCTACCCGCAGGAGATTTTCATACAGGATAATTACGTCCTCATTTTCGGTTCAACGAACAAGCAGATACCAATGGAAAGCACAGAGACTTCCGCGTCAGGCGGCTCGGGCACTTCAGGCTCATCTGGCTCCGCAGCACCTGACCCAGGCACAGCGGAGAAAATGATAGCCCCGCCTTATTATCAGCCTTACCGCTACATCCAGCTTGCAACTGTGAGAATATACGACGTCAGCGACAGGGCGAACCCGAACCTTGTACGCTCCGTCGATTTCGAGGGCAATTACCTTTCATCAAGGAAAATCGGTTCATATGTTTATTTCATCGTCAACTCCTACTCGAACTATTATCCGCTGATGGCAAGAGCGTCCGTGCAGGGCGCCGGACCAGTCCAGCTGACGGAGACTGACGTGCAGGAAATCCTCCCGTCCTTCAGGGACAGGAAAATAAGCGACATCAGCGAGGACACGAACCTCAGCCAGGCGGTGGGCTGCGATGAAGTCGCGTATTTCGAGCCAGTCAACCCGCAGAACTTCATAACCATTGCATCGATATCGATGGACGACCCGCAGGCCGACGTGACGAAAGAGGTGATAATGGGTTCTGGCGACAACGTTTACGCGTCAGCTTCGAACCTTTACGTCGCGGAGACCAATTACCCGTTCTGGATGGCTTACGACTCGGCTAACCCGTCACAGCCAACCGAAAAGACGCTCATATACAAGTTCGCTCTTAACAACGGAGTCATCACGCACATCGGCCACATGGAGGCGCCGGGCCACATACTCAACCAGTTCTCCATGGACGAGTATGATTCGCATTTCCGCATCGCAACAACAGTCGGCGATGTCTGGTCACCGACCGGCCAGATGCAGCCGAGCAGGAACAACGTATACATCTTTGCCGACGACCTTACCATGAGCGGAAAAATCGAGGACATCGCTCCGGGCGAGACTATTTACTCCGCGAGGTTCATGGGAGCGCGCGGCTACCTCGTCACCTTCAAGAGGGTCGACCCGCTTTTCGTGCTTGACCTTTCCAATCCCTCGAACCCGCAGATACTGGGCAAGCTGAAAATCCCGGGCTATTCCGATTACCTCCACCCGTATGACGAGAATCACATAATAGGCATAGGCAAGGAGGTCGATGAGAGCATAGACGCGGACAAGGTCCACACCGAGAACGCGGTCTATTTCACGGCGATACAGGGCATCAAGATGGCGATGTTCGACGTGACCGACGTAACGAATCCGGTAGAGATGTACAAGGTCGTGATAGGCGACCGGGGGACGGATTCATATGCCCTTAACGACCACAAGGCGTTCCTGTTCGACAAGGAAAAGAACCTGCTGGTCGTGCCCATACTGCTGGCTGAAATCCCCGAGGAGAAAAAGAACCAGACAAACCACGAATGGCCGGTAGAAGGCGAATTCACGTTCCAGGGCGCTTACGTCTATGACCTTACGCTAGAGAACGGCTTCCAGTTCAAAGGGCGCATAACCCACTACGACGACAACCAGACATTCATGAAAGCGGGATACTATTACTTCGATGACGACTATTCGGTGAAGCGCAGCCTGTACATAGGCGACATCCTGTACACCATATCAGGCATGAAAATAAAGCTCAACTCGCTGGCCGACCTTTCGGAGATAAACCAGCTGGTCTTCTCGAAGAAGGCTTCGCAGCCGCAGGGACCGATAGAATATATGAAGTAGGCCGGTTTTTTTCACAGCGGCTTTCTTTATTTTTCCTTCCACTTCTTGCCAAACCTGCCCACGTTCATGCTGACCAGCCAGACCGCGATCAGCATTACAACAAAGAACGCGGGAGCAAACGGCTTGAACGCTTCGATGGTCGAGCCGAACCAGAGTACCAGTGTGACAGAAAGCAAAATTAGTATTATCATGACGTTCAGGTCGCGCTCTTTTTCGTAGTCCATGCGAATCAGACAGCCTCTATCGTCGACGGCGGCTTCCTTGTTATGTTGTAGGTGACGCTGACGACCTGCGGCATTTCGGATGTTATCCTGTCCGCGAGCTTTTCCATGATGTCGTGCGGCAGCCTTGTCGGTTTCCCGGTCACGGCATCCTTGCTGTCCCAGCATCTCAGCTCTATCTGCGAGCCATACGCCCTTCTGCCCTTTCTCATGCCGGTAACCATGTCCGAGTGCAGGATGGCCAGATACTGGAAAGCGTTGGTTGCCGCCAGTTCCTCCTCGACAATCTTCGTCGCCTTCCTGACCGTTTCGATTCTTTCGGGCGTCACTTTCCCGATAACCCTCGCCGCAAGCGCAGGGCCCGGGAAAGGTTTCCTTTCGTATATTTCCTGCGGCAAGCCAAGCACTTTAGCCACCTTCCTCACAGCCGGCTTCCTCAGCTCAACCAGGGGCTCAAGAACCGTGTAGCCATACTCCTTTTGCGTGTCTATGCCAAGCTGCTCGAGGATGTTGTGCTGCCTCTTGACGCCGGCAAGCGTTTCCTCGACGTCAGTGTAAATGGTCCCGTGCAGGAGGAATTTCACGCCGCTTTCCTTCACCAGTTTCCCGAAGACCTCCCTGTAGAACGTCTGGGTTATCGCTTCCCTCTTTTCCTCGGGGTCGGTCAGGCCTTTCAGCGCGCTGAAGAACTGCTTCCTCGCGTCGACCATTTCGACCTTTATGCCCAGTTTCCTGAAAAATGAAACGACCCTTTGCGGTTCGCCTTCCCTCATCAGGCCGTTCTCGATGAAATATGTTTTGAGCCTGTCGCCCAGCGCCCTGTGCGCGAGAAGCGTGACTGTCGAGGAATCAACGCCGCCTGAAAGCGCGTTGACGGCGAGGTCGCTGCCAACCGCAGAAGAAATCTCCCCCACTTTCTGCCTTATGAACTCATCGGCATTGAGCTCTTCCAGCCTTATCTCCCTGATGCCATCTTTGGTTTTCATTGTTTAAATTGCGCGGCCGGATTTATATTTATTTTTTAAATCCAGCTTTCAACTCAGATATCATGAAGCCCGTCACGCTCTCCCCGTCAACCATCTCCCTTTTCATCGAATGTCCTCACTGCTTCTGGTTAAAGTTCAACAGGGGAATAAAGAGGCCGGAAACCGGTTTTCCCACACTCCCGTCCGGCATGGACGGCATACTCAAGAGGCATTTCGACAGGCACAGACAGGACCGCTCGCTTCCGGAGGAGCTCGAAGGGAAATTCGTGGGCAGGCTGTTCGACGACCTCGGCAAGCTGGAAATATGGAGGAGCAATTACAAGGGCCTCCGCTACAAAGACGAGCGGACAGGGGCGAACCTCATGGGCGCGCTCGACGATCTTTTCGTAACGAATGACGGCAAGTACGCGCCGCTGGATTTCAAGACGCGCGGCTACCCGAGGAAGGAGGAGATACACGCCAGTTACCAGAGGCAGATGGACATATACTCGTTCCTGCTCGAGAAGAACTCGCTTCCGCCGGCAGATTTCGCGATTCTAATTTTCTACCACCCGACAGGAGTCGATGAACGGCATAACGTGATTTTCGACCCGGACCCTGTCAAGGTCGCTGTCGACAGGAAGCGCGGCGAGAAGCTATTCCTCGATGCTGTCGCGTGCCTGGCGGGTGGCGAACCGCAGCCTTCGAAGAACTGCGGCTTCTGTGAGTGGGCGGGGAAAGTGAACCATAAAGAAGAAAAACAGGCAAACAAAACGGAAAAGAAAAACAATCTTTTCGATTTTGTTTAATGCGCTGGTTTTAAATAATAATTCCACCGGTTTCAACCGGTGGTGGGTATGGGCTTGGCCCATCTTCTTCTTGGTCGACAAGATAATCAAGTGAGTCATTCAATTGGTCAATGAACACAGAGCGAGCCGTAAATGCCACCGGCTTTAGCCGGTGGATAGGCGAGCTAACCAATGACCAGAAGTTTACAATGAAGCGCGCTGCTTTAAAAATCCTGATTTTCGGTTTCCGCCGAACAAAAAAGGGCCGGTTTATAAGAGGGCGCGGCTGAATATTAATTATCGGGCAAAAGCCTGCGGGGAGATGTTATGAACAAGAAAAATATTGTCTACGGCCTGTTCATGATACTGATTATAATAACGGTCGGCATAGCCGGCTGCGTCACCGCGAATGACCAGCGCATAGGCGGCGACAAGGACGAGCACGGTTGTCTCATAGCGGCCGGGTACAGCTGGTGCGAGGCCAAGCAGAAGTGCATCCGCGCCTGGGAAGAGAACTGCACCGGCGAAGTGGCGCTAGCGAATCCTGCGTCGGTAAACTGCATCAACAACGGCGGAAAGCTTGATATTGTGACGGCAGAAGATGGGAGCCAGAGCGGCATGTGCACATTAAAAGATGGTGTTGTGTGCGAGGAATGGGCTTATTTCAAGGGAGAATGCCCTCCACAAAGGCACATCTGCACGGATGAAGAGAAGAAAGCAGAGGCCTGCACAATGGAATACTTGCCTGTATGCGGAGACAACGGCGTCACATACGGTAATGCCTGCTCAGCATGCGCGAGCAATAACATAACCTTATGGACTCACGGAAAATGCCCCAGCGGGTAAACGCGCAATTAATTTTTATAAAATCCAGAATCAAGGCTATCTCATGAACATCCTGCCTGAGATATCCAAAAGGAAAAGCCCGCTGGTTTTTGACGAGAACAAGGAAGTTGAGAAGGCGAAGCTCGACGCGCTCATAGAAGCAGCGCGCTGGGCGCCGTCATGCTTCAATAACCAGGAGTGGAATTACGTTTTCGTGGGCAGGAAGGATAGCACGAGGAAAGCCGTTGAAGACTCGCTTTCGCTCGGCAACGGCTGGGCGAAGAAAGCGCCTTATATTGTCTTGGTCGGTGCCGACCCCAAGAAGGCGTGCGACACGAACGGCCTGCCTTACTACGCTTACGATTCAGGGCTCAGCGTCATGACACTTGTGATAGAAGCCGAACATCAGGGGCTTCGAGTCCACCAGATGGCGGGCTGGGACGAAACTAAAGCGAGAAAAGCCGTGGGCTTTCCAGAGAATTTTCGCGTTATTGTCGTTTTCGCGCTTGGCTACGAAGCCGATGTGAAGAAAATATTCGACAAGCTTGAGGAGCGCATGAAAGACAAGCTCGCCAGGCCGCGCACAAGAAAGGACGCGAGCGAAAACTTCTTCTTCGGGAGTTTCGGCGGCAAAAAGCTATGAACAGTATCTGCTTAAAAAATTTCGAAACAAGTTATAATCAGGGTTGTTCTCCGGGTGGGGTAAATCTTTTCGAAGAGAGAAGCAACGATAACATGCATAGTTCTGGTTTCTGTTGCAGTCCTCTTCACCTCAATCCCCATGCAGCTAACCGGCAAGATGGTCGCGGATTCAGTAGAAAAAACGTCTGCAGGCCCTGAACCCGCCGCACAAAATCCGGAACCAGTGATAGTGAGTTTTTCCTCTTATGAAATCAGCACGTGCCAGAGCGAGCTCGCAGTATGCAAGAATTCAGTAAGCGAGCTCAGCGGCATAATTATCGACAAGTGCGAGAAGCCGCATCACGACTTCGAACTGACCGCGTGGGAAGTCGCCAGGGCGTACACGTATTCCGAGGATGCGTTCAACTGCGCCGATTTCAGCGAAGCGCTTGCTGGCAGGCTGAAAGAAATGGGCTATAAGGCCCGCGTTGCTCACGGCTATTACAAAGGCGAGCCGCATGAATGGGTTGTCGCGGAAATACCTATAGAAGCGACCAGCGGGAATCTCATAATGCCGCAGTATTACACGGATTACGCAGAAAAAGGCTGATTCAGTAGTAGCCTTTTTCCGCAAGCTTTTAAAAATCTTATGTTTCACAAAACTTTTTATCAGTCCGCCTGCAATAAGTAATAATCCGGCGCTGCGGCGCAAAGGTGCTGGCATGCTCAAGCTTGTTGTTTTCGACCTCGACGGGACGCTTCTTAATTCAGAGGAGGCTATACTGGAAAGCCTGAACCGGGCGTTCGGGAAAATCGGTCTCGGGCCTTACGGATGGGGTCCTGACATAGCCAGATTCTTCGGCAAGCCTTTCCGCGTTTGGGCGGAAACGCTTCTCAAGGAGGCTGGCAGATACTCTGAAAAGCTGACCGATGAAATGACGAACAGGACATGGGACAATTACGCGCTTCTCGGCCCTTCGCTGGTTAAGCTTAACCCGGGAGCCAGGGCGACTCTCGACGGCCTGAAAGGTGCGGGGGTCAAAATGGCCGTGGCGACCAACATGATGTCAAGGCACGCCAGAATACTCCTGCCGCACCTGGACATTGCGGGGTATTTCGAGGAGGTATGCACGTCGGACAGCGTTAAGCGGGCTAAGCCGTATAACGACCAGTTCGAATGCATAAAGCGCAGGGTGAAGGCCAGCGCAAGCGAAACGCTAATGGTCGGCGACTCTGCCACGGATCTCGAATTCGCGAGGAATTGCGGGATAAAAGCCGCGCTTCTAGATGCGCCGTGGAACAGGGCGCTAAAACCGGATTACAGGATAAATAACTTGAAAGAAGTGCTAAGGCTCACTCGAAAAAAGTGAAAAAATGCGGTTTTATGCCGCCATCCCTTTATAATGCCTAGCGTCAAATAAATGCAAGGTGATTTCATAGCGAAGAAATGCAACAATAACATAGGTGCTTACGGACAAATAAGCAGATGCAAACTTGATAATTGTTTGTGTTGCATATACCCCCAGGACAAGTGCCCGCAATTCGTGGAAAGGAAATTCCCCAAGTTCAAAGCCTGATTTTAGCAGTTCACTCTTTCTTGTTGAGAACCAAATAGGCAATTATTCCGGCCAGCGTGAGCAGCGGTCCGAACGGCGAGCGGAGGGCGAGAAACAACAGCGTTCCTGATATCAGGACCGCAAGTATGACTAGAGCGACTAGCTTGTTCCTTATCATAATTCCCTTCGTCTACTGGAGCGTTGACAGGTGCTTGATTCTCTTGAACATGTTGGGGTGCGTGCTCATTATTTCCATCAGCTTGTCTGCGGTGCTTATTCTCACTTTCGCATTCCTTATGCCTGCCAGCTCGTCCTTGTCTATGGTACCGCTCATGTCCTTGTCGAGCGCTTTCAGGTCATGGAAATCACTGAGCGCCCTGGACGGGTCGTTCACGAAGAATGCCTTGTAGCCCTGGGTTTGCTTTATCTCTTCCCTGTTCGCTTTCGCATTGCCGTAGACCAGCTTGTAAAGCGAGGATGCCATTGTGCTCGGCTTGCTGCCGAGCTCGACGCTTCCCTTGTCCGCGTAGTACTCGCGTATCCTTGAGGCATAAAGCACGAGCAGGTTGGTGACGAAATAAAGCACGAATGCCACTATCCCTATCAGGACCGCGGCGCTACCCTTCTCCCTGTTCGATGAGAAAAGCGCGCCCCTGCTTATGAACCAGCATATCATCGGGATGACGCTCAGCATGGTTATGAAAATCATGTCCCTGTGTTTTATGTGCGACATCTCGTGGCCCAGCACGGCTTTCAGCTCGTCCGGGCTCATGAGGTCCAGGATGCCGCGCGTCACGCATATCCTGCCGTCGCTTTTCCAGCGGCCGAAGGCGAAGGCGTTGGGCATGCGCATTTCAGAAATCGCCACGCGCGGCTTCTTTATTTCCGCCTTCTCGGCGAGCTCTGCAACCATTTTATGTAGCTCGGGCGCTTCTTTTTCCGAGACGTACTTAACCCTCATCGAGAACTCAACAAGCTTGGGGCCTATCATGTACTGGATGAACATCAGGGCTATCGCGAAAATGCCGTAGAAGATAAAGCTGTCGATGCCAAGGTAAGAAGCGACAGCTGCGACTATAGCGTAGAGTATGCCGAACAGTATTACGCTGAGCAGATACATCCTGATTTGCAGCCACATAGAATCACCGAGTAAGATATATACGCACAGCGACTTTTAAAGTTTTGCCTCCTTTGATTCCAGAATAATGGACCATCGCGCACCCGGTCAGCTAGGGACCCGCGCTTTTTAGGGCAAAAAAACAAGATTTAATAGATGGGCTCGGCGGGATACTACAAGATGCTGGCGGTCATTTTCGTAATACTCATATTCTCGGTCATAGTCCAGGGCCAGCAGCTTTTCGCGGAAACGTTTTTCACGATTTCTTACGCTGTCATGGCGCTCGCTCTTTTCATCGGCACGAAATGGAAGAGCAGCTCACGCAACGCGTTTGTGATAGGCCTGCTGCTAATCTTCTCGGTCGGCTTCCTTTCCACCAACATGCTCATTGAATTTTTCGCCAGGCCGGTTACGGCGGGCGTTTTCTTCAAGATGGCGATAGTCTTCTCGCTGGATGCATCCGCGCTTTTCTTCCTCAACTACGGCCGCAAGTTCAGGAAGCTGGAAGGCAAGGGCCATAGATACGGCCCCTACAGCGTGACGGGCGAGCCGCCTGAAGAATGACGCAAAACTTATATTAGGCGAAATAACAATTCTAATTATTATGGAAGCCTCCGGTGAACCGCAGAATCCCGTGAACGTGCCCCAGCAGGCGCCACAGCCGCAGCAGCCGGCAGGCCCGCCAGCCGGAGCGTACGGGCGGCAGTCCGGCGGAATCCTTTTCGTGATAAAGTGCATATGGCTTTTCGTGCTTGGCACTATTCTCGCCATCATCGGCCTTCTTTGCCTTGTTTACAGGCCTGACATGGGGCAGATGAATCCATTCATCATAATGCTCATGGGGCTTTTCTTCACCGCGGCCGGCTCTATATACGGAAAACGCAAGATGAGCGGCCAGGCAGCCGTGGCAGATTACGTGGTCGACCCGGCACAGATGCTTCAGGTGAGGCCAGCTGACGCGATACCGCAGCAGGCGCCCCAGCAGCCGCAGTACCAGCCTTTCAATCCCGTCATATACCAGCAGAGACCCGCCGAGGCGCCAAAGGCGGCGCAGCCGGCCGCTCCAGCGATGCCTGTGGAGGCGAAACCGGCAGAAATCAGGAAGATATTCGTGTGCCCGAAGTGCGGCGCGGAGAACGAGATGGGAGACACGTTCTGCTACAAATGCGGCGTGAAATTCGTCAAGCCTAAAAAGAGAGCCGCTAAAAAGCCGGCCAAAACCACCAAGGCAAAAGCGACCTCAAAAGCACCTGTTAAAGCGGCAGCGAAAGCCAAAAGACAGGCGCCTTCCGTCCAGAAAAAGAAAATCCCGAAAGAAGAAATCTGAGTCCGGTTTTCAGCCATTTCATTCCATCTAGATGATTCTCCACCTGACGCCGCCTTCCTTGTCTTCCAGGATTATTCCGGCGTCCTTCAGGTCTGCGCGTATCTTGTCGGACAGGGCGTATTCTTTCTTCCTGCGCAGCGATTCTCTGATGTCGATGAACACTGACATAAGCTTCGCGAAGTTCTCCGGGTCGTATTCCTTACCCTTCAAATGCGTCAGGTCCTTGTCCAGCTTTTGCGCCGTTCCTGCGTCCTTCATCTTTAGCATCTCGTGAATTTCGACGAGCATGTCCAGCGCTTTCTCGACCAGCTCTTTCGATACTCTGGTTTCCTTTTTCATAATTCCCAGCACTCTGTCGAAGCGCTCCATCGCGTGCAAGCATTTCTCCGCGTCGCCCCTCCCGATTTTACCGCCATCGATTAGCTTGTTCGTTTCCTTTATGAAATTGAAAAGCGCGGCCAGCGCGGTGCTTATGTCCAGGTCGTCGTCCATCGCTTCTATGAACTTGTGTTCGGCGTCGCGGACCAGCTTCTCGGCTTCGGGGTTGGTCTTTTCGTTCCTGACTTCTTTCAGCAGGTCGATGAAATTATCGATTTTCTCGAGCGTCTGCTTCGCCGCCCATAGCGACTCGTCGGTCACGTTGAGTTTGGAGCGGTAATGCGTCGAGATGAGCGTGTAGCGCACCGCCCGCGGCTCATGCCCGCGCGCCAGCAGGTCGTTGAGCGTGAGGTAGTTGCCCAGCGACTTCGACATCTTCTGCCCCTCGACCATCACATGCTCGTTGTGCAGCCAGTAGCGCACGAACTGTTTCCCGTACGCAGCTTCCGACTGCGCGATCTCGTTTTCATGATGAGGGAACATCAGGTCGATGCCGCCTGTGTGTATGTCAAAAGTCTTGCCTAAATATTTTGCCGACATCACCGAGCATTCGATGTGCCAGCCCGGACGACCTTTTCCTATCTCAGTCTCCCAGAACACGTCACCGTCTTCCTCGGACCACGCCTTCCAGAGGGCGAAGTCCCTCGCTTCCTCTTTCGTGTACTCGTCCTGCGCCACCCTCGCTCCGGACTTGAGGCCGGAGATGTCGAGACCGGAGAGCTTGCCGTAACCGGCGAACTTCCTTATGTTGAAATACACGGAGCCGTCCGCTCCCTTGTAGGCGACGCCTTTCGCCAGCAATATCTTCACCAGCTCGACCATCTCCTTTATGTGCTCGGTCGCGCGGGGGTAAAATTCGACTTTCTCGGCGTTCATCTTCTCCAGGTTCTCGAAAAATATCTTCGCGTACTTCTCTGTGAATTTCGCAAGCGTCATGCCTTCCTCGCGCGAGTTGCGGATGGTCTTGTCGTCGACGTCGGTGAGATTCATGACGTGCGTAAGTTTGAAACCGCGATATTTCAGATAGCGCCTCAGCAGGTCGTTGAACAGGAACGCACGAAGATTCCCGACGTGCGGGTAGTCGTATACCGTCGGGCCGCACGAGTACATGCGCACCTCGTTGTCATGCAAGGGAACGAACTCGTCCTTCGCCTTCGTAAGCGTGTTGTAGAATTTCAGGGCCATATAGTTATTTTATATTTGTTTTTAATATTACTTCGTGGCATTCATGGAACTCTGGGTAAACAAGTACAAGCCGAAAAGTTCGAAAGAAATACTCAGCCAGGGCTCCGTGGTCGGCGAGGTCGCCGCGTGGCTTTCCCAGTGGCGGCCGGGCAAGGCGCTTATGCTCGCTGGCCCACCTGGAACCGGAAAGACGAGCATAGCGGAAACGATGGCCGATGAAAGAGGATGGATGCTCAGCCAGGTCAACGCGAGTGACGAGCGCAACTCGGAGGCGATAGCGAAAATGCTGACAGAAGCATCGAGAAACTCGCCGCTTTTCCATTCGGGCAAGATCATTCTCATAGACGAGGTCGACAGCATGTCCTCCGGCGACCGCGGGGGCATACAGGCGATAGTCAGGATAGTTAAGGATTCGCGTTTCCCCGTGATCGTGACGGCGAACGACCCATACCTGGCGAAACTCCAGCCGCTCAGGCAGTATTCAAAAATAATCAAGCTCTCCAAAATCGACGTCCGCTCGGTAGAGAAGCGGCTTCGCGAGATATGCGATAGCGAGGGGATTAAAGCCGAGGGCGATGTGCTCAAAGGCCTGGCGCGCTGGTCATCCGGCGATTTACGCTCGGCGATAAATGACCTGCAGATGATGTGCGAAGGCCGCAAGGAAATAAGCGAGCGCGACTTCGAGGCGCTGGGCTTCCGCGAGCGCGAGTCGAACGTGTTCTCCGTGCTGCCAATCGTGTTCCGTTCGAAGAACATCACTGCGGCAAAAAACGCTATAAACACTTGCGACAAGGATGCCGACGACCTGTTCTGGTGGGTGGAGAATAACATACCGCTTGAGTTCACGGACGCCGAATCGCTGGCCAACGCACTTGACATGCTTTCCAAGGCCGACCTTTTCAGGCAAAGGGTCCACCAGCAGCAGAACTGGCGCTTCAAGGCGCACATGGTCGACATGCTGGCCGGCATATCGCTCGCCGGCGAGAGCTCGCATGCGTACATCCAGTACAAATCACCGGAGAAATTCGCCGTCATGGCGCAGCTCAGGTTCAGGAACGCCGAAATGGGCAAGGTCTACGAGAAGCTTTCCGCCTACACGCACAGCCCGCAAAAAATCGTGAAAAACGAGTTCCTGCCTTACCTGAAAATCATACTCAGACGAAACCCAAAGCTTGGCGGCGACGGCGTGGAGTTCACGGAAGAAGAAATTAAATCGATTGTTTCCGGATAATTAGTTACTTTTAAGTTACAACTAAATTGAAGATTTATAAAGTTTATAATCATTCATAAAACATGACGAAGACGCTATACAAAGTTGCAACCGAGTATAAAACTGGTAGTGAAGAAGGATTTAATATCAGGCTGGAAGCGAGACTTAAAAATGCAGACCTAGTCGGAGCAAGGGAATTGGCAGGACTGACTGCCAAAGAAGCCGCTGAAAGAATAGGAATTAGTTACGGGGCTTATTTGTCTTTCGAATCCATGAAATTGTATCCAGCTGCAAAAACACGAAAGAAAATATGCGATTATTACAGGGAGCTGGGAGTTTTTGTGCTCGAAGAAGACTTGTTTCCGGATGAATTAAGAAAATTTACACCTAGGAAATACATCGGTGAAAGAATGGTACCTAAGATTGAATTAGTTTCATTGTCAGGCGTCAGTGAAAAATTGTTGCCAGTTGCTGAAAGAGGGATTGAAAAGGAACTAGAATACAATGAATTGTTAGGGATAATAAACGATGTTTTATTTAGCTTCCCATATCGTCCAAGAGAGATAATAAAAATGAGATTCGGCCTTGGTGGCGAGGAACCGAGGACGCTTAGGGAAATTGGTAAGATTTTTCATGTTGGTCCCGAAAGAATAAGACAAATTGAAGCTAAAGCATTGCGCGTATTAAAAGGCAGAACAAATTCCCCACATATTCGGAATCCAAAATATTGGAGATGAAAAATTTAAAACAATTACGTTAAACTGAATTGTGTTTTATGGTGCGGTAAACACAAATTTATACTTATTTCAGGTAAACGTTCCCGAAATTATTCAGGAAGATGTAATCGTCGTCCGTATTCGCCTTGTTTATGTATGTTATCATCTCGGTTATTTTCGAGTCGGTGTCGTCGGCCATGTAAACGGCGAGCGCTTCCGGTATAGCCGGCTGCTTGGGCGAGCCGTATTCCAGCTTGCCGTGGTGGCTGAGCAGCATGTGCTTGATCTTAATCTTCAGCTCTTCCGGCGTTTTGAGCTGGTCCATCTTCTTCGATACGTCCTCGAAGGTCATCGCCAGATGGCCGAGAAGCATTCCCTCGGTGGACGGGCGGATATGGGTGGTGACCTCGAGCTCGCGCATCTTGCCGATGTCGTGAAGTATCGCTCCAGTTATCATCAGGTCCCTGTCCAGCTGCGGATGGACTTTGTGCAGGAAATCGCATATTTTCACGACATTGAGCGTGTGTTCCAGAAGGCCTCCGAGCCAGCCGTGGTGCTTGTACATGGCCCCCGGATGCACGATGAATTTCTCGGAGAAGGCGGGGTCTTTTATATAAGAATGCACGATTTCCTTGAGGTGGTGGTTTTCCATGGAATCGGCGACCCTGGTTAGTTCGGCGTACATCTCCTTGGTGTCCTTCTCGCTTTCCGGTATGAACTCAGACTTCTCGTATTCGCCTTCTTTCATCACGGTTATTTTGCCCACCGGCGGGTTGACGTTTACGGCGAGCTTTTCGTTGTAAAGCGTCGTCTCGCCGGAGATGTAAACCACGCTGTCCCTTTTTATCAGGCTGTAGAGGCGCTCGACATCTTCCTTGTTGCCGGAGCCCCAGTAGCTTACAGGCACCTCGCCGGACGAGTCGCCGACGCGGATGTGGAACATGTAGCCCTTCGCGTATTTCTGGACGGGCTTCTTGAACTTCACCACGTACTTGCCTTCAAATACTTCGTATGCAACCAGGTTTTTCACGAGCATGCTTATCATTCGCTTCGATGCTTTAAAAATAATATAAACTAATGAGCCAACAATAAGAACATGGAAGACGAGACGCTTGGTTCTGAGGAGCAGGAGCAGCAGGAAAGGGACGAGTACGTCGATTTCGACTCGCTCAGGGAAAAGGTAAGGCATTTCGTGCGCGAGCGGGACTGGGAGAAATACCACAATCCGAAGGACATCGCGATTTCGATTGCCGTCGAGGCGGGCGAGCTGCTCGAGATATTCCAGTGGATGCAGCCGGACGAAGTGGCCAAGATAAAGGAAAACGGGCAGTCCATGGAAAGGATAAAGGAAGAGCTCGCCGACGTCATAAATCACTGCATAAGCCTCGCCGACAACTTAGACCTCGACATTCCCACGCTTGTCATAGAGAAGCTGAAGAAGGTCGAAAAGAAATACCCGAAAGACAAATACAAAGGCGTGTGGAAGAAGCTGGAACAATAAAGTTTTTTAAAACTTATTTTTCAATCAGCTTAATGGCCGATGCAAACGACAGGATGTGGAAGGTCGACACCAATCTCATATGCGGCCAAGAGATTTATCATGGCTGTGGCAACACGCGCTTTGCGATACAGTGCTACGAAGAAGCGCTTCAGGATCTGACTTTCCTCAAGGGCCAATACGCACCGGAAAAATTCGAACATCTCAAAAAGCACATGATTTCTTTTTTGGGCTTTTTATATTACGGTGAAATGATAGACGAAACTGGCCACAAAGAAGGAGGCTTTTTCAACTTTGAAAAGTTTTTTAATGAAAATCCCGGCCATCCAGGCGTTGTCAAATACAATGACAGGATGAAAGAGCTCCGGGAAAAAACGAGATTAATCGAGGATATCATGTCCATGGCTTCTGAAATCCCGTCCTGAAATTTTTAAATTGAACAGGGTTCCATATTATTCATGAAAGTCATAGTTCTGCGCCTCGGCCACAGGATTTCGCGGGACCACCGCATATCGACGCACTGCGGGCTGGTCGCCCGCGCGCTTGGGGCGGACGGCATAGTCTATTCTGGCGATCCTGACGAGAGCGCAATCGACAGTGTTCGCCGCGTCTCGGAGCAGTGGGGCGGGAAGTTCGAGACGAAATTCGAAAAAAGCTGGAAGAAGGCGGTCAAAGATTACAGGAAGAAAGGCTACACCATAGTGCACCTTACCATGTACGGCATGCCTGTGCAGAAGACCATTGCAAAAATAAAAAGCAAGGGCAGGATACTCGTCGTTGTCGGCGGCGAGAAAGTGCCGTGGGAGATGTACCATCTCGCTGATTATAATATATCTGTAACGAGCCAGCCTCACTCGGAGATCGCCGCGCTCGCGCTTTTTCTGGACCGGGCGCTCGGAGGCAAAGAGCTGGATAAGAAATTCTCCGGAGCGAGGAAAATAGTCGTGCCTCAGGAATGCGGGAAGAAGGTCATCGGCAAATAAGCTCCGGTTTTTTTCAGCGCTTTTCTTAAAAAATCAAATCATATCGCCAGCAGATTTAAATACTGTCCGGCACTAATTAGTTAAATAAAGGTTGCTTTTAAGTGCATATCTGCTGGCATAAACTTGGCACGATGTAAACATGGCAGACAAGATGGGTTTCGGGGCAAAATTTTTCTACAAATATCGCAGGTTCATAAAGGCAATACAGCTTTACCTGCTGATTGCGGGCCCCGGAATCATAGTGATGGTCGCCGACAATGACGCCGGCGGCATAACCACATACGCCGCTACCGGGGCGAAGTTCGGTTACGGCCTTATCTGGTTTCTGGTGCTGCTTGGCCCGATTGCCTACATTGTGCAGGAGATGACCGTGCGCTTGGGCGCTGTGACAAAACGCGGGCATGCGGAAGCGATATTCGACGCCTTCGGCTCATTCTGGGGATGGTTTTCCCTTCTGGATTTGACACTGGCAAACTGGCTGACGCTGATAACCGAATTTATCGGCATGACCGCGGCCATGGCGATATTCGGCATCCCGCCTTACATCACGATAATTATCGTTTCCATCGTCATGTTCGCCATGGTTCTGCAGGGCCGTTACTGGACGTGGGAAAAAATCGCCATGCTTTTCTGCCTGCTGAACTTCATCTACATACCGGCCGCTTTTCTCGTCCACCCGTCGGTTTCCAAAGTCCTCGGCGGCATGATACCCAATTTACCCGGAGGCCTCACAGGAGAACTGCTGTTTTTCCTTATGGCCAACATCGGGACGACGATCGCCCCGTGGATGGTCTTCTTCCAGCAGAGCGCGGTCGTCGACAAGGAAATGAGAGAAAAGGATATCACATGGGCCAGGATTGACACGGCCGTAGGCTCGTTCTTCACGGTACTGGTGGCGATATTCTGCATAATTGTCACAGGCACGCTTCTGCGAGGGATAAACATAGAAAGCGCAGCTCAGGCGGCCCAGATGCTGATGGGCATAAACCCGTACGTGGGAACGTTCCTGGCAATAGGCCTGTTCAACGCCGGCTTCCTGGGAGCGATATGCATATCGCTGGCTAGCTCATGGGCGTTCGGTGAGGTCTTCGGCTGGGCGCACTCGCTTAACAACAAGATAAGGGAAGCGCCATGGTTTTACATAAGCTATCTCCTTGCGCTGTTAACGGCCGGTGCGGTGGTCCTGATACCGGGCGCGCCGCTGGTTCTCATCACGCTTTTCGTGCAGGTAATCGCGGTCACGCTTTTGCCTGCCACCCTGGTATTTTTGATATTGCTGCTCAACAACGAGGAGGTAATGGGCAAATACAAGAACACTCTGGCGCAGAACATTCTAAGCTGCGCCATCGTGGGGGCGCTGATTATACTGTCGACGCTTTACAGCATCAGCATCCTGTTCCCTGGCCTGTTCGGATGACAGCGGCGTGCGGAGGATATGTATGGTCTCTATGAAAGAACTCGTTGCGAAAGCGAAAATGTTTTTCACCAAAAGGTTCAGCGTTATTTCGGAGATTAACAGGAAATACGCCAGACCGCGCATAAAAATGACCAGGATGGTCAGGTGGTCGCTTTTATTGCTGAGGCTTTATCTCATAATACTGCTGCTGATATTAGCATACAAATTCATATTAATAGTGCAGTCCAGATAAGGTGGAGCATGGAAAACAACGTTTCGGCAGAAAATAACAAAGACAGGAAATCCTTCTTCTTAAACGAAATTCTGGGATCAAAGGTTTTGCTCAATGACAAAAAAATAGGCAAGCTTTCCGATCTAGTGATAGTGGAAAACGGCAAAATACCTCAGGTGACTAACTTCTACATCACGCGCTCGTTCGGCAACCCTGCCCTGCTGGTTCCGCTGGAAAACGTAAAGTCAGTAGACAACGATTCAAAGGAAATAATAATTGACATAGAGAACCTCAAGAAATACGAGAGGAAGCCGGAGGAAAAAGAAGTGCTTCTGAAGGATCATATCCTGGACAAAAAGGTGCTGGATCTCGAAGGGCGAGAAGTCGAGGTAGTCTATGACATAAAACTGACCATGATGAACAACAAGCTCTACGTCAGCGACGTTGACCTGAGCAGATACGGCCTTCTCAGGAGAATGGGCCTGAAATGGCTTGCGAACTTCATCTACAGCCTCGCGGACAAGATTAAGAACCAGACGATTTCCTGGAAATACATCCAGCCGCTGCCTACCCAGATCACCAGTTTCAAGGGCGACGTCAAGCTTAACGTCCTGAAGGAGAAGCTGGCGGAAATGCCGCCAGTCGATATCGCCGACATAATAGAGGAACTGGACCCCGTGCATAGGACCATAATATTCGACGAGCTTGACGTCGACCGCGCTTCCGACACGCTGGAGGAGATCGATCCGAGTGTGCAGCGAACGCTCATCTCTTCCATAAAAAAGGAGAAAGTTGCGGAAATCATCAGCAAGATGACGCCCGGACAGGCGGCTGACGTGCTCTCGGTCCTGCCATGGTGGGAATCTAAGGTCATCTTAAAACTCCTTTCCCCGCCGAGCGCGAAGAAGATAAGGTCAATCATGGAGATGCAGGAGCAAAAGATACTGCATTTCGCGACCTCCAAATTCCTGAAAATCGATGCTGATAAAACCGTGGAAGACGCCCGCCAGGAATACCAGCAGGTTGCCAAAAACAAAAAGGTGATAATGTATTTCTACATCGTGGAGGGAAACGAAAAACTGGTGGGCGTGATTGACATAAGGCAGATGCTTCAGGCAAAGGACAAGACCAAGCTCAGGGATATAATGGTTGACAACATCGTCACCCTTAAGCCGGAAAGTACGCTCAAAGAGGCATCGGGCATGTTCAAAAGATACGGCTTTCGCGCGATTCCCGTGACAGATGAAAACGACAAAATTCTGGGAGTAGTCCCTTATCGCGACGTCATGAGCCTCACGCATCACTTACTGGATTAGCTTTTGCAATCAGTGCTGTGCGCCTACTGGGAGAACATTATGTTCTCGAGGATCGCTTTCGCCCTGTCCTTTCTTTCCTGGTCCAGATAAACTAAAACAAGCCCCTCGCCGAACTGGCCGTAGATTATGCGGCTGCCGAGAGGAAGGTGGATAGCGCACGGCAGCACCGCTAGGTCCTCCTCTCCATTGACGAGAATCTTAACACGCCTCTTTTTCAGGCCGGGGATTGACGTCTCAATCGCCTTCCACATTTCGACGGTTATGTGGCGCGCGGGGTTTTTCACCTTCACTTCAGCGCCATTGAAGCTGATTTTGCCCTCGAACCTTCCTCGCTTCTGTTTCCCATCGATTATAATCATGTTGGGCTTCAGGCCGTTTTTTATCAGTGAATGGCTGGTCATGTCGCCGACCGTGACTGTCAGGCCCTTCGTTTTTTTCAGCTCCTTTATGATCCTTTTGGCCGCGTCGTCCTGGCCGCTCGAGTAAAGCTTTCCGAAAGGCCTTCTGAAGTCCATTATGAATTGCTCCGGGACAACAAGGTCTTTCTCGATGTATGCCGTCTGGTTGCGGATTATTTTCTCGATTTCCCTCGCGGCCTTTTCGGGCGTCTTTCTCGTCGTGTCTATCTCGTAAACGCTCTTGCGCGTCTCCTGCGCCTCGTCAAGTATTACCTGCATCATTTCCGCTTCGAGGTTCTCAGCGACTTTCTCGGTGTGGAAGCTCTTTTTCACCATCCGTTTGCGCAGAACGTCGGGGTTGGTGCGCAGCACGATCACGACGTCGCATGGCATGTCGTGCGCGTAATGCGCCTCTATTATCATGTTATCGTTTTCTGTCGCCAACTCGTTGACCTCCTCGCGCAGCCGCCTGATGTCAACTATCTTCGACATGCGCTCCTTGTCGTACCCCTCGTAAAGTCCTTTGGACTCCGCGATGCTGTTTAGGGAGAACCATTTCCAGCGCATCCGCTTCGCGAGCGCCTTCGCCGCTTCGGTCTTACCCGTGCCTGGCGTGCCCGTAATCGCGACTATCATACTCTTATCTTTGTTTAGGCGACTTAAATTTTGCTTCCGGGTCGCCGGGGTTTTTAATGCGGTCATCTTAATTGAATAATATGTACAGGAAGGGCAAGGGAAACTTCTGGAAGTCTGTGAAGAGGGTCATCCGCGAAGCAGACGTGCTTCTGCTCCTGCTAGACGCGAGGTTCGTGGACGAGTCTCGGAACAGGGAGATAGAGGAGAAGGTCAGGCGCTCCGAAAAGCCGCTCATCTATGTCATCACCAAGGCCGACCTCGTGGAAAGGGAGAGGGCGGAAGCCTGGAAGAAGAAGCTCAGTCCCTGCGTTTTCATGTCCGCTAAAGACCGGAGCGGCCGGATGCGGCTGAAAGAGCGCATAATGATAGAGGCCTCGCGGGTTTATGGCACCAAGGAAAAAATCAACATCGGCGTCTTGGGCTACCCGAACGTGGGCAAGTCGTCTCTGATAAATTACATGAAGGGCAGCCACGCCGCCGCGACCAGCAGCCACAGCGGCTACACCAAATTCACCCAGGTTGTGAAGAGCGATAAACGCCTTTACTTCATAGACACGCCGGGCGTAATCCCGTACATGGAGAAAGACGACGTCAAGCATGTTTCCATGAGCGTCATCGACTTCACGAAAGTGCGCGACCCGGACCTGATAGTCGCTGAGCTAATGCGCAAACACCCCGGCAGGATAGAGGCGCATTTCGGCGTACCGGTGAGCGATGACAAGGCAAAGTCCATCGAGGAAATCGCGCTCAAGAAGAACATGCTCATGCGTGGCGGCGTCCCGGACATCGACCGCCTTTGCAGGAGCATCATACGCGATTTCCAGTCGGGAAAAATCAAAATCTGAATGCCGTAATCATAAATCTTAAAAACCACCGAACCATTAGATTGTTATCGAATGCTTTGAAGTGTGTTGTCATGCATCTTGAAATATGGACCGAAAAATATCGTCCCAAAACGCTGGACGAAGTGGTTGACCAGAAGCACGTAGTCTCCAGACTCAAGGCGTGGGTCAAGAGCGGTTCCGTGCCTCACATGCTTTTCGCCGGTCCAGCCGGAGTGGGCAAGACGACGATTGCGCTGTGCCTCGCCAAAGAGCTTTTCGGCAGCAACTGGAAGAGCAACTTCCAGGAGACGAACGCGAGCGTAACCCCGGAAACCCCTATAGTCATAAAAGAAGATGGCAAAACAAAGAGGACCAATTTCGGTTACCTCGGGAAATATTTCAAGGGCGGCGAGAAATATGCTCGCGCAAACAATATCAAGATATTGTCAATAGACAAAAATCAAAAGCCTGCATTCAAGAAGATAAGCCTCATATCCAGGCACAAGGTAGACAAAATCGCGGAAATAAAATATGAAGGCGGGTTTGTAAGGACAAGCCTGAATCATTCTGTCATTGTATTAAATAATGAAGGGGAGCTTGCATCCAAAAAAGTCGAGGAGATGAATAAAGGGGATCACCTTATTACATTTTGCGAAGCGATGAGTTCAGAAAATCCCGAAATTGATTTCATAAAATACAAGCCTCAGGAAATGACAATATTAAGGGGTGGGACTTTCAAAAACCCCAAGCTAAAAATAATTCTGGACAAAAAAAGATTAAACCAGGACCTTTCGTGGCTGTTTGGCATGTATCTTGCGGAAGGTTGTGCCCATATAATGAAAAGAGGCACCAGCGGTTCCGTGATATTTACGGTTTCTTCAAAAGAAGATCAAATAGCCAAATCTTTGCAAAAGGTCATGCAAAACGAGTTTGGCCTGGATTCCACAAGCAAGCTTGCGTCTTCGGGCTTTGACAGGACGAGAATGACGTCAATTCAGGTAAGAACTTATAATACTCAAATGGCTAAATTCTTTTTGGACAATTTTTATAACGGTTCCGAAACCAAGAATGCCCGATCGAAAAGGGTCCCCCCCTTCATGTTCGAATCTGATATCGATTGTAGAACCGCTTTTCTGAAGGGTTATATGGGAGATGCCTGCGGTGAATGGGACAATTTCTTGAGATATTCTTCAAAATCAAGTGAAAATCTTATCGATGTTGCGTGGCTTGGCAGGATGACGGGCATGGATACGTCTGTATTTGAAGAGAAGGCAAGAATAGTGTGGAAACTTCCTTCATATTCATACATAAAAAGCGAGTTCGTACCATCAGAGCCTCTTAGAGAGTTACTTAAAGGATTGAAGTTGCGAGATGGAGTAAATTACAGATATCTGCTTAGGCACCAGCTCTATTCCAAGAAATCAGGAAGAGTTTCAAAAAATCTCGCCGATAAAATTCTGAAAAATCTTTCCAGAAAAATCAAAGATGAAAGGATAGTAAACCTTCTCAGGTTCGTAGAATCCCCTCTTTCAGTAGTAAGGATAAAGTCGATAAAAGTAAGGGATTATTATTCTTATGTATATGATGTCTCTGTCCCTGGCTCTGAGATGTTCTGGGGCGGAGCCGCACCTGTTCTCCTTCACAATAGCGACGAGCGCGGCATAAACATCGTGCGCGGGCGTGTGAAGGAGTTCGCACGCATGAAGTCAATGGGTTCTGATTTCAAAATCGTTTTCCTCGACGAATCTGACGCGCTCACCCCGGAAGCGCAGCAAGCGCTTCGCCGGACGATGGAGCGATTCTCCGACTCGTGCAGGTTCATTCTCTCATGCAACTATTCCAGCAGGATAATCGAGCCGATCCAGTCCAGGACTTCCGTTTTTCGATTTAAACGCCTCGCGAAGGAAAGCGTGAAAGAATACATGAAACGCATCGCGGCAGGCGAGAAGCTGAGCGTGAGTGACGACGCTTTAGACGCGATTTTCGAGATTTCTGAGGGCGATCTGAGAAAAGCGACCAACATTCTCCAGTCGAGCTCGGCTATGGGAAAAGTCACCAAGGAGACGGTCTACGACGCTGCCGCGCAGTCGAAACCCGAGGATATCCGCAACATGATCGAAAGCGCGATGGCGGGCAAGTTCTTCGATGCAAGGAAGAAGCTTTACGAGCTGCTCATCACGCAGGGCCTTTCCGGCGAAGACGTGATAAAGGGCATACACCGCGAGGTTTTCGACCTCAAGGTGCCTGAGGAAAAGAAAATCAAGCTCGTTGAGCAGATAGGCGAATTCGAATTCCGCCTCAACCAGGGCGGCTCGCCTGAAATTCAGCTGGAAGCGCTGCTCGCCCAGTTCATGAAGCAGGGGAAATAATCGCAAAGCAGAAATTAAATTTTCGGTTTCTCAAGTTCGAACCTGACGCGGACAGTGTCTTTTCCCTTGTTGTCGAGCTTTGTTATTTTTATGTGGCCGATTTCCTGCGTGTTGGCCACGTGCGTGCCGCCGCAAGGGACTTTATCCACTCCTTCGATCTCGATGATGCGGATTTCCTTGACCGATTCCGGCAGTCGCGCGAACAAGCGCCTTCGCCTCTCGTCGACCGAGTTTATGACTTCCTCGCGGCCGGTGAAATATATCTTGATTGGCAGCGCTTCATTGACCAGCTGGTTGAACTTCATGGTCACTACGTCAATGAAGTCAGTCGGCGGGGTTATGGGATTGAAGTCGATTCTCGAGTAATCAAGCTCTATCTGGTTTCCCGCCGTCGAAGCGCCCCAGATGTCGAGGACAATCGCCGAAAGCATGTGCTGGGCCGTGTGCATGCGCATGTAGGCGTAGCGGTGCGTCCAGTCTATCTCCCCCTTCACATGCGCCGTTTCAATCGGCTTCTCGGTGAAATGCTTTACCACTCCCGCGTCTTTCTGGACAATTATCACAGGTACGCCGTTTAACGTCCCTTTGTCGCTAGGCTGGCCGCCGCCAAGAGGGTAGAAAGCGGTCTTGTCGAGCACGACAAAATGCCTGCCGTCCTGCTCGCCGTGCTGCAGGACTTTAGCCTCGAATTCCTTGATGTAGCAATTATGCATGAAGAGCATTTCCGTGTGCATAATGATCAGAAATTCTTCCTTATGAAATCCGCCGTCTGCTTTATTACCGAGAATTTGGTTACAGGCGTGTCTATCGTGTCGCTGGAATAATACTCGTCCGACTCGTCGCGTATCAGGTCTATCGAATCTTTCCTGAACTGGCCGTTGTAAACGGAAAGTGCATGGATGGCGATGCATATTATCTTCTTAGCGTTCGCCTTCTTGCCCATCTGCACGGCCTTGAACATCGTGCCGCCCGAAGAGGTGATGTCGTCGAAGATTATGAGTTCCCTGCCGCTGAGGTCGGGAATCACGGCGGACGATTCGATTTCGCCCGTTATGTAGTCCCTTTTCTTGTAGACCGCGAGCGTTTCGCCATTTATCGCTTTTGCCAGTATTTCGACGTTGCCCTTCGTCGTCATGTCGGGCGCGATTACTATCGGCTTCCTGAAATTCAGGCTTTTTATGAACTCCGCCGCTGAGAAAGTGGCGTCTATGTTGTAAACGCGCTTGTTTATCCATCCTTCCTTCCTGAAGTCGTGGCTGGTGACGTTTATCATGAGGTCGCATTTATCCGCGAGCGCCTTCCTCACGCTCTTAAGCGAGACGACCTCGCCGGGCGTGAACTCCTTGTCCTGGCGGGCGTACGGGATGTACGGCATCAGGAGGCACGTCTTCTTCGCCCCCAGCTCCTTTATCTTGTCGAGTATGAAAAGCGCTTCCGTGAACATCTTGTCCTGGTTCATGCCTGGCGTACGTCCTCTGACGACAAGAACTGTCTTTTCGCCTTTCAGCTTTTCCGGTTCGGATATCCTGAAATGGCTCTCGCCGTCGGGAAAGACTCTGGTCTCTATTTTCACATGGCCGACTTTCATTTCTTTGGCCAGGCGCTCCGAAAACCCGTCCCTGCCTAAAACTATCATAGAGAAATGTTGTAGCAGCGATATAAAAAATTTAGCACCCGCAGGCGCGCGGCTTGGGCTTAGGGCGCGGCATTAAAACTTTTTAATCCGCATAACCAATTTCTTAACATGACCAAGGAAAGCAAGGAAGAAAAGAAAAGCGTTTCCCTGTGGTGGGTATTCGTGCCCGTATTCCTGGGGGCCGCTGGTGGCTGGCTCGCCTGGAAAGCCCACAAAGACAGGGAAAAGGAAATGGCGAGAATGATGCTTATCATAGGTGTGGTTTTCACGGTCGTTATCCTGCTTCTCTACGTCTGGCTGATATGGGGCGTGCGCATACCGCTCGTGCACCTGTAGGCAGGTGTCTAGCTTTTCAGGATTTAAATAGGATTGTTTCAATAATAAAACAGGTGATTTTTTGCTCTGTCCTATCGTTTCAATGGGAAGGAAAGAAGTAAAGGAATGCGAGGAAAACAAGTGCGCTTTCTGGCACAAGCACGAGTGCGTCATAGCAGGTTTCATGAGAGGCTTCGTCAAAGGGGAAGCAGAAGAAAGGGACGATGCATCGATGTAATCGGATGTGGACAATAAAAGAAAAAATAAATAAAAGTCAGTTTTACTTG